>Ga0189289_10110_pt1 | contig 97172 bp, 79 predicted proteins | sample UW106minimetaG_FD_130313 | JGI IMG/M metagenome (GOLD analysis project Ga0189289, IMG submission 130313) | Marine microbial communities from the Costa Rica Dome - UW106 mini metaG | ecosystem: Environmental > Aquatic > Marine > Oceanic > Photic zone | place: Costa Rica: the Eastern Pacific...
CATTAAGACATATGAGGGATGGCTATATCTGGCTGTCGTATTGGACTTGTTCTCACGCAAAGTGATTGGCTGGTCAATGCAACAGACAATGACGTCAGATATTGTGATTAAAGCACTACTTATAGCGGTATGGCGAAGACCTAAAGCAAAAGACGTTATTGTACATAGTGATCAAGGTAGCCAATATGCCAGCGACGACTATCTAGACTTTTTAAGTACACATAATCTGATACCCAGCATGGGTCGCAGAGGGCATTGTTTAGATAATGTGGTTGCAGAAAGTCTTTTTCACTCACTTAAAACTGAGCGGGTGAAACGAAAAGTGTACCCAACCTGAAGTGGAGCCAAGGCAGATTTGTTTGATTACATAGAAGTGTTTTACAATCGAACTCGGCTACACAACCATCTTGGTCATGTATCTCCAGATGAATATGAGAATACATATTCACAGGCAAGTTAAGTGCCTAAGAAACTGAGGGAAGATCAATTGGTGGCGATTCATCTACTGGATAATGTGGCAATACTTGAACTACTGAAAAGAGACATTGCCGAATACTCAGACGCCGATTACGATTAAGCCGAAGTATTAGTCGAGATTATTACTAAAACGCTAAAACAAACATCAGATTATGTTGTTTTCCGTCAATTCCAGTACGTAGAGGAAATAGTAGCCGTTTGGCTAGCTATTGATACTTCTTCTTTTTCTGATGCCTGTATGGTGAGTGCTCGAATTACAACTATAATATCTGTAAGCGGAATAGAAAACAGACTTAAAAAAACCAGCGGTTAAGCTGGCTTTAGTTGGTTGAATTGCATTGTTAATTAATTAGTCAACACAGAGCGTATGCAGTCTTACGTTCCTGGCAGAAAGCTAGTAACCGAGTCCTTTATATGACTACACCCGTAAAACGCTTACCCACCAATATGCATACTCGAAGAGTAAGTTGCGGAAGACATCATTTGGGACGGACTAGAGCAAGAAATCGGAAAAGTTCACGGCCCATTTGATATGATATGCCACTTGGATTTTGACCAACCGGCACTTACCCGTAAAGAGCGCGTGAACAACGTCAACAAACCTAATTATTTCACTTAATACTCCAAATAAGCACAAAATGTATTAAACCAATTACTCGAGAAATACACCGATGCCGGAGTGGATGAAGTGGAAAACGTGCAAACCATTAAAGTGCCATTGGCCGCACTGCGAATTACTTGACAGAGCGAACAAGATCAATCAGCTGGCCACGCGCCGATATTCACGATATTCCGGCTCCCACTGTGTCGCTTCAATACACATCTGTATTTCTTCTTCAGAGCGCACAGGCGCAACTCCATCAGCAATCGCCGCCATAGCCACTCTTTTGGCAATCTCTACAGACAATAATTTAATCCCGCTCAATGGTGGCAATAATGCTCCTTTACCGTGAATGGCCAGTGGTGAAGCTTCTGCCAATGCTAGGCTTGACGCCATCAGCATATTGTTGGTCACCCGTCTGGCTTTACAACTTACCACTGCTAAACCGATGCCAGGGAAGATATAACTGTTATTGCACTGACTGACCGGCAATGTGCGACCATTAAGTTCAACGTCAGCAAACGGGCTTCCGCAAGCGACAATCGCCTCGCCGTTAGTCCAAGTATATATGTCCTCTGGCGTAGCTTCCACGCAACGCGACGGATTGCTCAGCGGTAAAATCACCGGTTGCGCTGTATGCTGATGCATCGCCTTTACTACCTCTTCCGAGAACAAGCCCGCGCAGCTCGACACACCCAGTAAAATTCCCGGTTTTACCGAGTTAATGACCTCGAGTAGCCCAGGTGCATAATCGCCATTCCAGCCGTCAAAGTCTGCTAAATCCTGTGCCACCGCTTGCTGAAAGCCTTGGAGATTCGTTGCACGGGTGGTGATCAGGCCATCACGGTCAATCACATACACCTTGGCTCTCGCGGCCTCCTCGGACAAGCCTTCGGCCTGTATACTTCGCACCCACTGTGCGGCAATGCCACAACCTGCCGAGCCCCCACCCACAATAACTAACGGCTGGGTAGACGCTGCGACCCCCTTGACTTTACAGGCTGCCAGCAAAGTTGCCACTGCCACCGCAGCCGTCCCCTGAATATCATCGTTAAAGCAGCAGTAGCTGTCACGGTATCGGTCTAGGATTGGCGTGGCATTAGTTTGAGCGAAATCCTCAAACTGAATTAAAGCTTTAGGCCAGCGACGACGCACGGCCTGCATGAACTTGTCGACAAACACGTCATATTCAGCTTGGCTGATACGCGGGTGACGGCAGCCCATATACATCGGGTCTTCCAACAATGCCGGATTATTGGTGCCGACATCCAGCATGATGGGTAGTGTATTGGCCGGACTGATACCGCCACAAACGGTGTACAGCGACAACTTTCCAATTGGGATACCCATGCCCCCAACGCCCTGATCACCTAATCCAAGTATACGCTCTCCGTCAGTCACTACGATGACCTTGATGTTACGCTTGGTGGCATTGTGCAAAATAGTATCAATGCGATCCTGCTGGTGATGGGCGATGAACAGACCTCGGGCACTGCGGTAAATATCAGAGAACTTTTCGCAGGCCTCTCCCACCGTGGGCGTGTAGATGATTGGCATCATCTCTTCTATATGTTCAGTGATTAAGCGAAAAAACAAAGTTTCATTGGTATCTTGAATATCTCGCAGAAAAATGTGCTTGGCCATATCCGTGGTACAGGCCTGATATTGCATATACGCCCGTTCCCTCTGCTGATCGATGGTTTCGTAACGTGGCGGCAACAGACCTTCCAGATTAAAAGCTAAACGCTCCTTTTCGCTAAATGCACTACTTTTATTAAGTAGCGGCATGTCGAGCAGTTTGGGGCCGGCGTGTGAAAGGTGCAGAGGTTTATTTTGTTTCTGATTCATAATGATTATTAGCCGATGCCCGGCTTTTCACCAGGCATTGTAATGGTTATTGTTATTGGAAAAAACGGTGGATGTACTAACTTAGAACACCAATGGCGCCAGCCATACCGCGATAGCAGTCACCAGTAATACACTGAGGATATTCAGCGCAAATCCCGCTCGCGCCATTTGCGCGATGCTGATATAGCCTGATGAAAACACGATGGCATTTGGCGGTGTGGCTACCGGCAGCATAAAGGCACAACTAGCTGCCAAAGTAACCGGTAGGATCAGCGTCATTGGCTCACCGCCCATTTCCAGCGCAATTACCGCCACCACTGGCAGAAATGTAGCAGCAGTCGCCAGATTACTGGTTAGCTCAGTAAGGAATATCACTAGCGTGGTAGCTGCCAGCACTAGAAACAACATGCCGAATGCATCAATATTCACTAGGCCTTCCCCCAACCATTGCGCCAGTCCGGTATTAGACACTGCCGCAGCCAAACTTAAGCCACCTCCGAAAAGCACCAGTATGCCCCAAGGAATTGCTTTCATATCATCCCAAGAGAGTAAGGCTCCTTCTCTACTGTCACCACCCTTACCATTGGAAATAATGAACAGTAGCACTGCCGCAGTCATGGCAATACCGGCATCAGACAGGCCGTCAAGCGACAGCCATTTGGCTAGCAATGGTCTAGTCATCCATGCGACGGCAACCCCAAGAAACAGTAGGCCGACACGCCACTCTTCCTTGCGCACAGGACCTAACGCTTCACGTTGTTCGGACAATCGAATTTTCGCCACCTCAGGCGTTGAGAAATCCACCGGATAAATCCAGCGGGTCAGCGACAGCCATGCCACCGGCAGCAAGGTAACGCTTAAAGGAATGCCAATAAGCATCCATTTGGCAAAATCTAGTTGCACATTGTAGGTGTCGTTCATGAAGCCGACCAAAAAAGCATTCGGAGGTGTACCGACCAGCGTCGACATGCCACCAATGGTGGCCGCATAGGCAATGCCTAACAGCAGTGACAGCTGGAAATTTTTCCGTTGTGTAGGATTAAAGTGCGAGTGCTCACCTTCCATCGTAGACAAAATTGATAAGGCGACAGGCAGCAACATCATGGTGGTAGAGGTATTGGTCATCCACATACTCAGGATGGCACTCACAACCATAAACCCCAACACTATGGAGCGCGCTGAACTGCTGGCATAACTTAAAATGAAGTACGCAATGCGCTTATGCAGATTTGCCTTCTGCAGCGCCAGCGCCAGCATAAAGCCGCCCAGAAATAGATAAATCGTCGGATTAGCGTACGGTGCAGACGCAGTCTTGATATCCAGAATGCCCAACTGCGGAAACAGTACTAATGGTAATAAGGCGGTCACCGCTACATGTACCGCCTCTGTCGACCACCAGATAGCCATCCAGATCCCAACCGCTGCCGCTGACCATGCCACTGGGTCAAGTGACTCAGGAGCAGGTAGCAACATCAACATCGAACAGCCCAGCGGCCCCAGAATGAGGCCTATTTTCTGATGTGTCGGGCGATGCATTACTTTGTTTCGGGGCGTGGATTGCGCGGAAATAGAATCACTCACAGCTTATTTCCCCTGTGACCATCAGCAAATTCAGGGAATAGATATTTAAAGGCAAACGGTACAATTTTGGTGCTGTTATGTCCCACGCCACGCACTACTTCAATCTGCCATGCAGGCTTGATATCTTTATCTACCGCTACATTCATCGCTTTCGCATAGAACGCCAGACCACGGGCAAATACATTACGTCCCTGCTTATTCGCTGCTGGGCTGTTACTGATTACTTTCGTACGCGGCCCCATGTCCTGATCCGCCAGTATTATAGTCATTGGCTTTTGTAGCCAGATATCCACATCTCTGTAGCTGTACGGGCTGTTCTCCAGACCGAATGGGTATGATTGCGAAGGATCAGGATAGGTAAAAAACGCCGCATTGGCCGAGACCGCGTGGGACACCGGGGCGTGAGGTTTCGCCAGCATGAAGGTATGCACAAAACCACCACCGGCAGAGTGACCGTAAAGGGCAAAGGTCTTCTGAGTGGAACCAAAACGGCTCACAAAATCGTGAAACACCTTCTCTGGTACGTTATAGAACTGTACCGATTCCGGACGCGTTGCTCCCAGAGGCGTAGTGATTCCCCCTAAATTGTATTGATATTCATCTTCACATACCTGAAGGCTGCAACCAATCGCCAATACAATAAACTGATTCTTCTGCGCCAGAGATAACCACTGGTCACGATAGTCATCTGCATTTCTGCGGGCGCCAGGCACGACCAGCAAAATTTTTGTGTCTGCATCGGAGCCTTTTGGCACGATGTATTCCACTTCAATTTTGCCACCCGCCCACTTAGTGAAGGTGTAGCTACCTACTGCGTTATCTTGCCACAGTGTGGAAGCAGCGCAGGCGGTTTGGGTGACTGCCAGCAAACAAAACCAAACGGCAAGGAAAATATTTTTTATCATAATAACCAACTTAATATATGGCGGCAGGGTGCCGCCGGATTAGAAAAATCAGAAGCTTGCGCTTACATCCATATAGAAATAACGACCATAGTCTCGGTGCGCATCGTTAAAGAAACCGAAGCTCGCGGCTGCCAGTGGTGCTCGTTTGTCAGTCAAGTTTTTTACACCCAGACGGAACCGGGTATCCACTTCCTGGATCTGAGTTTTATAGTCAAACGTCGCATCAACGGTGGTCATTGCTGGAATCACAAAACGGGTGCCATCTTCCAGTGTCAGTTCACTTTGATAGAAACTGCCGATACGATAGCCCGACAGCGACGCACCGAACACATCACCACGCCACATTAATCGCAGACTGTGTTTCTCTTTCTGGTTACCGTTGCGACCAATCAGGTCTGCAAATCCGGTAACGGGGAAGCTGGCAGGTAATACACCACTCTCGCTGGCAGCCACTAACTGCGTTGCCAAACCACCGGCTTCCTGCTCGAACTTATCGAGGAAGGAACCGTTATAGTCAATTTTGAAGCGACCATAATCAGTTTTGATGTTGTAGTAAATGCCCAAATCATGACCACTTACAGTGCGCTTATCGAGATTGGCATACCGGTCATCAATGTAGTTGATTTGGCCTGCTGGGCAGATGCCTGCTGCGCTGTAGTATGCAGCTTCATCCGGGTCGATATCTCCCCGGTTGAGGCTGTTATTAAAGGTGGCGCTATCGCAGTTTTCATTGCCTTGCTCAAGGCGGTACAACAAGTCCAGCAACGAGTGATTTTCTTCACCGAACAGACCAATGGTATTTTTCTTCTCGATAGACCAATAATCGAGGGTGATTGCAAGGCCTTCCAGCGGCTCCACCACAATACCAATGGAGGTATTGTCAGATTCTTCGGGTTTCAGCTCCTGACTGCCCTGCGCAATACGCTGTAGTGAGTAGGAGCAATCCAGTGTATCTTGATCTGGGTCACCACCATTTACCGCCCCATACAAACACGCGTAATCGGTACGAGTTTGCGTTCGGGCGACGATTTCCTCATTAATCGTTACTAGGTTCGGCGCGCGGAATGCCTGCGACCATGAACCACGTAGTAATACAGGTTCAATTGGGCGATAACCGAATGCAACTTTGCCTACAGTGGTGTCACCGACGTCAGAGAAATCTTCGTAACGAACTGCCAACTGCACATCGAGGTTTTCCAGTACCGGCACCTGTAGCTCCGCGAACGCAGAACTTACTGCACGATGACCTGAATTATCCGGCGTCGGGCTGGAATTCACCACGTCTGACACAAACGGATAGGTATCCCCATCTGCATCGGTAAACTGAATGGTACCATCAAGCCTCGGATCACGGTCGTCTTTGAACGACTCATGCCGATATTCCATGCCTGCTACAAAGCCAACGAAACCCGCAGGTAATTCATAAATGCCTGGGTTAGAAAACTTAATATCAAAGGTTTTCAGCTCTGATTCACTCTTGCGGTATACGTCAATTAACGCACGTTCTATGTTTGAATTCACACCAGCAGAAAACGGGTTGTAAGCGGCAGCGGTCGTGTCGTTTAACGCTTCCTGCATCAGTGTATTGGATACACGGTTATGCGTTACGTCGTCCTTGGTGTCTTTTGACCACGAGACCGCCGTTTCCCAATCCCAATCACCCCAGTATCCGCGCAGGCCTTGCAGAAGACGGAAGGTTTCGCCGCTATTCTCAACAATGCGTGGGTATTCGGCAAAACGGTAGTTGTCGATGGTCAGTGCGGCGCCGTCACACGAAACCCCCGCCTCTACTGCGGCGTTATCCACGCGGTTAGGCGAGCCACACGGGCCAAAAGGGTTGTAGTAGTTGTCTGCCGCAACCACCAGTTTTGATGATGAAAATGACGCGGTAGGATGACGGCGTAAGTTGGTATTGGAGCGGTAGCCAAGAAACTCAGAGAACGCTTCCCAGCCATTTTCAAAAGTATGGTTCAGGTTGATAAACAGATTGGTACGATCCAGCTTAGAAGTCAGGTCGCGATCCTGGTTCATGTTGAAACGCACGGTACCCTGACCATCCGGCGCTGCACATAAGCCGTTGCCTAAATCCCAGGCACAGCGATCATCACCTGCCGGATAGGTTTCAAACTCACCGCTGTTATCCACTAGTCCATCTGCACGTAATGGATTGCTTGACGTCACGCGGTCAACCATATCGAACTGGCCGTACAGTGAGTTAGCGCTGGTTGAGTCCCATTCTGAATGACCGTACCACGGCGAATCAGTGGGCAGGCGGTCGGTAAGGTCTGCGTTGGTCCAGCGAGGATCGTCCTGAGAATTAACCCGGTCACGCTGGTAATAATTAGCGATCACACCGATATTGGTTTTACCGCCGTTAAAGGTTTTGCCCCAGTGCATCGACAGTGTTTGGTCATCACGCGGCAAATGTTCATATTCCTGCCATTTGACGCGGATATCAAAACCTTGGAAATTGGTCGATGTCACTGTGTTCACTACCCCAGCCACAGCATCAGAGCCGTAAATCGCTGATGCACCATCACGTAATACTTCTACACGTTTAGCACCGTAAACAGGAATAAGTTGGGAGTTCACTGAGTTAACCGGAACGAAGCTACCGCCTACTTCCTCAGTTTGGTACGACGCCGAATTCACCATACGACGACCGTTAATCAGCACTAGCGTGTTACCGGTGCCGATGTTGCGTAAGTTAAACGCCCCGACATCTCCTCGAGCAGCGTTGACGCCGCCACTGATGTTGCCGGCTTCATTAAAAAAGTTCTGACCGTTTTCTGGGATCAGTTGCAGCAAGTCATCGCCGGAATCGATGCCCATTGTGGCTATATCTTCGGCGTCCAGTTGCGATACAGCTAACGCTTCACTGATTTCAGCGCCCTTAATCTGGGAACCAACAACAGAAATTTTCTCAATGTCAGAATCCTCTTTTGGCGTAGTTTGGGCTTGTGCGTAGGATGACAGAGATGATGCCACTGCCAGCATGCATGCAGGCGATACCAGTCTGCGCCGTGCACGAATCACTTGGGTAATCTTATTAATCATTGTTTTACCTTACAGAGTGTTTAAATGTGTCCTCAGTCTAAAAGATGCACAATTGTTAAAAGACTAAAAACTCAGCAACAACTGTTACATCAATGCAACATAAGGCAAGGACCTTGCCACACCGACAACTAAAATATAAAATCCATAATTTTCAGGTAGTTAATGAGTTTTAGTAATAATGTGCATGTTACAAGTTTAGTAAAACCGGCGGGATGTCACTCGTGGAATAAGAGGCGTCGGGTGGGAATCCACCCATTTTCTTGAATTGAGTTCAGGACAACTTGAAATCGGCTTTTACCAGCCCGTATTTGCGCATTTTGTCGTACAGGGTTTTGCGCGGTAGGCCGAGTTGCTGCTGCACATCGATAAGCCTGCCATCGTGTTCACGTAACGCCGCTTCCAGAACATCGCGCTCGTATTGCCCCACCTTCTCTGCCAGCGTCGTGGCATCGTCTATGTCGCCACCCGCAGGTTCATCGAACACCGTTTGCCCGCCCATTAACACGAAACGCTCAGCCACATTGCGTAGTTCCCGAATGTTGCCTGGCCAGTTATGTTGTTGCAGGCGCGCCAGCTGGTCATTGGTCAGCCGCGGCGCGTCGGTGTGAAAACGTGAACTGGCCAGCGCTGCGTAATGCTGGAACAATAGCGAGATATCCTCTCTCCGTTCACGCAGCGGCGGAATTTCAACGTTAATCACATTCAGACGATAGAATAAATCCTCGCGAAATTCACCTTTTCCCACCAGTTCAAGCAAATCAATTTTGGCCGCGGCAATCACTCGAATATCCAAATCCACATGGCGGTTGCTACCAAGTGGCTCAATACGACGATCTTCCAACACACGCAGTAACTTGATTTGTAGGGCCATAGGCATACTTTCAATTTCATCAAGAAAAAACGTGCCGCCATTGGCATGTTCAATCTTACCTACTCGTTTCTTCTGCGCGCTGGTAAAAGCACCGGCTTCAAAGCCGAACAATTCACTTTCAATCATGGTTTCCGGAATGGCGCCACAGTTAATTGCCACGAAATTTTCGTTCTTACGATGGCTGTTGTAATGCAAAAAGCGAGCAACCAAATCTTTTCCTGAGCCGGTTTCGCCGCGAATCAGCACGTCAGCGGGAATATCTTTAATCTGCATGAGTAAGCGCCGCAGCGCTTTTATTTTGTGAGTGTTCCCCAGAAGACGAGGGCCCGCTCCGGTCTGCGCGTCCAGCTCATCTTTCAGTTCACGGTTCTCCAAGACTAATGCACGTTTTTCACCCGCGCGATTCAGCACATCCAGAATGTGTTCGTTGGAGAATGGCTTTTCAATGAAGTCGTAAGCGCCCAGGCGCATAGATTCAACGGCGGTGGAAATGTCACCGTGCCCCGTGAGCATTACCACCGAAAACTCTGAATCAACCTTGAGCACCTCACGGAGAAATTCCACACCGTCGATACCCGGCATATTAATATCTGAAAGCACCACGCCAGGCCAATCGCGATCAAGCTTTTTCAACGCCTCGCGGGCATCACTGAATACTTCAGTCTCGTAACCTTCGATAGAAAGAAGTTGCTTTAGCGCCTTTAAAATTGCCGGTTCGTCGTCGATGATATAAATCGGAATACTCATACTTCTGGCTCTTGTTTAATCGGTAAAATTAAGGTGAACACGGCACCACCCTGAGGGTGATTTGTCGCCGCGATGGTACCACCGAAGGATGCCATAATACGCTGAGAGATCGTTAACCCCAGCCCTAATCCTTTACCTTTGGTGGTGTAAAACGGCTCAAAAACTTTCTGTAATTGTTCCTCGGAAAAGCCCTGCCCGCAATCTTTCACGGCAATCACAGCATCCGCTTTTTTGGCGGTAACGCTGATGTCGATGCGTGGCTGGCTGACCGCTTCCTGCGCCTGCAAAGCATTATTCAGCAGGTTCACCAACACCTGTTCGAGCGGTACGGCTTCCGCCAGCACCAGCAAACTAGTGTCGTAAGGCTGAATGTGAACTTCCGCCGCCATTTTACTGATTTTAGCTTCCAGAATTGACAGGGATGCACTGAGTGTATCTGCCACCAGAACGGGCCCAATCTTACCCGCCGACTTCCTGGCAAACAGCTTGTACTGCGCCACCATGGTGGCCATTTTCCGGATCAGCGCGATAATTTCGTCGGTGGTTTCGCCAATACCTTCGGTTTTGCCCCGCGTAATCATCAGCTTCAGGGTTTCACTGTACGTCAGCATGGCGGTTAATGGCTGATTTAGCTCGTGGTTGATGCTAGCCGACATTTCCCCTAGTAACGCCAGCTTGCCAGCCTGAATCAGCTCGTTCTGGGTTTCCTTCAGTCGTTGTTCAGTTTCCCGTTGAATGTCTATAGTTTCCATTAGCGTCGTATTAGTTTCCTGTAACTGCGCCGTACGCTGCTCAACCCGATGTTCCAACTGTTCATTCACAGCGGCCAACTGACGCTGAGCAATGTTGTTTCGCCGCCATATCATGCTCAGCAAAGCCACCAGAATGAATAACACCAGCGCGCCGAAAAGTATGCTGGTCACCAACACATACACTTTAATAATGGGGGTCAGAACAATCAGATGCCAGCCAACTTCCGGCAGGGTTTTCTCTGCAATCAAGTAAGTACGCAGCTTATTTTTATATTCCAGTGTAAGAGATTCAGCGATGAGCACATCTTGCAAGGCAGTTTTGTCGGTGAGTTTAAGCAATGAACCGGTACCATACTGTCGCTGATGGATGATTTCAGCTTTTACCGCGTTGGGCAAAGCGACCAATGACGTGTAGTTCCATTCGGGGTGAGAGCTGTAGAACACGGCACCGTGGTCGTCGGTTACAATGAATGGTGCATTAGCTTCGGCGTTATACTCCTCAATCACCGACAGTGCCACCTTTACTACCAGTACACCGGTGATATCACTATCAACTCGTACGGGAAACGAAAAATAGTACCCCCGTTTGCGTGACACTGTTCCCAGCGCAAAGTAGCTACCCTCGTCACCATTCACCGCCTGCTGAAAATACGGTCTAAAACCATAGTTGCTACCAACAAAACTGTCCGACTGTTGCCAGTTACTCGCTGCCAACGTAACGCCTTCGCGCGACATCAGATACACCGCATCGCTAGAAAGTGATTGATTATAGGTAGAGAGCAAGCGGTTCACGCTGCGTACATTATCTTCCACCGGATTTGCCAACAGTTCACTAATGGCCGGATGTAAAACCAACACTCGGGGCAAGGTACGGTATTTGTCCAACTGAATTTCTAATCGACTGGCCACATCCTGAATTTTTTGTTCGGCTTCCTGTTTTACGGCACGCACGACCTGAGTATAAGACACCCCGCCAACAACCAGCAAATACACTAAACAAAACGCTAAAGTGACAGAACGGTACATAGTTTTCCCCAGATTTATTGAGGCATTTATATACTGTTAACACGCCGATTACAAAGTAACATTAGTAAAGCTCGCCTTTCCAAAGTAATACGCCGTAAAAAAGCCCCTTATCCAAACTGATTTTGGCAATTATTTCCTAATCTCCACATTGGTCGACTTTTCACACATGAAATGATGTTAACCGCTGCTGAAGCCACAGATTCAGTATACGCACCCAGCTATAGTTTAAATTGATCTTCCCTTAACTATGTAGACGCTTTGTACGTAACTGGTTTTAATCTGTTTAAGCAATCGCTCGTTGGCTTTTTCTTCGTTAGATAGAGACTAGCCACTGCGGTGAACATTTAGTACCCTGCGCATGGTGTTAACGCTATAAACATTGAGTCGTGATTTTATGAACGCGTACTTGTCTTTGACTCGATTGCAAAGTACACGGCGGCCTCCTTTAGGATGTTGCGCTCTTCAGTTACTCGCTTTAACTCAGCTTTAAGCTTGCGTATTTCTTCTTGCTCTGCCGATTGGCTGGCGGGCACTTTCGCCTTACTCACCCAGTAATAAAGTGACTTATCCGATATGCCTAATCGCTTAGCAGCATCAGGCACTGAATGTCCTTTTTCGATTACTTGACGCACGGCCTCTTGTTTAAATTCGTCAGGATACTTTTTATTCATAACGCTTTTTACCTTACATCGGTTTCTAAGTAAAAAGTGTCTACAAAGTTAAGGGAAGATCAAACCAAAACGTGACGAAACCAAACGAATTGAACGCTATCATGTGGTCGACATGGAACGACAAATTAGAGCTTGATGAAGTTGAAGAATTTTTAAAGAAAATGCCTGATAAAAAAGGAACTGGATATCGTAGACTACCCTGCGCTAATGACCTCAAACGTTACAACGTCAATCCAGGTTGCGAGACTGCGTAGTAGTACTTAATGGATGTAGTACACATTAAATCCTTGATGATGAAGTGGTTAATTCATAGCATAAAAATTTTTTGCTGAAAGCGACCGAAAGAGTCGATAGCATGTTTAGCCTGAGTCCAAAAGTTATCTCGGGTTCGCCAACTTTGCGCGGTTAAATCTAAATGGGAATTTTTATACCCAAAACACCATTCAGTGCCCCATGCGCCTGCTAATAGCGCCCCCCACAATCCATTAGCTCGGGCGTTAAAATGCTCTGGGTCAAGTGCGTCAGAACGTAATGCATATTCTGCATCGCCGGGCTCATCTACCGCAATAGCCAAGGGCCGTCCGTAACTAACAGGCCAACTTCGCAAGGTTTTTACTGCACCATGAATTTGCGAGAAGTCAGGCGATGAAGTTTGAACTGACGCGCCAGTAGAGTGGCTGCCTGTAGCCACAATATCATGAAAATACTGGCCGTTATGTATTACACGGTGATGCTGATACGGGTCTATTTGTTGAAAATACGTCGCCATTGCAAAACGTTGAATGCTAGTTTGTGGGGGCGTTGGTGGGTTTGGGTGCCACTCGCCATTTTCTTCGCCTAAATTCCAATTAAGCGCAAGATGGTGTCCAAAGCGGGCAACAAGTTCTCGATAATACAGCTTTCGTTCTAACCCAAGGCCGCCATTATCTAATAGCCCTTGGTTTTCTACTTCTTGGGTTTTAAAGTGAAGAAATAGCCCTAAGGACTGAGCGTGCTCGAAGACAATTTCCCACTGGGGAAGCTTAGACACATCGAATCGCAATACCTCGTTGGTATCTACGTAGGGGAATACGTTTTGATCGTCGCCAAGAATATTTAAGGTTAGAAACGATATTGAGTTCATGCCTTTACTAGCGATATAGTTTAGAGCGCCAATAAGCCCTTTACCTTTATCTTCACCTTTTTCGCTAGGGCTTTGCCAAGTGGGGTCACCCGGCTTCCAATCTTGACGGTGAGGTTGCCAGTTTTTTATTAAATTATCTTTTATGCCATCGGTTTTAAATGAGCCGTCAAAGTCTTCATAAGACAGCAAATTCTCTGGGGAATCAGGGCCCGCTTTTATAAAGTAGCCCCCTGATTCAGCAAAGCGTAAGTAAGGTTCATTCACGTATTCTAGGCGGCCAGATGCGCGAAAGTCAGGGGATAATTTATCGGTAGCAGCAACCGTAAAAGCACCGCTTTGCCCATTCATGTAACCCGCATCAAGGCCAGTCTTTGTGGTATCTGCAACCGCAACATAGCGCCCTTTAATAAAACTTGCCTGCCAGTGCCATTTACCGGTTTGATTAGGGCTAAAATGGGCACGCCACTTGTTGCCCGCTTGTGCGCCCGTATTTGCTGCATCGCCATCGGCTGCAAAATAGCCCGGCACGTGGTACGCGGCTTTTGTGCTGGTGTGGGTAAAGGTAACGTTTAAGCGGTAGTTAACAAACGGGTTAACATCATCGTGTTCAGAAACATTAGGGCCGTCAAACTCTACGGTGATCTTATGCCACTTTTTAAGCTCACCTTTTATTGCCACCGGCACCTCTGCCCACGCAGTAACGCTAAGCAATAACCCAACCATAAAAAGGCTTGGTCGTAATAGCATCGTCATTTAGTTTGCGCCTTTTTCAGTACGCGTTGCGCCCGCGGCCCACGCCACGCCGTTTGCTAACACTGTCATAAACATAGGTTCGGCATACACATTTTCACCATGCCCCAAGGTTGTATGAAACACTCGGCCTTGATGATAATTAACCGTCATAAGCACAGGCTCATGGCGTCCAAAGCCATTGTGCTTTTTTTCATCGAAGGCCGTCGCCAATACCGTTAAATTCTCAGCAGGCCCTCGTAAGCGGTTATACAATTCATCTTCGCTGTGCTCCCAGCTTGCAGGAAGCCCCTGCATTATAGGGTGCGCCCCTTTACGTACGTCAATATCGAAAGGGTGAACAAAGCCATGGCCGCCGCCCTGTCCCGCTGACATATCGCGTTTCAGCTTGCCGCTGTTGGTATAATAAATGTAAGGGCCATCTTTTTGATTGCGGCCACCCCACCCGCCAAGGCCAATCATCTTGTTGTACTCGAGCCATTTAGGAAACGCGTTATTCGCCGCATGCACCGAAACAAAACCGCCGCCGTTTTGCATGTATTGCTCAAAAGCCCGTTTTGTTGCTTCAGGCCAAGGGGCGGCTTTCCAACCAAAGTTAGAAATCACCACCTCATAGTTAGCAAATTCAGGCGCAAAGGTTGGGTCGGTTTTAGCTTCAGCGACAGTTTCGTGAACCCGGCCATCATTGGCGGGGTACTGCTCACTAAGCCTATCCCCTCGCCAAGTGTATTGAGTACGATACACATCAACACTAAACTGCCCGCTTTCTTCTAAGAAGGCTTTCATCATGGCGGTAGACTTTGGCCAAATATAGTGATTATTCTGACCATCAACAATAAGCACTTTTATGGGTACAGGCTCGGTGTTAATAAATTCACTACTTGATGTGTGTGTCCATGCACAGCCGCTTAAACCTAATAGAGACAAGCTTAAAAGCGATACACCTAGGCCGAAACCAGAAACAAACCGAGCCCATACGCCCAAGGGTATTAGCCTAAAACTTATCTCAAAGAGCTTCATTACTGCGCCCCCTCCAATAATTGATTAAGGGTGTAGTAAACCTTGTCTACACTTGTGGAGCGACCTTTCTCATCCTTAAGTCCAGCAAAATCAATTTGTACCACTTTGCCCGCCGTTAAAGGCAAAGTAACGTCAATGGTTTTTCCGTCATCCAGTAAGGTGACTTCAGAGATGGGTAGCGTGGTTAACGCCATTTTCGGCGACCCATAATTACTTGAATAGTGATAATGCCACGACTGTGCCACTAGGCTTTCTTTCGTGACCGATTTTGCAGATAAGGTGTCGGTAAACGCTATTCTAAAACCCGTTTTAGTTAGCTTTATATCGTGCAGTTCAAATGGTGTGGTGCCATCCCATACTACTTTTTCCAGCCCGAAGGGCTTGCTGCCCTGAGCCCCCCACCCGCGGGCTGTTTGTCCAATCCAAAGTTGCCCGTTTACGTCAAATTCAGCTCTCACATTGCCACTTTGAAACTTGTTCATAAAGTTGATCACAGCCCCTTGGTATTGGCCGTTCACCTTATCGAGCAATACCCGAAATACGTTGGATTGAGTTTGATCGCCAATAAATATTTGACCACTAAAGGGCCCAAACTTTCCTTCAGTGGTATCCCATTCCGGATTACCCGGTGAGTTGGCCACTTCTACATGGGGTATCCACACCACCGGTGTCTCACTCATTTTCTCTAGCTGCTCTAGAGACATCTGCTTTATAGATTCCCGGGTGTATCCTTCAACATCCACCAGTGACACTGGGTGGCCATAGAACTTATCTTGTTGTAGTAAGTGCAGCTTAGAGGTGGGCACCCAATCACCTTGGTTGTCGGTATAAAATACTTCGCCGTTAGGTGAAGTCCCAAGCCCCGCTGGCGAACGCAAGCCCCAAGCGTAAGGCACAAATTCGCCTTCTTTAGTGACCTGATAAGCAAAGCCACGGTATCCCCCAGGTGAGCCCATGGCCCCCATAGTAAACGCATCTGGATTATTGTGGCTTAGATTCAAGGTGCCGTATAAATTGCCTTGCTTGTCTTTAACCGGTCCGAAATTAAACTCATGGTAATTATCATTGAAGGTCCAATCATTAACGACGGTTTCATAAACATCGGCCACGCCATCATTGTCACTGTCAATAAGGCGAGTTAGCTCAGGCTTTTGTGATACCAGCAAGCTACCGTCATCATCAACAAGTAACCCTGTAGGTTCGTGTAACCCTTGTGCGAATTTAAACCAGGTGTCGTTTTTGTAATACCAAACATCACCAAAGCGGGTAGCTACCCAAATAACGCCTTTGTTGTCGCTATCTAACCCCGTAACATGAAAACGTTCATCTTTGGGCGTTTCTATTGTGACAATACTGTAGCCATCGGGTTTGTATTGATGCTTTGGTGCTTGCGCCGCCCCCAAATGAAAAGAGGTGATCAGTCCAGCACTGGCTAGGCTAAGTACTATTTTTCTAAATCCAAATCTCATATCGTCAATCTCTTTGGTGGTTTTTTCGTTTTTATGGTTGCTGTAATGTTGCCGTAATAACAACACGCCCATCTTTGCCTGGCTTTAGTACCGTGCCTTGTGGGTCTAGCGGGCTGAGTTGTTTATCACCATGGCGCCAGCGCACTTGAGGCATATCGGGGAGCACCAGTTTTACTGGCTGCGGACCGATTACCGTGTACACAAAATCCAACGTATTACTGCTGCGGGGTATGGCGGTAAGGGTGTATTGGTTTTGCTCCAGCTCATAGGAAAATACGGGGTTCCCCTCTTCTAACTGATAGCGCTTGTACCGGCACGCTGCGCTTTCAGTGGCATGTTTTAGCTGCTTAGGCGCATGAAACACCCATTCACCAAGGGGCAAGCTGGGGTCTTCACCACGCCCGGCAATATTAGGGCCGATATTTAGCATTTCACCTTGCCATAGACCTACTACTGAGCATGTTTTTGTATTAAAACCGTAATTTAATTTAGACGGGAAACCGATGGATACGGTGGAAGGGGGTAAGTCTAAGATACGCTTGCGCTGAACCAGTATTTCACCCGCGGCTTTTATCTCGTACTTTTTCTCTTCAACAATACCCTTGGCCTTGGTAGAGAGTGGGAAAAGTTTGACGGTTAAATCTAAGTTTGTGCCTATTAGTATTAAATTTCTTTGGTTCAGCTTACTTGTACCAGAGCGATAAGTAACTTTTAAGCGCTGTTTGCCTCGCTGTAAACGCCACGTAGGAAACCAAGCGGTGCCTCCCTTTTCCACATGTTCACCATTCACAAACACGTTGAGTTCATGGGGAAACCCCCACTGCAACCATACTTGTGTATCTTTGTCTTTGGGCGCGTAAAAATCACCTTCAAATTCAATAAAATAATGCTTAACTTCGGGGATAGAGAAGTCGGCTAACCCCTTAGGTAGCTCGCCCGTCTTTATTAATTTATCTTCGGTCACCTGTGTATCGTCGGCGCCGTTTAATTGGTACAACTTATAGCTGAGGTCGCCCCACCCTTCCCGTTTAGACAATACATACGCCACAATAGCTTCAAGCTCAGTTTCATTAAACACAGCTTTAAAGCCGGGCATTCCCGCGTTAAGAAAGCCGGTTTTCACATTGTTTAGTATTTGAGAGGGGGCGCTACCGTGCACCCATTCGCCATCTTTTAGATTAAACCCCGTAGCCCCACTTAAGTCCTTGGCGTGGCAAGAGGCGCAAATTTGCTCAAACAGTTTTTGCCCTTGTTCGGTCACTTGCGGGTTTTGACTTTTCACCCGTAATGTTTCATCAAGGTCATTGGCGTTAGCGGTAGCAGCGAACGCCAAGGGAAATAAAATAACAACAAATAGGAAAGTGAGTCGTTTCATTGCAAGCAGATCCATATTAGTTAGTGCGCCACGAAAGTTGCATTCCTACACCTAACTCAGGCCCAGGAACACCAACCGCAACTTGGTAATTTTTATCGAAGACATTTTCTAGGTATATGTCGAGGGTGTGCTGATCTGACATCGCCCACGTGGTGGTGATATTGACTTTGTTGTACGACGCTAAATCACTTTGTTCAAACTCGCCGGTATACAAGCTTGTGGCATCGGTACTGCCTACATAGTTAAGCCGAGCCACCGTCATAATATCGTCTGTAATCTGATAATTAACTGCAAGCCTGCCTTGCCACTCGGGCCTGCCAGTGAGTATTTCACCACTTTTCGTATCAAGGTCTACATAGGTAATATCGCCTTGAATAGAAAGTTGCTCAGATACTTGATGGTTGGCGAAGAGCTCAACCCCGCGCCCTTCAATATTGGAGCGATTAACCAATGAAAAAGCTTGGCCGTCAAAATCCACTAAGTTGGTGTAGGTATAAAAGAAAAGCGCAGCGTTCACTTCACTTTTATCACTATTCCATTCAATGCCCACGTCTTTGTTCGTGGCTTGTTCTGGCTTGAGGTTTGGGTTACCAATCATGTTATTGCTTAGCGCATACAAGCTAGGTAATTTAAAAGCTGTTCCCACGTTAGCAAAAACACGAACTTGTTCTGAAAGTTGGTATACGCCCCCTAACTTCCAAGTATTTTCGCTATTGAAGTCTTGGGTATCGTCATGGCGCAGCCCCGTGAAGAGCGTAAGTGTGTCGTAAGACCATTGTGCATCGACAAAACCCGCGATAGTGTCTCGTTCAATGTCATAATTAGTGGGGATGTCACTGCCGTAAAAGCTAATAAAGCCAGAGGCTTCACCTTGCTCATTTTTATAATCTACGCCAGCGGTAACCTTTATCTTGTCGAATGACATCATGTTTAACCAGCGCAGCTTATAATAGTCGTACTGATTTCTAGACTCCGTAGGTGGCGCGTTGGTATAAGGCGCTATACCCGCAGAACTGAGACTGTCGTCTATTTGATAAACTTCTGCCTGAGCCGCCAGTTCATACCAGGTGTTAATCGCGTGATTATGGCGAATACTCGCGGTCACTAACTCGCTTTGCTTATCGTCTCTAGTGCTAGTAGGTGCATATATCACACCGCCACTTTGATCCGCATAGGCGCGCTGTTCATAGTCGTTGTATCGCGCATTAACCCGTGTACTGCTATTGCCTAACAGCGCAAAATCGCCTTGAATTGCGAACTCCAAAGACTGCTGTTCGTCACCGTTAGGCTGTTTGTCGGAATCAAGCCAGCTTAACCTTCCTTGAATATTCCCCTCGACGATAGTGGCGTTTGCAACTTTTTGCCCTTTGGGTAGAACACCTACGGATAACTCAGTGCCCGTGGTATTTGGCGTAAAGGTGATAAGGTTAACGACACCGGCAATAGCATCTGAACCATATATAGAAGACTGTGCGCCTTTAATAACCTCTACCCGTTGCAAGGCACTTTTCGAAACAGAAGATAAATCGAAACTGCCGCCACGGGTATCAAGGGGGTTATTAACCTGAACGCCATCTATTTGCACAATAACAAAATTGGTTTCTGCTCCACGCAGGAAGATCTCTTGTACAGCACCCGATTTTTGCACGGTAATACTGGGAATTTGAGCTAGTACATCTAGCGCAGTAGCACCCACAATAGAACGTATTTCCTGCGCTGATAATACGTAACTTGGGCTAGCCATTTGACTGACTGGTTTAGGCTGAAAGTTACCGTAAATTTCGATGACTTCTGTTCTATTATTGTTGTCTGCCATTACACTTGCCTGTGCATGTGAAACAGCAAAGCTCAAGAAAAGAGGCAATGTAGTGGCTGTGGCAAAACGCATGTAACTCTCCCTAGTGACTCGTCTCACACAAGTCAAAACACCATTATTGTTAACAATTTATAATAAAATCGTAACAATATTTCTTAAAAAGCAACAGGAGAAATTCCATTTTTAGTAAATTCAATGTAGGTTTAACGATAATTTTTTGTAAGCTAAATTTGCTTCGCGCCATGTAAGCGCTTATGGTGTTTGACGCTTATTCACTTGCGCTTCAACCACTATTGCCCCTTAGATGTCCCTTATGCTTGCTCATAACCTTCACGTTTATAGATTCGTTATTTCACCACAACAGTGACGGCATCTTGTGCGCCGTTGGTCTAATAGGCGGGGGTTCGTTGGTTAGCCACAGGGTAGGCATCATCCCAAGAATAGGCACGAATAGTTGCCTTCCCCCGGTGGTGTGCAGTCACTTCTCCGAGTTTGTTAACCGAGGCAATATCGGGGTTGTCAGAGTGCCATATCACCCCTGCACGTTGCACGTTGGCAGGAAACAGACGGTAAGAGAATTACTCCCGTTGATTAACCTTCAAGGTGTTATTAGGGGCAAGAATATGAAGCTCACGAACCCGTCGCATTTGGTTATCTGCCAGCACTTTTCCAAGTTCGTCATAAGCCGCTGTAGCGAAGTTTTAAGTACTAGGTTTGATAGATGTCACAACGATTCTAAAGTGTCACAACGAATATAAAGTGTCACAACGTTTATGAAGTGATGCCACGTAAATGAACTATCGCGAAAACTGAACTAGCGTGCGCAACAATTTAACGGTACCCATAACGTTAAAAGCTGGTTTACCTTGGGGGAGTTTCCCTCCAAGGCACACCATTAGTAACACATTATAAATTCTCTTCAGCGAACTCTGCTAAGCGGCTGCGCACCACACCATCTAGGTTAATCGTTGCGCTACCCGAGAAATTTTTAAATTTCTCCACTATGTAGGTTAAACCTGAAGTAACAGCACTTAAGTAATTACTGTCTATTTGCGCAAGGTTACCACTGCAAATCAACTTAGTGCCTTCACCACAACGAGTGATAATAGTTTTAAGCTGGGATGCAGTAAGGTTTTGTGATTCATCTAAAATTACAATCGCGTTTTGAATGCTTCGACCGCGCATAAAGTTAACCGATTTAAACTGAATATTGGCTTTTTCCATGATGTAACTCATAGAGCCTTTCACGTTTTCATCATTCTTGTGTAGCACCTCTAAAGAGTCAGTAATAGCCGCTAACCAAGGGGCCATTTTTTCCTCTTCAGTGCCAGGTAAAAAGCCAATCGACTCAGCAATTTCTGGAGTGCTGCGCGTAACAATGATCTTGTCGTACATGTTTTTTTCGACCACCATTTCTAGCGCAGCAGCCAATGCGAGTAAGGTCTTAAGGTATTCTAATTTAAAAATAGACAGACCGACCGACTGAGCATTAAGCTTATATAAATAAGCATATGCGAACCAGCAATAAAAATTAGACGGTCTAACGCCGGAATTTAAATGAATCAGAACAAAGCGCTCCTAAATATTGATGACCCAATCTTCGCACATTTTGCGCCAGAAGGAAGCCTCTTCCGAGACTGTCTTCTCGCCTCAAGATGGGACGACAAAAACGATGGCTCGAACTCACTAGCTCACTACAACAGTCGGTTGGCAATTTCGAAGCTTATTCAGTCAGTCGAATTGTACAACTGTAGAAGCCTGATGAAACTGCTTTCGAGTCCAACAAAAAGTTTATCTACAGGCGACGTCGTTCAAGGATTTAAGTCTGCTGACCTTATACTTAAAGAGCATTTTCCTGTACGAAGAGCAAAAGACTATGGCAGTGCATTCAGACGTTTTGTAAAACAATTCAGCGGTCCCCTATTTAACGGCGCTAAGATATCCGAATTACCCTACGAATCAGTTTTATGGACTAATTCGGATTATCAAGAGAATTTACACGTCGGACTTTTTGAAATAACCACGAAAGGCTCCAGAACAAAGACCAACTTTGTCGATCCTGATTTTTTTCCAAATCTGTTTAAGAAAGACTCAGTACTGCACTGCCTTATGAAGAATGTAGAAGCTTCTTCGAAAGAAAACCCATTGGAATATAGTGTTTTGGCAATATTGAAGGCTCAGATTAGAACTATAAACGATCACCTATGCAATTCGTCTATAGCTAAGCTTCTAAATACTTCATTACACCTCGTTGAAGCTAACTCAATCAGTCCAGCTCTGATTGATTATGAGCGCAAGCTATATGCATTGAATCCTAAGAGAAAGAACAACCAGATAAGCGTAATCTTCCGACAATACCTCTTCAATTACGCATTGACGTTGCCGGAGCACCTAGAAGAAAAAAACAAGTTTAAAACCAATTTCCTTAGCTCTGGAAAACTCAAATTTAAACCCAAGTATGCCATCAGAACCATAAATGGAAACTACTCAATCGACAGCTTCCAACTACCTTCCGTATTGCCAACTGAAAGCTTGGGGGAAGTATGTTTCAAGTGTTTGCAAGAATCAACGAAGCATCAGCCAACCCAAGGATCAGATATCGAAAAGCTGATTGAAGTACTAAAAATAGTAGAACAGAATGACTACACACATATGCGACTCCTATTTGCAAAAAAGCCTCAGGATTTGATCCGTTATCATGTAGGCAATGGCTTAAAGGAGCTAGAACAAGCTCTCTGTGACCACTTCCCCAGACAAGAAAAAGAACGGCTCGCTATAGTAAGACAGTTTATCAACCTTTGCCCTACCCCGATTAAGAATGGAAAACTCATTAGCGAGATGAGCTTCGATTCACAGATCGTGATCGAAGATAAGCCGCAGACACTCGCAATCAAAACGTACTCTAAAACCAACGGAAAAAAGAAAACACTTTTTTACCAACTTAACCTCACAAAAATTGCAGATCTGCTGTCTCCCGATGGTCTGCTGACTGTATGTCTAAATGATTTAAAGAATAGCTCTATTCTACATCAACAACCTTCATCAACCTTATCATCGCTTGAAGTGACTTTAGGCTACGTTGCAATTGCTGAGGAAAACGAAGCCATTAAGCATGTCCTTACAAGCCCGCTAAGAAAACTCAATCAACGAGACTTCAGGTTAGGTTTTTCAGAACTTGAGGACATTATTGACGCACAAAACATCAATACAAGAGCTGCTAAAAGCCAAGCATTGAGAACGTTTTTAAATAAGCATGCAGGTAAAATTAACGATAAAGTCGAAATTAAAAACTGTGGTTTTTCCACAAGGTTTAGCGCTGGAGATGAAAGAAAAGCCCAGAAACTAATAGAGCCTATAGATGAAAATGGCACAGTACTTCCCAGCCCAGTATTAGAAAAGCATTTATCATTAGAAGAACTCAAGAAGCGGTATCAAGAATATCTGACCAAACCCATTGATTCGATTCTAGATGCGTGCAAGCAAGAAATTGCAAACTACAAAAAGCTGCTTGATGACTTAGCTCCCTACACGTCCATTGACGAATCTGGACAATTCACTTTTAGAATGCCAGAAGAGGTCTCTGTAATTGTCTCGAAAAACCAACTTGGTAAGGGCAAATTGTTAAAGCGCACAAGGCTATTTAGAACCAGAGAGAAATACACTAAAGAAGTCATGTTAGGTGCATATGTTCAGCACCAACTCTCTTTAGGTATAACCTTGCGAACCTACTGTTTAGATAAGAGGAATCTAGTTCCTGACTACGTTAAACATTGGTTTCCAAACACAGGAACTGGTATGAAAGATTTGTTCTGGAGCAGTGTTTTTCTGCCCAAACATATCTTACTCATCTGTTATATTCGATTGGCGATAAAAACAACTTGGAACAAAGATGTTATCGCTATATTAGACCGTTCAAACTTACCTGATTCATTGCCTCAAAGCGCTTTTACCATTGGCGGGTTTAAAGAAAAGGTCAGCAAGCATACAAAGCCTGTGAGCATTGAACCGCATGAGAAGGAGCTTCGTGAGGTGATCAGCTTTCTCATTCAACATCATGACAACATGATCAGCTACGGTGCTGAGCCAAAAAGTTTATGGGACACACCAGATTCGACAAAACTCAGCTTTTTATCTGGGCGTCACATAGATAATTTCAGAGAGCAACATACCCTGCCCTATTTTCGTCTAGAGCTTTTGGCAAAACATCAAATCAACTTAAGGAAGGGGATCGATGGTGATGTAATCAAGTCCCAAATGGAGAGAAATCATGGCAGTCTCAGAGTGACAGCAGGATATTTGTCGCATCCAATAGCTCAGCTCGAATATGAAGCTAACAACGCTGACTTCCAACGACGACTGGAGACAACAGTTCAGTTTAGAGACAAAAATGAGAAGCTGAAAAAGTATGGATTCGATCCTGAGAATATTGACGAGGATCTCCTCATCGCTCCTAGCGAGAACAAGGATGACTTGCCAGAATGGTTTCTTTTGCCAGATGGTTCGTCATGCACTGACATCTTCGCTCCCGTAGATAAATCTAAGAAGAACGGCATCTGTAGAGGAAGGCTTTGCCATAAAGGTGATGGCTGCCAATTCAATAGAGTTCAAATTGGTGTCGGGGAATTTGTTTACACGCTCAGACGTCAAGCCTATTACCTTAGCCGTGGAATGGCCTTGTTAGACAAACATGGACAAGAATACTTCGATGAATATATCGCCCCTGATATGCGCTTTACGTTTGGCCTCGCCAAATACGTTGAGTTTGCAAACCCTTCTTTATTTAAAAAAGCTAAAGGGAGATTAGCCGATGCTTAATAATGTTCAATATCAATTTTTAGATGCTGATCAGCCAGAAAAAATTATTAGTGAGCACGAAGACCTATTAGTTGAAAACGCCAAGCAACTCGCAGTGACTGACGAAAAGTTAGCACTGGAAGGGACTGTATTAAAATTTTGGGCGGTGATTGAAGGAGCGAAAGCCAATGAGTCGGTCAAACAAGAAGGAACGGTAGACCTTAAAAATATATGGATACCCGGTGCTGCGGGATGGCAGCACCCAGTGCCTATTTTGTTGTTCCCTGACTATGCGAAGGTACTTATCGAAATCGTCGATGTCTACGCAAATAATGCCAAACATACTCCTACATTCGTTAAAACAGGGTTGATGTCTCAACTAACAGTTGCAGCACAATTCATTGAATATATGTGCCTGCACGGCCACTTGAGGCTTAGAAGCATTCCTGAAACACAAATCAGCGAAATGTTAGATTCATTAAAACAGGGCGGAATCCCTGTTGCGCTCCAACTTCACGAGCGCGTCAATACTTTAATTGATAGGCTCATCGAGAAAGATGAATTAGATCCATTTTTATGCAGATCTCATGACTACCCCCATTCGTCTGTGGTCAGTTTGCGTGTTAGATTGATCGCTCAGCACATCGGTTGTGTGAGTTTGGAGAATCAGGTCCCGCGTTCGACTTATAAAAAGGTAGCGGATCACTTGGAAACTCAAGGAAGAAAAGTCACAAAACATTTTGCGAATAAAGGTGCGCCAACTCCAAGTCAGCCTTCTGCAAAATCTTTAAACAACTGGTTTGGCACATGGAATCGTTTTGCGAAGCTAGATAGTCGTGACCAGATGCAGTTTATTCCGTTTCCTAACCCGTACAGTTTGTCTAAAAGAATTGGCACAACACCGAGGAGGACAAAAAACCTTGATGTGAAAGAAGTGATAGCGTTGCTTGGTGGCTCACATAAATGGGTTTTTGAGTATGCTCCGCTCATCATTTCAACAGTGAAGGAAGTGACGAGTTTAAAGAACAAGGAACTTAGCGCAGGTTTGAAAGATAGAACACTCACAGAGTGCAGGTTCCCAGAATATTTGGGTAAATCTCAAAAAATTAAAAAGCTAGAGAAATTAACGGGTCTTGAGGTCCATAAAACAAGCCTGACTATATCGAGAAACGCGACTGACAAATTCTCAATTACTGGGATCTGTACGTTGTTAATGACAGCATGCTATATCGTCTTACAAACCTACAACGCTCGACGGCAAGCTGAAATCCAAAGCCCGCTCATAGGAATAACGGAAGAACACTTTCGATGTGCTAATAAAAGGCTCAATTGGTATCAGGCGAACTTTTACAACGAGAAAAATAGGAAGCGCCGATGGTACACATTGAACAATGGCAGCACTAAAGCTATTCAGTGCTTAATCGCTTTAAAGAAAGCATGGCAACCGAATGGCGTTGAAGGTTTGTTTATCGTTCCGAATTTTCGATTGAACGAAGATGAGAGTTTTGGATTCTACAAATACCACTTCAACAAAGGGAAAGATTCCAAAATCACGGGCAATGCTTTTTTGCAGCTAATGCTCGGCGATCAGCTTGATACTAAGAGTCATCCCTTCCGACGCATTTATGCAGTCATCTACCACTATCAGTATAAGAATGCCGATTTATTGGCTCTATGCCATCAACTTGGTCACATCGACCCAGATCATACGATGGTTTACGTGACTGAGCCAGAAGCGAGAGACGTTCACGAGCAACTGCATCACAAAGTGAAGTTCATTAAAGATGAAGCGGCTGAATCGACAATTGCACTCAAAGAAGAAAATAAAGCTCTCGACAAAGTCATTGAAGAAGTCGGCGTAGAAGCTACAGCCAAAGATATTGCAGCTTTGCTTATGGGGTCTGAAGAAATGGCGGGAAAGTACCCAGCCTATTTGAAAAAAGTTTATCGAACTCTTCACCAGAGCGTTACGTTTAATAATTTGACTAACGATAGGTTTGGCAGGGATTTTAAAGACCTATCAGTCAATGACAAAAGTAAGGCGATGGCACAAGTGTTGGGTAGTCGAGGTCATAAACGCAGACCAAAGGCTCATGCAACATGTCACCGGAGACAAGGTGACTCAAATGGGAATGAAGCGCCTTGCGAACCATTTAAGTGTTCAAGCTGCCCCTATCAAGAGATCAAGCGAACTCAGTTAACAATCCTGAAGGAAGACTTAGGCATTTTGCTGAAGAAACAATCTGATTTTTCTTTGTTACCTGTTGAACGATTAAGGGCAAAGAGTGATGTGTCGAACCTATCGATTTTGATAAAGCATCACGAGCGAACTATGGAGCGCAACAAAACATTGTTTGCTGAAGGTGATCAACGATGAGCAAAGAAAGTGACAAGCTAGAACGGCAAAGGGAGGAGGCTTTTCGTCGTATTGATAAAAAGCTGGATATTCTTGAGCTGTGGCTTGATGAAGGTATTCCTTTCAAACTGATTAATGGAAACAAACAGGTAGATAGTAAAGGCAATTACGTTCTTGAGGATTTTCCTAAAAGTGTTCGCGGATTGAGATTATGGAACGGCAAGGAAAATAGCGAAGAAGTCGTGAAAAAATACCACATCCCCGCCGCCCAAACTTCAGATAGAGCATGGAAAGCTGCACCTTCTGCCACACGTATTCGTGTTGAAGGCAACGAAGATCGGGCAAGTATTTTTGCTCTTTTAAAAGAAAAAGCATCGATTCAACGCAGCAACAAGCAGAAAACAAGGATTGACGAACTAGAAGAAAAGCTCACGTTTAGCGAAAAAAAAAGCAATGGGTTGGCGGCTGAGCTTGTTCAATTGCGCATCGCCAATAAAGCGCTTGAAAAAGATGTTCGAATTGCAGAAACAAGGCTCGAAGATGCACGGCATGTCATGTCGCAGCAGTTGGACTTCAAGAGCAAAACGATAAAACAGTCGGAGAACGATAACAAAACGCTTCAGAACGAAATTGATAAACTTAAAGCTAGGCTTATCGAAAACAATATTGATTTTTCGGATATTGAACAATCCAACTCTGTAATTAGCTTTCCGGTGAGTAAAGATGAGTAAACCAAAGAAAAAGCTCTCAGCTCAGGAAAAAGGAAAGCTTAACGCGAAAAAGATTTTCGACTGGTTGGCGACCAACCCTAATATTCCTCTATATCAAGGTAAGGTGAATAAAACGGCGATATGTAAACAACACGGTGTTCCCAAATCTACAATTGAGACAAACAGCGAGTTAAGAGAGCTGTTTGAAATAAACGGGCCGATTGAAGAACTTGCTAGCAAACAGAAGCTAGCTAATCCTTCAAACTCCCAACCAGCCAAGGAGCCAGTTAGAGTAGCGAGTGATGAATCGACTTCTATGTTGGAGGATAAAATTGATGAACTAGAAAAAAGCTTGAGCGCCATCCGGCTTGATCTCGCATCTGAAGAGTTTCTTTTAGCAACTGGCCGTTACATTCCACGCCTTTATAACCACTTTAAGGAACACGGATGAGAGCGGCAAGTATCAACTTTGAAGATCATGCAGTTACATTGACAGGCGTTGTCTCTCACATCATTCATACCGCAAGGGATAACCGAGGTGCTTCAGCCATATTTCAGTTGAACACAGAGGGACAAAAACTCGTTACTGTTGCAGAGTTTGAAACGATAAATAGTATTCCTCTGGTTGGAGAAATATGGCGTGTCACTGGTGAGCATGTTAGCGACCATACGTATGGTTCACAATTTAAAGTAGAGGATGCGACCAAGCTTCAACCCGATGAGCATCTGTGCCCCAAAGTACTTGCTGACTTTCTTATCCATAACGCCAATTTTGCTGGGATAAACCGTTTTTGGGCTAAAAAACTCGTTAGTGTCTATGAAAATAAACTTTTTAATTTGCTTAGTGGGAACGATGTAGACGAGCTGGCCAAAAACAAAAAATTGAAGATGTCGAGCGTTCTGATATCCAATCTATTGAATGGCTGGCAGAAAGTTACTCAGGAAAGTGCTCTCAACACGTTCTTTCAAAGTAAATGTTTACCGCTGGAGTTAATCGAAACAACTCGCCAGTTACTTGGTGATAAGGCTGTTGAGCATATCAAAAAGAACCCTTACCTGCTCTACCCCATTAACTCAGTGAGAGCGCCCAACAGAAACTGGAGTGAATTAGATAAAACAATAAGAAAACACTTTAATATAAGAAAAAACGACCGTAGAAGAGCTATTTCCTTTGTTGAGTCGTTGCTTTATTCCGATTTCAGCCAGCAAGGGCATATGGCGTTACCTATTGATTCAGTTCAAGAGGCACTTGGTACAGAGAGTATAGAATTAGAGCTAAATGAAATAGAACGGATTGAATCTGACTACCCGACGCTATGTTTAAACAATGAAACGCAAACGATTCAGGTTTTAGGTCATCACGCCATAGAGAAAACGGTTAATGCCTTGCTGAGAAAACGACTAATACGTTTAAACAGCGATAAAGAAAATGTAAGAGTCGATGTTGAAGCAACGCTAATAAAGCTAAGTGCTTTGGGTATTAAACTTGATGATATTCAGCTCAGGGCGCTCAATAACATTTGCAATAGCACACTGTCGATTATCGACGGTTGTACTATGACTGGTAAAAGTCTTGTAGTGCGTTCAGCAATTGACGCACTTATCGAAAATGGGGAAAACGTTTGGTTAATATCCCCTTCATCATACGATGAAGAATTGGGGCTATTTCGGATTGTTGCAGAGTCAGTCCAGCGTTTCATCACAAAATCGAAGTCTCGCAATAGACGAGGCGCTCTGAATGAGTCCTTTGTCATTATTGATGAAGCTCAGTCCATCGACTTTTTAAGCTTGTGCAGACTGCTTAAATGTCTGCCAATTACCGCAAGAATTTGCTTCGTGGGCGACCACAAAAAGTTACCTCCACTGGGTCCCGGCAATATGTTTCATCAATTATCCTTGTCCGATTCAAACATAGTTACACGGTTGGGACATTCTTACGATAGTACTTCCAGTAACGGTCTACATGCTTTGAGAAAAGCCTTATCGGAAACTGACGGACAATTTGATGTTGAGGTAATACCAACTGAAGATTTTGTTAGCCGCAAGAATATCAGCATATACCAAACCACTGAAATCTCTCACGAGGCGTTGAGTAATCTCACCGCCAACCTTTGGCTTGAAACGTTTGAAAGGTACGACGTTGCACCTACAGTTGTATGTGCAAACACGCTGTTATGCGAAAGGATCAACGAACAGATACAGCAAGTAAGGTTTTATCGGAAGAAAGCCCCTTCTATCTCAGTTGGCGAGAAAGTCTTTTATGAAAGCGACCCAGTGTTATTCAAAAGCAAATGCGCATTTTTGAATATCGCTTCAGGCGTATTCGCTGTCATTCGCGAAATATTCGAAGAGCCATTGTTTGTTCGCGGAAGAGAGTGTTTCGTGAGCATATCAATTGGAGGAGAAACTCTTGAGTTGAGCAAAGATGATATGGCTTGCTTGTCACTTCGCTACTCAATAACCGCTCACAATTTACAAGGCAAAAAGATTGATAACGCGATGGTTGTTTTGGATAACGCCTTCTTGATAGATAAAGCGTGGCTGTACACTGTGGTCGCGGCTGCTCGCGAACGTATGTTGTTAGTGGGAAGCTATGAATGTCTTAAAAAAGCGGTCAGTGATAGAAAGTATAGTTCGATAAGGTACTTCGGTATCCCCTTGAGGTTGGAGGTCTAAGATGACATCTGGATTGATAGAAACAAAGGTAAAATATGACCGTAAGGACCATTATGTTTATCAAAATGAGAATGGCGAAGTACTGTGGGCACCAACCGATTTCATAATGGAATTCGAAGGCGATGAGAAAACTAAAAGTAAGTATAGGAAAGCAATAAGACGATTGTTTAAGTACATTGCAAGTAGAGAACATGATATGTCATGGCTGAATATGAATGACGAGCACATGGAGCGATTCAGGGATTGGAGCTTAGAAGTAACAAAAGCCGATTCGCGTTATCGAAGTGAAGAAAACCTAGCCAAGCAAACCACGAATAATGATTTCCTGATGCCGATTTACGCATTTTATTACTGGGTGCAAAAACAAGGTGTTTACGGGGAGCATATTCTTGGGCACTCTCCTGATAATAAGGCCTTCTATCAGATCACCTCATCCTTGCTGCAAAGAGATATCGCGATATCTAAAGGTGATAAACCAAATAACAATTTTCTTTATCCTAAGCTCTTTAAGAACTGTGATAGCCGAAATTATAAAGACCGTTCAGCCAGTGAAAATGAATTCGATGAGCTGAATGAATATATTATTTCGTGCTTTAAAGGCTACGAAAGAGCGTCATTGTTGCTGATTGCTCAGATAATCAATATGGCGGGCGGGCGCCCAGTTTCAATTGCTAGCCTTGTGAGATATCAGTTTTATAAGGAAACGGTCGAAAGGGAACTATTCAAAGAGAAAAAGAACCGTTTTGATGTTGTGCCTAGGAAAGCAAAATTTGGTAACACTATGCCTATTAAGTTCCCTCTTTCGACAACGTTATCAGTCATGTCCTTTATCGAAAACGAACTGGAGCCTTTCCTAAGCGAAAATGACATCAAGAGATATGATGGTCACTTGTTCCTGAACTCGAAAAGTCATAAGCCCTATACAGCAAACTATATAAGCAAAATTTTTAGCGAAATTACTGCTGATTTGGGATGGCCAAAAGGAAAATCGATTTACTCACTTAGGCATAAGTTTTCCAATGAACAATTTGATAAAACGCTAGCCATTGCAATCGAACTTGGATTTAGTGCAGATGAAGCCTCTATTGCGTTACAAATGCAAAAAGAAATGACCCACAAGTCAGGTGGCTCGCTGAAGAATTATGTAGAAAGTCGCATGCGTATAGGTCAGCAGACCGAAGCTAACAAGCAAGATCTTAAAATTAAGGCTTTAGAATCTGACAAGCAAAGACTTTTATTGGAAACGCAAAAAGCATTTGATATCGCTGAGCAAAAGGTAGCTTATAATCAAGAGCTATTAAAGAAGATAGAAGAATTACAGTCTAAGCTCTCTATATTAAAGCAGTAAGATTGGGCAAGCCGAAGATTAAAGTGCCACTAATTCCCTAGACACCTTTTAGTTAGATAAACTGACTAAAAATAAGGTGGACTTATATGAGCAGACAACGCTATCCAGAAGAGTTTAAGGTTGAGGCAGTAAAACAGGTTACTGAACGAAATCATTCAGTTGCAGATGTTGCCCAGAGATTGGGTGTAACTAGCCACAGCATTTATAATTGGATGAAAGCCTACTAACAAAGTCATGGTGTACTCGGATCAAGATAGCCAATAACAAGCTATGAATGGCAATCATTTCTAGCTGAACACGAACTAGAAGGCAGTATGAGTCGGAGGGGTAACTGCCACGACAATGCTGTTGCTGAAAGCTTTTTCCAACTGTTAAAGCGCGAACGAATAAAGAAACGAGTTTACACAACTCGTGAGCAAGCAAGGACTGATATATTTAACTATATTGAGATGTTTTATAACGTAAAACTAAAGCACGGTTCCAATAATTTACTGTCACCAGTAAACTTTGAGGACCAATACCGCAAACAACTAGAAAGAGTCTAGGTTATTGGTGGCGATTCAGTGCACTGTTTTCAACATCTGTAAGTTAAAGCAGAAGGAAATGTCAATTTTTGCTTGTTTACTTCATTAACTGATAGTCTGCTTGGCACTTGCTACTTTTACAAAGAAGAGTTTGGGAACGCCAAGCAAAGAGACTATGCCCATGAATAGCTAAGCCAACTTGTGAAGTTATTAGATTCGCACCAGAAATAAAGATGGCTTTTGGATTAATGTAATAGAATACTATTGGATGAAAGTGCGATATTTGTTGACGCTCTTTCACTACGCAATAATGATTTGTACACTGATAGTGTATAAATTCCGTTCAGCTTAAGATCACTAGGCCAAGTAGAGTAGTTTATATTAATGGGAATGCTTTTCTTTGACATTTTCTGCCTTGTCGTCGGTCCGCAGTTTTGACAAATAGTACTTCTCAAATGCAAAGAGTCCGATAATTCCCACAAAAGAAATGGCGATAATAATTGGATCACTCGCTGCTTTCATGCTCAGAAACGCGCCAAGGACAATCAAATCGAAAATTATAGCACTTAGCAATATCGTGGCTTTTGCGCTGACATCCTCTCTAAGATAGCGATACACCCCCCAATGGATGATGATGTCCATGACCAGATAAAAAATTACGCCTAAGGATGCTATGCGGCCTAAATCAAAAAATGCAGCCAATAGGCCTGCCATAATAACGGTGAAAACTAGCGTATGTTTTTGAATATCACCAGGCATGCCAAAATGACGGTGTGGAATGAGGTTCATCTCAGTGAGCATCGCGAGCATGCGTGATACAGCAAAGACACTTGCAAGGAGACCCGATGCGGTTGCGATAATGGCAACTGCTACCGTGAACCAGACCCCGTATTCACCAAAAGCAGGCCGCGCCGCTTCTGCCAGTGCATAGTCTTTAGCGGTAGCAATTTCATTAATAGTCAATGTTGAGCCAACAGCGAGGGCGACGGTCATATAGACCAGCAGACATATTGCCAAAGAAATAACAATTGCACGGCCGACATTCTTCTTAGGCTCGACAATTTCTCCGCCGCTATTCGTGATTGTCGTAAACCCCTTGAACGCTAAAATAGCGAGTGCAACCCCAGCTATAAAACCCGTAGTCGAACTTTCTGAGCTTGGTGCACTTTGTGTAAACTCAAACGTAAATCCAGATACCCAAAGTATTGTCAGTGAGAAGATCAGTATGCCGCCAATTTTTAAAATCGCAGTGATTGTCGATATCGCTCCAATAATCTTATTACCGGCGATGTTGACAACAAAGGCGAATATTATCAGGCCTATCGCGAGTATAGGAACGAGTACGGAGTCACCCCCGATGTCGAATAATTGCAGCGTATAGGTCCCAAACGTTCTGGCAACTAGGCTTTCGTTGATGATCATTGAAAAGGCCATCATCAAAGCGGCGGCGCCCGTAACCGTCGTTGGTCCATATGATTTTTTTAAGATCATCGCTATGCCGCCAGCTGAGGGATATTTATTCGATACTTTTATATAGGTATAGGCGCTAAACCCACTTATTATCGCGCCAATTAGAAAAGCAAGGGGGAATAGTGACCCGGATAACTCGGCGACCTGCCCCGTCAATGCAAATATGCCGGCGCCAATCATGACTCCAGTGCCCATGGCCACCGCTCCGGCTAGGCTTAGGCTGTCTTTATTATACGAATTACGTTGCATCTAATTTAGTCTCTTATTTTTAAATGAATGAAACTTATGGATTATGTGTATGCAATTTTCAATATCCGACTCACTTGCCCAAATAAACCTTTTATCACCTCAATCCTTCCCTAATCTGTTGTGGCCTTGCACCGAGATGTAGACGTTCGGGGCATTGCTTTTTTCATTAAAACCAGAAACGTATCCCGGCAACCCACTGTGTTTGTCTGGTTGCCCGGCCCTCTAATTTGGCAAAATCTGCGGTATTACCATATTTTCCGGTCCATTCAACACCTAGATAAGGAGCAAATTGGCGGCTGAATTCATACCTAAGTCGAATTCCCGTAGTTAACAATGAAAGTCCCTTGCCGACACCATTTTCAGAGTCATCTTTGCCAAAGGCACTGACAATAAAACGAGGTTGCAATATCAAGCGCTGCGTAATAAGTAGCTCATACTCGGCTTCTAAATTAAAGGCGGTACGGCCCTCCGGACCGACAGAAAGACTGGTATCCACCTCAAACCAGTAAGGAGCCAGTCCTTGTACACCAAGTGTTAGCCATTGCCGCGAAGGACCTTCTGAACTATCAAATCTGAGCCCAATCTGACTGTCCCAAAAGGTGCTGAACGCATGTCCCCACAATATCTGGGTCTCACTTTCGGCCAGTTTGTTGTCAGTTAATTCCCCCTCCGCCTTAATTACCAAGCGCTCGTAACTATTGCCATACCAAGCTTGCGCATCATATTGACTGACACTTCCCACGCTACTGGACAGGCCATCGGCATATTCAAAACGATTAAAGGTGACTGCCCAAAATGCATGTTCATCGGCCATTTTTAATTGCCGAGGCCCGGGCAAGGCAAAAGCACCGCTATCTAGGGTTAACCCATCCGAGTAAGCATGAGGATCCCGTGCGTCAAGCGGCGGAGTTTTGGACATATCCACCCCTTGCACAGAATCCATTCCACTCATGGTATCTTTATCCATTGGCATATCTGCTTCGGCAGCATCTTTTTGCTGCATTTTGGAATGCTCCATCCCTTGCATAGCGTCCATACCACTCATGGCACTTTTATCCTTAGACATATCCGCTTTTTCAACATTATTTTGCTGCATTTTGGAATGATCCATTCCTTGCATAGAATCCATTCCACTCATGGTATTTTGGGGCGTTGGTGTCTCATCCGCAGATTCAGTGTGAACATGTTGCTGCGCAAGTGCCGCTAGTGAATACATACACAACACACTTGCAATAACGCTATTTTTAATCATTTTTTGTTTATTCCTCATGAAATCACCACTTCACGGAACATGCCTGCGTCCATATGAAATAGCAGATGACAATGCCATGCCCATCTCCCGAGAGCATCGGCGGTTACCAGAAAGCTGATACGCTGCGCGGGCTGTACTGGTATGGTGTGGCGTCTGGCCATGAATTCACCTTTGTCATTTTCCAGATCACTCCATACACCGTGCAAATGCATGGGATGAGTCATCATAGTGTCATTTTGTAAAATAACCCTGACGCGTTCTCCATGACGAAAATGCACCGGAGTAGATTTTCCAAACTCCAGTCCATCAAAGGACCAGGTATAACGTTCCATATTACCGGTAAGATGCAGTTCAACTTCGCGCTCAGGTAAACGAGGGTCGAATGGACCTCCTAGCGTATGCAGATCAGCCAGGGTTAACACGCGTCTTCCATTGTTACGTAAGCCGATACCCGGATCGTCCAGATTGGTTCTGGGCATTTCCACTCGGGAATCTACTGACGGACCATACTCGCTTCGTGCGTGATTGACGGTTTGCGAAGGTATTGCCAAGGGACTGTTGTTCATAGCATGCTGACTGTGATCCATAGACTTAGCACCATGTCCCATGGCGCTATGATCTATTGGCATACTGCCGTGATCCATACCAGACATATCATCACCTTGCGCCATATTGCCCATCATATCTTTCATGGCTAGCCAAACGGGTTTATCTACAACAGGGACTTCGGCTATCAGTCCTTGTTGCACTGCCAATGTTCCTCGGGTATAACCGGTTCTATCCATCGACTGGGCAAAAATACTGTGGGCGTCATCGGTGGGCTTGACCACAACATCATAGGTCTCTCCTGGGCCAAATCTAAATTCATCGACACTAACAGGTTCAACATCCTGACCGTCAGCAGATACAACCTTTAGCTTTAAACCAGGAATACGTACATCGAAGAAGGTGTTGCTCGAGCCGTTAATAAAGCGCAGGCGCAGTGTTTCGCCGGGTTTGAAGACCCCAGTCCAGTTGCCGTTTGGTGTTTGGCCGTTCATTAAAAAGGTAAAGGTTGTAGCGGATACATCGGCTAAATCTGTCGGGCTCATACGCATTTCGTTCCACATCTTGCGCATTGCCACTGCTTTGCCTATTCCGTAACGGGATACATCGTTAAAAAAGTCACGCGCCGTAGGCTGGTTGTAATTGTAGTAATCGCTTTGCTGTTTTAAATGAGCAAAAACAGACATGGGATTTTCATCGGTCCAGTCAGAAAGTTGCACCACCATGTCTTGGTCGGTGGTTATTTTCTCTCCCGCTTTAGGCTGAATAATGATACTACCGTACATACCGGTCATTTCCTGAAAGCCAGTATGGGAGTGATACCAATAAGTACCTGCCTGCTGCACTTTAAAGCGGTAGGTAAATGTTTCGCCGGGCGCAATACCGGGATAACTGATACCAGGTACGCCATCCATTTGATAGGGTAAGATGATGCCGTGCCAATGAATGGACGTGGAAACCGATAAACGATTGGTAACGCGAATAGTCACCGTTTCGCCTTCACGCCAAACTAAAGTGGGTGCAGGAATGCTGCCGTTGATCGTGGTTGCAGTCCGTACATTACCGGTAAAATTCACGCTTGTCTCACTCACGGTGAGATCAAATTCGTTACCTGTTAACGTATTGGCTTTGGTAGAACTGACATGTTCTTGACTAAATGCTGTACCTAAGTTTCCCATACCAATAGCAATAGAACCGGCAAGGGTTCCTTTGACAAAATGGCGACGCGGTACACAAGTGGGCGCAAAGAATTTACTGTTGTTTTTTGACATAAGTCCTCTAATCTGACTAACTCATGTGAGAATTTTAAAACTAAGACTACCAGCAAGTAACTGAATGTATAGAGCACTAATAAAATGTAATGTGGCTGTAATGTTACGACCCTAGAAGAGGTGTTCAATGAAGAGACAAAGACGTATGTTTTCAGCAGAATTCAAGTTTGAAGAAGCAAACCTGATCTTGCAGCAAGGTTACTCAATCCTGAGGCGGCAAGAGCATTAGATATTGGCGAAACAGCAGTTCGCCGCTGGGTGACGCAATTGCAAGAAGAGCGTAATGGCGGTACACCTAAGCCCGGGCACCTGAACAGCAAAAAATCCAAGAGCTTGAAGCAAGAGTAAGTCGTTTAGAGCGGGAAAAATCTATTTTAAAAAAGGCTACTGTCCGTTACGGAGTAATCGCTTGATGTCGGACGAGCACGAGCGTACGCGCTGATAGACCAATTGAGAGAGCATGAGACGGTAGAAAATGTCTGTGACGTATTTGATATTGCGACTAGCAGCTATTATGACCACCGCCAAAGAAACAGTGTGATAGATATTAAGCGAACGATGTTACGTATTCAAGTGAACGAATTATTTACCCTCAGTCGACGCTTAGCAGGTAACAGAACCATTGTTGATATGCTGCAAGACAGGGAGGTTTATATTGGCCGCTTCAAAGTACGCAGACTAATGAAAGAGCTTGAGTTAACGAGTATGCAACCTGGCTCACATACCTATAAAGCGACAACCGTTGAGCGTCCAGACATACCGAATCGATTAAAGCGAAAATTTGATGTTGGAACGCCAAATAGCGTGTGGTGCAGTGACATTCCGTAAATTTGGGCAGGCAATCGCTGGCACTACTTAGCGGTTGTCATTGATTTATACTCGAGACGTATTGTGGGCTGGTCGATGTCGGCTAAGCCTGATGCAGAACTCGTCGTAAACGCGTTAGATATGGCTTATGAGCAACGAGGTCGTCCACAAAAAATCATGTTTCACACTGACCAAGGAAGCCAGTATGGTAGCCGCAAATTCAGACAGCGGTTATGGCTTTATCGGATGAAGCAAAGTATGAGTCGCAGGGGAAATTGCTGGGACAACGCGCCGATGGAAAGAGTATTCAGAAGCTTGAAGTCAGAGTCGATACCAGCAACCGGATATAATTCTTTGCAAGAGGAAAAGCGTGATATCAGCCATTGCTTGATGAATTACAACTATTGGAACGGCCGCACACATTCAATAACGGGCTGGCCCTGCAAAAGCGGAGAGCCAACCTATTTTAAAGTCCGGAATTAGTTAACCACTACACTGTGTTTAAACATTAATAGTTAAATCGCTCTTTAATTTGGCTCATTAATGGGCCATTTCTTGATTGATCTTGGGATCGCGCGCCGTCAGTATTTGGTACTGCTCTGCCGTTAAATCAGGTAATTGCTGTAAAAAAGCTACCATCGCCCAAATTCTTTCGTCCTCATGTGTCGGTCCCCAGGCTGGCATGCCTGATGCCTTAATACCATGTTTGATTACCCAGAATTGTCGCCGGGCTAAGCTAATTTTGTCAACATTTTCCCACTCTAATTCCCCATTATAAGTCGCAAGATTAGGAGGTGTGGGATACAAGCCCAAACTCATATCACTTCTAATTTTACCCGGCTTTAAATGACAAGCACTGCACATATCGTTGTAATCGGCCCCTCCCATCAAAAGAAGGTCGGGTGAGTCCAAAGCCGGTACTTGAATATCTTCAGATGAACGCTCTATAGCCTTTTTCCTAAGTGTTTCCAGCAGCCAATATTCCACTTTGCTATGAGGCACATCAGCACCGATCGAATAAGTGCCAGAATAAATAAAGACACCAACACCTATCACTGCACTTAAAATAACGATAAGAATGGCTTTAATCATATTCATATTAGACTCATTTTATTGTTTAAGTTTTCACGGGGCGGGTTTAACTCATGCGGGCCGGAGATCCAGCTAGTGCTTATCTTTGTGCTCTTGTTCGCTTGTGTCCTTTATCGAGTTGCGATCTTCTGTCTGTCCTCCTACTTCCATATTTCCGTCCATATTCATTTCACCGTTCATCATCTTCTGGCACTTTTTCATCATTGCCATAGCGACGAGATCATTATTCTTCATGTTTTTTATATCCTCCATGTCACTACAATCTAGCGCTTGGTTTTCTTTAGTATGCTCTTTGGGATCGTGCGCCGCTGCATTTATTGATATTCCTATCAATGCAAATGTTAGTACAGATAATATGTTGTAGCTTTTCATCATTAATACTCAAATTTATTGTTTATATTTAGTGTAGAAATATTCAAACACTTTTACGTCAACACCAGTACAGGCCATATAGGTTAAAGAAAACGCTTCGTCAACTTGCTGCGTGAACATGGCTAGTATAATGACAATTTAAGCAATTCTGTGTAACACTAAAGTCCTTAGCTACTATTATAATACAAAGAGTACAACTCAATTCTGCTCAAATAGTAACGTAGTCACTATACTCCTTGAACATGTCTATGCGATTACCCTTACATTACACTTACGTAATTTTGGGCGACAACATTGTATTTATAATTTTTATTGAGTAGAAGAAGATCGTAATCAATGGGTGTAAAGTGGCCTAACAACTGATTCCAAAGGCGTTTGTTCACTTCATTATGTTGCGCTGAGCTATTTTATTTTCCCTAAGGTGTGAACACACAGCATTGTTGTTGGAGCTCATTAGATGCTTTTTTCTATCTGCTCAGCAAAGGAAACTTTATTAATTTTGGCAAATAACTCTATTATGGATGGTTGACTGCTTCTTGAATCACTCTGATGGCACAAAACTTGACATAACGGATAGAAAGTAAGCCTAACTAATAAGAAAATGGGCTATTTGGATAGATTGTACATAGTAATAGTTGCACAGTAAGTAAATTTTACACAATAGTTAAGAACGGAATTGAGGGTTTAGAAATTTATATGACTCACTGCGCTTATAGATTTATTACTTTTAGCGATTTACTGAAGTGCCTGCTACTCATTGTAGCCATTACTTGTGGCTTTTCTGTTAGTGCCTGTGATAGTCAAGATACAGAAATTAACTCGTCCATACATCAAATGATTGAAGCGGAGCATCTTGCGTCTAACGCTAACAGTCAGGGACACAAAAAAAATCACGATAGCCAACATTGTTTAGAAACGTGTTGTTTGGGTTTCTGCGATTGTTCTCATGCGAATTCGATTTGGACGCCTGTCAGTGATTATGGCAACGAAAACACGTTTTCGAGTGATTGTTACTTATCTTTCAAACAGAACACATTACCATCAATCTCCTCTCGCTTGCTTAGACCTCCAATAGCATAAACTCTAGATTAAAATAACAACATTAAAGACACACTCGCACGCTTTGTCCATGTGTCTGTCTTTGTTAATTAATTCGGAGAAAGACTGATGTCTGACCAGTTAACTAATGATCGGCGTAAATTTGTAAAATCATCCGCTTTGACGTTCGGCGGAAAAACACTGCTACGCCAGGTTTCACCAGCGTGGGCTACGCCAGAAGGCATCACTAGCTCTAGCCAAAACCGTATGCCGAGTTTTCGTGACAGTGTTGTCAGCGGCGACACGATTGAAGTGACTATCAGCGAAGAAAGTAAGCTTGTTGCTGGCTCTGCTGGACTACACATCACCATCAATGGTTCGTCTCTCGGACTGCTTATGCGTTTAAAGGAAGGTCAGCACGTCACTATAAACGTAACAAATAATTTGACTGAAAGCACAACAATCCATTGGCATAGATTGATATTCCCTTACAGAATGGACGGCGTACTCGGTGTGTCTTTTCCTAGTATTGCCGCTGACAGCATCTTTACTCATGAGTTCGATATTGAACAAAACGGCACATACCGGTATCACAGCCACTCTGGTCTTCAAGAACACCTTGGGCCCATGGCCATTGAACCCAAAGATGGCAACATTGGTGCAGATCGAGAGCACTCAATTATTCTCAGTGACTGGACCCTCGAGGACTATCACGATGTATTCCGCCTTCTGAAAGTTGCAGAGGGGTATTACAATTACCAGCCGCGCACAATTGATGACACGATTATTGATATAAAGAATCAGGGACTCATCAATACGGTCAAGGAACGAGCAATGTGGTCTAGTATGCGCATGAATCCAAGAGGCATACTTGACGTCACGGGCGCGACCTATGCACACCTAATGAACGGCCGTGACCTACAAACAAACTGGACTGCGTTATGCAAATCGGGAGAGAGCGTACGTTTAAGGCTTATTGACGGGTCTAAAATGACATACTTTGATATCAGTATTTCGATGGAAGCGGAATATGATTATCGAGTTTCGCAAACGTCGTACATACAACCACGCATATCTGTGTCTGCTTCACTATTAGAGTCAGAGCGGTTCGATAGACCATCTGGGGTTAATACCATTCGTGTTGGCCTACGCTATCGAATGGAGGTTTTTCGTGAAATTGCTCCGTATGTTGGTGCTTATTGGTTAAAAGCATTAGGAAATTCTGCAGACAACCTTTGTAGCACTGGAGATTCGGTTCATGAAACAGGCATTGTTTTTGGTGCTCGAGCATGATTCTGATGCCTGAACTGTACCAACAACTTATGGCGCTTTTTCTTCAGCTTTTGATTGCATTAGTTGCTGTTATTGGATGTGCGATGAGTCACTACCGCATATTGCAGTTTTTGGAAAGACAAATAACGAACACCTTCACTGGAGTATACGGTCTAATTGCGCTTTTTTGTGGAATTACCGTTTCTCAACTATTTGCAGCGTTATGGTTCACATTCGCTTTTCAAGCGTCCATTACGATGGACTTAGGAAACGTAAGTGGTGGCACACTAAATCCATTTATTGAGCTTTTCTACTATTCGCTTATTAACTTAACTACGCTTGGCCTTGGTCAGATTGAAGCATCTGAGCACTTGAGATTTCTTGCAGGCGTGGAGGCAATGACGGGCTTCTTGCTAGTAAGTTGTTCAGCGTCTGTGCTTATTCGATTCATGAAACACGAACCCTAAACTTAAGGACTTATATATGTCTAAATATACAAAATTTTTCGCAATGATACTTACTTCTACGGCTTTCATGCTGGTCATGATGTACCTCAATTCGTATTCAATTGAACACGTGTTTTTCAGTGAAACTCGCCTATACATGGCTATCTACATGGGAGCGATGATGGCAGCTATCATGCTGCTATTTATGCTCAACATGTATGAAAGCAAAATTAAAAACGTATCAATTATAGCAGGTAGCATTATCGTCTTCTGCTTTGCTCTATTTTTGGTGCGGTCGCAAACTACTATTGAAGATAGCGCGTGGATGAAAGCGATGATCCCCCATCATTCCATTGCAATATTAACCAGTGACCGCGCAAACATCGCCGATTCCCGTGTTCAGCAGTTGGCAAAAGAGATTATCAGTGCACAAGAGCGGGAAATAAAAGAAATGAAATGGTTAATCGCAGATATAAAAGAAAACGGTATAGCGTCATCAGAAAGGGAAGCTTCAAGACGTCCTGTACCGGATTTTTCAGGCGAGTAGTTACGAGTTTTCACAATCACAAAATAGTTGGAGAATCATCATGAGCAAATCCGCATCGCTGTATAGAATGCATACGAAAGAACACATTTGTCCTTATGGTTTACGTTCAAAAGACTTATTAGAGAGGAAAGGGTATGACGTCAAAGATCATAAACTGAGCTCTCGTGAAGAAACAGATAAATTTAAAGATGAACATGGCGTTGAAACGACGCCTCAAACCTTTATTGATGAGCAACGTGTTGGAGGTTATGACAACCTCAGAGAGTTTTTCAACATGGGCGAAGCGGGGCAAACTGGCACAACCTATACACCTGTTATTGCAATCTTTGCGACCGCATTTCTGATGGCACTAGGTATTGTTTTTGCTCAAGCCGGAACTATTAAGTCGCAGTTATCAGTTTCAGTAATCGAAATATTTGTCGCGCTTAGTATGTCCATTTTAGCTATCCAAAAATTACGGGATTTATATGGCTTTACCAATTCTTTTATTACTTATGACCTGTTGGCAATGCGAAGCGTTCGGTATGGATACGTTTACCCATTTGCTGAAGCATTCGCAGGGATAGGTATGCTTGCGGGATTGTCTGGCTTTGTCGTTGGCCCAGTGTCCTTATTTATTGGGACAATAGGTGCGATATCGGTATTTAAAGCTGTTTACGTGGATAAGCGTGAATTGAAATGTGCCTGCGTTGGTGGTGACAGTAATGTTCCCCTTGGGTTTGTTTCGTTGACCGAAAATCTATTTATGATAGGCGCGGGACTTTGGATGCTATATCTGGCAATCGGCGGTTAAATGTTATATGTCGCTCCATCCATTATAGATGGAGCGACAAGTTATGAGTAATTGTGTCAATATTTTAATCAACATTTATAACCTTATTAGCGCAATAGCAGAGAACCCAACCACCTAAGGTTACATCAAGGGCACCGCAAAACATTGGCAACCACTGCGGTATATGGTTACCAATGCTTCCAAAATGAATGGCAAAATCATAAACGCCATGACCTATTAAAAAGACACTAATTACCAATGTATGGCGAGAATACCAGTACAATGTAACGAGTGTGAAGAGCACAAAAACCACCCACTCATGCCATATAAAGCGACTTTCTAACTCTCCAAATAATGGATAATAACTCGCGATCACAAATAGCGAGCGTTAGGAAAAAACTTCGGTCTTTATCGAAATTGTTAAATCTCGCCAATCCGATGATTAAAACGGCTACCAAAGCCCCTATTGAAGTGCTCACTAACACGTTATTCGTCCACTTGCCTGTAATAGGAAAATTGCCTCTTCCAGCGGCCAAAACTTGCCACGTTTTTACTCGTCTTTGCTTGTCGAAAACGCTTTTAATGCTTCTTCCAGTGAATCTTCAAATTTTTCTTTATTACAACAGCCTTCATCATTTTGCTTAGAGCCGTTGTCTGCAGGTTTAGTGGCTTGATTTGGTGAGTTTGTGACTTGAAATAAATCATTGTTAAACATCGTGGAAACCTTTTTGTTCGCGTTAATTACATTTTAGATATTTATGTGCCAATACCACACCTGTTTTCTTCAGCAAAGACCAGGCCAATGTTTAAAGTTAACACACGTTTTGAGTTAACCCGAATGACAGTGAACTGCATTGAGAACGAATACTCTTAATGTAGCTATTTAGCGCATTGTCTACAGATCCTGTATTACGAAAACAAATATCAATCGCTTTATCGACAAGCGGATGAGCTTGAATACGCGCAATAACTTGTTCTTTATTTCCACATATCATGAGTAAACGGATCGCCTCTTCCAATACAAGCACATGGCAGCCGCCCAAAGCAAGAACACCGGCGCATTGCATGCGGTTAACAGCCTCTAAAGCCCGCTTATCACCTGTAAAAAGGTTTGATGGTTTATTTTCTTGAGCGCCAAACGTGAGTATAAGCTCCCCCCCATCAAGATGAGGAGTGCGAAGTTGTGCAATAACGTTAAGGGCTTGCTCATCGGAGATTGTGACAAGTGAGCTTTGAGAAATAAAATACTCAATGCTTTGCACTTGGGCCGGTACAAGTCCCATTTTTTTTGCTCTTGATGGGGCGTTCACGCCGGCTACAAACGGCAGTGCATCAAGATAGCGGAATACATAATTGTGTTGGGTAAACAGATCGACACACTCACTCAATAATTCATAACGCGCCAATTTAAGGATCACATCGTTATCAGTAAATATATCAACCGTCACAGCGCTATCCTGTCTGCATGCTCATTAAAAATTCACTGTCTTGCGAACGCACATCAAGCTGCTCCATTGCCTCTATAAATGATGATTGTAATGTCGCTATCGCATTTCCCTTTTCCAAAAAACGCAGCGCTTGCTGAGTTAGAATCCAATCTCGTGTTTCGCGTCCATATGTCAAAGCAAAATGACCGGCACTGATGCCACTTACTTGACTTGCACGTTTTGCCTTTATGGCAAGTTCAGCAGGTCTATTTAATCGCCCTAGTTCCCGGACCATAGAGACAATATCGATGTCTTTGCGCAGCAGCCGAAGAGCATAAGCATCAGCTTCGTCTTCCTGCGGGTCAGTTTCAACATCCAATGACTCCCCTAATTCCGGTAAAACAGTATCCGTTAAACTGCCATCCTGCGTGAGGTGATCACACACGATATGACCAAGCTCATGCAATAACACAAAGAGCTGCGTAGAGGGGCTCTGATGTTTATGACCAAGCACGATGGCGTAATGATTATTGGAACGCATAACCATGCCAGCAGGTCGAGCAACATTTGCCGGAAAGCGAGAAACGTGAATGATGGGTATATGACACGCCCAAAATAAAGGCAATACGTTCGCTAGAGTAAGTTCCCCTAGTGCGTCTAATGATTGCTGTAATCGTGATAGGTTAGGTGAGCAATGATTGTATTTGAGCACGGTGATAAGCGTATTTGCTACCGCTTGACACAAATAGGTTGCGTCAGACAATTGTTGAATATCGATATAGGCGCGTTTTTTATACTGAATAGTATATTTGGCAGGCAAAAAAGACACGCTACCGTCGTTGACAGTGACACTTAACCCCAACCGTTGATCAAGCAGCTTAGCAAACTGTAAAAAACCTGAATTGCTTTGCAATAAGGCGTCATCCCACCACGCAGGTAGTACTCTTTTAAGGGTTGCCCGCGTAATGCCAACATCTCGGATCTGTTTGTAAACCGCCGACTTCGACGGAAGCTTGAATGCAGTCATCTCGCCTCCACATGTCATTATTATTACTCAAGTTTACATGAGTGCGCCGCCAATAGCAGCCTTCCCAACTGTTTCGCGTGGCCGTCGGTACCATTCCATACCTTAGTTAAAACATCCATTAAATATTGGTGTGATTTCGGATCAAAATTTTGATATTTTCTATAGTCTATATTTGCATAATCGCATAATTCCACCAAACCTCTAGTAAGCTTCTTTTGTGGCTGAAATAAATTCCTATACACCGTTGATTGACACATATTTACTTTATTTGCAATAGAAACAGATGTATCCAATCCTTTGTCGCTGTATGTTTTTAGAAGGTCTTTTTGTAATTTATTTATATTCATTCTATATTTTATTTATGCATATATGACTATTAATGGTATTGTCATTTCTAGACGGAATCAAGTAGAATATTCACATGACAGATCCAGAAATTAGACACCTACTATTTGCTCGACTTGCAAAGCGAAAGTCATTTTTAGAAAGTCAACTTTGCGAAGAAGTACCTATTCAAAACGGGCTGACTCGCGCTGATGTTGTATTCTGCGGAAAACGACTTGAGTGCTTTGAGATCAAGAGCGATCGAGATACATTGAAACGCCTGCTTTCTCAAGGATGGCAATATGAGCAGTCTTTCGACAGAGTTACGTTAGTCTGTGCCACAAAGCACCTAAACAAAGCATTTGGTATTATTCCTAAATGGTGGGGTGTTCTGGAAGTATCAGGCTCAGGTCAATTAAAAACAGTTAGAAATGCCCAAGCCAATCCTTATGTTAATGTAAGCGGAATGGCAGACTTGCTTGAAAACCAAGACGCACGTGAGATATTGCAACAATTTGGGATCACCACAGGCATCAAGCGTATGCATCATGAGCAACTGCGTAAGACGATTGCAGAAAACCTGACGCTTTCACAATTGAGAGATGCTACGAAAAATACATTAACCCAAAGGCAGTTGTCTCGCTGGCGGCCCAGCGAGCACGTTGCATAAAAGCGTTAAAGCCCCCCCCCCCTGTTTTGGTTATTAACCATTAAACAACACCTGAGCAAAATGATGATGCATAAATTCCGCCACGTGCCCTGTTGAGTTACCGGGACCAGCTTGTGGAGGTGTTAGCGTTTTGACGTGCCAGTTTCTATCTGCCCACGAGAACGCTGGTCCACGATAGTCAGTGTGTAGTATTAGAAATTCTGCTAACTCCATAATAGCTTGGGTGTTTTTACCCTTCTGTCGCAGTACAAGCCAATGGTCATCGAGTGTGTACTTTATCGCAATATGACCTGAACGTCGCGTTTCTCCAGAGTCCCATAAAGGACTCAACGTGCCATAGTCTCCATAATGAAGATCAAACGTAAGTGAATTCGTCACATTATCATAAAGCTCTTTGTCCAATCGAGGGATCTCCTCATCGCCAACTATATTTTGTAACGTCGTGGGAAAAGCGCCTGATGAGAATACAATATTGGAAAAGCCTAGATCATGAAACTTTTCGATAACCCTAGCAATATTGGTTGACACCGAGACCATTGTTTTATCAGCTTCGCCAATATCAATGAGTAATAATGTATTATCAACATCAGCATACGGTGAGAGTATGATTTCAAGTTCGTCAAACGCGGTATCGTCGAAGATACTTACATCGTCATTAAACGCAATCCGAAAAATCGGATTGGCTTCAAAAGCGGCGATCACACTACTATGTAAATGAGAAATATCAAATGGATCAATAGCAAAACGCAAACCATGCTGAACAATGGTTTGTTGAATTGGCGCCGACACTCGCTTTAAATTAAAGCGTGATAAGTCCATTATGCTGCCATCCAGCCACGTGGAAGCAACCGCTGGGATCGCTTTTTCGAATGAATCTAAAAACTCCACGTTCCAAATAGGGAAAATTTTGCCGAGCCACTCATCTGGAGCATGTGATAACGCTTTAAGTTCACCTGCTTTTACACGTAGATTGGGATAATACATCTTCTCTCCTTATACTTATTTCCATTTTCTATTGTTCATTTCCCAGCTGTGGAGACCACTGCATTACTTCATCATCGGGGTATGCAATGGCATTAGTCTTAAAGTGTTTCATTCGATAGTGTCGAAACGAGCCTGTTTGGAACTTTTGAATCGCCACCAATAACCTAGACACTTTTTAGTTGTTGTCGGTATTGGTTCTCAAAGTTTACTGGTGACAGTAAATTATTGGAACCGTGTTTTCGTTTTACTTTATAAAGCATCTCAATATAGTTAAAGATATCAGCCCTTGCTTGCTCACGAGTTGTGTAAACTCGTTTCTTTATTCGTTCGCGTTTTAACAGTTGGAAAAAGCTTTCATAACAAGAACGCGACTTAATTGATTCTTTGCCTAAGCATTCCGTAATAGCTTCTTCATCCACATTATGTATGTAATCAAGCGCATTAAATCTGGCTCCTTTGAATGTATGCGAGCTTACTGATTCAGAATTGAGCAGTAATAAGGCAATACAGAATAATGTTCTCGTAAATTGTTGCACCGAGCTTCCTTCTTCGCTTTTCTTAATATTCATCCCACATCTTAACTTTAATTGATTTAGATCAAACTTTTACAAAAATCGGATTACAACAACATTACAACTTTGTAATGAAATCATTAACTTATTTATCATTAGATTAAGTTTATCTATCCTCAAGCTATGTAAACTGGTGTCATCGTGGTTGCTCTAAAGCAATATATGCTGTTTGCCAGGCTAGACTTTTCATTTGGTATGCGGATAAAAAGAAATAATGAAGCAAAAAATTGCGGTAATTACTGGTGCAGGTTCAGGCATTGGATTGGCATTAACCAATCAGTTTTTGTCAATGGATGATGACACGTTTGTAATTGCAATAGGTCGGCAGAGCTCTGAATTGAGAGCGCTTTGTGTAAAGTTCAATGCTCGACTTGTCATCAAGCACATCGATTTCAATCACACAGGGGCAACAAAAAAAATTGAACAGGCGCTCAGTAAATACGACCGCATTGATTATTTAGTGCACTGCGCAGGAAGTGTTACACCGCTGAAACGTATCCACTCTATCGACTATGAAGATTGGTGTGCAACACAAAAAGTGAATAGTGATATCCCCTTCTTAATAACTAAATTATGCCTAAACAAGTTCAAGCATAGCCGTGTACTTTTTTTGACAAGCGATCAACCTGTAACGGCTGTTGAAGGTGCATCAGCATATTGCGTGAGTAAAGCAGCTATGCAAATGATGTGTGATTGCTTTAGAAAAGAAATTAGTCATGATATCGCGGCTTTTGCCACAGTGGCCCCAGGGAACGTCGATACGCCGATGCAAAAAAAAATACGAGAGGTATCCAGCGACGTGTTGCCGATGTCAGTGCTTTTAAGAGATATGCATAAAGAAAGCAAACTGCTTCCGCCCCACTTAGTGGCCGAATACCTCTGCCAACTACTAACTCGTATCGACGTTAAGACGTTTGGAGCAACGCAGTGGAACGTATTACGAAGCGCAGTTAAAGAGCCGCAACGACCATTGAATGCCAATAGTAATATTTTAGCGACAGTGGATAAAACTTTCTTGCAGTATCTACAAGACAAAATTGACGGCGATGTCTGGGTAACTGGAAGCAAGGAGTATACGTTGCGGCGTCGTGTATTCAATCAAGCCATTTCGCATTTTCCGATTGGGATAGTCGTGCCTCAATCAGAAGCTGATATTGTCAAAATAATCGACTATGCAAACAGGCAAAATTTACAGATTTCTATTAAAGGGGCTGGACATGGTGTAACCGGGGCGGCTGTCATTAATGGTGGGATAGTGATTGATATGTCAACCTTTCAAAATATAGAACTTTGTGCGGATGGCCAATCAGTTAAAGTCGGTGCCGGCATTAGAAATAGAGACCTGGATAGATTTTTGTCACACCATAATAAAGTGGTGCCTTTGGGTACCTGCCCGGATGTAGGTGTTGTGGGAGCTACATTAGGCGGAGGTATTGGTTTTTTATCACGTAAATACGGTTTAAGTTGTGACAATGTCTTGGCATTCAACTTGATCACCGCGGACGGCCAGCAAAGGGTTGTCAACGCCGGCGAGCATACAGATCTTTTTTGGGCATTACGAGGTAGCGGAGGTGCTCAATTTGGGGTGATCACCCACATAACCTTTAGTTTACACCCTGCACCAGACTCTATTGAAGGTGGGATCATTGAATGGCCAATCCACAAGGCAAATGGGATATTGACACACTATAGCGAAACAGTTTTACAGGGACCGAGAACACAATTTCTGTATGCATACATCGCTCGTTCAACCGCGAAACAAGCAAAAATATCAATTATGGGATTTAGTGAAGACCCAGACACTAGCCTACATGATATTACAAGTTGGGAAACGGATGCTGACATATCCATCACACACAAACAATACATTGAATGCCAATCCAATAATTATGAGCAAGGGCATGCGTTATACTGGCGCAACGGGATCATTGAGGGCGCACTGACACAAGACTTTATTACAACTGTGTTGCAGTGCTTTCAATCCTGCCCTGACAATGCAGGAGGCATAATGCTAGATCCGTTATGTGGTGCAATACAAGATGTTGGCGCTCACGAAACCGCATTCATCCATCGCAATGCCTCGTTTGTTTGCAGTATCACCGGTGTGACGCCGCCTGATCAGGTCAATATCGAAGTAACAGAATGGGTTAATCAAACCTACGAGCGATTATCCCCATTTTTTAACGGCCATGCCTACCAAAATTACGACATGGGCAATGACTTTCCATTGATTGGTTATTATGGTCAGCACACACAACGTTTGATTGCGATAAAACAAAAGTTTGATCCCGAACTTAGATTTGTAGGCGCTCTGCAACGGCATTTACAAAAAACTGCATAGCTGATGTAATAGCCTATCAATGAGAGCTTTTCCAGCGAATAACCAAGTTATCAATAAGGATATAAGCAGTGTTAAAATGGATACTATTGTTTACCCTACTCCTCTCGAACAGTTGTTTTGCACTCACGGACGATTATGTGCATGCTGACTTCTACAGGGGATTAGCAGGCCTTAAGCAACACGTAGACGAAATTAACCGAGATTTGCTGTTATTGGAAAATGCCACGCTATCCAGTGCTGAAGTCAACCGTCGGCTCGCTCGAATTGAACAAGAAATCGATGCTGTAAAAGCGTTATATGATAAAGCCTACTCTATGCCCCGCACACCGTTAAGCGCATCTGAGCTAGCACAAATAAAGCTATCACTGGATATTCTCGATATGCAAGAAATCCGCTCAAGACTGCAGTCCGACATAACGCAACAACATCAAAGTGTAAAATCGGAGACTCTGCTCGCTTCTCGTGACTTTACGAACCAAGCAACACGCAATATGGCGACGAGTGCGTTAACACTTGCAGCCATCCTTGTAGCTGTCATTTCAGCCGTTATCGCATGGATGAATCACGTTCAAAGTAATCGAACCAAAGACGTAAAAGAAAAAGCAAAAGATGATTTGGAGAAACTTAAAGATGCAACTGATCAAGACTTAGTTGAATTGAGGGCGGTAACCCAACGTCAAATTTCAGCGATCACCGAACGACACCAACGCGATATTGATAGACTGACAGATGGGCATCAACAAAAAATAGAGCGTTTGGAGCAAATAAATTTAGAGAAAGTTCAAGATGCGGAAAATGCGTTCGATAAGCTAATGAGTGAAACGGAGACACAAAACGGACTGGTTTTTAAAAACTTGGCTATATCAATTTATCTTCGTCGTTTTTTAATTGAGGACGGTTATGATCGTTTCTTTGATGATTTAAGCGTTACGTCAATCGAAGACAGTACAACTGCACGTTGCGATCCGAGTGTTCTTAGAGAAGTCATCGCGATTCAAGAACATGCGATATCGCGCTTTGAGCGGGTCAAGGACAAGCTAGATGACGCACGAATGCTCTATTTTGAAGCATTATTGGATCTGGCGTTTTATGAAGCAGAAATGACACGTTTCGGTGTATTAAATGATCAAGCCTTAGGGCGAATTAGTGACAGTTTAAACAGTTTTGAAGATAATTTAAGTTTCTGGTTAGCTGAAGAGCGCAGTGAGTACCAAGATCCTGAAAGGCTACCGCGATTTATTTTCCGCGTAATATGCATGGTTGACAGCTTAATTTTCATACGAGTCTGCTTACTTGAAAAAAACATCTTCACAAAAGAAGCAGCGAAAAAGGAGATGTTGTTTCATACAAGACAACTCTTAGCCGAAAAAGGTATGGCTACTGATGACGCTATCAGTGGAGTTCTTGCGGGGGAACGGTGTGCCAGTCTGTGGAAAAAATATATTGAGTTTCAGACAGAACGTCCAAAATTATTCGAACGCTAGCGGTAGTCTGGGTTTGTTGGAACCAAAAGCATAACGGATCTCCTCGTCTGTAATATTGTTGTTGCATTGACAGTCATTACCCTCAAAGTATATCGACAGTACTACTAATACGCAAGCATATGTCGCGTTGTATCCGTTAACGTAACGAACAAGTTCCCAGTAATGACAATATCACAGCTCTGCACTGAAAGTCTTTTTGTGCATGCCACTGGCAATGCTAAATGGCGTTAGCCAACCACTACGTAAATAGCCCCTAAAATGGCAAAAAATATCGGCTGATGTAACACATATACCGCTAAACTATGGCGTCCTAGAAATGTAATTTTAGTTGATAATTTAAGCGAAGCACAGGGGTCTAATCCCTTTTCAAAAAGATGACCTAAGCCAATACCCAACAAAACAACACCTGTCCATGGGAAAAGTGCCACGTAATCGTTGGGCGATGGCGGTAGCCCAAGCTCCCAAAAGTTAAAAGGCCATTTGCTCGTAACCACCCCCGTTAAAAATAACACAACAGTCAATACGCCAACGATGGCCGCAATTGCCGGATAGCGAACAAGCGGCAAGCATAAAATACTGGCAACTGCGATAAAGTGTAAAACGCCAAAATATATCCAATTGTTATGGAAAAAGGTGTAGGTGAAAAGCGATATGATTAACGCCCATATCACTATCCACACAATACGTTTAGCAAAGGATTTGAAATCAACCCGTTGGCGATGCGCAAATACCAACGATGCTCCCACGCTCAGGAAAAAAAGCGTTAAGATGACATAGCGAAATTCTTTCCATCCTTTACCATTTGGCACATTCCAATCAACCCAGCCAAAAAAGCGCAGGTCGTACGCAAAATGAAAAATCACCATCAGTACAATTGCAACGGTACGTATGATGTCTATCGTTACGTTACGAGTACCGGCCATTCTTTGTTCGCCTAATGATGGTCATGCGGTCGTTTATCGCGCGTAGAAGAATGTGAATGGATGACTTTCCACCCCGAATTCGTGCGCTTGAACAAGTATGTCTGATACCCGTTTTTATCAAAGGTTTCGCTTGATCTTCGAACTTCACCAGACACATTTACAGTTGTGATCGCCCATGCCATGTCATCATCTATCGAAATATCCATATCCAAAATATCGATGGTGAGGCGCGAGAGTACTTCTTTTTCCGGCTCTACGTGATTTTCGACAAGATCCTTTAATCCCTTATTCTGCCCTCCTGACTCAATGTATCGGGCACCTGTATGATCGAGATAATGCTGATAAAAAGGGCGACCATCGCCAGACTCCCATCCCTTCTCAATTGCTATGATTACTTTTTCAATCGCCGCTTTGTCCGCGTCTACTTGCGCTGCATATACGCCCTGTACGGCACTAGTCAACAGCATTATTAATGTTGCTCGGATGAATAACGTCATTTTTATTTGTCCTATAAAGTAAGTAGTTAGTGGGACCAATGGATGTGACTTATCATCCAATTGCCATCGATACGCTTAAGTACCAGAGTTTCATTGCCTTGTTTGTCAATTTGCTTATCTTTGTATAAGCCCACAGTGTGACTTCTTGAAATTGAGACCGCCGTATCCCGATAAACATGAACATAGTGCTCTATGGTTGCGGTTTTAACCGAAGGAAAAATCGCATATCAGCTTGCAAATGATGCTGGTGATACTCTTCAGCACTGCGTTCTATGCGTGCTCCTTAGTTAAGATTGAGGACCAAGCACCGTAGTCAACACGGCGGTGATCACAAAAATGCATAGCCCAAGGACCATTTCAATTTGGATCGAACGGCGCAAGACCATCGCAGCGTTACTGTGAGTTAACAGCCTAGGAGTTAATTTAAATTTATGCCACGCAGCGAGCAGCAGGATTGCTGTGACAAAGGTCAGCTTTATCAGCAGGCTGAGCCCGTAAGTATGATTGAGTAAATTACTCACAGTACCAATGAGTTCCCACGCAAGGAACGCACCAACAAGGAGCAACAAGCACGCTAGCCCAATAGCAAGATGGCCAAAATGCCGCATTAGCGTATTTAACACCGCAGGGGATAGATGTTTACAAGCATCAGATAATGGCCAAAGTGCGCCTATCCAACTAAGTGCAATGACCACATGCACCGCCAAGGCGTAGCCATATAAACTATCCAGTTGTACAGTGTGACCGGAGAGCATAAATGTATAACCAACGCTCCCCCATTGAATAATTGCAACAATGAGTGTCACATATGCATTAGGTGTTATTTTACGGGCGAGTTGCCAATAAACCATCCCACAGAATACTAAGCCGACGATAAACGCACACAACCGACTGAGCGCGACGGTTCCTAGTGCAGACTGTGCAACCATATTTTGCATGACAGTATCAAACATGCCGGTGAAACCGCTTTGAGACAGAGCCCCCACTTGGAAAAAGAAATCCAATATCGTCGCCAATAAACCGATTAACGCCAACAGGGCCATATAGTTCAGAATATGTGATTGCCAAAGAAGTCTGGTCTGGGACAGCCTATCCTGAATAAAAGGCATCATAAGAAAGAGCAGAAATCCACCCATTACGCCCGACAGCCCGAGATAGACCAAAAGCTTACTGGATAGAATTAATGCTTCCCATATTGGCATGTTGAAATATCCTCTTTAGTGGTTCTTGTGTTGGCTGTGGGATTTCTTGTCTTTTTGCATAGACATTTCGCCGTGTACCATAAATGTGAATGAGCCCTCCATTTTGTGCCCGTCCTCGCCCAGTAACATCCACTGTGCGGTATAGTTGCCTGGGGACAATACGGGCAATTCATAATCAAATGAGGTGCTCGGTTCCATTGTTGGTTTAAATCCAAACGAGACAGGTTCGCTGTTTTGACCGTTCAAACTTAATTTGGCTAAACGAACGGTCTCCGTAAATGAAACGGATAACTGCGGTGGTGATGACATTAACATCGCGTTGTTTTTCGGTATTGAAGCGTTCATCGATGTGTGCGCAGAAATACTTGTACTCATGAGCACAGTGGTAAGTAAGAGAGTTGATAGTAATGTTTTCATAAGTAAACCTCGATAGTTTTAAGTAGTGGTAAAGGGTGAAAATGAATCGATTTGTATTGCACGTTCATTGACGGAATAACGGGTTAATAAACTGGACACATCTTTCATCATGGCGGGATGCCCACAAACAAAAAATAAACAACGGTCGAGAGCACGATGAGCGGATAAAAATGTATAAAGGGGCTTTTGAACATGACCTGTTTGTCCGCACCAAATAGAGGATGAGTTTGACACGATAGGCTGATAGGTGAAATTGGCATACTGTGATCCAACCGTATTCAGCCAACAATGGTTTGCCAGTTCAACGGGATGTTTCGCACCGTAAAATAGGGTTATTGGTGCAGTCGAGCGCCTCCCAAATATGAGTTCATCAATTAAAGCTTTTAAAGGTGCTATTCCTGACCCTCCGCCTATCAAAATAATATCTCGATTTGATAGATCAACAGGCAAATTAAACCCACCCTCTGGAGCGCCTAAGTCCACAACAGTGCCAACGTTCAAATTAGCTAGATGAAAAGAACCAATCCCCGGTTTTTGGTTCGGTGAGTGCGCAGGTTGCATCTTTATATTAAATGTAAGAATACCAGAACCATCATTTCGATTAGCAATTGAATAGTGCCTTACGGTCCTTGGATGAAAAAAGGTTTTTGATTCACAACATGGCCAATAAGGCTGATAACGTTTTGGTAAGTGTTTTGGAAAGGCCAAGGATTGGCCTTCCTTTATCATGAACTGAACGAAGCTGCCAGGTTTAAAATCCAGAGCCTCTGTCCCTTGATATTGAAATCGTAGTTCTTTGATAAAGGGTGTAATGAAGGTGTTTGAAATCAATTCAAAAGATAGTGTAGAACGTTTTGAACACTCAACTAGTTCAACAGCACGATTTAATTCGCTGCCTTGTTGACAAGCTAATCGATAACCTGACGCCAACCTTTCTCGAGAAAGTCGGTAATGCTCTGCAACAGAAATGGAAGCCGATGGATTAAGAAGGACGACACATTGGCCGCACGTCCCCCCTCCTCCACACACCGACTCAATAGCAATAGCACTGCGTTGCAAACTATCCAGAAGCGAATCATTCGCGCTAGCTGTAACGCATTGCGTATGACCTTGCGGATCTCGCACCACTAATTTGTGCTTGCTATGGGACCAACCAATCTGCATTTGTTTGTTTTTAATTCGGCTGACTAACCAAGTAATTCCAGTGATGCTCAATAGCACGGTGAGCAACGCAAGCAGCTTGATCCACCAGTGATCAAAAGAGCCGGTCCTCTCATAATCCATAAAATGCAATAGCATCAATACGTTTATCCACTCCTTATTCTCATCTATTACTCCAGCTATTTCGGCCGTAGATGCACGGATATAAATGTGCGTTTTTTCAGTATCAGATAAACGTATATGCCAAACCGATTGCCGCTCTTTGGGTAGGTGCTCTATTGGGGGGAAAACAAGGCGTATGTCTTTAATAGGCGACGTTAAATGAAACTGACTACTGACAAGATCACGAATATCACTTTCTGTTAACTGAATATTCTGTCCAGTCACCGCATCAATTAGTTGATAATGTCTCTCATTGGTATGTCGAGCATATTGCGTCAAGAGCTTGTAAGCCGGATTACCCATAAGACTAATCAGCTCTATCGTTAATGTACCGGGCAAACGTGAAAGCACAGACTCTACTGGCAATATGTTTACTGGCGAAACACTACTAACGATGGGATCACTGATGGCTCTGGTGAGCGGCTTGCTATGCTCAGCCTGCCCTAACAAAAATCCGGTAGTAAGCCAAATCACTAATTGTGAAAACACAATTAGTGCGAAGTACTTATGAATGATGCGCGCGTACATACTAATCGATGACCTTTCGCGACGCTGACCAAGAACGCGGAAGCAATATCAAACCAGCGAGACAGGCAAACAACCCTACGGCAGTCATGGTCACCAATAGTGTGTTACTGATATCCTCACCATCTTGGTAATCCATTATATGGATGCGCCAAAGCCAATCAAACACGTACCATGGCGCATGCCGAATGTATTCCACTGTACCCAAGTCTTGGCTGATATAGAATATGGGCGCAAATAAACCTTTAAATTCGACTCGCCATAATGGACGCCCTCGCGCCCCAACTGCGGTATCTTCATCGGTTTTACGCAGCAATGTGACAGTCTCAACCTCATACGGTTGGTTTACTCGCGATATTGCGATGGCGGCAGCCTGTTTATCTGACAGCGGCTTCACAATGTCTCCGGATAAACCACTGACCAAAATAGACTCACCTCCTTGCATTAATTGATAGACAGGCTCTCCTCTTAAGGTCGTTAATATGATTGAAGTCGCGCCTGGGACCCGGCTAAGTGCATCCTCAAAGCCAATATCTAAAGTTGGTGATGACGAAAGTTTGGATGGCGCTTTAAGGAAGTGATCGCCATGAATATAGTGAATATCAAACCACACCATATAGAGTCCACTCAACGCCCACAACAGCATCTGCCCGCCGACTACCAACATCAGATAACCATGTAATCGACGAGCAATACGACTCATGACTACGCGACACTCTTTGATTTGAGCTGCTGCTTTCGCCATATCAAATAGATAGCGGGCAAAATAAGTAGCGTTAATAAAATGGCACTCACCATCCCGCCAACCATTGGCGCAGCGATGCGACTCATAACTTCAGACCCCGTACCTGAACCATACAACACAGGTAATAAGCCAAAAATTATGGTTGCTGTCGTCATCATGACGGGGCGAACGCGTAAACCAGCACCATGAAGTACGGCTTCAGTTAGCATGCCAACAGTAGGTTTAATATCCTCTGACTTGCATTTGTCGATTAGCGCTTGATACTCTTGATTTAAATACACCAGCATAATGACACCAATTTCCACAGCGACACCGGCTAACGCAATAAAACCCACTCCTACGGCAACTGAAAAGTTAAACCCCTCTAAGTACATCAGCCAGATACTGCCAACCATTGATAGCGGCAATGTACCCATAATAATGGCTACTTCTATAAAATTGCGGAAGTTGAGATATAACAGGATCACAATAATGGCTAAAGTCAAAGGAACCACGTAGGTTAATTTCTCTTTTGCCCTCAACATATACTCATATTGTCCAGACCATGTTATCGAGTAACCAGCTGGCAACACTAACTGCTCGCTCACTATTTGCTGAGCACTAACGACATATGATCCAATATCAACACCATCAATATCGACATACACCCAACCATTAAGTCGCGCATTCTCACTCTTAATGCCAGGAGGGCCATCTTCAATATACACATCAGCCACATCAGCTAACGCAATCCGTTTACCTTGTGGTGTAACAATGGGGAGTAAAGCCAATGATTCCGGTGACGAACGATAGGACTGTGGATAACGAATATTTACAGGATAGCGCTCTAACCCTTCGACGCTTTGCGTGACATTCATTCCACCGATAGCGCTGGAAACCACCTGTTGTACGTCGGCAATGTTCAGACCATATCGCGCTGCCTTTTCGCGCTGAATATCAACTTTGACATAGCGCCCGCCTGCGACTCGCTCTGAATAAACCGATGCTGTTCCCTCAACATCGGACAGTATCGTTTCAATTTGCTGACCTATTTTTTGGATTTCCATGAGATCCGGACCTCCAATCTTTATCCCAACCGGCGTTTTAATACCAGTAGCCAACATATCAATCCGTGTTTTGATAGGCATAACCCACGCATTGGTTAGTCCTGGCAAATTGACCACAGAATCAAACTCCTTAATGAGATCTTGTGTGGTCATGCCTTCACGCCACTGGTCTTGAGGTTTCAATTGAATAAACGTTTCAATCATTGTAAGGGGCGCCGGGTCTGTCGCAGTATCTGCACGACCAACCTTACCAAATACGGTGTCAACTTCAGGCACGGTCTTTATGAGTTTATTGGTTTGTTGCAACAATTCACGCGCTTTACCAATCGAGATCCCGGCATACGTTGTCGGCATGTACATCAAGTCACCTTCATCAAGCGGTGGGATAAACTCGCTACCAATTTTATTGATAGGCCAAAGTCCAATTGCCAACACAATAACCGCAATAAGCATGGTGATTTTTGGGAAACGCAATACCGTTCTTAACGTTGGCATATAGAGAAACGTTAAGAAGCGATTCACGGGATTTTTATGCTCTGCGAGTACTTTACCGCGTACAAAATACCCCATTAGTACTGGTACAAGTGTAATCGCCAGCGCAGCGGATGCTGCCATCGCGTATGTTTTAGTAAAAGCAAGCGGTGAGAACATCCGCCCTTCTTGTGCTTCCAGCGTGAAAACGGGCACAAAACTTACGGTGATAATGAGCAAGCTGAAAAACAATGCTGGCCCGACTTCAGACGCGGAATCTATGACCACTTGCCAGCGGTTTTCTTTTGTCAGGGGAGTACGTTCCATATGCTTGTGCATGTTTTCTATCATGACTATTGCCCCATCGCTCATTGCGCCAATAGCGATGGCAATTCCTCCCAACGACATAATATTGGCATTGATGCCTTGCATGTACATCACAATGATTGCGGTAATGATACCAACGGGGATACTGATGATTGCAACTAGAGATGAACGCACGTGAAACAGAAACGCAATACACACTAGTGCAACAACAATGAACTCTTCGACGAGCTTAGAAGCTAAGTTGTCTACTGCCCTTTCAATCAATGCTGAACGGTCATAAACCGTTACAATTTCAACTCCCTCGGGTAATCCCTTTTTAAGGTCTTCGAGTTTAGCTTTAACACCGTCAATGGTTTTTTGGGCATTTTCTCCAAATCGCATGACAACAATACCGCCAACCGTTTCACCTTCACCATTGAGTTCTGCCACTCCCCTTCGCATTTGAGGACCTAACTGAACATCAGCAATATCTCTAATCAATAACGGCGTACCGTTTTCGTTGACACCCAATGGGATCGTTTCGATATCTTGCTTGCTTGAAATATAACCCGTCGCCCTGACCATATATTCGGCCTCGGCCATTTCGATAACGGATGCACCAACTTCTTGGTTACCTCGTTTAATTGCCATTTGGATATGTGATAGCGGGATCCCATACGCTCGCAACTTTTCAGGATCAACCTTGACTTGATACTGCTTTACCATTCCGCCCAACGCGGATACTTCAGACACTCCCGGTACGGTTTGCAGTTCGTATTTGAGGAACCAATCCTGCAAGCTCCGAAGTTGTGATATGTCGTTTTTGCCGGTGCGATCTACGAGTGCATACAAGTACACCCAGCCCACACCAGTCGCGTCAGGACCTAATTGTGGTCGAGCATTTTCAGGTAGATTTGGCGCTACCTGTGACAGGTACTCCAGCACGCGACTTCGAGCCCAGTATAAGTCTGTACTGTCATCAAATATGATGTAAACATATGAATCACCAAAAAAAGAATATCCTCTTACTGTTTTAGCACCGGGCACTGACAGCATTGCAGTTGTCAACGGATACGTAACCTGATCTTCGACCACTTGAGGGGCTTGCCCCGGGTAACTGGTTTTAATGATGACCTGAACATCAGACAAGTCTGGTAACGCATCGATAGGCGTATTTTTTAGCGTGAAAAGGCCGCCACCAACGATAATTAAGGTTGTCAGCAACACGAAAAAACGGTTAGAGACTGACCAGCGAATAATAGCTTCAATCATTCGTGTGCCCCTCCATGGTTGCTATGATCCATAGCAGCATCGTGGTTTTCCGACTCAACGTTTACCATCTTAAAGCTATCTTCGGCGACCTCAAACGTAAAAGTGATCTGATCGCCCACCTTAAATTGCTTGATGTCTATTACATCGTCAATGCTGAAGTCTAGTGTTGCGGCCGGTCTATCCCACTTTGGTATTGCATCGCGTGAGATATTGACCACACGAGCCTCTAAATCGATGGTGTTAATCGTGCCTGTAACCGTTGCCGACTGGGTAGATTCATCATTAGATGATTTCACATGGATGGTTGTGATCAGGTAATCGCTATCGCCAGACTTGGTGATTTCCACATGTAGTGTCATGCCCGCTTCAATCTGTGATAAATCGATATTTTCAGAAATAAAGAAATCCATTGTCATCGCTGGCCATTCCCATTCTTCGATTACACCGTGATCAAGATTGAGCATATTGTGTGAAGCCATAACCGAATTGACCGATGCCTCTATCCATACACTCTCTCCACTTGCCCCTTGTGTATCAGCTTCATCAATAACATGGACGGTCGTGACTACATACTGACCATCGTTTTCCTTCCTGATTTCAATGTGTGTGAGCATCCCCTCTTTGAGATTTTTTAGGTCTACATGGTTAGCGACCGTGAAATCCATTGTCATCTCTGGCCAATTCCATTCATTGATAGCGCCATGATTGACGGTAATCATATTGTGTGATGGCATAACATCAGTGATAGTGGCTTGCGTAAAAACTGATGAAGGCATTTCATCGGGCCCTTCCATCCGTTTAAAATCTGAACTAATACTGCTCTCTGAATCGAGTAAAAAGTGTGCCGACGTGACAATCTGGTCACCGTCAACAAGTCCTGTTGTAATTTCAGTGAAGTCATCTACTACTCGACCAACGTCCACGGCTATAGACTTGAATTGTCCACCGCCAAAGGCTAAAACGACACGATTTTGCGTACCTGTTCTAATAACAGCTTCTGATGGTACGAGAACATTGGCTGTGTCAAAGTCTGAATGTATCGTCACCTGAGCGAACATATTTGGTTTAAGCGCGTAATCTTCATTTTTGAAACGTAATCGAACGCGCAGGGTACGTGTGCTTTGTTCAAGTGTTGGATAAACGTAATCAACCTCACCTTCCCATTCTTTTCCTGGCAAAAATTCTGACGTCATTGTGACAGGAAGGCCAACAGTGACTTGTGCAGATTGCCTTTCAAAGATTTCAGCATCAACCCACACCTCGTCCAATGCACCAATTGACATAAGCGTAGTGCCTGGTTTGATAAAGAAACCTTCACGGATATTTAAGTTGTCAACAAACCCGGTTTGAGGTGCTGAAAACGTGATTGTTTGACGCACTTTTTTAGTCGACATTAATGACTGGATCGCTTCACTTGGCATCTGTAACGCGTCTAATCGCGAACGTGCAGCAGCAATCAAATCGTCATTACCGCGACGCATTGCTATTAAAAGTTCCTCCTGTGCATTTACCAACTCAGGAGAATAGAGTGAATACAATGGGTCGCCTTTTTTGACATACTCACCGGTTGCTTTGACGTGCAGTCTATCGACCCACCCTTCGACACGAGGGTGTATGTGTATCAAGGTGTCTTCATTGTATTGGACATACCCCACTGTTCGAATAGGCACATGCAATGAACGGCGTTGCACAGCTGCTGTTCTGACACCTAAATTATTCACGACATTTGGAGATATTTTGATCGTTCCAGGACCTTCGTCACCACCTGTGCTGTCTTCAAATACAGGAATCAGATCCATCCCCATAGGAGACTTACCAGGCTCATCACGGCGATAGTTTGGGTCCATAGGGGCTACCCAATAAAGTGGCTGGTTTTCATCACTTTGTGCTGATTCAACGTTCGTTGAACCAGAGGGGAGAAGGAACGTGTAGACCAACGCAGTCATTACACCGCCGATAACTCCCCCTAAAACAATTGCTTTAGTGTTGTTCATTATTGCTCTCCGGATTGAGTCTTGGAAATACCAGCGGGGGTATTGAAGTAGTAATTAAGTCGAATGTTTGTTTTAAAGAGATCCACATCTATATCAAGTGCATCAATACGTGCATTCAAATCTGCGATACGCGCTCGGACAACTTCTGCGAAATCGCCGTCATCATTGGTATAGGCATTCAAAGACGCTTCCGCTTGTTCTCGCATTTGCTTTAACAACTCCTCTTTATATAAAAGTTGCCTGTCAGTCAGGCGCTGGCGTTCAGCATAAAGTGACTGGATTGCTGACATCATTTCTCGCAGCGCGAGAAGCTTGTCGGTTTTTATCGCTTCAGATTGACTAACGGCTGCGGCGACTTCTTGGTCTTGACGGTTTTGAGTAAATATAGGCAAATCAAAACTGACGCCAACGGACAAGAAATCTGCTCGACTAGAGCCCCCGGGGGTGTCATCTCTAAATGCATAGCTGGCATTAACCCCCCATTGTGGTTTGTACTTTTCCCTAGCGAGTTCAACTCCAGTTTTACTTGCTTGTATCCGTTGATTGATGGATAAAATGTAAGGGTGCTCCGCAAGCAGAGTTGCGAGTTCTTGCTGATTTCTATTTTTCACTAGTGTTAACGTGTTTTCAGATACGTCGGTAATGGCCGGTAATGCATTTGGCAACTGAAAAACAGTAAACGCGTTAAAACCAAGTTGGCGCATAGACTGTTCGCTTTTTAGGAGCCATTCCAGAAGTTTTCCGGTTGCTCTTTCTTCCAATGCTTGTAACTTAGTTAACCGATCTTCTAACCGAGTCAATTCAAGCTTTGCTCTAATGATGTCTTGTTGTCTTACACGCCCGACAGCAGAGGCATAATTGGCTTTGGCAATATCGCTAAGTTGCTCAAACAACGCTCTATCTTGATGGATTAATGTTATGCTCTGTTGCGCGCGATAAATTTCCAACCAAATGTCAGATACCTGAACACGGGTGCGAGCGACGCGATCTATACGCATCAGTGGGTGCTCAGCAGCCTGCTCCCGTAATTGACGAGACCGAATATCTAATGAATCGCCTCTTGGGAACATCTGCGAAACTCCGGCCTTAAGCTGCGTCATGGGTTCCTGATCAAATGCAAACCCATCCGTTGGTAAGTTTGCCAGTCCAATATTGACCACCGGATCCGGCAAACTCGAAGCGGCTATGCTACTTGATACAATCGCTTGTTCACGATACTCACTGCCCACGAGCCAAGGGTCGTTATCAATTGCGATTTCAACAGCCTGCTCCAATTTGAGGACTCGTTCAGTTTGGCTTTGAGCTAAACCCGCGTTCAAAAGAGTCATCAGCGCAATTACATAGTATGAAGACCGAGTCATCAAAACTGCTCCTCATAAGTCTTAACTTCAACGTAGGTCGTTGCACTACCATCTTCATTTAATTGCAACACAATGTACGGACGAAATTGGTCGCCGACTTCCATCCCGGGTGACCCAATTGGCATCGCAGGAACACTCAGCCCTATCGCCCCTTCAGGTGTACTTTCAAGAAATTGCTGAATGAATTTTGCTGGTACATGTCCTTCAAAAACCAAGCCGTCTGCAGACAATGCCGTATGACACGAACGATAATTGGGTGCTACGCCATATTTATCCTTAATACGAGACATCATGGTGACGTTCGTAACATCCGTTTCAAAACCATGCTCTTTAACGTGTTTCACCCATTTTTGGCAACACTTGCAAGATCGGCTTTTATAAATTTCCAACGAAATTTTTGGGGCATCAGACACTACATCTGAATCATTGTTCACTTGTGTAGCGTCGGAACAGGCTGATAAAAACAGCACAAAAATAGGCGCTATCCACAACGTGCGTCGTGTAATAATTTTCATAATGAATCTCTCATTTTATTTTTTACAAGTCGCTTGTGACTCATTTCGTCGGCCAAGCGATATCATGTCCGAATCGTAAACGGACTTATCCTGCTTAGATGAGAGAGTATTTAGGAGGGCGCTGCAATGCAGCAATGAAGACTTGGTGTAGATTGGAGTTGTGTGACTGAATGCTCAGCGACACGTTTTCTTGAGACGAGTTGTAATGCCGAGAGGGCAATCCGATGTGAAACATAGCCATAGGACAGCAGCAGTCTTGGTTGCAGCAACTGTTCGTATCATCACTTTGAGAATGATCCATCATAGGGTGCGAACTATGATCCATCTCAGCAGTCATCTCGTCATTACATGGCATCTGCGAAAGAGCAAATGATGCCCCCACTTGCACGCCGAGCAGTGCGATAATAATAAACATGTTGACGAAGGCGCTTTTCACGTTTCTGCCATTCCTTGCTGTTTACAAACTATGGTGGTTAATATATGAATAATTGTGACGATTGTAGCACCCAACCCTTTCAATTAGATTACCCTCACATTACAATTTAGTAAGAATCAACCGAAAAGGAATACTTGTTTTTAAAAAGTCATGGATCCGCTGCATAATAAGCGTTCAAGGAGCTAACATCTTCTTCGTACATAGCATAATACTTAATAAACAATGACGAACATTCACCGCCATGAATTCAGTGTTTATTTCGCTTTGAAGAACCTGTTGAAATCAAAAGGAATTAATCGGGTTAGTATAAAATAACGCAGACAGGACTTTACATGAAAATCTTAGTCGTCGAAGACGAAGTAAAAACAGGTGACTATATAAAACAAGGCCTGATCGAGTCTGGCTTTGTGGTTGAATTAATTCGCACAGGCCTCGATGGCCATCATAAAGCAATGATAGGCGAATATGAATTAATTATCTTGGACGTCATGCTCCCTGATATTGATGGTTGGAAAATATTGTCATCATTGCGCGAAGCTAATAATCATACACCTGTTCTTTTCCTCACGGCCCGCGACCACGTCAACGACCGAGTCAAAGGCCTAGAGCTCGGTGCCGATGATTACTTAGTGAAGCCATTTGCGTTTGCAGAGTTACTTGCAAGGGTGCGCACTCTAATACGCCGCGGCACATCAGTTCCTAACAACACGATACATATAGCCGATTTAGAGCTTGATATCCCCTCACGTATTGCAACTCGCAACGGGCGAACTATCAACCTAACGACCAAGGAGTTTACCTTACTAGAGTTAATGGTAAGGCGGCAAGGTGAAGTGTTACCGCGTTCACTGATTGCCTCACAAGTGTGGGATATGAATTTTGATAGCGACACCAATGTAATCGATGTCGCTATCCGTCGTCTTAGAGCAAAAATCGATGATAACTTCTCACCAAAGCTCATTCAAACTGTCCGCGGAATGGGCTATAAAATGTGTATTCATGAAAATTAAGAACATTTTGAAACGACCAAGTTCTCTCGCCTTTCGCGTTACGGTGATCGTTGGGATTACAATCTTTGTGTGCCTGACATTCATAAGCCTGATCGTGCAACAGTCTATCGCCCAGCATTTTGCCGAGCAAGACGCTGATGAACTCAATGAAGTATTTCTAGCCGTCAAAAAAAAACTCCATGTGGCATACCATGAAGGTGTTTCACCCTCTAGTATATTGTTCCAAGCTGTCTCGGGACATCATGGTGTCTACTTCTTGGTCAAAAATGAAGCCCAAGAGATTATCTTTAGCAGCGAGAGTGCGGCCCTAGAAAAATATCCTGGAGATACTTATGAAATTGAGCATATTTCTCCATCGCATTTAAGCCTCTTTTTCGACGGTGAACACATGCTGCGGGCCACTGGAATAATAGTGCCTATTGACGCCACTCAAATGCAATACCAAGTCATTGTTGCCTCGAACATGGATTTTCATATGAACTATATGGAGGCATTTGAGAAAACACTTTGGGGAATCATTGTACTGTCCGGTGCTATTACTATCTTGGTCGCTCGATTTGCTGTTTACCGTGGACACTCTCCACTAAGACGTCTGAGTCGAAAAATTGGTTCAATTACAGCGGATAAATTGGATATACGATTGGATCCTAATGAAGTGCCAGTGGAACTTGCCAATCTCGTTGGATCTTTTAACGCGATGATAGAAAGGCTTGAAAGTGGGTTTGAGCAGTTGTCGCATTTTTCTGCTGACATAGCGCACGAGCTAAGAACCCCGATCACTAATCTTACGACTCAGGCTCAAGTGATATTAAATAAACCCCGCTCAACGGATGAATACATCGAAATTTTGTATTCAAATCTGGAAGAGTACGAGCGTATGACCAAAATGGTGAGTGATATGTTGTTACTGGCACAAACTGAACATGGTCTAATTAAGCCGAGAGCTGAACTGATTGACTGTGGTAAAGAGATAGGCGAGCTAGTAGAATATTTCGAGCTATTAGCGCACGAAAAACATATAAGTATAATACGCATGGGCAATAACATAAAACTGATGTGCGATAAGTCGATGTTTCGACAAGCATTAAGTAACTTGTTATCGAATGCTATTCGATATGCTCCAGAAAATGCAAATGTGACTGTGTCTATGAAATCACGGGATGGGGAAGCACACATTTCTATTTCAAATCCTAGTAATATAATCCCTGAAACTCAACTTTCCCGCCTATTCGATCGCTTCTATCGCGCAGACCCATCTCGCAAACGCGATGGCCAAGGGGCTGGATTAGGATTGACCATTGCTCGTTCTGTCCTCGAAGTAAATGATGCGTCCATTCGAGTTGAATCAAGCGAACATGAAACAACGTTCACGGTCGTATTTACTTTGAATAGCTGACGCCTCGAATGCACGACAGCGTGAGTTTGAGGCGTCAATCAAATTAGAAAGTATAAACCCCTTTTAAGTAATAAAATCCACTATTAATACCAATTGGTGACGTTGTTGGATACTTTGAACCAGCGACTTCGGTATCATGCAGAAGATATTCATCAGGGAAATTATCCAACCCATCACGAGCGCTTAGTGATACTTTCAACGCATCATTAACATGATAACCAATCTCGGAGTCGACAGTGTATTCTGCCCCCACTTCTTAAATAGGCAAGCCAGCATCAATGTGGTCTCCAAAAATTTCACCATAATAATTGAGCGAGTTAATACTCGCCAATCCCGTAAGGCCAAAAGCCCTTGTGACATTTATTACATTGAAAATAAGAAATTTAGGAGCAGCAAACGTGCTAATCATAAAATATGACTGTATAAAGTTATATTTAAATAAATTACATAAAGAACAAGAATATGAAGCGGCTAACGAAGTAGCGAAATCTAACTTTAAAAAACTCTCGAATTCTTTACCGCTTAAGCTAAAGCAAAAGGAAGCCAAAAATAGCAAGGCGAATTACCAAAGCTAAAATGCCGAATTTGAAATAGCTAAGGAAGCTAAATTAGTTCATGGACGAGTTATATTCATACAAATAATCGTCTTAACTAAACAAACTTTCGATCAAATCATCTTAGGAAAGCGAACTTTCGATTTAACTGCATACCGTTAGTGTATTTCCATCCCGAATTTGCATATGCTTCAAATAGCCCAGCAAAATATGTTTTAAATTATTGTCTTGGCTCTCCTCATATTCACAATGTTTTAGGGTACAATTTGAGGTGATTAACACATAGTTAGCTTACCTTGCTTGTTCTTTTTGAATTTAAATCAATATGGGTATTTAGGTGGATAAAGACGTCATAAATCAAATAAGGTTTTCATACTCTCAATCTGACAAACTTATCGTTGGGCTAGATGCATCTTCAAACCTTCACGTAGCAATGTATACGGGGCAAGGGTCATACGATAGTCGGCCAATTGAAAGGTTTGTTGATGAGATCAGAGATACTGTTCGCCAATTATATGAAGAGGGCCAACTCATTCCAGATGGCACTACGTTATCGTCTCATGGCCCTGTCGCTCTTAAGCGTTTGAAGCACATAGATGATTAGTTATTGCGCTAACTTATTCAGGGCGGGATCCCGCTTTAAATTGAACTAATGCTCATTACTATGATCTGTCCGGCTATTCCTCTTCAAAAAGGCCTTTCAATGAGCATAATTAGTCACCTAGAACAAATCGAAGATCACAGAGCAGACATCAATGTAAAACACGACCTTATCGATGTGATGTTTCTCACACTCAGCGCCGTGCTTAGCGGCGCTGATGGATGGAAGTCAATTCAGGAGTTTGGCGAAATGCAGCTGGACTGGCTAAGGCAGCATCGCCGTTTCGACAATGGTATTCCCCGTCGCCATTGCATCGCGAATATTATTAAAGCTTTAGATACTGAAGCGTTGATTAAAGCCCTGATTGATTGGATTAATAGCCGCCGTGAAGCATCGAACAAACCCCATATTGCGATTGATGGAAAAGTGCTACGTGGGAGTTGGTCTGGCAGTGTGCAGCGCGCATTAAATGTGGTCAGTGCCTATGATGTCGAAAACGGCTTAGCTTTGTATCAACAGTCCTCATACAGCAAGGGGAAGGAAAGACAGATTGCGCGCGACATTATTGACATGCTGGCATTAAAAGACAGTATCGTGACGTTAGATGCGCTGCATTGTCAACGTGACACACTCGACCTCATCCGTCAGCATAAATGCGACTTTATTGTTCAAGTAAAAGCGAATCAAGGCAAACTACACAGGGCAGTAAAGGCGCACTTTGAAGCCCATTATGAAGAGATGCAAGCTTGCGAGGAAGACGAAGGTATTAATGCTGGGCATGGGCGGGAAGAAAGCCGTATTACCATGTGCAATACCCCCATAAAGTCGGAGCAGTTTTAAGTAGAAATTCCCGTTAAACTAAAACGAAGAGTGATACGTCTTACACTTCCCATTTTTACGTTAGTTCTCTGGACATTAATCCTGAACTGGTAGCTAGAGCGATTCGCGACCATTGGCACATTGAAAACAGGCTGCATTGGGTATTGGATGTTGTGTTTCGTGAAGACGAAATGAAAGTGAGCGACCCAGATGGTGCAACACACATGGCGTTATTCAATCGAGTCTGCCTGAATATCATTCGTCAGCATCAAGGTAAAAAGGACAGTATGGCAGCCAAACGCAGAGGGGCCGCTTGTAACGGCGAGTTTCGTTCGGAACTGTTGTTTGGTTGAATATTGACCAAAGTTAAATCCCGCCCTGCTAGCTTATTAAGGATCATTTGATGTGGTTGATGTGGTAAATGTCTTAATTGAATCAATAGATATACTCAAATACTGCATAACTAAGTCGATTAAACTTCTATATAGGCGTTGTACTTACTGACTGGAATACGACCGTTTGGTGGTATTTCTACTTACTCGTTATAGGGATTTAGACTGTATTCGCAAAGGTATCGGTCATCTTAAAGTCATGAATTGTGATAATCAAAACCACTACTTCACAGTACTGAGTAATATGAAAGAGCCTTCTCCCGTAATTACCACTTTTATGCTCTCCATTTTTACTACAAATTTACCCGCCTTAATTAATTTAAATAACTTCAGAATGCTAAGCTTTTTAGATAAGAAAAAATAGTTAACGCAGTAAATCACTTGGTTTCACCGACTTCGTACACTACTAACTTGGCATTCATTGCATTATGCATATCCGCCTTTTTCGATTCCACTGAGATAGCTTATAAAAGCTTGAAATTCACCAAGGAGTATCGCTTGCTCTGCGGTCATTTCAAATGCGGGGATATGCGTATTTCTGTACCAATCTAACGCTTCGTCTTTCGAGTTACACCATTTTTCAACTAATTTTAATATTACTTCTTCCTCGGGACTGCCGGTTACCTTTTCGATTTTTCGCACAATGACGAATCCATATTCCGGATCAAAATTTAGACCGTCACCTTCACTTATTTCCAATGCCAGTCGTTCACTTTCTGGTAATTCGATAAAGAGCTGACCAATTGCATTTTTTTTGACGAGACATTTTGATTTGTGATGGCCGTTGCGTACAGGAGGTATCATATTTTAGCTTCCTTTTCTGTTGCTAATTTTACTTTGAAAAATAAATCTTCACTTAACCGTGAAATACTTAAACCAACCAAAAATAACTTCGTTGTCAACGTTATTCGAGCGTCAGAGAAACCGGCCGGCCTTATAAGAAACCACCTACGAGGGTTGAATATCTTGGCTTATGGCACAGTCAGATTGCTCACAGCATGAAAACTTTTTGTTGAAAGCGGCCAAAAGAGTCGATTGATGAGTCATACCATGAAGTTAATGATCCTTTAGGAGCCTCTACTCCGATCTCAGCGCCTTGCGTGGTTTCAAGACTTTTTTCACGTACCCCGCTATTGGGCGGCAGGTCTTTATCTATGTCTATATTAGAATCAACTAAGCCACTGCCTTCTTTATTGCCTTTATTGCCTGATGATTTGATCACTGCGTAATGTGGCACTTCATCAGCGACCCGATTAGAATATTCAAGTAAACGAGGATGCGCAGGCATAATGAAATAGCCAGTTTCGACAGGTGAAGATTGGGCCCTTAAAACGCGCCCTAAAACTTGCCTGAAATAAAGCTCTGTAGTAACCAGAGATAAATAGCAACAAACTCGTAAGCGAGGTATGTTCGTTCCTTCGCTAATCATACTAATGGATATAATCCACTTTTGACTGCTACGCTTGAATTGTTGAATAAGGCTTTCTGGATCATCTTCCTGATATGTCACTACTTCACTGGATTCGCCCAACTCAGTTAGCAACAGATGAATGTGTTTTGCATGAGATATTGACGCTGCGACAATAAGACCTCCAGCATCACTAAAAACCTGACATTCTTTATTTAACTGAATTATTCCATGCTTTAGTATTTGGCGCACCACCTCATCATGAGAGATAATTTCGAAATATGACAATCCACTTTCGAGAAGAAAATCTGCAATTGATGTAAAAGAACTTTTTCCATTGCTTTCTATAACGCTTATAAGCTCATTGTCGAACAAAGTCATATGTGGAGTGCGACATACACCATCTTCGATAGCTTGAGCTAAGCCATATCGAAAATCTACCTGCAATCTATTATCTTCGCCTAAATAATTGGCCATGGCGATAGGAATAGTGTCGCTCCTCCAAGGAGTGCCGGTTAATGCGATTGTATAGTGAGCTTTTCCTTGTATGTTCAAAAGAATTTGTTCTCCCCACGCATTAGCGTTATCAACGCCATTACCTGCACAATGATGAATCTCATCGAAAATCACAAATACCTTATAGGTATCGAGCAACGTCCAAAACGTCGCATCTAAATGCCTCATACATTGGTATGTGAGAGATGAACCGGTCGCACCTAGTCCACCACAGAAGCGTTTTTTTGTTATAGCTTCGAGTTCTACTTTGAAGTCATTTGCAACTACGTTTGATGGCGAAAAACATAATACCAAATCGACCTTGTCTTTTTTGATAAGGATATCTGCAAGCACAGACGCCATAACGGTTTTGCCTGCACCTGGGGTTGCTAGACATAAAAAGTGAGAATACAAAGCTTCAAATTTTTCTAGAGCAGTTTCGATAGCTTCACTCTGCCAATTTCGCAAATTAATCATATACGCGCTTCATACTGAGCCAATAAGCGCTCGAACCCTTTAACTTTACCAAGCATCACCTTTGCTTGCTCTCGCGTGTGTTGATAATTAGACTTAACATCGTCAGCTAACTCAGGCATTTCGGTTACCCATTCAGAATAGGCTTCGGTTTCACCAATATTTGTAAGCATTTCAGCCCTGTATAACCTGATCTTCTCTTGCAATTTACTGATAATGCGATCGTGAATTTCATTTTCCAGTTGGGGAAGTGTTTGCACTTTACTTGTGTCCTCACTTTGAACTGCCCAACAAAAAACAATCGCTTTTTGACTGTTCGTAGTTAGAGTCTTAATGATTCCTTTTTTCTCAAGAAGTTTAAGGTGGCGATAGACGAATTGTGTAGCGTTTTTCTTTTTGTCAAACATCTTTAAGTGAACCTCTAAAAGATGTCTCGAAATATCCGTAACTGTAAACGTTTCTAGCGAGAGGGAGCGAATAAAGGTTAATATATCAATATCATACTGTTTCTTTGGCATTATAAAATGTCTCTTCTAATGATTCTCGTCTCGAATTTCGCGACAGTGTACTTCGTCTCTATCATCGAGACAATGAAAACATCAGTTTACTCCTCTCATTACGACAAACTCAGACTGTGGTTAAAAGCACATCGTGAGAAACAATCTCTTTCTTTGCGAGAAGTCTCGGAAAAATGGGGCAAACATCATTCAATCTTAGGAAAGATTGAACAAGCTAGACGAAAGATAGAACTTCTAGAGTTCATTGAGTTGTGCCAAATTCTTGAGGTGGATCCTCGGGAGGGACTTTCAGTGTTAATGAAGTCGATGAATACAGACCACAACACTTCGAGACTATGAATTGTTCAATCACTCATTAAATTTTGTATAGTTCGAATACGATAATAGACCAATTGCGGACGTAGCGACTGTTAGTGTATTTCCGGATTGAGCATTCGGAGACCTTCAGTATTTTGACTTTAAAAACTGCCTAAATATCGGACGTTCGAAGTATAGCCTTATAGCGCTTAATTAATATTGTGAGTTCAACTTTGACCAACTCAACCTTACTAACAATAATCAATGTTTTAAAAATGAATCACACCTGTTATGTAGCTGTAAACTTTACTCTTCAAGGATCTGCAATACCCCACATTCTTTAACTTTCCGGTTGTCAGAGCAAGCCAACACCATTTCAGACAGGGTCAGTTTTAATTGTTTTAGCTCTGCAATGCGTTGTGTGACGTCAATCATGTGTTGTTGGATTAAGTTGTTCACACTAGAACAGCTTTTATCTGGGTTCCTTTTTGTATCCAGCAATTGCTTGATTTCCTTTATGGTTAACCCTAAAGAGCGGCACTGTTTAATGAATTGCAATGTCCTTAACGATGAGGCGTCGTAAATTCTGTAGTTGCCTTCACTGCGATTGCAAGCTTCCAACAAATCCTGTTTTTCATAAAAACGGATCGTCTGAATAGAACACCCACTTTTTTTTGATAGCTCACCTATTTTCATAAACGCGCCTTTTTGTTGTTGACTCTATACTAAATATAGACTTTACACTGTACCTATAATTTTGGGAATAAGAGTTGAACAATGAGTGGTTGCGGCTGTGAAGTGGAAATCAAAGATGCCTCACAAAAACGGGTTTTGTATTGGCTGCTTGGCATCAATGCGACGATGTTTTTCGTTGAGATGACCGTTGGTATTTTGGCTGACTCTACTGCCTTGATAGCAGACTCTATGGATATGCTAGCGGATGCGGTTGTATACGGCATAGGTATTTATGCTGTGGGTAAATCTATACTTCACAAAGCCAAAGCTGCGCAAATCAGTGGTTACTTTCAGCTGTTGCTGGGCGTGATCATTCTCATTGATATTACCAGAAGATTATTCTTGGGCAGTGAGCCTATCTCATCATTAATGATAGGAATGGGGTTCATTGCACTCATTGCAAACGTCGCTTGCTTGGTGATTATTCGTAATCATAAAAACGACGAAGTACATATGCGAGCCAGCTGGATTTTTTCAGCTAACGATGTCATTGCCAACATGGGTGTCATCATAGCCGGAGTTTTAGTGGTATGGCTTGATAGCAGAGTACCGGATCTGGTTATCGGCTGTATAGTGTCAATAGTCGTGCTACGCGGAGCATGGATGATCCTGAAAGACGCCAAGCAGGAAGCACTTAATAACGAAGTACAGAAATGTAAAGTGGGTGATCCACTATGACATACAATAAAGCCGTTAAGCCGCATATCGATTCCAAATTAACCGATTACTTAGATGCAATGTCTAACAGTAATGAGATTCAGGCATTTGCAGCGCTGGAGGATGCGCATGTAATTGGTCAGCACTCTACTTATTACCATTGTTTAATCCATTATAAAATGCTGCGACATGGTCTTCTAAACAAAGATTGGAGAGCCGTTTTTGGACAAGTTATAAGAATAATTGGTGCTGCAACCAAAACCGCTATCGGCCTTGTACCCAAAGGGAACACAGGTGGCACTAATATCAGTCCATTCAAACGACTACCGGTAAGTGCTAAAAATCAAGCGATATTGGACAAAATCAATCATGCATAACCACAGTCACAGTAATAACAGCGCTTCAAAACGCATTGGCTGGGCATTTTTCTTGAATGTCGTATTTACTATCATTGAATTTATTGGCGGATGGCTGACAAACAGCACGGCCATAATGGCTGACGCAGTACATGATTTGGGCGATAGTTTATCTATTGGCACTGCATGGGGATTGAACAAGCTAAGCGATAAAGAAGCGAACACAACATTTTCATATGGTTATAAACGATTTTCGCTGTTAGGCGCTTTGATCAACGGAATTGTTTTAACTATAGGCTCAATATGGATTTTGTTCGAGGCCATACCTAGGCTTTCAGCACCTGAAATGCCGCAAGTGGAAGGTATGTTAATGCTTTCGATATTTGGTATCGCGGTAAATGGTTTTGCCGCATATAAACTTAGCGAAGGGAGATCCTTAAACGAACGTATCTTAAACTGGCACTTACTTGAAGATGTATTGGGTTGGGTGGCAGTGCTGATCGTATCGATTGTGCTGATGTTCAAGCCATGGGCAATTTTGGATCCCATTTTATCTATTGGCTTTACATTATTCATTTTATTTAATGTCGTCAGAAATCTAAAAGAAACCTTGTTGTTATTCTTGCAAGGCACGCCAGATACGACGCAGATGGTGAAAGTGCGTAAAGTACTTATGTCAAACGCTGATGTGGCGGATATACATCATTTTCATATCTGGTCTTTGGACGGTGAACATAGCGTCATGACGGCACATGTGGTGTTGAAACAAGATGTTTCGATTTCTCAATTGAGAACACTCAAAGACGAATTTCGTCACGACCTTGGTGAATTTGACTTTGTGCACACTACCATTGAAATTGAATTTGCCAGTGAAGATTGCCGTGATAAGTAATGTAATGGTTGAAATACTTTGTTTTGGTTGGTCGATTGGTCTTAGTTCGATAAGCTGTTAACATAAACATGATGAGAGAAGATAGATATGTTTAGTGTAAGGGTGGCAAGTTACCTGTTGATTTCGCTGATTTTGTTTCAGTCGTTTTCGGCTGTCGCTAATTCCTTGGATTTTCATGTTATCGACTCGCAACATCTAAGCGAAATACACGAACATCAGGCGGGAGATAACACTGTTTCTGCGAAAACGCTTGTTCAACAGCCATCTAACGAACAATCCAATGCTGATAAAATCACCGTAGATATTTCTCATAATCCCGCTGATTGCCACCACTGTGGTCATTGTCACGGAACCCATGCTCACTGGCTTGGAAACAGCAATGGCATCGAACTCGATTCTGCTGCCACCCATCACGGTTTCTATTACTTAACGAAAGTAATAGAAGCACCCGTCACACAATTGTTACGCCCACCTAAAGCATAACCCTGAACTAATCAAACACCGTTCGCCAACAACTTGGCGATATATATTTTTGATAATTTAGGAATAAAACAATGATGAAATTTTCATTGAGTAGTCCTGTGCGTGTGCACGCTTGGGTGGTTTCCATGATGATTGTCCTTTTGACAACACACACCGTGGTAGCAGCACAAACAAACAGTACCTCCAGTCGCGAAATGACGTTGCAAAGCGCCATACAGCGTACATTAACAAATTCGCCAGAATTGCATGAGTTCACATATAGGCAACAAGCAGTTGAGGGGGAAATTAAAACGGCCTCTCTCAAACCTGCGCTCAATGCAGGCATTGAAGTGGAAAACTTCTTAGGAACAGGCGAGGTATCCGGTATTAAGGACACCGAGATGACTCTCACATTGTCGTCGGTAATCGAATTGGGCAATAAACTCAACTCACGTAAGGAGTTTACAAAGGCGCAATCCACCTTAGTCGAAGCACAAAAACAAGTGCAAACCTTGGATATTCTAGCTGAAGTAACACGTCGTTATATCGATGTATTAGCACAACAAGCGCTGATTAAGGCGCAAAAAGATGCAGAAGCTCTAGCTCGATATACTTATCAAGCTGTCTCAAAACGAGTTAATGCAGGCGCGTCTCCAGCGTTTGAGCAACAACGTGCTGAGGCAGAACTGGCTAAAGCGCGGCTGGATGTATTAACCGCACAGCAAACCAAGCAAGCTATGATAAATAGTTTGGCCATTATGTGGGGAGAGCAAAATCCGACCTTCAGCAATGTTGAAGGCGAGCTGCTTGCTTTGCCATCGTCCCCCTCTTTATCTTCGCTGTTCAGAACTTTGTCTGACAGCCCTAACCTCGATGTTTATGCACAAAACGCCAGGTTACAAGCAGCGCAAGTTCGCCTTACCGAAGCTGCAAATCAATCAGACTTAAGTTGGACCGCGGGAATAAGGCGTATAAATAGTATTAATGATACCGCTTTCGTAGCAGGCGTCAGCATGCCATTATTTGCGGCAAGTCGAAACCTTGGTGAATATGAAAAACAACGGGCTGTTCAAGGGCAATTGGAACAGCAAAAACAGTCTGCAACCCAAAACCTTTACCATCAATTAAATATGGCGCTAATAGCGAGAAATAATGCGCTACTAAACGTTCAAACATTGAAAAACTCTATTATTCCACCGCTAGTTAATGCGCTCAGTTTGGTTGAGCAAGCCTATATCAATGGGCGTTTTAGTTATCTTGAGTGGGTCAGTACCCGTCAAGAACTACTTAATGCCAAGCAAGCCTTAATTCAGTCTGCCAAACAAGCACATCAGCGGGGGGCGGATATTGAAGCTCTCACAGGTCAGCCGCTTTTTAATGCACACCGAACTTCTATTTCGAGCGAAATTAAATGAATATTAAAACAGTAATCAAGAAACATAATACCCCGTTAATTTTCATAGCCTGCTGTATATTTGCAGTGCTTGCTAGTAGTCCAATATACGCTTCTGAAAGCGAACATAGGGATGAAGATACCCGCAACGCTGAATTTGTGCATATATCTGACAATATGGCGCAAAAAATGGGTGTGGTGACACAAAAAGTGAGTGCAGGACAACTCAATATAACCACTACCGTTTACGGAAATGTGGTGACCGACCCGGCTTCTTTAAGTCATGTCCGCGCCCGGTTCGACGGTATGGTGACTAAGGTCAACGCAAATCTGGGTTACAAAGTCAAAAAAGGCGAGACACTGGCAGTCGTCGAATCCAATGAGAGCTTGAAAAGTTACCCTGTTACCGCACCGTTTTCAGGCATCGTGATAGCAAGACATGCAAATGAAGGAGAATTGTCTAATGGACAAGTGCTATTTTCAATCGCCAACTACAAGGAGGTTTGGGCACAGCTTAAGATTTTCCCACAACAACTCTCAGAGATAGCTGACCAACAAAGCGTTCAGCTTAGTTTGTCAGAGGCAAAGTTAAACACAACTATTCAGCATATTTTACCATCACCCGATGAAAAGCCTTACGTCTTGGCTTACGCAAAAATTACCAACACGTCAGGTCGGTGGCCTGTTGGTGCAGACATTAAAGGTCAGGTTGTCATCAGCACCCAAAATGTTGCCATGATGTTACCCAAAGCTGCTATTCAAGAATTTGAAGGGGCTTCAGTGGTGTTTGTCAAAAAAGGGGAGGAATATCATCCTGTGCCCGTGGAACTTGGTCAACAAGACAATACTAATATCGAAGTGCTGTTAGGGCTAAGTATTGAAGATGAGATTGTCAGCCAGAACAGTTATTTAATTAAAGCTGATTTAGAGAAGTCGGAGGCCGGTCATGAGCATTAATCACACCATGCCATCTGTTTGGGTTGTCGTCTTTGATTTTGGGAGGCGAACTCATGATTGAATCCATATTGCGGTTATCCATAAAGCGACGTGGTTTGATGTTGATGTTGATATTCTTAGTGTTTGGCATGGGAGTATTAAGCTATCAAAAGTTGCCTATTGATGCCGTACCCGACATCACTAACGTTCAAGTACAAATCAACACGCAGGCGTCAGGGTATTCTCCATTAGAAACCGAGCAACGGATCACCTTTGTGGTTGAAACTGCGCTAGCCGGATTGCCAGGCTTGTCTTACACCCGCTCGCTTTCACGCTACGGACTATCTCAAGTTACAGCCGTTTTTGATGAAGGTACAGATCTGTATTTTGCACGTAACCTCATCAATGCTCGACTTGGAGCGATTAAAAGTCAGCTGCCTCAAGGTTTAGAGCCAGAAATGGGTCCTATCGCTACGGGATTGGGCGAAATCTATATGTATACCTTACGAGCTGATCAAAGTGCCGTGCAAAAAAATGGTGAGCCATATGACGCAATGGCTCTTAGGGAAATTCATGATTGGATTGTTAAGCCCCAGCTTGCACTTGTGAAAGGGATCACAGAAGTAAACGCCATTGGTGGTTACGTAAAGCAATATCATGTGAATCCTGAACCACTCAAAATGTTGAATTTCGACGTCAGTTTAAGTGATATCCAGCGTGCACTAGAGCGCAATAATGCGAATCAAGGTGCTGGATTTGTTGAACGAAATGGACAACAAATATTAGTACGCTCGCAAGGTCAGCTTCAGACGCTAAGTGATATCGAAAATGTTGTGATCAAGCGTATCGATACTATCCCCATTGCGGTAAAGGATATTGGTACTGTGGCTATTGGCAAAGAGCTGAGAACAGGCGCTGCAACACAGGAAGGTGAAGAGACCGTTTTAGGTACCGCAATGATGCTAGTCGGCGAAAACTCACGTGCTGTTGCCCAATCCGTTGCGCTAAAGGTGAAGGAAATTCAATCGAGCTTACCCGACGGAATTCTGATTGAATCAGTCTATGACCGCACCCAACTAGTAGATAAAGCGATCAAAACTGTTCAAAAGAACTTAGTCGAAGGCGCTCTATTAGTCATCGTTATTTTGTTCATATTATTGGGCAATATTCGTGCGGCATTTATCACAGCGGCAGTTATTCCGCTAGCGATGTTGGCGACCATCACAGGGATGGTTAATACCGGTGTGTCTGCCAATCTGATGAGCCTTGGTGCATTGGATTTTGGATTAATTGTCGATGGTGCGGTGATCATCGTAGAGAACTGTATCAGGCGGTTATCCGAATCTCAGAAGCGCACAAGTGGAGTCTTGCCACTAAAAGAGCGGCTAGAACTGGTTTTTCAAGCGACCAACGAAGTCATTCGTCCTAGCTTGTTCGGTGTATTGATTATTACTGTGGTGTATATCCCCCTGTTCTCATTGACAGGCGTTGAGGGCAAGATGTTTCAGCCAATGGCGGCAACGGTCATTATGGCGCTGATAGCAGCGATGCTGTTCTCCATTACCATTGTACCAGCGGCAGTCGCGATGTTCATGGGCGGAAAAGTCAGTGAAAAAGAAAGCTTCATTATTGTTGCAGCCAAATCCGCCTATCGCCCCATCATTCATATTGCACTGAAATTGCGCTGGATAGTGCTTGTCGGCTCAGTCGTGCTAGTAGTAGGCAGCTTATGGCTGGCAACGCGACTAGGCTCTGAGTTTGTTCCCCAGCTTGACGAAGGTGACATTGCGCTGCACGCCATGCGTATTCCTGGCACTGGTATAGAGCAAGCCGTCGCCATGCAAAAGACGCTTGAATCTACCTTGATGGAATATGAACAAGTGTTGACCGTATTTGCTAAAACCGGCACTGCGGAAGTTGCTACGGATGCAATGCCTCCCAATGTGACCGATACTTTTGTGATGCTTAAGCCACGTGCGCAGTGGCCAGATCCAACACTGTCAAAAGCGGATTTTGTTGAAACCCTTGAGCAGGATCTGCAAGCGGTAACTGGCAACAACTATGAGTTCACTCAACCGATCCAAATGCGTTTTAACGAATTGATCAGTGGGGTAAGAGCTGATCTTGGCATTAAAGTCTTTGGAGATGATTTAACCGCTTTGGTCGCCTCTGCCAACGAAATTCTATCAGTATTGCAATCAATCGATGGCGTCGCGGATGCAAGGCTTGAACAAGTTGATGATATCCCTATCTTTACCATAAATCCGAAACCTGTTGAATTGGCACGTTATGGATTGGATGTGGCTGATTTACACGAGTGGCTTGCGTCAGCCATCGGTGGAAACACGGCAGGGTTAATTTTTGAAGGAGATAGACGTTTCGAATTGCTGGTTCGATTTGATGAAGGTCTTCGCACCGATTTGGATGCCATCGGCAGTACCCCTATCATTACATCCGATGGGGAATTTGTGCCGTTATCAGAAGTCGCTACACTGGGTTACTCGTCTGTTCCCAATCAAATCAGTCGAGAAAACGGTAAGCGCAGAGTCGTGGTTACCGCCAATGTCAGAGAACGCGACTTAGGGAGTTTTGTTGACGAAGCAAAAATCAAAATAACCGAACAGGTTGCACTGCCCGCAGGCTACTGGCTCGATTATGGCGGCACGTTTGAGCAGCTTGAAAGTGCCAGTCAGCGACTGTCTATCGTGGTGCCTGCCACGCTTTTTCTAATACTTGTGTTACTAGTGGTGGTGTTTGGCTCATTTCGTGATGCCTTGATCATCTTCACTGGCGTGCCTTTAGCCTTAACGGGAGGTGTTTTCGCGCTCTGGATGCGTGACATGCCACTGTCTATATCTGCGGGAGTCGGGTTTATTGCGCTCTCTGGTATTGCGGTACTAAACGGCTTAGTTATGTTGTCATTTATCAAACAGCGGGTATTGGAAACTGGTGATTTAATTAATTCTATCGTTGATGGTGCCACCACTAGGTTACGTCCTGTCTTGATGACTGCATTGGTGGCAAGCTTAGGTTTTATTCCCATGGCACTAAATGTCGGGACGGGCGCTGAAGTGCAACGTCCGCTGGCGACAGTTGTGATTGGTGGGATCATCTCATCCACCATTTTAACATTGATAGTGTTGCCTATTTTGTATCGGATGATGCATTCGAAATCAGCCTAAAAGTAAAGTTTGAGCACCGTGTTGAAAAGATACGGTGCTATTCATTCCAAACTCACTAATAACTGACCTGGCGTTTCTCGCAACTTACCTTCTGTATAGTGGTTTCCACAAAGATTGTATTACTTTTCGTGAATGTATCAAAGAAGAATACGCACCCATAACATATCTTACTAGGTGGTAAAATTAACTATGTCCGAATTCAGTCACCATTTAACGCCGCCCTTGTACAGCGTTGGAATCCCCCTTATTCTTTCTATGTTCTAATAACCTGTGCTATCGAAAATACGAGGACTTTTAAATTGTTGAGGATGAATAATTAATGTCAGGCACGATCAGTAAAATAGCAAAACAAATCGGGATCAATCCAGAGACCGTTCGATTTTATGAGCGCAAGGGTTTAATCAAACAGCCTGTCAAACCTTTACAGGGATATAGAATTTATCCAATAGAAACCGTGAATAGAATTCGCTTCATAAAACGTTCTCAAGAATTGGGGTTTACGCTACATGAAATTGAGGGGCTACTATCACTAAGTGATAACCCTTGTCATCAAGTCGAGGAGCTAGCCAAAAAAAAGCTAATTGCGGTTCAGGCTAAACAAGCTGATTTACAGCTTTTGGAAAAAGCACTGCTAGAACATATAGCCCAATGTCAACGCAATGAGGATGAGACTTTTTGTCCCATCATAGATTCATTGCAGCCTTAGCGAAGACGGCATCACTAAGGCCCTAAATATATTTGCTTTACAGGCAAACTATACACTTTCAGTTTTTCTTCAATATTTTTCAAAAAACTCATTGACTCCGTACCTTGGTACATAACTTATCGTTGTGACATAAGTTAATGAGGTACTCACATGAATCAAAACGAATCAAATCTTCCAATGGTCGGCGGGATCATTGCGGCAATCGGTGCAGGCGTATGTTGCGTTGGCCCTTTGGTGCTATTGCTACTGGGCATTAGCGGCTCATGGATAAGCAACTTAACCGCGTTTGAACCCTATCGCCCTTTATTTATTCTTGTTGTGGTGCTGTTACTCGGTTACACGGGATGGAGGATTTATCGCCCAATTGAGGAGTGTGAACCAGACAGCGCCTGTGCAATTCCCGCAACACGGCATCGTCGCAAAATCACTTTTTGGCTAACTTCTGCAACTGCAATAGTTTTGGTCACCAGCAACTATTGGATACTTTGGTTTGCTTAGCTTTTCATACACATATTGTGTCAATACATCCTATTAAAATTTGGAGTCTACTATGAAAAATACATTTTTTTTAATCGCTTTACTTTCAAGCCCAAGCGCATTGGCGGCAATTCAAACGGTCACGCTTGATGTACCGAGCATGAATTGTGTTACGTGTCCTATTACCGTCAAAAAATCTTTAACCAATGTTGATGGTGTTAAAAAGGCTGATGTTACTTATGCAACTAAGCTAGCTGTTGTTACTTATGATGATGAGAAGACCAATGTTGAAGCGCTCGTAAGAGCAACAACCAATGCAGGTTATCCATCTATCTTGAAAGATTAAAACGAGGGTTAAAATAGTGGATCGTCTTTTAAAATATATTACACAATTTGGTGGCAAAGCAGGCTCACTTGGGGCATTGGTTTCTGCGATGGGATGCGCGATGTGTTTTCCAGCCATTGCTAGCTTAGGCGCAGCGCTTGGATTGGGCTTTCTCAGCCAATGGGAAGGGTTGTTTATCAATACTCTTTTACCTTTGTTTGCATGGATTGCTCTAGTACTTAATGCTCTAGGCTGGTTAAGCCATCGCCAGTGGCATAGAAGTGCACTTGGCATGATAGGCCCTGTTTTCTTGTTACTCTCACTTTACCCTTGGTTTCAGTATGCGTGGAGTACATACATAACTTATTCCGCGTTGGGGTTTATGGTTATCATTTCAATATGGGATATCTTCTCCCCCGCAAATCATCGTTGTGACGATGAATCCTGCGCAATATAAGGTTTTAATAATGACTGGTAATAACGAAGATAATTGCTGCTCTAGAGAATCAGAACAGTTACATGTTGCGATTATAGGCAGTGGCTCTGGCGCATTCGCATGTGCTATTAAGGCTGCTGAAAATGGCGCAAGAGTCACTATGATTGAAGGTGCAGATATCATTGGTGGCTGTTGCGTCAATGTTGGTTGTGTTCCTTCCAAGATACTGATCCGCGCTGCACAATTGGCGCACCAGCAACGAGAAAACCCATTTGATGGTATCGAAAACAATCCTCCCAAAATAAGTCGTTCTTTGTTAATGGCTCAACAGATCTCTCGTGTCGAAGAGTTCCGAAGTGCCAAGTATCAACGCATTTTAGACAACAACCGAGCATTAACTTTATTGAAAGGTTATGCTCGTTTCAAAGATGAAAATACATTATTTGTCAAAAAATCAGAAGGCACAGAGGAAGAGGTTCATGCAGACCGTATCTTAATTGCAACAGGCTCTGCACCTACCATACCACCGATTAAGGGTTTGGCAGATACGCCGTATTGGACATCTACAGAAGCATTATTTGAAGAAGAATTGCCTGATAGTTTAATTGTGATTGGTTCATCGGTTGTCGCTATAGAAATTGCCCAAGCCTATGCTCGTTTAGGTAGTAATGTGACTATATTGGCACGTCATACGTTATTGTATGCTGAAGACCCATTACTAGGTGAAAAACTATCCGAATGCTTTGAGAAAGAAGATATTCGAGTGCTAAATAACATGCAAGCAAACGAAATCAGCCATGACGGAAATTCATTCTCATTAAACACTAATGAAGGGATATTAAAAGCTGACAAATTACTTGTCTCTACTGGTCGTCATGCAAATACGGTTCAGCTTGGTTTAGAAAATGTGGGCGTTGAAACAGATAAAAGTGGTGCAATTCTTGTCAATAATAAAATGGAAACATCGACTGCAAACATTTATGCCGCGGGTGATTGCTCTAACATGCCACAATTTGTTTATGTAGCCGCTGCAGCGGGCAGCAGAGCAGGTATTAATATGACAGGTGGTAAAGCTAGGCTCGATTTATCGACAATGCCTGCTGTTATCTTCACAGATCCACAGGTTGCCACCGTGGGTTTAACAGAGGGGCAAGCCGTAACAGAGGGATATGAGGTCATTACTCGCGTGTTAGACATGGAAAATGTGCCGCGAGCGTTAGCCAATTTTGAAACTGACGGTTTCATTAAGCTGGTTGCTGAGAAACCAACAGGTAAAATTCTTGGCGCACAAATACTCGCACATGAGGGTGGAGAAATTATCCAAAGCGCTGCCCTAGCAATCCATAATAATATGACGGTAGCTGATCTTGCAGGGCAACTATTCCCATATTTGACCATGGTTGAAGGTTTAAAACTATGTGCTCAAACCTTTAGTAAGGATGTTAAGGAATTGTCCTGCTGTGCTGGTTAATTTCATAAAAGCCTAAATGAGGCTTTAATATAAAGTAGTCTTAATGAACTTTGAGTTTCTAAAAGTTACTTAAGAATATCTTTAGTTGAATCATAAGCTTCTGATTTGAATTCAAAAGCTCCTAGAACTGAATGAAATACGTTAAATTGGTCATAAGTTTGTGATTGAATGAAAGTCGAGGTGTCTATATTTCTCTTTTGAATAAATTTGTCCGACATCCAAACTATAAATGGAATATTTTTTTGAACGTCGGGTGCTATCGTATAAGGTGTGCCATGCAGATATAGTCCATGCTCTCCTAGAGACTCACCATGGTCTGATATGTACATCATCATGGATTGCGTATCCGGTATAGACTCTAGCACCTCGATCGTCTTTGAAATGAAATAATCTGTATAGATAATAGTATTGTCATAAGCATTAACTAACTCTTGTTGCGTACATTTACTTATATCCTCATATTTGCAAACAGGGGTAAACGTTTCAAAACCCTCTGGATACCGAGAATAGTAGCTTGGCCCATGACTTCCTTTGGTGTGCAAAACGATCAGTATTTTGTTTTTTTCTGATGAATGGATTGCATTCGATAAATTACTAAGTAAGATTTCATCAGATTCACATTTTCCGTTCGTACAAGAATTAGCCAGCTCAGTGGCATCCACATAACTGGACACTTTTATTGGCGGTTCACCCCAATTATTGGTGCGCCACAAAACATTGGCTCCATGTCTGGTTAAATATGTAGGTAATACTTCTGTGTTACCTATAGCTTCATTTGCAGATAATATGCAAGCTAATGAGCCTGTAGTATATGTCGTACAAGATTTTGCATTGTTTAAAGCAAGAACATTGCGCTTAGATTCGAGTAATGGATTTGTTATTCTGTTGTATCCATAAAGCGAAAAATTTTTAGCTCTAGCTGTTTCCCCTATGATCAAAATAAAAATCATTTTTTGATTGTCACTAAATTCACCATCGGAAAGTTTTTCTTGATCTTCTATAGATACGCTGATTGCTGAGTAATATCGCACACTATTTATCATATATGACCAAGGAAGAATTTTACCTCCTAGAATTTTGGCGTATTTATCTATCCAAAGCCAACTGGACGAATTCAAGTATAAAAACATTACTGAAAAAGCAGAGATAGCAAAGGTTGTTGCAAAAACATTTATTCTACCTGTCTTTTTTGCCTTAACTTTGCACAAAATATAAGAAGGCAGCACGCCAAGTAATAGTAGGTACAAAAAGAGTTTAAGTGTGATTAACTCGGAAGCCTCGGAGAATCTGGTGTTGAAAATATTTCCCATCATAGAACGATCCAGGATCACATTAAAATTTGTCATATAATGGATCGCAATTGCGTTAATAAGCGTGATTAGTACACCGACCAGTTTGAATATGGGCAATCCAAACATCATTAGAAATGAAAAAAGCCATAAATTAAAAAGGAAAACTATTGTGCTAGCAGAAAGAAAAATTAAAAAACCTCCCCAAGTCCATATAGATACGTTTTCTGCTATGAATGTGAAAAAAGCAATATTGTAAAAAACGCTAGTAATAAAAGTAGATAGAAGAATTAATTTTCTCTCAGTCATCCTTTTGATCAATGCAGTATCACTAATCTTTATCATTTGCGCCGAATGCGTTAATAAGAACAATAATACTTACCGTGCTACCAACAAAAACAGCCAGTTGTACTATAGAAAGTTGAGGAAGATTTCCGTTTAATACTTGAAATGTCAGTGTTACAGGAAAAATAAAAATTGTTGCTGACAAAAAATATGAATTGTTGACAATTCGAGTCCACCAATTAGTGTAGCGATATGTAATATAAGCCCCGCTAAAACCAGCTAAGTAGCCAAACGCCATACCTAAAATAAGATCGAGCGGCCAATGTGCGCCAACAGCAACTCTAGAAAGGGAGACAAGTAAGCCTATTGAAAATAAAATTAGATAAAGCATCAAACCATTTTTCAGACGTGATTTAATCCCAAGTGTGCAAAAAATAATAGCAAATATTGCTGTGAAAATAGTTATTGTATGTCCACTAGGTAGGCTACTGTGAGCAGTTAATTTCTCACCAATAACGTTTATTAAGCTCTCATCAAGAACAGCTGCAGGTCTAGGAATTGCAAAGTATTTTTTACCGAAGTAACTCAATAACATTGCAGCCGGTATTGAACTAAAAAATGAAGCCCATATTCGTGGACTAATGAGACAAAATAAGGAGAGTAGCGGCATTAGTACAATGGTATTACCTAGGTGCGTTATGTTCTGCCAAATAATTGATGGTATTAATTGAAAAGTATGATTTAGCAATATAAATGAGGCTTTTTGACTTTCTGTATATCCACTTGTAATACCCCCATTTTAAGCAGCAGTCATTTGTAGAAAATCTTTAAGCCGCTCCCAATAATTGCTTGGGGGGCACACCACCTATTGCCATATTAGGTCTTTCATTGTTGTAGATCCATAACCAATCTGTCGCTAAGTTTTGTGCTTGTTCGACACTTTCAAACATATGTAAGTCTAGCCATTCATGCCGAGCTGTTCGATTAAACCGTTCAACATAGGCATTTTGCGTGGGTTTGCCTGGTTGAATGTATAGTATTGTAATCTGGTGTTGATTCGCCCATGTTATCAGCTCGTTTGATATGTATTCTGGACCATTATCACATCGAATTGCAGCAGGTTTGCCCCGCCATTCAATCACTTGCTCTAGCGAACGAATAACCCTTGCACTAGGCATGGATAAATCCACATCAATTGCTAGACCTTCACGATTGTAATCGTCTATCACATTAAACGTTCTCACAGAGCGTCCATCAGCAAGGCTGTCAGACATAAAGTCCATCGACCAGACCTGATTGACCGCCACAGGTACACTCAATGCATCAGGCTTGTCCCGCTTAATTCTGCGTTTAGGTTTTACCCTTAAATTCAACTCAAGCTCACGGTATATGCGATACACGCGTTTATGATTCCAATTAAACCCCTTCACGTTTCGTAGGTATAAGAAGCACAGGCCAAAGCCCCAACGTTTGTGAGTTTCGGTTAGTCGCAGCAACCAGTTAGCGACTTGCTCGTTTTCACCGCTCAATTTGGCTCGATAATGATAGCAACTGGCACTGATACCCAAACTACGGCAGATGACGCGAATGCTCACGCCATGCTGATTGATAGCATTCCTTGCCATCTCCTTACGCTGAGATGGCCTTATAGCTTTCCCTCAAGGGCTTCCTTACGGATTTCGGCGACCAGTCGCTCTTCAGCATACATTTTTTTAAGTCGCTTGTTTTCATCTTCAAGCTCTTTAAGTCGTTTCATCAATGACGCATCCATTCCGCCAAACTTGGCTCGCCATTTGTAGAACTGAGCTGAACTCATACCATGCTCACGGCAAAGCTCAGGAACGGCTACGCCGTTCTCATTCTGTTTCAATATCGCCAATATCTGGCTGTCGGTATATCTTGATTTACGCATAAAAACTCCTTCGTTTTAGTTTAACGGGAATTTCTACTTAAAACTGCTCCGACTTTAAGGGGGGATTACACACTGGCTTCAAGTGTAAAGAGAGAAAGGGAGGTGAATAGCAATATTAGTAAGATCGCAGGCTTTTTATAATCGAGCTTATTTTTAATTAACACTTCAGAGTAGTTGTCAAAATTAGTGAGCATATTTAAGTACCTAGCGTATGGTATTTATATGCTAATCAACCAACCTTAAGGGGGTCTTGTATGAAACTTAAGGTATGCAAAATTTAAGCTTAAGAATCTCTTGAAGTAGAGCTAATTATTAGTTTATTTTTCTAAAGGCGGGCCACAACATACCTGATTGCAACATTTTTAAGGTTGTCCGTGCCTGAGATTATTACCTGTTGTAGCGATTGTAGATCTCCATTCAACTACAGTTACTAGGCTAAAAATTGATATTCAATTGTTTTATTTAGTATAGTTGGTTGCAGCTTATCTTTACTTTCACGGGTTGGACCCGACTACATTGATCATTTCAGCTGCTGAACCTGAAGGGTTAAACCGTAACTTAAATGTACTTTTTGAATTAACTAGTGCTCGCAATAATATGCAGGGTAAGTTTATTTCGAATGCAGTATATGTGTGCAAAGATTCAAAAATTAAAGCGTCCCTTAAATCGAGAATCTAGTTTTGAAAAATACATTATGATTGTCTTTTTGTTTAATTGCATTAGAGAATAATCGACTGCGAGAATATGTATTCCCCTCATTTTCAAATTCACCTCCAAACGTATAACTAAAAAATATGGCAGTGAGCTTGGTTAACGAGTATTTGTAGCGAAATTGGAATGCAGCTTCAGAAAATGCAAAATTATCAGGCTTATGCAAAATTTTTCTATGGCCCATTTGGTTAATCTGATTATTGCTTATTCCAATCGCGCTCCCTGCGACCAATTCAAATCGCAGCCGCACCTCATGTGACTCCAGAAAACGATAGTTCATTTGCAAATCTATTGATGTTTCATTAAAGTTGAATTCGTCGACAGAATTGTCTCCCGACCAATTCAGCCAGCTTCCGGATTGATACTGACTGAGAGATATATCTGAATAGATATTGTCAAAAAAAGTAGTTTTTAGGGTTACTCCAATGGTATGAAATTGACCTGACCAATTCTCTAAACCAAATACTAATTCGCTTTCAAACTGTCCAAAATCGTACTCTTTAGATTCATATACAACTTCAGCACTCCATCCACGATCGAGCAAAGTTGAATAGTGGCCACGCGTTAAATTGTCATCTTTACCAGCAGTTAACCATTCAAATCCTAGCTCTATAGAGGCACCAGTTTCAACTGAAAGTTGGGTAGATAGGCCCAATTGAATTGGGAGTCGTTCATTGTCAAAGTTTGTCTTGGCTTCAATCTCGGAACTAATCAGCATGTTGTTAATAAGTGAAAAGTTTATTTCTGGAATTAGGAAGGAATATTCATACTCTAATTGTTTCCTATTGACTCGCTTTACATAGCCTAAATCATTAATATCAAGACTTGGTTCGTAAGCAAAAACGTTGAACTTATGTAGATGAACGTCATTCTTTTCATAACTACTTTGTAGCCAAAATCCGGAGCCATTTGTATACTGAGTCATTGATTCAACCGCTCCTAAATTAATTTCGATACTATTAGATATCGAAAGGAAATAATCAACGCCTAGCACTTTAGATTTTCGGTTTAAACTAGGTGTATTGACGAAATTAGCGCTTAATCCTACAGTCCCTATATCAGTATTAAATTTTGCTCTGGCAGCTACAAAATCTCTTCCTAATGCAAGATCATTATTTTCTTCAGCAGCTATTAATATAGAATACGAGGCATCATCTCCAGAAAAGCTATATCTTGTCGCACCAATAATGTCCCTAGATTCGATATCTTCATAGACAGAGGTTCCTCCGATCCTAGGCGTATGAACTAAAAATAAGCTTTCGGATCCACTGACATCAAAGATAGTTTGGTTTCTAGTAAAAAAAGGTCGTTGCTCTTCGAAAAATTGTTCTAGTGCAGAGAAGTTGACTACTAGCTCATTTGATTCTACTTGACCAAAATCGGGATTTATAGTCACATCTATATATTCGTTTTGACTGCGTTGCCAAAAAATGTCTCCTCCAAAATTATGTTGTGATTTGTCATTAAGCCAAGTGTGATTCAATGAGTAATATGGGAATATATCCACATTGGTTATTTTAGGTATCTGGATATAAATATCATTCAACTTATTGAAAAAGTTAGTGAACGTTGTATATGATGGCGCACTGGATATTATTGTCTGATCATTATTACCGTGTTTACTGACGAGAAATTGAACTCTCTGAAAGCTACTGTTTGATTTGAACGGAAAGTTTCGCCAGGGTATTGTTCCTCTCACTTCCCAATGTCTTTCACTCGTATGAACTTGATAAACCCATTGCCCGTCCCAATCGAGCGAAAGTCCCGTTCTATCGTTATAAATACCATCAAAATATACATCCTGATGATTGATACCAAATACATAGGCGTTTCGAGAGTTTGAGTTCGGGATAAGGTATATACGAATATGCTCATTTTCGAATACATTGTCATTTTCTTGAGCGCGGTACACATACTCTTCAGGTTTGATTATTTTGATCTTGAAATTAATCGCGTCTTTATCTGCGGAATATTCAAAAGAAAGTACGTTTTCGTTAACCTCTAAGGTTCTCGGCTCAACCACAAAAAACTGAGTTAATTTGTTTTGAAAGTTTGCACTGACCTTAAATGATACTGAGAGAAGAATAACGATAGCGGTTATCGCCCAACCGTATACACCCAAAAGTCTATTCATCGTTAATTCAGAAATTAGCATGGAGCACTTTTGCTTACAAATCAATATGTTTTATATTAAATGGTAGGCACGGTGAAATACAGAAATATAGTTAGTAACTTGTCGATTGGAAGCACTTGAGCTACTTCAAAACGGTTGATAATGTGCGATAAATTGTTGGCGTCACAATTGTTACTATGGGTATCTGAACCAGCAATCCAGCTATGATAGCGATTGCAAGAGGCTGCTGCATAGCAGAACCTTGCCCAAGAGCTAACGCCAATGGAAGTAATGCTAAAATAGCTGCTATTGTTGTCATCGTTATTGGCCGTAAACGATTCAACCCTGCGTCTAATAAGGCATTTTGTTGTGTCATTCCTTGCTGGCAAAGCGCTTGATATTCAGAAAAGTAGAAGATCGAAACCTCCGTTACTATACCTAATATCATGGTCATACCCATTATGGCAGTAATGTTAAGCTCTATCCCTGTGAGCCATAAACCAACAAATACTGCGGGCATAGCTAAAAGAGGGGATACAATAATCGCGATCGCAATAGCAAAATCTTCATATAAAAAAAGCAGCAGTAAGAAAACCAAAGCGAGGGCAGAAATGAAAACTTGTATAAGTCCTTTAAATGCAATCTGTTGCTGCTTATATAGCCCTCCAAGTTCATAGTATTGATCTTTTGTCAGTAGCCCTGACTGCATTATTTGGGATTTAATCTCAGCAATGGTTGAGCCAAGATCTCTGCCCGTGATCCTTGCGGTAACAGGAACCATACGTTTCAAGTTGTCGCGACTAATTTGCATTTGACCTGTGCTCAATGTGACTGTCGCAATCCGCTTCAAAGGAAATTGATGGCCATCGCTAGCTTGTATCCAAATTTTCTCGATTGATTCAATATTTTTCCTATTTTTGACGGGGATCCATAATCGAACATCAATTAATTTTAACCCCTGTTGTACTTGTGTCGTTATATCACCAGAGAACCAAGTATTAAGTTGTTGTGTTATATACTGCGGATCGACCCCTTCTAAGGCAGCCTTGTCTCTGTCTATTGTTATATTGATGGAATCTCCAGATGGAATAAGTCCATCTTTAATATCGACAACACCGATTATATTACTGATAAGCTTCGCAATCTTCGGCGCGGTATCAAATAGAGCTTGCTGGTCATCACCATACAATTTTATTTCTATGGGTTGTGGTACAGCGGTCAAATCTCCGATCAAGTCTTCCATCAACAACGCCATTTCTACTTCAACCCCAGGAACTTTAAGCTCAATAACACTTCGAAGATCATCCATAATAACTTGTATGTTCGGCCGCGGAAAACCTATCAACTTAATAAAGAAATCGCCCTCGTTTGCTTCAGTTAATCCGCCTCCTAACTGCAATCCTGTCCTTCGAGAATAGGTATCAACATTTGGATTTTCTTGAATTATTTGCTCTATCTGTTGCAGTAGTCTGTCAGTTTCGGCGAGCGATGTACTTGCAGGAGCAACATAATCCAATATAAACCCCCCTTCATCCATCTGGGGCATGAAACCAGAGCCAAGTTTGTTGTACGAATAATAGCCAATCAATAACATGGGCAGTATCCAAATTATCGCTATCCAAGGCTTTAAAAACATCCGATTCATTATTTTTTTGTAGCAGCTCAATACTGTCTTAAATATCTTCCCGTTGTCCTCTTTTTCTGCGTCCTTTTCACTGACTAGGTACTCGGCTATCAAGGGGACAGCGAGCCAAGCTAGTAAAAATGAAATAACTAAGCTACTCGCCATAGTCATAGAAAGAGCTTTAAAAAATGCTCCGGTTACACCGGAGAGAAACGCGAGTGGTGCAAAAATAATGATGGTGGCGGCCGAAGAGCCTGTTAACGGTTTGGTAAATTCAATCGCAGCTTTACGTACAGTTAATGCTGTATCGCCTTTTTCCTCACGTAAACGTCTGATGACATGTTCAATCATGACAATGGCATCATCGACAATCAAACCAACAGCAGCTGCCATTCCGCCAAGCGTCATAATATTAAAACTCATGTTGAGTTGAGATAAAAGAAGAGCTGTAGTCGCCAATACAGCAGGGACGATAACAATCGCAATTAGGGTAATTTTTACATTTCGTAAAAAGACTAATAAAACTAAAGCTGCTAACAAAATACCGATTGAGATTGCATCTCGAACGCTCTTACCTGCTTCGGTTATGAGTTCACTCTGATCGTACCAGTTGGATAAGATGATATCTTTAGACAGCTTATCGCGAAAGGTAGAGATATTGCTTTTAACTTCATCGACTATTTGGACCGAATTGCCTGCAGGTTGTTGATATATTTGAAATAAAACAGCATTTTTCCCATCAGCGGTAACATTAGTCCATTGAGGTGAGGTTGTAACTTCAATATCTGCGACATCGCTAAGCCTAACAAGACCATCGACACCGCTTCTAATAACTGTATCCTTTAAGGTTTGTAACGACTGAATGCGCGTATCTGAGAGCATTAAAAATAACTTATAATGCTCTTCCAATCGTCCTACAGCTTGCAATGTATTATTGGCCGTAATGACCTGTGCTACATCAGTAAACGTTAAGGCGAGCGCAGCGAGCTTCTCTGGAGAAATTAAAATTCGGTATTCGGTCTTTTCACCTCCAACGACAACGACTTTAGCTACACCGTTTATTGATGATAATAAAGGGACTAGCTGAAATTCTCCAATATCACGCAGCGTAACGAGTGATTCGGTAGATGAAGTTAAACTGTATGCTGCTACAGGGAACACTGTAGGATCCATTCGTTTAACTGTAAATTTAGTCCCTTGCGGTAACTCTGGAAGAATTTGATTTAGGGCAGAATCTACTAATAACATCTCCGATACCATGTCATCTCCCCAAGCAAAGTTAACAGAAATTTCTGCACTGCCGCGACTAGTTGTGGAGCGTAAATTAACGACGCCGGGCACCGCTCGAATTGTTTGCTCAATTTTACGTGTTACTGTAATTGCCATTTGCTCAGCAGGTTGATCACCAGCTTCTATAGACACAACAACGCGTGGAAAGTTAACATGTGGAAAGAGCGCTACAGGTAATTTAGTAGCTGCGAATAACCCGGACAGCGCCAGTAGCAAGACAAGAAATAAAATAGAGCCTCTATGTTTAGCCGCCCAGAGAGTTAAATTCACAATTTTTCCTCCCGAGTGAGCATCCCTTCTTTTAGAATATAATTCCCGAGAACGACAACTTTCTCACCTGCATGAATATCACCGGATATCGCTACTAACTTGCCTTCCTCACTTCCTTTTATTACATAGATTTTATGAGCAATTTGGTCTTTCAACGTGAAAATGAAGTAGCCATTAGCATCGTTTAATATCGCCGAGTTCGGTACTGCAAGAGACGTGTAATTTTCTAAACTGAAATTGGCAACGATTGGTGTGCCTAATACCAAGTTTTTTGCATGAGAAAGAGGGATATCAATTAAGGCATCAACTAAGCGTGTACTTGGATTTACCATCCCATTTATCACAGATATACTGCTGCTAACATGAACACTGTCATTAAATACAGGAGTGATGATTACGCTTGTATTTGATTTAAGTCGATTGACATCCTCTGGTTCAATGCCTACACGTGCCACGATGTGATTTTCAGAAGCTATTAAGATTGCATTATCATTAGATTGAACTCGTTGGCCTCGCACTAAATTTAGCTGTGTAACAATTCCATCTATTGGTGAAAATATTGTTTCTTGAGGCTGAGCGCTGTTTCTTTCTAATAACGCGTTTAGTGTACTTTGGCTGTCGTTTAGGTTTTTGGTTGCATTTTCAACGTCTGCCATAGTCGCCAGCTTTTCTTCAAACATTCTTTTACTGCGTTTTAGTTGCTGCAAAGCATATTCCACAGCATTAGTAGCTTGAAGGTATTGCATCTTAGCTTCTGGTGATAGAATAATTTCAGCCAACCGCTGCCCCTTTTTGACTCGCTGTCCTATTTGTATCCATACTTGACCTACAATTCCGGAGGACGATACGGATAGCGTTTGGACTTTGTCTGGGCGGGGTTGCAATGCTCCATATGCAACAACGTGCTCGCTCATATCGATTGAAACGATGCTGGCCGTCACTACTGCTGCTGACGGTCGTTCTGCTCCCATGACGGGGGAGTTGCTGATTAAGAAAAGCAAGATCATTGTAGATAATTTTGAAGCCATTAAGTTTGCCTGTCGTGTCAAAGTAAAATTTAGTGTTGGTATATAACGCCCGTTTTTACTATTTGTTCGCTTGCGACCTTGTTTGGTCTCATTAACAATAGAGACAAACTAAGCTGCGTGCGCCATTTGCTGCGCATTAAATCAAGTAATTCCAGGCTTTTATTGAACCAAGTGGATTCCGCAGTTAAAAATGGGAGAGGAGCTAAATCACCTTGAGCATAGGCCTTTCTGGCACTTGCGAGTAAATTTTGCATTGTGGATAAATGTTCAGTAAATCGTGTTTGCTGAACAGTGATAATTTCATTCAACTGAACCAGTTCACTCACGTCTGTGTAAGCTTGCTGTAAACGGTTTAGATATTCTTTCTCCAACTGTTTGCGAGAAGCCTGGGCAACTAAAATATTTCCTTTGTTTCCATTAAATAATGGCAAAGTAATGCCAATATTTAATCCGTTTGTTCTTAGACCACCAGTATCTTTGCTCGTCGAAATACCCAAGTTGAATGCTGGAAATTGAGCGAGAATCGCCGCACGAACTTTCGCTTCTTGTGCGTCGTAACCTGCTTGAAGTGCCAATAGGTCAGGACGAACCTTATCAATATCCAGCATGTATGAAGCGACCTCTTCGGCGCTAAGTTCAACAGGATCATTGAAATCTCTGAAGGGGAAACGAGTAGTATTATCTACCCCTAATAATTGCTGAAGTTGATGTAAATATTGATTTAACTCTCGCTGTAGAAGACTAGACTGACTATAGGCATCTAACAATACGGATAAATCGGTAGCATTTGTTTCTAAAGTGACATCACCTTTTATCATTCCGGCTTTTGAATGTTCATAACGTCGTTCATAAGCCGTGATCATTTCTGCTGTTAGTGCCAATTTTTTCTGCGTGTAATATAAATCGACAGATAATATTTTTGCTTGTAGTGAAACTTGCCATGCTGTCCAAATTAACTCTAATTTTGCTTGTCTATTTTGGCGCTCGCCTACATCGGCAACACTTTTGTAGGTAATTAGAGAGTTTAAGTCGTATCCAATACTAGGGCGAGATCGTGAATGTTTTTTGACCAGTTGAAAAATTCAACGAGTTATTTGACGAGCTAGGTTTGCCGTGATCTCATACTCCCTTTTAGGGAATAAAACATGTATATCGAAGCCTTCAC
>Ga0189289_10112_pt1 | contig 95426 bp, 79 predicted proteins | sample UW106minimetaG_FD_130313 | JGI IMG/M metagenome (GOLD analysis project Ga0189289, IMG submission 130313) | Marine microbial communities from the Costa Rica Dome - UW106 mini metaG | ecosystem: Environmental > Aquatic > Marine > Oceanic > Photic zone | place: Costa Rica: the Eastern Pacific...
AAAAGCCGCTGGGGCATTCCTTGCAGGCGAGTTTTAAAAGGGCTTACACTGCGTTGCATGACTTCGAAAGAGAACTAGTTTTCTTTTAATAAAGAGCTGTCAGTCATGCGCCTTGTTTAAGCCCTTTTAAACTCTCGCTGAGTCATCACTTATTAACGTGGAATGGTATAATACGACTGGACAGCGAATAACACCCACAAAAAGGCCGCTCTTAGCGGCCTTTAATCTTTGTCACAGCATTTAACTATCGTGCTGGGGTATCATCCGTGATCGGTACAGCGTTCGTGTCACTGTCTAGCTTTTCATTCGCCTGACGCACCCCTTTTGCATAATCAGGGTGTACCTTTTCAAGTACCGCATACCAACGTTCTTTAACTGCCGATGAGCATGGCCCCATTGCTGCGGCGTAATTTTCATATAGGCGCTGTTTTTGCTCAGCGTCAAACATTTCATACAAAGCGCGTGGCTGAACGTAATCTGCATCACTTTCGAGTTGGTCGTATCGCGCTGCATCACCGTCGATGCGCAGTGGTGGCTCTTCTATACTGGCATCAGCGACTGGTCCGTTATGTTGATTCGGCTCGTAATAAGCATCTGGGTTGCCAAAATCATTAGTGAAAAAACGCATCGCGCCATCTTTATGATAATGCTGCACGTTAGATGCTTTAGCCGCATTCGCAGGCAAAGCTTCATAGTGCGTTCCTAAACGATAGCGGTGTGCATCAGCGTAGGAAAAGACCCGCGCTTGCAGCATTTTATCTGGGCTGTAACCAATTCCAGGAACAACGTTAGATGGACTATAAGCAGCATTCTCTACCATTTGAAAGTAATTCTCAGGGTTCTCGTTCATCTCTAGCTCCCCTACTTCAATCAGCGGGAAGTCACCATGAGGCCAGATTTTGGTAATATCAAACGGATTAAACGGCTGATTTTCTGCTTCTAACTCAGGCATGACTTGGATGTACATGGTCCATTTCGGAAAGTTGCCTTCTTCTATCGCGTTGTACAAATCTTCTTGATAAGCCTCGCGGGTTTTACCTGTCAGAGCTTCGGCCTCTGCATTAGTATAGTGCTTATGTCCCTGCTGAGTTTTAAAGTGGAATTTCACCCAATGGCGTTCACCATCTTTGTTCCACATACTAAACGTATGGCTACCATAGCCATTCATGTACATAGGGTTGACTGGGATCCCGCGATCTGACATTAAAATGGTCACTTGGTGCACACATTCCGGTTGTGCTGCCCAGAAATCAAACATAGCCTCGGGAGACCGCAAGTTTGTTTTTGGGTGCCTTTTCTGAGTGCGAATAAAGTCAGGGAACTTAAAGCCGTCTCGTATAAAGAACACTGGCGTATTGTTCCCTACCATGTCCCAATTACCTTCTTCGGTATAAAACTTAAGGCTAAAGCCGCGCACATCACGTTCTGTATCTGCCGCCCCTGACTCACCGGCCACCGTTGACCAACGGCTGAGCACTTCAGTTGTTTTTCCAATTTGTGAGAATAATTTAGCGCAGGAATATTGACTGATGTCATGGGTAACTGTGAATTTTCCTTTTAATCCCCAGCCCTTTGCGTGCACGGCGCGCTCTGGAATGCGCTCGCGATTTTGATGAGCAAGTTTTTCGATCAATTGGTAATCAGTAAGCAGTAATGGCCCCCGCTCTCCGGCTGATTTCGAGGTTTGATTGGAAGGCACTGGTGCACCTGCACTGGTGGTTAATCTAGGCTTATCTGTCATTCGCTTATCTCCATTGCTTCATTTGAAAACGCTACGTGCATATAAATCGCTACGTTTATTTACAACCGCTACGCATTACGCAGGTCAGTCGCTTGTTATGAACAATAGTAGCAGTAATACCTAATGAAAGAACAAAGAGGAAATTAGATAGGCTTAATCAAGTGATTCTATTAAGCCATGCAGACCCTAGCGTTACCTTGATTTTCTTTACCTCTCAAGGCATCCTCCGCACGGGAAATAATATGTTGTAGCATGCTGTCTTCTTTTTCTAGTTCAGTGACACCTATGCTTACCGATACATGAATACCATTTGGAACATCATGAACTTGCATATCATTAAAAAATGCGCGTATTTTGTTGGCTAAGCATAAAGCTTGTGCTGCTGACGTTTTTGGTAATAGCAGCACGAACTTGTCATCAGCAACGCGCCCGAGATAATCTGATTCTCGAGAGATGGTTAATAGCCCTTGGGCCACATGAGATAACACATCTTCAGCGACTTCATGCCCCTGGTGAGTAAGTATTCGTGAAAAGCGGTCTATATCGAAAGCCAATATACTCATTGTCTCGTTATGTCTGCGCGCAGTAGCAATAAGTTTAGATGCAGATAATTCAAATGCTTTGCGATTAAACATTGGATTAGTTTGCTCTGAATTAACATTTAGAATTTTAGAAATAGCCAAATTTTTCCGCTGTTTTTTGGCATTCAATATGATGACGATGAAGCCAATCACCATAATAGCCACGATAAGCCAGAACACCACAAACTGAGTTAGTTTTAATGTGCTCATTCTTTCGTTGTCTTGACTTTCGTACTCGTAAGCCACCTCGTTTAGGCTATTTAGTAACGGCGTATATGCCATTTCCATTAACGCTTTTGCATCCAATTTAGTATCGCCTTGCTTAACCTGTAAGTTTAACGCGTAATAAATTTGTTCTCCAAATGCATTAAGCTGATCACTTACATTATTATCTGAGGTAAAATATAGCGCTTGTAGCTCGGGCGACAAAGGCGAGGCTAACCCATTTTTCAGTGCGCTATAGTGTGGTTCGAGTAATAGTTGATGATTGGCCTGCATTGTTCCTAACGCTTGCAAGCTGGTTTGCTTAGCAGCAATATCTTCACTGTATAAGTATGCGGTGGCAAATAGACTGGCACGTTGCAACAGCATTCGCTGTTGCCCGCTAATATTAGCCTCCTGCGCGACGTTGGCTTGTGCTTGGATCACTTTTTCCAATGTTATGTGCACGAAAATGGCCAACAATCCGCCAAGTAATAAATAAACGATGCTTGTGAGCATAGCTCCTTGTATACAACCAGGTCGATTATATTTAGTAAAGATTGCCGCCATGCTCTTACGCCTCTAAGTTGTGTTCGCGTTTAATGGAAGTGGTAGCTCACGCCTAAGGTAATTAAATCCACATCGTCGCTTTCAAGGTAGTATCTCTCCCATTCCACATTTACTTGAAAACGCTTTGATAAACGGTAATTCGCACCGAGACCTATGTATAGGTCGATGCCGTCCTCACCATCTAATGCAGGCAATGGCGTGTCGCTGAATACCTCTCTAGAGTCATACTCGCTTTCCCACACATACAGCCCTGCGCGCGCATTTACAAACCAGTCTTGATGCCGCCAAAATTGATAATTTAAGCTGGCGGTAAACCCCTCTACCGAATCAGGATGGATTGCTCTAGCGAGATCAAGAAATTTCTCTGGCTCAGTGGTGGTCGTCGTAAATGCGGTACTCACCTCGCCTAAATCCGTATACCCGAACTCTAAGCTGAATTTCTCACTCAAAGATGTGCCCACTCCCAATTTAAAGGCGCTTCGAGAGTCGTCCACATCAATGTCATATACTTCAAAGCCAATGTTTTGCGCTTCGTTATAGATATTTTGTTCTGAACTCGCTCCTGACGCATAGCCTAAACTCGCTTGTACATACCAGTTTTCAAACAAACAATCTTCGTCAACCACACACAGTGATTTCGATGCGAGTAACGGAAGCTGGGACTCATCCTGTACTGAATTCGCGGTCTGCGCCCAAGCCGCTTGCCCTAACGCCAGCGACAACCCTAGGCCTAACCCTGCTTTAATACACTTCATGTCATAGTTCCCCACGGGTAAATACATTTCTTTGATACCCTCTTGCAGCGCCTGCTAGCGCCAAGAGAAGCAACATCCAACCAAATGTTCCGCCCCCCCCGCCACCGGAGTTTTCAATACGCACCTCGGCGGGGTTAACGGTAATCACTAATTGCGCTTCAGCTAACGCGCCATCAGCGTCATTAATGCCATAACGTATAACATCTGTTCCCGCATAACCTTTGTTTGGTGTATAGGTTAATGTGGAATCGTTATTAACCACCACAGTGCCATTTTGCGCAGTCGCACTAACAATAAATAACACCTCACCATCTGGGTCAGAATCATTGCTTAGTACGTCGACCGTGACACTTTGGTTAACGGTCATACTGACACTATCGTCCTGTGCAATGGGAGCCTTATTGGTGATGACCCCAAGTCGAACAACGCCTAAGGCCGTTCCACCGTTGCCGTCACTAATACCGTAGCGGATAATATCTTCCCCTACAAAACCGTCTCTAGGCGTATAAATTATGCTTGTCGCGGTAAAGGTAACTTCGCCAAAGGCAGCATTAGCTGAAGTAACTGTTAGCGTATCTCCGTCAGCATCAATGTCATTATCTAACACCGAGATTTCAATACTGGTATCGATTAACAGCTCTGCTTCATCGTCGGTTGCCACAGGCAGTTCGTTTTGCCCAACACCCATAACCGCCACGCCGCCTGGGTCAACGATTGTGCCGTTAGCAATACCGTCGGCATCATTAGGGCCGCCATCGACAATCTGAATCTGAACGCACCAATCACCTTCATTTAGCCCCGGCTGCCAAATATCACCGCCAGGAGGTGGGCAGAAGCCAGGTTCACCTTTTGTCGACCAAACGCGATTCAATTCTGACTCAGCAAACAGGAACCAACCCGTTGAGACATAGAACTTGCGATACACCGCATTTTGCGGGACTGGGCGAATTTGCGGCATAACAATCTTGTATGCTTGACCAACATCAGGCAGTCCGTAAGCAATAAAGTCGAAGATGCCTCCAATATTGGTTGCGTCTGGGTCAGGAATTAACTCAGAATCAAGCTCAATATCTTCGTCTAATATTTTCGCGCCCCCTTCAATCGCATCAATCGCGAAGTTACCTAAGCGCAAACATACGCCAGGGTCACCTTCGACCAAGTAGCCATTGGTGAATGCCTCTTCCTCTGGCAGTACATTACATTCAGGGATAGCATCTAAGTAGTCTGGAATGCCGTCTCTATCACTGTCATCAAGCCCTTCTTGATCATCAGGAATACCATCACCATCAGAATCAACCGATGTCAGCACAGGGAATGCGTCCACGACTTCTAGATAGATAATTTCTGCATCACCAAAGTTGGGCGCGTCACTGTCAGTTATGCGCAAGCTAATGCGGTAGATACCAACTGGAACATTTGCAGGGTCAAAGGTAAAGGTATCTAGGTTACTGTCTTCATCAAACAATACCTGCTCTACGTTTTCCCATTCAAAGTTATATTCGTTATCTGCATCAGGGTGGGTAATATCACTAAATACAGTGGCTAAACCGCCATTTTTAGCAATTAAAATCGTGTTGTTGCCACCTTGTTTTGCGAATAAGGCCACATCTGGATTCACGTTATCTTCACGAATGGAGATGACATGCTCAAACTTGTTGCCGCGATTGATACTAGGGTCAAGTGTTACAATAACGGTTTCAATGCCTTCAATATCATCATCACTGAATGACTCAAAGGTAATGTAAGCATCACTGCCTGACTCAAAAACGAGTACCCCATCGACCAGATTATGATCACTGCCATCGGCCGTGCCTGACACGCTGTATGGCACCTCTAAAGGATAAACAGGAGATGTACCGTTTAAATGAACACCGATTGTGATTTGACGACCTTCTAGCACACTTTGGTCTTTTTCAATTGACACCAGCGGCCTTACGCGCACGAACTGACTGGCAATTCGTTGACGACCTTCGCCATCTTCAGCCAACCAGAATGCGGTATTCACTCCAGGCTCGTAGAACGTCACCCCATCCACCAAGGATACAGGTAGAGGATTGCCGAAACGATCCACAGCCGACGCTACACCAAGGTCCACTTTAGTAAACAAGGCAGTTGCATCGATGAATACGTCTTCAGGTACTTCTATAACCGGAAGTAGCTCCACACCATCAGGGGTGACAGTCACCACCGCACGGGCATTTGAAGCTAATCCCTCAGTATCTTCGATGCTGTACTCGATGATCGCATTTCCAATAAAACCATCGACAGGCGTATAAGTAAGGGTGCTGTCGGTGTAATTAACTTCACCGATGGTGGCCGTAGCCCCCACAATACGTAATGTATCGCCGTCAGAGTCAGTGTCATTTGCTAGTACGTCTAATACGGCAGGTTCGAAACTGGTTAAGGTGAATACATCGTCTACCGCCAGAGGAGCGTCATTCTCACCTTGCACTTCAATAGTCACGGTTGCGATGTTTGAGTCCAATTGCCCATCGTTAGCTTGATACGTGAAGGTCACCTCACCGGTAAAGTTTTCTGGTGGGTTGTAGATTACATTTGGCATATCACCTATTAATTCACCGTTAGGTAGCGTTAACAGGGTGTAGGTTAATGTATCACCTTCTGCATCGGTGCCAACCAAACTAAGTGGTAAGCTGCCATCTTCCTGCACAGAAACAACCAAATCGGTTAGTACGGGTGCAATATTCGGGTTAATCACCACCACTGGAACAACAATACAGGTCACAGCATCGTTTGTATCAGAGACGCACACGTTCACCTCTGCCGTTCCTACAAAGCCTTCATTAGCGACAAACGTGATACTACCGTTTGAATTAATTTGCACTGTTCCATTTGCGCTACCTGCTGATGTAATACTCATCGGATCTTTATCGGCATCATCAAAATTGGATAATATGTCGATATCTACTGGCGCAACCAACTCAGTAGATGCTCTCAATGTTGTTCGATCTGAAGTCAACTGAGGTGCATCGTTAACCGAAGTAACGGTCAAATCAACTGTGCTGCTGGCTGTACCGCCATTTCCATCGCTCACTGTATAGCTGATCGTCACCGGGCCGAAGTAATGTGCCGGCGGTGTGAACACGAGGTTACCGTCACTACCCACACTCACAGCGCCTACGGAAGCGCTGACTGAGGCAATACTCAGCACATCGCCATCGATGTCAGAATCATTACTTAGTACGTCTAAGTTCAGTGTCTCGTCTTCATCGATTGTGGCGGTTTCGCCGTTAACCACAGGCGTATCATTCACACTTGCCACTGTGATGGTTGATGTCGCATTCGCAGTACCGCCATTTCCATCAGTGATACTGTAATTAATAGTGACGTTACCGTTAAAATTATCCACAGGCGTGTACAAATATGTATTGTTTCCATTGGCAGTGAGGCTGCCTACATCCACCGAAATTTGTGAAATGTTTAGGTTATCGTTTTCAACGTCCACATCATTATTCAATACTGAGATTGTCACTGTTTGGTCTTCAGAGGTGCCGTAACTGTCGCTGTTAGCAACAGGAGCATCATTTACTGACGTGACTGTTAGCGAAATACTCGCATCATCTGAACCACCATTACCGTCGCTGACAGTATAGCTAATAGTGACTGGGCCGAAGTAATCTGCAGGAGGCGTGTAAATCACATTACCATTGCTCGCGACCGATGCTGAGCCAACAGATGCACTAACCGAAGCAACGCTCAATGTATCGCCATCCACATCAGAATCATTGCTTAATACGTTTAGATTAAGCGTATTATCTTCGGCAATCGTCGCTGTTTCTCCTGTCGCGACAGGCAAATCGTTTACATTTTGCACATCAACTGAAACGGTTGTGCTGTCGAACAGTCCTGTTCCATCAGCCACTGTGTAGCTAATAACAGCAGGACCATTAAAGTCACCGGGTGGTACATATACAATGTCGCCATCGCCGTTGACACTTACACTGCCAAAATCAACTGAAACACTATCAATCGTTAAGGTATCGTTATCCACGTCGATGTCATTCGCTAATGCAGAGAAGGTCAATATTGTATCTTCAGCAACACTTGTTTGGTCAGCTATAGCAACTGGGGCATCTGGCGTGCCTGCCACTGTGAAGCTAACAGAACCCACATCTGTGCCGCCAGCGCCGTCCGAAACGATAAAGTTAACCGTTTCAGTGCCAAAGAAGTCCGCTGCAGGCTGATACTCAATACTTGTACCATTTGCAGAAACACTGGCAACACCGTTGCCGGAAGTTGAGGTAACAGAGGCTACACTAATGGTTTGCCCAACATCTGCATCTGTATCATTTGAAACCACATTAAACGCTGCACTTGCGTCATCTTCAGTGATATTAAAAGCGTCAGGGCTGGTAACAGGTAGCTGATTTAGCAAGGTTAGGGTCACATTTTGTGCACTTAATGTTTGACGTTGGCCCAGGCCATCTCGGTAACTAAATGCTGCCTGAGCGGCGAAGTCTTCACTACTTTGCGTAGGAATAATAGCGTCACTATCAAGGGTTAACGTCAGAATGAATTGCTCATCATTCACATCATTATCAGAATTGATGAGTCCGCCCAACGCTAGATTTACAGCCTGCCCATTGAGTTGTATTTGACTATCAACATTGGTTGATAGGTCACTTGTCGTACTGTTAATTTGACCAGGATCGTTACCAGCACTCAAGCCTGTATCGTACACACGTGTCAACGTAGCTGAGTTAGCCAAATACGCTAACCCTTCGGGAAGCACTAAGGAAAAGTTTGATTCGTTAGTGCTGCCAGCGGGGATCACCATGCTAATAGCAAGCTCTAAGGTCTCACCCTGAACAAACTCAGCATTGTCTGTATTTAGATCTGATGTATCAGTAAGGGTAAAAGTAGGAACCGTATATAAACTGCTCCCCCCGCTGATTGTTACTAGAGTCGGGTTAGTACCATCATCGCTTAGCGCATTATCGTCAGAACCTAAATCAGTGAAGTTATCGCCCCCTACGGTTGCTTGCCCCTCCAGCACTGTGCCATCAGAAACATCATCAACGATGAACGCAAAGCTGCCGGTAACAATATTACCTGGTGCGATATCTCCTACATTTGCTAAATAAGGCTCGTCAGTCACAATAATTCCTTGGCTGACCAAAGCACTGTTTGCAATAAGCTGTGTGTCGGCTGGCAATGCCTGATTAATTTGAACGCCTTCTGCGTTGGCAGACCCCTGATTCAATACGCTCAAATTAACTTTCACCGTATCACCTTGGTCAATTTGACCGTTGCCATTTTGGTCGCTTAAAAGCTCCCAAGTTTGGCTAAATTGGAGGTCAGGCTCGCCCGCTTGATTATCTACAATCGCAACATTCAGTGCTTGGTAACCATCAAGCTGAACACCGTTGCTGTCTGTTAATTGCGTGCTTGTTTGATCACTTGAATGTGAACCTTGTAGTGTGATGACTTCATCATCAGTCCCGCCGTTATTATCGACTAGGGGTGAGTCAACCGTTACAGATAGCGTTACGACAACACTGTCGTTAGCAGCAAGAGAGACGATGTCAGCACTAATGTTGTCACTCACGACACCGGCGGTGTTTGCTCCCTCGATTTGGATCGAGTTAGCAACATAAGACAAACCATCAGGCAAAGAGTCGCTTAAATTTATGTTGTCCAGTGTTGTAGTTCCTGAATTACTTATGACGTAAGTCATTAATAATTCATCACCAACAGATATAGCATTGTCACTATCATTATCACTGCTCAGTTGCGCCGCTTGCGAAACGTACAAATTCGTTACGTCCTCACTTGGCTCTCCCACTCGCAATGTAGTTGGCTGATCACCGTTGGCATCATTAGCATCTGCATCGGTCAATTCAGCCACTGTATTAGCTGAATCAACAACACCTTGCGCTGAGATAACCGTACCGGGAATCACATTGTCATTAACGGTTACTTCAAATGAGATAGTAGCGGCTTCATTCGCTGTTAAATCCCCTATATCAACCGAAATACCCGAAGTGTCATCCGCGGTGCCTGCATCTGTAGTAACAGAGTTGACAACATACGTGGTATTTGCCGGTATACTTTCGTCAAATGTTACTTGAGTTGCATCAGTACCATTGTTAGTTATGTTCACGGTATACAGCAGGGTATCACCTGGGTCCGCGAAGCCATTACCATTGATATCATTTTGCAAAACGACACCCTGCTCTGCAGAGATAAAGTTAGCATCATCGCTTACCACAGACTTATCTGTTGTAAAGGCGTAGGTTCGCTCATCTGCATTGACGCCCGCTGCGCTGGAATACACACCATTATTGATTGAGACCACTAAGGGTTCCCCAATATCGACGTCGTTGTCTACTCGCGCATCAAAGGTAAACGTTTCTGCGCCATCCACTACCGCGATAGTCCCAAAATCAACCTCGAGATTTGTTGGATCTGAAACATCTACACTTTGCCCCATGAAACTACCATCGACATAGGTTAAACCGGCAGGTATCGCTACCTCTAAACTGGTTTCAAAGGCATTGGTACGATTCATTTGCGGGGTGGCAGTAAAGGTATAAGTCACAATGTCACCAAGCGTAACTGATTCTCTATTAGACGTTAGAGATACCGATAAAGCAGGCTCTACAATGTCAATATCGAGTGTGCTAGGGCCTGCAGTAGCCCCCCCACCAGCAACGTTAACCGAGTTTTGCAATGTAACACCGTTAGTATTGCTTACGTCATCAATAACAGTCGCTACAATGCTGACGATAAAACTGTCATTACTATTGTCTGCATCTGCTATGTTACTTACCGTTCCTAGGTCGATCGTTACTAGGTTGTTGCCATCGACTGAACCACTGGCATCCCCTGTAACGCTTATATGACTACCCGCGCTTATCGAACTAGATTCAAAACGTAAGCCGTCAGGCAATTCATTGCTGATGATCACATTTGCTATATCACCCTCAATAACATCTACACGTAAATCTATGGTCACTGTATCGCCAATAGTCACATCGTTAGTCGTGTGCACAGAGTTGAGTGAAGACTGTACTGCCAAGGTATTTGCTACAGTTAACTCACTGCTCGCTAACTCGTTGTAGTTATTCAGTAACGTATCGCTATCATCATCACTATTTACGCTTGAGCCGTCGCGGCCTTGGTCATTAGGCTGGCTTGAATAACTAGCACTGAAATCGTTACCCAAAACGTCTCCTGCGGCGGCGTTATTACTAACGACAACATCGTAGGTTAACGTGAGAACGCCACTTGGGGGGAAGTCAACTGTAGCCAACTCTAACGTATCGCCAGCAGCGTTGGTTTCAACTTGGCTAAGGTTAGCATCAGTTACAGGGGTGTTACTTGATTCAAGAACAACAAGATCCGAGGTGTTTGTAAGCACAATATTGCTAAAAGCATTCCCGCTACCAGTACCATCGGGCGCACCAAGTAATCCAGCGTCAATTAAGCTCGCTAAATCAACCGAATATGCTGTTGCATCAGTTGATGTATTCGTGATGACCGTCTGATATGAAATTGTGTCTCCAGCATCACTGCCTGTTGCTCCGGCGGTAATGGTCTGTTGAATGTCTAAGTTCGCTTCTATTACGGTTACGGTTTCCAGCGCACTAGGTATGGGTGTACTTGCGCCGTCATAACTCAACTCAGCCTTAGCTTCTAACGTCGTGCCGTTTTGATTATCCAGAATATTATCAACCACAACATCAACATCTATGGTGATGACTTGAGACGTGCTGGCGCTGTTGGTGATGGTTCCAAAATCTAACACCAACGGATTCGTGGTAGTCGCAGGAGTGGTACTAGGTGAATTAGTCGCACTAAAATCGTTATCAGGCAAGGTGATGCTGATTGGTGCCCCACTGTATGTCAAACCATCTGGTAAGTTTAATGAATATTCGAAATTATCGGTTGAGCCAGTAGGAATGCTGAAGGTAGCAGTCATGGTAACTGTCTCACCTATATGCGCATTTTCACTGGAAGTCACTAAAGAAACGGTAGGTGCGCCGGACGTAATCACTTCACTGGTCATTACCGTCAAATCATTTACGGCCTGACCAGAGTCATTATTTGTTTGAGTGCCATTACGCTCGCCCGTGTCTGAGCCTGGAGTTCCAGGAGTAACATCGCCAGTACCATTGTTACTTGGCAAGCTTGTCACGCTTACTGTTGCAGTATTGCTAACCTCTTCTTCAAAACCAATTGCGGGGTCGACTTGCGCAGTAAATACTACCTCAACTGACTCTCCTGGTGCGATATAGCGCTCTGAAGCAGCTAAACAACTACTATCGACAGTAAGAGCATTGCCACTGAAGCTCGCACAGGTGGCAATGTCTACATCGCCACGAGATAATGTTGCACTGCTAATGGCTGGCGATTGCAAACGTACAGGCAATGTATCTTCGATTAGCCACTCCCAACCACGTGTCACATTTGTTCCACCAGTGTTGGTCGCCGTTAAGGTGTATGTCACCGTATCGCCGCCATCGACACTGTCAGGTGTGGCAACATGAGTAAGTGCGATATTCGGTAGAGCCACCTTTGAAGATGCTTGCGTTGAATCAGCTTGTGCAGCGTTTGCTTGATTATTGTAATGCACGCGGCCAGTTAAGGTTTTAGTGTCTGCGCGATTATTATCCGTGGTATTGAGGATTAACGCATCAAAGGTAACGATCACTTTTTCAGCATTTGCGTCATTATCGGCATTCGTTACACTACCAAGATCAAATGCTAAAACCTGACTAGTAAACGTTGGGGTAATGCTGGTATTCGAACTATTAAGTGCTCCACTATTACTGCCAGTAAGGCTTGTATCAAATTCCCCTCTTACCAAAGCGGTATTCGTTAAATACTGAAATCCATCGGGTAATGTCACTTCAACAATAGAGTTACTACCCGTTTCATTAGTAACGCCTTCAGGTAAGGTAACCTCGAATTCGTAGGTCGCAATCTCACCTATAGCAAACTCTACTGTGCCTGAGTCTGCGGTCCACGCTTCACTAGAAGCAATAAGGGAAATAGAATCGGCAGTTGGGTTGGCAGTACTGACATTGCTACTACCGGAATTTGAACTGTCTCGCTCAACAGCCGTATCACCATCTTGACTATCGCCCGTTGACGAGGCATCCACACTAAACGTTGCCCCGCTTTGTACATCATCTTTAACTACTGCTGTGTACGTGAAGGTAACACTATCTCCGGCAGCTAAGCTTCCTGAGTCTAATGTGTAGGTAACGTTCGGGCTTGAATAAGCATAGGTATAGCCCGCTGCGGTAGAAATTTGTGCAGGGGTGGTCAAATCAAAAATATCTGAATTAACTGCGCTCGACACCACGACATCATAAGCTGGGGCGGTACCGGTGTTTTGCACAGTGACGGTTGTGGTTACTGTGTCCCCAGCTTGTAGGTTACTAGCAGGGCTAGCGGAAGTCGATGTAACTAAAACATGCTCGGTAAAATTACGCGCAACAGCAGAGGTGACGTTACTCCCCGTTTTTCCTGTGTATTCAAGGCTACTATTAATACGCTTATTTTGTCCTGCTGTAGTGGCACTATTGGCAGCATCATCTTCTACTAATGCCTGAACCGTAAAGGTAAAGGTATTATTGCTGTCGTTGTTATCTTCGGTCACGGTAGTGGTTGCAGGGTTATCAAATGCAACATTAATTGTTTGACGAGAGGCAACCGTTCCTGAGGTAGAGACCGTTGGTGCCGTATCTACAGTCCCTGCGAACCCTGTGGTATTGACGCTAGTGCTAGAAGCGACATAGGAAAGCCCTGCTGGTAGCCTAAGTGCTAAAGAAAGATCAGGCGTTTGGCCTTCAGGTAAAGTGACACTTGTTAAATAGGTAACGGTATCACCCACAACAAAATTACTGCCGTCGCCGTTAGGTGAAATGGAATCAATCGTTGTACTGATTACCGGTCCATCAACAACCAGGTCAGTTGTCGCCACTTCTGTTGGGAAAGCCGTCGCATTAGAATTGCTCGCCCACACTGTATTAGTGACTGACTCTATTTCTTGACGAGGGGTGACATTTTCTGCCACCGTGCGCGTATAAGTAATCACCACTACACTGCCTGCCGGAACAGGATCATCTAGTTTAAAATCACCGCCCGCTAACGTGCCTGAGTAGGCTGTCGTAACGTTACCGTCTACGGTCACCTGAGTTAATACCGCATCATCAAGGCCTGTTGCGGCGGGGGAAGACGCAGTGACATCATAAGCTGGTGCCCCGCCATCATTGGTAATAGTAAGGGTATAGCCGATAACATCACCTGCATCTACAATGTCATCCACTATGTCGTCTGTAAACACAACAGACAACTCAGGAGCACGTACGGTTAGCGAACGGCCTTTTAGACTAACAGCTTGACCATTTTGCGTGCTACTTGTTGCCCCCTGAAATAAATTCGTTAGCACCAAACCATCTGCAAACGGTTCATCCGACACTGTCACTGTGACGTCCACCGCAATCGTTTCAGTTTCAGTACTGCTTAGGTTAGGCCATTCAATACGCAATACATTTGAACCGCCATCAGCGGTAATGCTAGTAGGGGTTAAATTTGCAGTATCTGTGCTGGCCAACACGATATCAACGCCAAAAGACAGGTTAATATCAGCCACGTCAAAAATAGGCAGTGGGAAATAATCTTCAAACACGATGTCGCTAGTATCCCCCGATGGGATATCCATTGATAATCTAAAGGTTACCTGTGATTGCGGGGCATATTCAGTTTGCGGGTTCAAAATGACTTTCGAGGTGGAAATAGTTTGTACTGCTACAGAGTCGCTGGAGCCATCAGTACACGCAGTAGCACCGGCTATTAGTCCGTATTCTGCACTAGTGCTAGTCGCTAAGCTGTCATTTGCTAATACCGGATTTCCTGTTGAGCCATATGTTTGGTCCACACTTACTGTGTAGACTATGGTGATTTCCGTACCCCCAGCTAAATCTCCTGTTACGGAATGAATGTCGTACTCAACCGTGGTAGTGCTATCACCATTAACGATTACCGTAGGAGTGATAGAAACATTCCCACTTATTGTCATTGCGTTATGGTTGCTGAACGTTAAACCATCATCGAGGGTATCGGTAACGGTAAGCGCGTTAGCCGTCTCATAATCAGATAACTGAATACGATTGGTGACCGTAAATGTGTCTCCTGGAACAAGAATTTCTTTAGAATGCGCTTGTTGAATAGCTAAGTGCTTAGCGGTAAATGCACTGTCATGAGCCCCCTGGGGTAGAGATGTCCCTGCAGGAAACTGACTATCAAACGTGCTTGAATGGGTAATGGGCAAAACCGTACACGTTGCGCCATTTAATACATCCCCTACGTAAACAGAATAACTCAGTGTCGCGTCCGCTTCAGAGGCGCTGCCTGCAATGCTGTTACAGCTGCCCTGTACTTGTCCGTTCACTTCGTCTGCTGCCGGCTCGCTGTCAATCGCGCAATTGCTACCATCAGTGAAACTTGCTGAAGCAACGAAAGCCGATGAAGCACTTAAATTATCGATTATTTGCGGAGCAGTCAGTGTTTTTCCGTTCGCCACATCTATGACATGATTAAATGCAACTTCAAACCCTGCGCCTGGCACACGTTCTGACTCAGATGCATTGTTCGTCACCTCATAATTAACAACGGTAGGTGTAATATTCGCATTAACACTAGCCCCTTCAATGGGCTCATTGTCACCCGTCGCTGTATCACCAAACTCATACACGGGTTGCAATGCGAGTGACAGTGGCACACCGATATCTGCCGAACTATTCGCTGTGATACAAATTTCGCTGGTAAGTGCAGGGCCACCGGCAACCACAGAACCAGCAGGTAATGAAAAGACCACTAACGAGTCACCTTGAGTTCCCGTTACATCAGACTCTATTTTGGGGTCCTCTAGGGTGTTATTCGCACCAAAAACACCTACATTCGTAACATTGACGCTGCTGCCAAACACGGAAACTGAGTCGAGTGTTATCTCAGGATCAATAAATGCCCTTAAATAGGGGCCATAGCCAGTTGTGCCAGCATTGCTAAAGTTTGCATCAAAGCAGACTTGTTCCCCTGAAAACACCTCTGCAGGTAATGTATTTGTTGTAGACGGCGTTGCTCCGTATGCTTGAAAAGCAACAAAAGATACCGTAAATAAACTGGCTCGAAAAAACTGGCGCATAGTGGTTCTTCATTTTGGCTAAAAATACTGTGAAATCTTAGCCTTACCATCGCCTGTTAAAAATTGAACTTTTGGTTATTCAACTTTAGTGTAAGAAAAACTGACACCACGCGGTCTACTTGATATACAGCCATATCTCTCATTTCCAAGCGCTGGTTCTATGCACAAAAAAAGGAAAATAAAATTGCCAACCCTAAATTTTTATCGCGTAATGTGCTTAATCTTTCAACAAGAGAGTAGTACGTGCGAATAAAACACTGTTTTACCTTAACGATTTCAAGTTCAGCATGTCTGATATTGTTTGGCTGCGGTGGTGGAGGAAGTGAGTCATCTTCAATAACGCCTGTAGCGCCAACCCCTCAAGCGGATGAGCGCTGGACACGAGGCCTGTTCGAAGATGCATCATTATATAAAGATCGTTGCGTCGCACCCAGAAGTGGTGTGAGTGAGATCACTGGTGAAATGTATACCGACACAGCCGGTGATTCCATGGATGAAAAGCTATGGTTGCGTTCATGGACCAACACCACCTACCTTTGGTATAACGAAGTCGATGATAATGACCCAGCAGACTTTTCAATACTAAGCTACTTTAATCAACTCAAAACCGATTTTCGTACAGATTCTGGGTCGTTTAAAGATAACTTCCATTTTTCCCAAAGTACCCAAGAGTACTTAACTCGAACACAGACCAGCACTTCATTTGGCTATGGAGTAAGTTGGGAATTTGTACAAGCCACAGCGCCTAGACGCATTATCGTGCGCTACACAGAGCCTGGGTCGCCAGCTGAACAAGCGGGTTTTGCACGAGGAGATGAACTAATAGCCCTAAATGATATCGACTTCATCAACACCGAAAACAGTGATGAAATTGATATGATTAATGAAATATTATTTCCATCAAACGCAGGAAGAGAAACCCAGTTCACTTTACGTAAAACAAGTGGAGAGCAATTAGATTATCAGCTTAGCGCACAAAGCGTAGCGATTTCCCCTGTGCATAATGCCAAGGTTATCAGCACAGAAAATGCTGAAATTGGTTATCTGCAGTTTAATAGCCACATTCAAAGCGCGCAGAGCCAATTGATTTCAGCATTCGAGCTATTCGATCAGAGCCGTATTCATGCTTTAGTACTCGATATGCGTTACAACGGTGGTGGTTTATTAGCCTTGGCTTCGCAACTCGCTTATATGATTACAGGCGCTGGTCAAACCGATGGCCTAACCTTCAATAAGCTCACATTCAATAATAAACACCCAAATATCAATCCCGTGACTGGAGGACAAGTGCAACCCACTTTATTTTACAGCCGTGAAATTGATTATGATCGAAACGTATTCACAAATACTTCGTTACCAAGTCTAGGCTTAACGCGTGTTTATATCCTCACAAGTGCATCAACGTGTTCAGCCAGCGAGGCTTTGATTAATGGCCTCAGAGGTATCGACATTGATGTTGTGTTGATGGGTGATACAACCTGTGGAAAGCCTTATGGCTTCTACCCGACCGACAACTGCGGCACCACTTACTTCACCATACAATTTCAAGGCAGTAATCAAAAAGGCTTTGGTGAATACGCAGATGGCTTCATTCCTACCCCGTCTCCGTTATTTGAAGCGGACGTGCAAGGTTGTCTAGTTGAAGATGATTTCAACCATGCTTTAGGCAATGTTAACGAAGGCATGCTGAGCGCGGCCTTGAATCATTTGCAAACTGGAGAATGTCCCGTTCAAACTGCGGCTAAAAGCCCCATAATGCGCTTATCTGCAAACGGTAGTCTGAAGATTAAAACCTCGTCAAGTATCTTGGATGCGATCATACTTGAAAACGCGATTAACCAACCGATTAGTGAACCTAGTAATTAATACCAATTCATCGTTTTAGCAGTATTAGCTAAAGGTTAAATACAAAAAAGGCGCGACTCTTACGAGACGCGCCTTTTAGCTATGTATCTAAAACTTATTAAGCTTTAGTAACGATATCTACCAACATCCAGTTTTTGGACTTAGACATAGGACGACATTCACGTACTGTTACTACGTCGCCTGTGTTGCATTGGTTAGTCTCGTCATGAGCGTGTAGTTTAGTAGTACGCTTAATGAACTTACCATAAATTGGGTGTTTCACTTTACGTTCTACTGCAACAGTAATGGTTTTATCCATTTTGTTGCTGACCACACGACCTTGTACTGTACGACTTGATTGTTCAGTCATTATGCAGCAGCCTTTTGAGTCAGAATGGTTTTAACACGCGCAATACTGCGACGTACTTTACGAATTTGGTCAGTTTTTTCAAGCTGACCAGTACTCGCTTGCATACGTAGGTTAAATTGTTCACGAAGCAAGTTTAATAGCTCAGTGTTCAACTCTTCTACGCTTTTATCTTTCAGTTCTGTGGCTTTCATTACATCACCGTCCGAGTTACAAAGGTGGTTTTAAACGGCAGTTTTGACGCGGCCAATTCAAACGCTTCGCGAGCTACTGACTCTGGAACACCTTCCATTTCATATAGAACACGACCTGGTTGAATTTGGCAAACCCAGTATTCAACGTTACCTTTACCTTTACCTTGACGCACTTCTAGAGGCTTCTCAGTAATTGGCTTGTCAGGGAAAACTCGAATCCAAATTTTACCTTGACGCTTAACGGCACGTGTCATAGCACGACGAGCTGCTTCGATTTGGCGAGCAGTCATACGACCACGGCCAACGGATTTTAGTCCGAACGTTCCAAAACTCACACTGTCACCAGCGGCATAGCCACGGTTACGACCTTTGTGCATTTTACGGAACTTCATACGTTTAGGTTGTAACATAATTAGCCCTCACGCTTAGGTGAACGGCCTTTCTTCTTAGGCTGAGCTGGTTGCTCTTGCGTAAGAGGCAATCCGCCCAATACTTCACCTTTGAAGATCCAGACCTTCACGCCAATGATACCGTAAGTCGTGTTAGCTTCTGATGTTGCATAGTCGATGTCAGCACGGAAAGTGTGTAGTGGTACACGACCTTCACGATACCACTCGGCACGCGCAATCTCAGCACCGCCTAAACGGCCACTAACTTGAACTTTGATACCTTTGGCACCAATTCTCATCGCGTTTTGTACTGCGCGCTTCATAGCACGACGGAACATTACACGACGCTCTAACTGACTAGCAATGCTGTCAGCAACCAATTGACCGTCTAATTCAGGCTTACGTACTTCAGCGATGTTAATCTGAGCAGGCACGCCGGCCAACTTAGATACATGCTTACGTAGCTTCTCAACGTCTTCACCTTTCTTACCGATTACAACGCCAGGACGCGCAGTGTGAATAGTCACACGGATGCTTTTCGCTGGACGCTCAATAACGATCTTAGAAAGAGAAGCAGTTTTAAGTGCCTTCGTCAGATACTGACGTACCTGATGATCATTAAACAAGTTATCTGCATAATCTGCAGTATTAGCGTACCAGGTAGATGTCCATGGTTTGCTGATACCCAGGCGTATGCCTGTAGGATGTACCTTCTGTCCCATTATCTTCTCCTAGTTATCAGACACAACAACAGTGATGTGACTGCTACGCTTAAATATACGATCAGCACGGCCTTTAGCTCTTGGCTTGATACGCTTCATAGTTGGGCCTTCATCAACGAAAACTTTTGCGACAGTCAATTCATCGATGTCGGCGCCTTCGTTATGTTCAGCGTTCGCAATTGCTGACTCTAATACTTTCTTCATTAGATCGGCACTTTTCTTAGGGCTATAAGCCAAAAGCTCAAGTGCTTTTTCAACATGTAAACCGCGAATTTGATCTGCAACCAAGCGTGCCTTTTGAGCTGAGGTACGGGCATGGCGATGTGTAGCTAATGCTTCCATATTTTATCCCCTATCTCTTAGCTTTCTTATCCGCGACATGGCCGCGGTAAGTACGCGTTGGCGCAAATTCGCCCAACTTATGGCCGACCATTTCGTCACTGACGAAAACTGGAACGTGCTGGCGACCGTTATGGACCGCAATGGTCAACCCAATCATATCTGGGATGATCATAGAACGACGAGACCAAGTTTTGATTGGTTTCTTGTCGTTCTTTTCCACTGCAGCCTCAACCTTCTTCAGCAAGTGTAGGTCTATAAATGGACCCTTCTTGAGAGAACGTGGCATGGTGAATCCTCGCTGTTACTTATTACGACGACGTACGATAAGTTTATCGGTACGCTTGTTACTACGGGTTTTCTTACCCTTAGTAGGAATACCCCAAGGTGATACTGGGTGACGACCGCCTGATGTGCGTCCTTCACCACCACCGTGTGGGTGATCTACCGGGTTCATGGCAACACCACGTACAGTTGGGCGGATACCGCGCCATCTGTTCGCACCGGCTTTACCAAGTGAACGTAGCATATGTTCTGCATTACCGATTTCACCAATAGTGGCACGGCAGTCTGCTAATACTCGACGAACTTCACCAGAACGTAGACGAAGAGTTACATAACCTTCGGCGCGCGCTAGGATTTGTGCGTACTGACCAGCAGAACGAGCAATTTGTGCACCTTTACCAGGCTTCATCTCAATAGCGTGTACAGTTGTACCTACTGGGATGTTACGCATTGGTAAAGAGTTACCAGCTTTGATCGCAGCGTCTGAACCAGATTGAATCTGATCACCCGCTTTAGCACCCTTAGGAGCCAAGATATAGCGACGCTCGCCGTCTGCGTACAACACCAAACAGATGTTTGCAGAACGATTAGGATCGTATTCTAAACGCTCAATTTTAGCTGGAATGCCGTCTTTGTTGCGTTTGAAATCTATAACACGATAGTGTTGCTTGTGGCCACCACCAACGTGACGTACTGTAATACGTCCGTTATTGTTACGGCCACCAGATTTGCTGTTCTTTTCAAGCAAAGGTGCGTAAGGAGCGCCTTTGTGTAGATCAGGGTTAACAACCTGAACTACGTGACGACGACCAGCAGAAGTCGGCTTAGCTTTCAATAATGGCATGTCTAGTCCCCTTCTTAGCCTTCGCTGCCAGCAAAGTCGATGTCTTGACCTTCTTTAAGCACAACGTAGGCTTTTTTCCAGTCTTTACGCTTGCCGAAAGATGCACCGTGACGCTTGGTTTTACCCTTTACGTTAACAGTACGAACAGAGTTAACTTCAACTTCGAACAATTTCTCAACTGCCGCTTTGATTTCTTCTTTGTTCGCATCTTTAAGCACTTTGAAAACAACCGTGTTGTTAACTTCAGCTGCAAGCGTTGCTTTTTCAGAAACATGTGGTGCTAAAACCACTTTTAAAAGACGTTCTTCGTTAATCATGCTAACGCCTCCTCTAATGCTTTCACTGCGTCAGCAGTTATCAACACTTTTTCGAATGCGATCAGGCTGACTGGGTCAATGCCTTGTACATCACGTACGTCAACTTTGTATAAGTTGCGAGCTGCTAAGAACAAGTTCTCATCAACTTCAGACGTTACGATAAGCACATCACTTAGTTCAAGGCCGTTCAACTTAGAAAGTAATTCCTTAGTCTTTGGCGCTTCAACTGAAAACTTTTCAACCACGATTAAACGTTCTTGACGTACCAATTCTGAAAGGATGCTTTGAATAGCACCACGGTACATCTTCTTGTTAACCTTTTGGCTGTGATCCTGTGGCTTAGCAGCGAATGTTACACCACCAGAACGCCAGATAGGACTACGGATAGTACCAGCACGGGCACGACCAGTTCCTTTTTGACGCCAAGGTTTGGCACCACCACCACGAACTTCAGAGCGTGTTTTTTGTGCTTTAGAACCCTGACGGGCGCCTGCACCGAATGCAACTACTACTTGGTGTACTAGTGCTTCGTTAAATTCACGTCCAAAGGTTGCTTCGGATACTTCAAGAGCGCTTTGCGCATCTTTCAATACTAATTCCATCACTTAACTCCCCAGACGTTACGCTTTAACTGCAGCTTTGATGATGACGTCGCCACCTGGCGCTCCAGGAACGTTGCCTCTTACTAGAAGAAGGTTGTTCTCTGCGTCAACACGCACTACATCCAAAGACTGAACTGTCACACGTTTATTTCCCATCTGACCGGCCATTTTTTTGCCTTTGAAGACTTTACCTGGTGATTGGTTTTGGCCAATTGAACCAGGAGCACGGTGAGACAATGAGTTACCATGTGAATTACGTTGGTGGCTAAAGTTCCAGCGCTTAATTGCACCTTGGAAACCTTTACCTTTAGAAGTTCCTGCAACGTCAACCATTTTAGTTTCAGCAAAAATTTCAACAGTGATTTCACTGCCTACTTCAATGCCTTCACCTTCGGTGCCGTCTAAACGGAATTCCCATAAACCGCGACCAGCTTCCACGCCAGCTTTAGCAAAATGACCTGCTTCAGCTTTATTTACGCGGCTTGCTTTTTTGTCGCCAGCGGTTACTTGAAGCGCTGTATACCCGTCGGTTTCGTCAGTGCGTAACTGAGTAACACGGTTCGGGGTGGCTTCTATAACAGTCACTGGTATTGAAACGCCGTCTTCAGTGAAGATACGTGTCATACCAACTTTACGACCGATAAGACCAATCGCCATTGTTAAAACCCTCTCTTGTTAGCCCAGGCTGATTTGAACATCAACACCGGCAGCCAAGTCCAATCTCATCAACGCATCTACTGTTTTATCAGTAGGCTCGATGATATCCACCAAACGCTTATGTGTACGAATTTCATACTGATCACGCGCATCTTTGTTTACGTGAGGTGAAGTAAGTATTGTATAACGCTCTTTACGGGTAGGTAGAGGAATAGGTCCACTAACCTGAGCACCGGTACGCTTCGCAGTTTCAACGATTTCAGCCGTAGACTGATCGATCAACTTGTGATCAAACGCTTTCAAACGAATACGAATTCTTTGATTTGGCATCGATTAAGCTCCAATCGAAAGAACAAAAAAAACCATCCTCGACTACCTTTTTACTTTAGGTAGGGGGATGAATGAAAAACTGCTAACCCAAAATTAGGGTCCTGTATTTAATGACGTTCAGCCTAGGCTTTGGTCAAAACCACTGCCCTTCTGGACAAGTGGGCGCGAATTATACCTTTATCGCTTACTTTTGCAACAACCTTTTGTAAATAAATAGATATTAATCGCCGGTACCTTTTCCACTAAGAATACGCAAGAGTATTCGCCTGTTCGTAAAACAAGTGTTAACCCATTATTCACTCGGCTATAGTGTGAACATAAGTGTAAATAACAATAATTTTAACGCAGGCGTTTATGGAACAGCAATTGGCTTTACAAGAACTAAAGCAACTATTAACTAACGCACCTTCGCTACTTAGCGCGTACGACAAATTAGAACCGCTACTTTTAAGGTTATTCAATGCAAAGCGCATGAGTATATTTCAGCGGCGCATGCAACATCAAGACTTGGTGGCACGCTTCAAAACCGGGAGCGAAGTTCAAGAGATTAAGGTGCCCATTAGCCCACAATCAATCGCCGGTTACGTAGCGTTAAGTCAAAAGCCCCTTATCGTTAACGACCCATATAGTAGTGAAGAACTCTCAGCGATACATCCTCGCCTCAAGTTTGCCGACAAATTTGATAAAAGCGCCGCATTTAAAACCGAAAACCTGATTTGCATCCCTATTTTAAATTCCGGTGTATTAATGGGCATCATGCAAATTATCAACAAGAATGACGGCGCGTTTCAGTCGGCTGATTTAGCCCTGGCTGATAAAGTGGCCCAAGCCTTAGGTAATAAGTTTCGTTATGAGCTGGGGGGAACAAGTCAACCATTTGATTACCTAGTGCACAGAAACGTCATTGATGAAGCCACGTTAACCAAGTATGTACAGGCTAATCCAGAGCATGCGCAGCTTGTTCAACGTTTAATGACTGAAAAGCGTATCCCAGAAGATGAAATGGGCATCGCACTCTCCGTTCACTACCAAGTTCCTTATATAGGATATAAACCGGACCGCTTTCACCTTTACCAAAGTGACAGCAAGCTAAACTTGTCTTATTTAAAACGCAACTTCGTTGCCGTAGTCACAGATGCGACAGAAAAACCCATAGTGTTGATGGCTCAGCCTAGCAATGCCAATTTACTTATGGAAATTGAAAGCGCCTTAGGCATTGATAGCTACGGTATCTCTGTGGCCTTGCCGAACACCATTTTACAGTATCTAGGTGAAGCAAGTGGCGGCGGAGCTGGGCCTGGTGCAATGGATGAAATACTGGATGAGATTGAAACCAGTGGCCAAGAAGCCGACGAACAAACAGATGATATGTCAGACGATGCACCGGCGGTGGTACGTTTGGTCAGCCGTATATTGCATGATGCCAAACGATTAGATGCATCTGATATCCATATAGATGCCGAGAAAAACGCACCAACCCGGGTACGTATGCGAATTGACGGTGTGTGCCGCGATATTACCCAAGTGCCAGCTTCTCATCACAATGCCGTTATCGCCCGCATTAAGATCATGTCGAATCTAAATATTGCCGAAAAGCGCCTGCCTCAAGACGGCAAGCTTGCCTTTAAGTTGTCGGGGCAAATTATTGAGGTACGAGTAGCAACCATTCCTACTGTGGCCGGCGAAGGGGTGGTCATGCGTATTCTCGCCACAGGCGGCGCGCTACCAATGGAGAAGATGAACCTATCCCCCGCTAATAATAAAAGCATTACCCGCATGATAGATAAGCCACATGGCATTTTATTAGTCGTGGGACCTACGGGTTCAGGTAAAACCACGACCCTGCATGCAGTGCTTGGGCATATAAACACGCCTGATAAAAAGATTTGGACAGCAGAAGATCCAGTAGAAATCACCCAGGCAGGGTTGCAACAGGTACAAGTAAGCCCGCGAATTGGCTTTACTTTTGCCAGTGCATTACGAGCCTTTCTACGAGCAGACCCAGACATTATATTGATTGGTGAAATGCGCGATAAAGAAACCGCTCACGCGGGTGTCGAGGCCTCACTTACTGGTCACTTGGTTTTCTCTACTTTACATACTAACTCTGCGCCTGAAACCATTACCCGTTTACTCGACCTAGGAATAGACCCGGTTAATTTTTCTGATGCTTGTATCGGGATTTTAGCCCAGCGGCTGGTGCGAACTCTGTGTAAAAACTGTAAAGAAGCCACCCCCGCCTCAGAGTTAGATTTAGACTTTATTAGCCGCCAATATGGCGCAGACTACCTACCAGAACTCGGATTACCAACACCATTAATGCTATATAAACCCAAAGGCTGTGACAGTTGCGGAAACACGGGCTATAAAGGTCGAACTGGGGTGCACGAATTATTGAGCATGACGCCTGCCCTACGCTCATTGGTATATAAGGAAGCCCCCGTTAGTCAATTAAAATCTCAAGCAATGGACGACGGCATGCGCACCTTAATCCAAGATGGCATTTTAAAAGTCATTAAAGGGGATACTGATATTGCACAAATCCAAATGCTTGCGGGGGTTTGATCCTCTCCAAGCTGTGAACTTAAGTTCACAAAGTGAGATTTTGATAGCGAAGTAACTCGGCTCAGATAATAGTCACGGCCATCGATGTTTTGTATATTCCTGACACGATTTACTCGCTTCATTTGCATAACAATAATCCATCAGGGAAACACATATGTATAAAAACCTCATCAATGTCGCATTGTTTGGTGCGATGTTTAGCTTAAGTGGCGATGCGCTTAGTCGCGTTGAGCCCCAAGACAGCATGCCTGCAACCCACGAAGAGAAAAGTAACAAAGAACCTGAATGGGACGTATTGAACCCTCCCTTTGACTTACACGAAGTATCCATCAGCACCGACGAAACAACATGGTCTAGCTTGGATGTCTCTCCTGATGGTAAGCAATTTGTATTTGATATGTTGGGTGATATTTATGTAAGCCCCATCGCTGGCGGTGAGGCAAAATCACTAACCCAAGATTTTGCTTGGAATATTCAACCTACCTTTAGCCCCGACGGCAGTAAAATTGCTTTCATCTCTGACCGGGATGGCCTATCCAATGTGTGGGTAATGAACAGCGACGGTAGTAATTTAGTTCAAGTCACTGACGAAAAAAATAATCTCATTCACTCGCCCAAGTGGAGCCCCGACGGCCAATATATAGTGGCTAATAAAGGCATCATGTCTAGCCGTAGTATTCCTGCAGGGGAAATTTGGTTATATCACCACTCAGGCGGAGACGGCATGGTGATAAAAAAGCGCGTGCACGGTAATCCAGATCAAAAAAATATTGCCGACCCTGCGTTTTCTCCTGATGGAAAATACCTTTATTACACGCAAGATGTCTCACCAGGCAGTACGTTCGATTATAACCGCGATCCACTAAAATCTATCTTTGCAATCGCGCGCTACGATCTAAACACGGGTGAAGAAGAGCGCTATATTAGTGGCACCGGCGGCGCTGTGGTGCCTACCCCCTCTCCTGACGGAAAACACATTGCTTTTATACGCCGAGTAAAAAACAAAACAGGCTTATTTATTAAGAATATCGCGACCGGTATTGAAACCCCTCTCTATTTAGCCCTTGAACGTGACATGCAAGAAGGTTTTGGTTCTGAAGGGTACTTCCCCTACTTTGACTGGATGCCAGATTCAAAAAGCATCGTCTTTTGGACCGCTGGCAAATTTCACGCGTTGGACGTTAAAACGCAAACCATAAAAAACATCCCAGTGTCAGTAAGGGCCAGCGTGAAATACGCAGATGCAGTGCGTTTTGATGTAGATGTAGCTCCAGATACATTTGATATCAAGATGGCTCGCTGGGCACAAAAATCACCAGATGGAAAAAGTATCTTATTCCAAGCACTAGGCAAGCTTTACGTGCAGGACATAAAAAGCGGCAAAGCCAAACGCCTAACTCGGCAGAATGATCATGATGAATACTACCCTCGCTATTCTCATGACGGTAAAAAAATCGTATTCACTACTTGGAGTGACGAAACCTTAGGCAGTGTACGTACCGTGTCAGCCAGCGGCCGATCAGAGAAGGTTATTACCACAGCACCCGGCCATTATATAGAACCAAGCTTTTCCACTGACGACAAGCTAATAACCTACAATAAAAAAACCGGCGGATATTTATTAGCTCCAGAATACTCAGTTGAACCAGGTATCTATGTTGCGAGCAGTAAAGGCAAGAACCATAAACGTGTCGCGAAAAAAGGCGCAGCGCCGCATTTTGCTGGCGACAACAGCCGCGTTTATATCTCCGAATCAGTCGCCGGTAGCGACTACCCTGAGCAACAACTCGTCAGCGTCGACTTGAACGGCGAAGACAAACGGGAACACCTTTACGGTGGTGACAAAATCGCAGAATATCGTTTGTCTCCGGATAAGAAGTGGATCGCCTTTGTATATCAATACAAAGCCTATGTAGCCCCCTTCACCGAGATTGGCCAAAGGCAAGATATTGGTCCCAGCAGTACCACGATCCCTATTAAGCAGTTGTCAGACAGAGCTGGCGAGTACCTTACATGGCACAGCGATAGCCAAACGGTGAGTTGGTATCACGCAGCCACCTATTACGAGCGCGAATTAAACGAAGCGTTTGCTTTCGTGCCAGGTGCAGAAGAAACCTTACCCGATCCAGTTACCCAAGGAATATCCCTTTCTTTCGAGCAAAAAGCAGATAAACCTTCTGGCTACAAAGCCCTTGTAGGTGGGACCGTCGTCACTATGCGTGATGCTGATAACCAACAAGAAGTGATTGAAGATGCAGTGGTTATTATCAAAGAAAACAAAATCATCGAAGTGGGTAAACGTGCTGACGTGGCAATTCCCAAAGGAGCACTAGAAATTGATACCACGGGCAAAACCATATTACCTGGCCTCATTGATGCCCATGCTCATGGTTCACAAGGTAGCTACGAAATTATTCCTGAGCAAAACTGGAATATGTATTCGGCCTTGGCATTTGGCGTAACCACCATTCATGACCCCTCGAACGATACATCAGAAATATTCGCTGCCGCCGAATTGCAAAAGGCAGGAAAGCGCGTTGCACCGCGAACCTATTCTACAGGCACTATCATCTATGGTGCTGAAGCTCTGGGCTATAAAGCGATTATTAATAGTTATGACGATGCGCTAACACATCTGCAGCGCCTAAAAGATGCTGGGGCAATTTCAGTTAAAAGCTATAACCAACCTCGTCGCGACCAACGCCAACAAATTTTAGCTGCTGCCCGAGAATTAAACTTGATGGTGGTGCCCGAAGGTGGTGGTAAGTTCCAGCAGAACATTTCCATGCTAGTTGATGGGCACACAGGCCTTGAACATTCACTGCCTATTGCCAAGGGTTATCAAGATTTAACTTCACTGTGGGCTGAAACAGAGTTTGGCTACACCCCTACCTTTGTGGTGTCTTACGGCGGCTTAATGGGCGAAGAATATTGGTACGACCGCACAGAAGTGTGGAAAAACGAACGCCTGCTGCGCTATACCCCAAGTTTCTTGCTAGACGAGCGCGCGATCCGCCGTCCAACAGCGCCGGATAACCAATATAATCACGTTGAAGTAGCAAGGTACGCTAAAGAACTGCGTGACGAAGGTGTCAGCGTTCATATTGGGGCTCATGGTCAACGTGAAGGTTTAGCTGCCCACTGGGAGCTGTGGCTGATGACACACGGCGGATTTACACCATGGGAAGCCTTACGCGGTGGCACAATTGACGGTGCTAAACACCTAGGTATGGGCAACCATTTGGGCAGCATCGAGGCCGGAAAATTGGCGGACATGATGATAGTCGATGGCGATGTACTAAATGATATTCGTCGTAGCGAATATGTTAGCTACACCGTTATTAATGGTCGTGTATATGACGCAGCAACCATGAATGAGGTTGGCAGCAAAACCAAACGTCCCGCTTTCTTCTTCGAAAAGAATAATAAACTATTTATGCCAGAAGCGACGCAGCAGAGCATACAACGCAAATCTGAAAAGCATCACTGGGTTCACTAAAATTCAGTCACTAAAAGACAGTGGCATATTTCTTAAGCCACTGTCTTTTTTAGTCTTTTATCAACTCAACACGTCACGACAATTTCTGGAACTAATACGACAGTCTGGTAAGCTTGAAATATAATCGGTTTATGAGTGACCTGTGTGAAGAATCACGATTTAGAAAATTCATTTAAGCATCTTAAAAATACCATTCCATTGTTGCTTAAGCACAAAATTCCCGCTGTGCCGCTAAACTATGCTTTATGGTATACATACGCCAGTAAAGAATCTGAATCTCTAAATGAAACGCTGGATGATGCGTTGCAACGTAATTTGCCCATATCAGACTCAAAAACCAAAGATTTGTATCGAAAACATGTCGCCGATGAACAGGATATAGATACATGGGATCTTCGCCATTCTCTTGAAAGCATGGTCATTGAACTGTCCCAATCAGTACAAGATACCCGCAGTGAAACCCGCAACTTCAAAAGTACCATGGATACCTGCATGAACGATTTAGCCAAAGTTGAGCGTGAAGGGTTAAGCATGGAAGAAGTGATGGATCTGGTCCGCACACTCGTTAACCAAACAAAACAAATTCGTGGCAGCACCTTATCTTTTAGCAGTGCGCTAAACGATGCAGAAAAAGAAATCACGCGTTTGAGAATTCAACTAGAACAAAGTCAACAAGCCGCCCTGTATGACGCGCTAACGGGCTTATGCAATCGCAGATATTTTGACGAAGAGCTAGCCGCCCATGCCATGCGACCACACATGTGTTTAATATTAGTCGACCTCGATAACTTTAAAACGATCAACGACACTCACGGCCACGTCATGGGCGATTTAGTATTAAAGGCCTGCGCTAAAAAGCTTCAGGTCGCTTGTCGTGAAGGAGCTCAGGCGTTCCGTTTTGGTGGCGAGGAATTCGCGATCATCGTACCCAATTGCAAGCTAAATGTAGCACGGCAAATCGCCGAAACTATGCGCCGAGCGATCGAAAAAATAGGTGTTCGAGATAAGCGCACATCCGAGGTGCTTGGTGGTATCAGTGCTTCTTTTGGCGTTGCCGAAATGAAGCAAGGCATGAACCCATTAGGACTTATTCAAGCAGCTGATAAACATTTATATGATGCGAAGAATTTAGGGCGTAATCGCGTTATGCCTATTTCAAATTAACCAAATCATATGTTATTTCAGCCATGCCCCTTACAAAAAAACGAAGCAAAATACTTGTAACTTACGAACAAATAACAAAGCAGTATATTTTTTTAATTAAGCTGACGATTAAACAAACAAAACACCGCTTTATTCGCCACCCCAAACCATGTAAAATCCGCGCATTCTTTTAAACGGACGCTCGAAATCCGTAGAGAAGTGTGAATATTTAGATTTTTCTTAAAAGAAAATCGGCATCCCGCGGAAATATCTTGTATAATCCCGCGCAAATTTTACTCATATTGAAGTTGGAATAATGAAAGATTTATCAAAATATAGGAATATTGGTATTTTTGCCCACGTTGACGCGGGTAAAACGACTACGACAGAGCGTATCCTCAAACTTACAGGTCAGATCCATAAAACTGGCGAAGTTCACGACGGTGAATCTACTACTGACTTTATGGAACAAGAAGCTGAGCGTGGGATAACAATCCAATCTGCGGCTGTTACATGTTTTTGGAAAGATCACCGCTTTAACGTTATCGATACTCCTGGGCACGTTGACTTCACAGTAGAAGTTTACCGTTCACTTAAAGTTCTTGATGGCGGTATCGGTGTATTCTGTGGTTCTGGTGGTGTTGAACCACAATCAGAAACTAACTGGCGCTATGCGAATGACTCAGAAGTTGCACGTATTATCTTCGTAAACAAATTAGACCGTATGGGTGCTGATTTTTACCGTGTTGTTGAGCAAACTAAAAGAGTACTTGGTGCTAACCCACTCGTTATGGTTTTGCCTATTGGTATCGAAGATGACTTTGTTGGTGTTGTAGACCTTCTTACACGTAAAGCATTCATTTGGGATGATACTGGTCTTCCTGAAAACTACGAAATCACAGATGTTCCAGCGGACATGGTCGATAAAGTAGAAGAATATCGTGAAATGCTAATCGAAACTGCTGTTGAGCAAGACGACGACCTAATGATGGCTTACATGGATGGCGAAGAGCCTTCTATTGAAGACATTAAGCGTTGTATCCGTAAAGGAACACGCGACATGTCGTTCTTCCCAACTTACTGTGGTTCTGCATTTAAAAACAAAGGTGTTCAAAATATTCTTGATGCTGTTGTTGATTACTTGCCTTCACCTACAGAAGTTGATCCACAACCTCTTACAGATGAAGAAGGTGAGCCAACGGGTAAACATGCTCTTGTTTCTCCTGACGAAACCTTTAAAGCACTAGCATTTAAAATCACTGATGACCGTTTTGGTTCGCTTACATTCGTACGTATCTACTCTGGTACGCTTAAGAAAGGCGACACCATACTTAACGCCGCTACAGGTAAAACTGAGCGTGTTGGGCGTATGTGTGAGATGCAAGCAGATGATCGTAATGAACTTACATCAGCACAAGCTGGTGACATCATCGCTATCGTTGGTATGAAAACTAATGTTCAAACTGGCCACACTTTGTGTGATCCAAAAGACCCAATTATCCTAGAGGCAATGGTATTTCCTGAGCCAGTAATCTCAATCTCTGTTACGCCAAAAGATAAAGGTTCAACTGAGAAGATGGGTATTGCTATCGGTAAGATGGTTGCAGAAGATCCTACGTTCCGTGTTGAAACTGACCAAGATTCAGGAGAAACAATCCTATCTGGTATGGGTGAGCTTCACTTAGACATTAAAGTTGACATCCTTAAGCGTACTTACGGTGTTGATTTGGTTGTTGGTGAGCCTCAAGTAGCCTATCGCGAAACGATTACTCAAGAAGTTGAAGATTCTTATACCCACAAGAAGCAATCAGGTGGTTCTGGTCAGTTTGGTAAAATCGACTACCGTATCAAGCCTGGTGAGCCAAACTCTGGTTTCACATTCTCTTCAACAGTTGTTGGTGGTAACGTTCCTAAGGAATTCTTCCCAGCAATCGAGAAAGGCTTCAACAGCATGATGGACACTGGTGTTCTAGCTGGGTTCCCTGTTCTTGACGTTGAAGTTGAGCTTTTTGACGGTGGATTCCACGCGGTGGATTCATCAGCGGTAGCATTTGAAATCGCTGCGAAAGGCGCTTTCCGTCAGTCTATCCCTAAAGCGGGTCCTCAGCTGATTGAACCTATCATGAAAGTTGATGTGTTCACGCCAGACGATCACGTTGGTGACGTTATCGGTGACCTTAACCGTCGTCGTGGCATGATCAAAGACCAAGAAGCTGGTGTAACTGGTGTGCGCGTTAAAGCTGATATTCCTCTTTCAGAAATGTTTGGTTATATCGGATCACTACGTACAATGACATCAGGCCGTGGTCAGTTCTCTATGGAGTTCTCACACTACGCACCTTGTCCAAACAACGTAGCTGAAAAAGTAATCGCTGAAGTTAAAGAGCGTGACGCTAAAAAATAAGCGCTTGTTAGCTTTATAAAAAAGCCTCACTGGTGAAAACCAGTGAGGCTTTTTTGTATCCGTTATTCGGTCAATACTAATTCCATTAAATTTGCATGTTCGCAGACTTTAGGCCAACGTTTGTACTTGATTGCGTTATTGCACAAGGACAAGACCATGAAACACGCCCTTTTCTTTATACTCAGCTTAGTAAGCAGCACTGCGCTAGCTGCCCCTACCCATATATATAATATACAAGGCTACACGCTCAATGATAATAATGAACTGTCCCGCTTTAGTAATATAGTGTTTGATGGGGGAAAAGTTATTGCCTTAGGCAATGAAGAGGCAGCACGAGCATATCCCCAAGCTCAAGCCATTGACGGAAAAAACCGCGTGTTGCTGCCCGGGCTTATCGACGCACATGGACATATACTCGGGCTAGGGGGAACCTTGCTCGCGGTTGATGTTCGAGGAATTCCAAACGCTAAAGCAGCAGCAAAAAAAGTGCGCGATTATGCCCAGCAAAGCCCCGATGCAGGATGGATATTAGGTGGTGGATGGAACCAAGTCCTTTGGCCAGACAAAGCATTTCCTACGTCAGCCATGCTAGATGAATACGTTAAAGACCGCCCTGTATGGATAAGGCGAATAGACGGTCATGCAGGGTGGGCAAATAGCAAGGCGTTACAGATAGCAGGCATAACAAAAGACACCCTCGACCCACCGGGGGGCAAGATCATACGCCATCAAAACGGTGCGCCTACTGGCATACTAATCGATAATGCCATGAACATGCTTGTGGAAAAAATACCTCAAGAAACGGAGCAGCAACTAAAACGCAAACTTGATGCTGCTAGCGAACACTTGCTCGCTTTAGGGATTACCAGCACCCATGACGCAGGCATTAATTACGCAACATATGAATATTACCTCAAGCGTAGCCGTGAGCTTACCTTGTCCCTGCGCATATATGCCATGATTGCAGCAACCGATCCTAAGCTGGCCGACATGCTCAAGGCAGGTCCAATCCGCGATCAGTATGACTATTTATCTATTCGTAGCGTCAAGGTTTACGGTGATGGCGCTTTGGGCAGTCGCGGTGCCGCTATGCTTGCGCCCTATAGCGATGATCATGAGAACATAGGCTTATTACTTACCCCTGAAAAACAACTAAAACCTCTATTTGATTTAATTATTGGCAGTGGCTTTCAACTCAATATTCACGAAATCGGTGATCGTGGTAACCGTCTAGCGCTAGATCAATTCGAAGAGACCTTCTCACGTATCAAGGGACAGCACTTACGTCACCGCATAGAGCATGCACAAGTCATTGATGTATCTGACATACCTAGGTTCAAAACACTCAATATCATTCCCTCAATGCAACCTACGCACGCAACGAGCGATATGAATATGGCACAGCAAAGAATTGGTAAAAACCGCTTAAAGGGGGCCTACGCTTGGCAGACGTTCGAACAACAAGGGTCCATCGTCGCTCTGGGCTCTGACTTCCCGGTTGAATTAGCCAACCCATTTTTTGGTATACATGCAGCAGTAACACGCCAAAACAGAGACAATCAACCCGAAAACGGTTGGCTCAAAGAGGAAGCGGTTACCGTGGAACAGGCATTTAAAGGGTTTACCTACAATGGAGCTTATGCAGCGCACCAAGAGCACGTTATTGGCAGATTAACACCTGGAAAGTGGGCGGACTTTATTTTAGTTGACCAAGATATATTTACCATCAATCCACAGGACATCTGGAAAACCAAGGTACTTGAAACGTGGGTGGGTGGGGTCAAACGCTATGACAGTGCTTTATAATAAGCATGTCTAGGTAAAAACGCAGTGCCTGTTGGATGTCTTACAAATTTTATCGAAAGAGTGACGTATAATGGCTCAGGTATAAACGCACTCTTTCGATAAACCAGCTTATTGGCCGTTATAGAGGGTGGTTATCCACTTTTCTTCAGTTATAAAATTCCAGGCCCAATCCTTCCATCGCTTATCGAGGCCGTCTTTGAGAACCACTGCAAGGCTCGCACCGTCAGATTTTTTATCTGCTACATATTTGGCTGTTTGCTGCATCATTTCAAGGCTGGCTTGATAGGCTGATTTATCTGTCAATTTGCCGTGCCCAGGGATGATTTTGGTGTCGCTATCAATCATCTCAAGTACGGCCGCTACATTGCTTATGTAACCGCTAACGGTTCCACCTCCCTCCAAGTCGATATAAGGGAAACGCCCTTGGAAAAACAGATCGCCTGCGTGTAACACATTTGCTTTTTCAAAGTAGACCACACTGTCGCTGTCAGTATGCCCAGCAGGAAGGTGGGTAACCTTAATGGTGTCGTCGTTGAAATGAAATGTGAGACCTTGCCCATAAGTGACAACCGGTAACGCAGCATGCGTATGCGCTTTGTTGGCTTTTAAGCGCTTACGTACGTTATCGTGGGCAAAAATCGTACTGTCTTGCACTTCTTTAAAGTATGCATTAGACCCCGTGTGATCGCCGTGATAGTGAGTATTGATCACGTACTTTGTAGGTTGTTCGGCAATATCACTTAAGGCTTGAGCAATTTTATCTGCAAGAGGAGCAAATTGGTCATCTATGATTAAAATTCCGTCCTTTCCCGCTGACACACCAATGTTACCGCCGGCCCCAGTTAGCATATACGTCGAGCCATTCACTGATTGACTATTTATTTTTACATTAGCGAACCTATCATCTGCAATTGCCTTTAAAGAGCAACTCAATGCGATGAACATCAAACCAAGCATTGTTATTCTTTTTATCATCATGGTGTTTCCTGTGTTTATGAGTTGTTCATACATGAACGACGATAGAGCCATTTTAGTTCATCGACATAAGCGATAATAACGTGTTAATTTTCGATAAACTGGAATCGCGGAACGCTTTGACCATTGACCACAACAGATTCATTAAACATGGATAACGGCCTGACCCACAAACCTCGTTCGCCATACATAGGGCGATACACCACCAATTCGCTCTCGTCCTCTGAATGTGTGGCAACCCCAATGACTTCATAGTCATTCCCCTTGTAATGACGATATTTTCCCACTTTGATGCTCATACGGTTCCTTACGAAATAATTGATGCTGCCAGTATACCTTCACCTAGAGCAAGGTGTAATAAGGCATATTGAGTATCGATGAGAGGATGATATGGCATCGTCACTTGCTGCTTGGCTAGTGTAGATTCTCAAAGTCAAATACCATCTGTTGAACGTCACTACTATCCGGTAAGCCGACCGATAACCCAACCAATCGAACACCTCTGTTTCCCCGTCGCTCTAGTGCCTGTGCTAGCAACGTTTTAAAGTAGTTCTTGTCGAGTACTTGGTGTCGGTGCTCAACAGTGGTTTGTTGGAAATCATTAAATTTCAGCTTAACCCCCTGACTCTGAATCGCCAATTTAGGACTGGCTTTTTCCAATCGGCTGAGCAACTTAGGATATAAGCTATCGAGCATGGCCAGGCAGTCTTCATCAGTTGTAATATCCTGCGCTAGGGTACGCTCTACACCAACAGATTTACGTTTGCGACTGACAGTTAATTCACGCTCATCGATACCGTGACTGCGATCCCAAATGACGGGGCCAAATTTACCAAACGATTTAACGAATGCATCGATGGGATATTCCCGAACGTCCTGGCACGTGTACAAGCCCATGTTATTGAGTTTTTGTAAGGTGACCTTGCCCACTCCAGGTATTTTGCCCAGTGGTAAGTTCTTTACGAAGCTGTCTTGGGTTTCAGGAGTAACGACACAAATACCATTCGGTTTATTCTCATCGCTGGCGATTTTAGCGACAAACTTACAAGGCGCCACGCCGGCTGACGCAGTAAGTTGGGTTTCTTCGAAAATTGCGCGTCGGATGTCTTCGGCTATAAGAGTTGCACTGCCACTGAACAGGTCACTATCGCTCACATCTAAATAGGCTTCATCTAACGATAATGGCTCTATTTTGTCAGTATAACGTAGGAAGATTTTACGAATTTGCTGAGAAATTTCGCTGTACAGTGCCATGCGCCCCGGTATCAACACTAAGTCAGGGCACAATTTACGGGCATACGCGGTTGCCATTGCTGAGCGCACACCATATTTACGAGCGACATAATTACAGGTAGAGATAACGCCACGACGATCAGCACTGCCGCCTATAGCTAAAGGCACTGCGCGATACTGGGGGTTATCGCGCATTTCGACTGCAGCATAGTAGCAGTCCATATCGATGTGTATGATCTTACGCATCTAACAAACAACTGTATTTAAAAACAGTTATTTTGCGCAATTCTCCGCCAGAGTCAATGTAAATATTGCTCAATATTTACCAGCGGAGAAACGAGCATATCTCAAACTATAGTATTTGGTTTTGTTTCCACTCGTTCAGCTTAGCTTGGCGAGCTTCTTCACGCTCTAAGCGCGCTTTTTTACGATCACATGGTTCAGGGCAATCGCATGCTTTATCAATCCCCAAAGCACCCAAACCGCCACAACTACCTGCTATAGCTTTGCGTTGTACCAAGTAGCCCAAGGACATTGCTATAGCTACCACGATGAAAAATACAAATGCTAAAATAAAAGTACTCAAAATATCACTCCGAATTGGTCATTTCCGATAATTACTATTGGCGATCAATGAATGGTTCAAATTTCGGCGTAGTATACTCTTTAAATTCGCCGTTTTCTCGCGTGATCATCAATACCGCTAAATCATTCTGTAACGCCACGTTAAGGGCTTCGTCTTTACCTAGTATGATAAGCGCCGTGGCGAGACCGTCAGCTGTCATTGACGAAGGATGCACCACAGTCACTGCTACCAAGTTATGGGTAACTGGTGCACCAGTACGCGGGTCAATCAGGTGAGAATAACGTACACCCTCTTCTTCAAAATAGTTACGATAATCCCCTGAGGTCGCAATCGCATTCGTCCCTATTGAAATAACCTCCTGAACTGCTCGCTCTGTGGACACCGGCTTTTCAATGGCAATTCGCCACTCGATACCACTTGCCTTGTGCCCTGACACACGCATTTCACCGCCCACCTCAACGAGGTAGTCATGTAAGCCTTGTGCATCGAGTAACTCTGCCACAACATCGACGCCATACCCTTTAGCAATAGTAGACAAGTCAACGTACAAATCGTTTTCAGATTTTTTTGCACTATCGTCAAGTAAAATGAGTTTATCTAGTCCAGTGCGCGCCTGAACTTCAGCAATGGTTTGCTTGCTCGGGCGCTTGTCGGGCTTTGCGTCAGGGCCAAACCCCCATAAGTTAACCAAAGGCCCCACTGTGACATCTAGCACCCCGTAACTTAGCTTGCCTAATCTTTTCGCCTCGCGCATCACTTTTAACGTTTCAGGTGATAATGCAAACGGCGCGTCGCTGTGCCACTGATTAAAGCGTGATAACTCAGATTGAGGGTCATACGTTGACATCAGCGCATTTACTTTGACTAACGCAGCATCGATATCATCATGTAACTGTTGCTCATTTACATCGCCAGAATTAACGAATTTCACATTGTACGTAGTGCCCATGGTATGACCGGTTAAATGACTTTCACTCGGCGCCTGCGTGCAACTTGTAAGTAGTAAAGCGAAAGCAAATAAACCAATCAGTTTAGTCACGTATCCTAGGTTAAACATTGTTTTCTTACCTCTATAAAAAAAGGGACCGAAGTCCCTTTTCTACATGCGTTGTTAACTTGGTTTTCTATCTTGCGATAAGGAATTAACCACCAAAGTCATCAAGCATGATGTTTTCATCTTCAACACCTAAGTCTTTCAACATGCTGATAACAGCTGCGTTCATCATAGGTGGACCACACATATAAAACTCACAGTCTTCTGGAGCTGGGTGATCTTTAAGGTAGTTTTCTAACAACACTTGGTGAATGAAACCTGTCAGGCCTTCCCAGTTATCTTCTGGTTGTGGATCAGACAAAGCAACATGCCAATTAAAGTTATCATTCTCTTTTTGCAACATATCGAAATCTTCAACATAGAACATTTCACGTAGAGAACGTGCACCGTACCAGAAAGAAATTTTACGATCTGTCTTAAGACGACGAAGTTGGTCGAAGATATGCGAACGCATTGGCGCCATACCTGCACCACCGCCGATAAAGACCATCTCTGCATCGGTTTTCTTAGCAAAGAACTCACCGAATGGGCCTGAAATAGTGGCTTTATCACCTTCTTTCAAACTCCAAATATAAGACGACATTTTACCCGCAGGTAACGACAAGTTGTTCGGCGGCGGCGAAGCCACACGCACGTTCAACATAATGATGCCTTCTTCTTCAGGGTAGTTAGCCATCGAATATGCACGAATGGTTTCGTCGTCTACTTTTGATTCAATATCAAAGAAACCGAAACGTTCCCAATCACCACGATATTCTTCAGGTACATCGAAGTCTTTGTATTTAACATGATGAGGTGGAGCTTCAATTTGAATATAACCACCGGCACGGAATGGAACACTTTCACCATTAGGTATTTTAAGCTTAAGCTCTTTGATGAAGGTTGCTTTGTTATCATTAGAAATAACTTCACAATCCCACTTTTTAATACCAAAGATTTCTTCAGGAAGCTCAATGTCCATGTCTTGTTTGATAGAAACCTGACAAGATAAACGACAGCCTTCTTTCGCTTCGCGTTTGCTGATGTGGTCAAGCTCAGTAGGCAGAATTTCACCGCCACCGTCTTTAATGTCTACGCGACATTGACCACAAGAACCACCACCACCACAAGCTGATGATACGAAAATGCCTGAGTTTGCTAAGGCCCCTAATAATTTGTCACCAGGCTGAGCAGTAATTGCTTTGTCTGGGTCACCATTGATAGAAATCGTGACTTCGCCTTCTGGCACTAACTTGGATTTGGCAAACATAATGATCAAAACCAAAGCTAGAACGATGGCAATAAACATTCCTACGCCAAGATAAATGTCTAACATCTAATTACTCCTATTCGGTTTCGATTAAATTGATACGCCAGAAAATGACTGGAAGCCCAATGCCATTAATCCTGCAATCATAAATACGGAACCTAAACCACGCACGCCGTCAGGCATATCTGCATACTTAAGTTTTTCACGTACAGCGGCTAGCAATGTAATCGCTAATGCCCAACCTGCACCACTACCTGCACCGTAGAAAATACTTTCGGTAAATGAGTAGTCACGTTGCACAGCAAACGCTACACCACCGAAGATTGCACAGTTAACAGTAATCAAAGGCAGGAAAATACCCAAAGCGTTATATAGCGCAGGGAAAAACTTATCTAAGGTCATTTCTAGAATCTGAACCAAAGCCGCAATAACACCGATAAAGGTTAAGAAGCTCAAGAAACTCAGATCAGTTTCAGGGAAACCAGCCCAGGCTAAAGCGCCAGGCGCAAGAATATTGGCATAAACCAGTTGGTTCACTGGTACAGAAATCGTTAGTACCACGATAACCGCAACCCCGAGACCCATAGCCGTTTTAACTTTCTTTGATACAGCCAAAAACGTACACATACCTAGGAAGTAGAACAACGCCATGTTTTCTAGGAAGATAGAACGGATAAATAAACTAATATAATGTTCCACGAAATTACTCCTTAGGCTCTACTTGTTCAGGCTTAATGGTACGAATGAACCAAATTAAACCCGCGATTAAGAAGAACGAGCTGAAAGGTAAAATCAATAAACCATTACCTTGATACCAACCGCCATTTTGAACAAGTGGCAGAATTTCAAAACCTAGAATAGTTCCGAAACCAAACAACTCTTTAATTGTACCGATAACTATCAATACAAATGAATAACCCAAGCCATTACCCAGTCCGTCAAGGAAACTGATAAACGGCGGGCTCTTCATGGCGAAGGCTTCCGCACGTCCCATAACGATACAGTTGGTGATAATCAAACCAACGAATACCGAGAGCTGTTTAGATATCTCGTAGGAATAGGCTTTTAACACCTGATCCACCACGATTACCAATGACGCGATAATCGTCATCTGCACGATAATACGTACTGATGAAGGTATCTGTGAGCGGATCAATGAGATAAACAAGTTAGAGAATGCCGTTACCGCAGTAAGGGCAAGTGACATTACTAGTGCCGTCTCTAACTTAGTGGTTACTGCAAGTGCCGAACATACGCCGAGAATTTGCAGTGCTATTGGGTTATTGTCTAGGATTGGCCCAAACAATACCTTTTTCATTTCTTTAGTATCAGCCATTATCTAGTCTCTTACGATTTCCATGGTTGGTTTTTAAGGTAAGGGCCAAAGCCATTCTCACCCAGCCAATAATCAAGTGTATTTTGCACGCCGTTACTGGTTAGCGTAGCACCTGATAAAGCGTCAACTTCATAAGGATCACTTGCTTTAGCGCCCTTAGTTACGTCAATTGCCACTTCACCATCTTTATACAATTTCTTACCATCCCACTTCGCTTTCCATTCAGGATTCTCAACTTCACCACCAAGGCCTGGGGTTTCTTGTTGATCATAATAAACAAGTTCACGAACGGTATTACCGTCAGAGTCGACTGCGAGCATGGCGTACATTAAGTTCCATAAACCACTGCCGTTGATAGGCAATACAATACGTGTCACTTCACCGTCAGGGTTAGAAATTAAATACACACTTGCGACATTAGGACGACGTAATATACCGGCTGTATCAGGCTGAGGCTTGATACTCTCATCAGGATTACGTGCCGCTTTGTACATATCGTAATCAGCGTCTTTTTCAACATACTGACCCGTTGCCAAGTCGACAAATCTTTGCTCTACGCGCTTGGCATAAGTCGCAGCGATTTGATCTTTGCTTTGACCGGCTTCAAGTAAGCCAGCTGCTTCTAAGATATTGGTTTGTTTGTCTAGTTTTGCATTCGCTTGTTGTAGAGAACGAAGACTTACCGCCGCCGTAGATACAATAACCGAGCAAACCAAACACACGGCGATCACTACGCCGACCGTTTTGCCTAATGTTTCTTTTTTAGCCGACACGTGCCATCCTCCGTTTAATATTGCTTTGAGCGACGAAATAATCGAATAGTGGAGCCCATAAATTCGCAAACAAAATTGCCAACATCATGCCTTCAGGGAAAGCAGGGTTAAGCACACGAATCAATACACACATCAGCCCGATTAAGAAACCGTAAGCCCACTTAGCACTATTGGTGAATGACGCTGAAACAGGGTCGGTTGCCATAAAGAACATACCAAACGCAAATCCGCCTGTGACCACATGCCAGTACCACGGCATAGCAAACATCGAATTGGTGTCGCTACCGATAAAATTAAGCAAAGTACTGAATACCGCTCCACCTAGCAACACACCGAGAACGATGCGCCATGAGGCAATACGCATATAAATAATGAATAAACCACCTAGCAAAATAGCCAAGGTTGATACTTCACCTACCGAGCCTTGAATGTTACCGAAGAACGCATCCCACCAATCTGCATTTAAAGACCAGTCAGTTACGTTACCTGCAGCTGCTTGGCTTAACCAAGTCGCACCAGAGAAGCCATCAGCGGCAGTCCAAATAGCATCACCTGAAATTTGCGCAGGATAGGCAAAATACAAGAAAGCACGACCAGAAAGCGCTGGGTTCAAGAAGTTACGGCCTGTACCGCCAAAGACTTCTTTAGCAATAACGACACCAAAGGTAATACCTAGAGCCACCTGCCACAACGGAATGGTTGCAGGCAAGGTTAATGCGAAAAGTACTGAGGTAACGAAGAAACCTTCGTTGACTTCGTGTTTACGCACAGATGCAAAAAGCACTTCCCAGAAGCCACCAACAATAAAGGTCACTGCATAGATAGGGAGGAAAAAGCACGCTCCGTATAGGAACATGGCTAACCCGCCAGTAGACTCAAGGCCAATTTGACCGCCTAGCGCAGTAAATAAAGCCGCCTGCCACATATCTGGCACAGAAGCACCACCGTTAAGAATAACGTTGTGAGCCTGCTGACCAATGTTATACATACCGTAAAACATAGCTGGGAAAGTAGCAGCCCAAACCATGATCATAATACGTTTTAAGTCGATACTGTCACGTACGTGAGTACCTGTTTTGTTAACTTTACCAGGCGTGTAAAAAATAGTCGCTGCGGCTTCATAAAGCGCATACCATTTTTCGTATTTACCACCTGCTTCAAAGTTAGGTTCAATTTTTTCTAAATAAGCTTTTAAACCCATGAGTTAACCCTCTTTCTCAATCTTGTCTAGACTCTCACGCAAGATCGGCCCGTAGTTATATTTACCAGGGCAAACATAGGTACAAAGCGCTAAATCTTCTTCGTCTAGCTCCAAACAACCTAATGTTTGAGCGCCATCAGTGTCACCAGAAATCAAATCACGCAACAACAAAGTTGGTAAAATATCTAACGGCATTACACGTTCATAGTTGCCGATTGGCACCATAGAGCGATCAGAACCATTAGTTGTGGTTGTCATGTTGAATAATTTCTTAGGGCTAAAGTGTGCAAGGTATGCACGGGTCACAGAGTGCTGGTTAGCACCAGGCTTGATCCAACCAAGGAATTCTTTTTCACGGCCTTCACTAACAAGTGAAAGTTGTACGTGGTAACGACCCACATAACCATGAACGCCATGGGCGTTATTACCTTGTAATACTGAGCCTGAAATTGTACGCACTTCACCTTCAGTGGTCTCCCCTGAAGTCAACTCAGCGACACTTGCACCTAAAACACTTTTCACTAGGCGAGGTTTTTTGGCAGCTGGGCCAGCAATAGCGAACACGCGCTCGTTATTTAGCTTACCAGTTGTGAACAACGCACCAACAGCAATCACATCTTGGTAGTTGATATGCCAAACTTTCTTGGTTGCGCCCACAGTATCTAAATGGTGTATATGTGTGCCGACTAAGCCTGCCGGGTGAGGTCCAGCAAACTCATTTACATCAACTTTTACATCACCAACAGGAACGTCTGAGCCTGGCGCTTTGCTAACAAAGACCTTACCTTCGGTTAAGCATGAAATAACACGCAAACCGTTGATAAAATCAGCACTGCGCGGTGCAATAATAACAGCTGGATCGCCAGCCAATGGATTGGTATCCATGGCGTTTACGAAAATCGAATGCGGCTTACTGTCAAGTTCAGGGGTTTTGCTATAAGGGCGTGTACGCAGTGCAGTCCATAATCCAGATTCAACTAGATTTTTTTGCACTTTGTCAGCCGCTATAGATGACAACTCAGATTCGGCATATTTGTCGAATTCTATCGCGTCATCGCCTTCAACTTGAATCACCACTGACTGCAAAACACGTTTTGCGCCGCGGTTGATTTCGATGACAGTACCAGAAGCAGGCGCTGTGAACTTCACACCTGGGTTCTTTTTGTCTTCGAAAAGCATCTGGCCTTTCTGCACTTTATCGTCAACCTGCACATGCATAGTTGGACGCATACCAATGTACTCTTCACCTAACACAGCAACCTTAGTAATCGCTGGGCCGTCATGAATCTTTTGTTCTGGCGCTCCCGTAATCGGAAGATCTAACCCTTTCTTGATTTTAATCATACGCAATAGCACTACTCTAAAGTCAATACACATCACGGTTAGCCTTTCAGCTACATGCCACCCAAGTAAGCAACTTGTTGACAAAAAACCTATTCGTGATGAGTATTATTGATGTTATTTTGTAAATGTAATCGCCTAATTAACCACATGATAATTTCACTCAAGTATTTTAATTAGCCGCTATATGTTTTGTATTTTATTTTGAAGAAATTAAGTGGATATGAAGTTTCCAGTTAATCTAACTCCGGAATTTTAACATTATCCTAGCCGGTTCTGCCATGCAAAATGTGCTTAAGCACAATTTTTTTAGCGTATTTTATCGTCATTATCCGCTTCTTATCCACACACAGGCAAATTGCAACATACTGTTTACATTCCCTGCCGCAGTACATGCGAATAGCTCTTATTTGCATCTAAAAGCTGAACATAAAAAAACCGCCAGTCTCGGGCGGTTTTCTATTACATGCTTAACGACACGTTATTTCCATTCTGCTAATGGGTTCTGCTCTGCTTCGTAATCAACACCTTCAACATCAAAACCGAAAAGCTTTAAAAATTCATGGTGATAGCCAGCATAATCGCTTAACTCGTGAAAGTTTTCTTGTGTCACTTGGTCCCACAATGCTTTGATCTTCGCTTGTGTCGCTTCATTGGTTTCTTTGCCGTCCATGCGCAAGCGGCCTTGTTCATCTAACTCTGGTGATTCAGCAAACAAACGCTCAGAGAACAATCCTTTAATTTGTTCAATACAGCCTTCGTGCGTACCTTCTTCTTTCATCACTTTATAAATAAGCGAGATGTACAAAGGCATAACCGGAATCGCTGAACTGGCTTGAGTCACAAGTGCTTTTAATGAAGATACATAGGCTTCAACGTTCTTAGCTTTGTTTTTGTTGACAATCGCAGCTGCCGCGCGATCTAAATCTTCTTTCGCTTTGCCAATTGTGGCCTGACCATAAATAGGCCAAGTTAACTCTTTACCTATATAAGTATAAGCAGTGGTTTTACAGCCATCAGCGAGTAAGTCAGCGTCAGCCAAAGCTTCAAGCCATAATTCCCAATCTTCACCGCCCATCACTTTGATGGTTTGAGCAATCTCATCTTCATTGGCGGGCTCAAGTGCAATTTCGTGAATACGGTCTTTATCAGTGTCGTAAGTCTTGGTGGTGTACGCTTGCCCTACCGGTTTAAGAGTAGACTTAAATACTTCACCTGTTTCAGGATCGGTGCGTCTGGGTGATGCCAAGCTATAAATAACTAAGTCAACTTGACCCATTTCGCGTTTAATCGTTTCTAGCGCTTGGGCTTTTATCTCATTTGAAAAGGCATCACCGTTAATTGTTTCGGCAAATAAACCTTTAGCCTTCGCTTCTTTATGAAAAGCGGCTGTGTTGTACCAGCCAGCCGTTGCTGTTTTACGTTCAGTCGGTGCTTTTTCGAAGCAAACACCTAAAGTTTTCGCGCCATAACCGAAGGCAGACACGATACGAGAAGCCAATCCGTAACCGGTTGACGAACCGATAACGAGAACATTTTTAGGTCCGCTTCCAAGATCACCCTGAGAGGAAACATATTCAATTTGTTGAGCAACACTGGCTGCACAACCATCTGGGTGAGCATTTGTACAAATAAAGCCACGGATCTTGGGCTTAATAACCATATTCATTTTTCCTATAAAAAGAGCAGCGCACATTGTAAATGCCCAGAATAATTAAACAACTCTGAGCAGATCAAGCGCAATGATATTATTGGCTGGTTATTTATTTTTTAACACCAGCCAAACGGCATGAATAACCCCCGGAAGCACACCGAACAGGGTCAATAAAATATTTAAGAAAAAATGAGCGCTCAAACCGACCTGAAGTAATGCCCCTAACGGCGGTAAGAAAATAGCCAAGATTAAATTAAGTGGGTTGACCTTTTGCATAATAATGAACCTTATAGATTGTTGTTTTAGTGGAATATTACGCAATAACCATACATCAAGATTAAAAATTCGTCATTTTTCCGCTGCTTAACCGCTGCTATTTCCCAGAACCGCCCATACAATTTGGTGAATCAGGGGCTTGTTGTTGCAAAGTATGCCACTCTTGTTCTGTGTAGGTATGAATAGCCAAAGCATGAATATCATTGGCAAGCTCGTCCGCCAAAACTTGGTTCACTGCACGATGTCGCCCAATTAAGCGTTTCCCAGCGAACTCATCACTAACAATAACGACTTTAAAATGGCTTTCTGACCCATCAGGAACATTATGCATGAAGCTTTCATTTACGACTTCTAAATGAATAGGCGTAAACCCTGCTGATAATTTGCTTTCAATTGTCTGTTGTACTGTCATTTTTTGTCCTGTGTTTGAGTATTTCTATGATATCGGTAAACCTTACTAGCCTCGTAAACCTGGCGTAATCAAACGAAAGGTTAAGTTAATCCTCGGTGCCAACGCTTTGGTGGTTTTTGCCACGCTATGCAACCAGTGTGTTTGCGAGTTACCTGCCATAACGAGCAAACTTCCGTGCTCTAATGGCAACCTATGTCTTTGGCCACTGGTGCGGTGCTTTAAATCAAAGTTACGCATCTGGCCTAAACTTAGCGACGCAATAACTGGACGCTCGCCGAGTTCAGGCTCATCATCACTGTGCCATGCCATACTGTCTCTGCCATCACGATAACAGTTTGCTAAAACAGAGTTAAACTGGGTATCACACGCTTTTTCACATTTTACTTTCAGTTCGTATAGCGCTTCGGTCCATGGAATCGGCGGTAAATTAAGCCCTGAGTACTGGTATAACGCATCTTCATCACCATACCAAGCTTGCAAGCGCGGGATTTTAACCTGTTTACCGTACATTTTGATATCATCTTGTCGCCACGCTAAAGAGGCTAAAAGTTGTTGATAATACGCATCTGCTTCTTGATTAGACAAAAAATGTTGAAAGTGCCGAAAATCACCGTCAGGCAAAGGTAAAATCTGAACTTCGCTGGCAGAAGATGATGAGAATAAACTAGCTTGTTGCAAACCAACCTCGATATATAAGAATGACATGAAAACAGAACTTACGCTTTTAGACCGCAGCTATGAATTATTGCGATACCCTGTAAAGAACCAACACATTAGTTGGCAAGCGTGGGACGCTGCAGACGAATATCTAATACAATACGTTGAGCAGAATATCACGGATCTCAATGGGCTTAATGTTCATATTTACAATGACGATTTTGGCGTATTAGGTGTTTGGTTTGCAAACCATTCACCAATCTGGGTCAGCGATTCATTCGTTGCTCATAAAGCTTTAGCGCTAAACCTTGAGCTCAATCATCTTGACGCGGACAGCGTCAGCGCACATCACAGTCTGTATCAGGCGCAAAAAACTGCCGATGTGGTACTCATCAAAATACCAAAAACATTAGCTTTATTAGAACAGCAGCTTATTGACTTACAGCTTTGTATTTCACCTAAAACAAAGATAATCGCAGCGGGGAAAGCCAATGCTATTCAAAAATCGACCCTTGCTCTGTTTGAAAAACACCTAGGCATAACCACCACCTCTTTGGCCAAGAAAAAGTCGCGTTTGATATTTTGCCAATACGAGGGGACGAAAAAAAGCATAAGTCCCTACCCTACAAAATGGAAAACCGATACTACCCAATTTACCATGAATAACCTCGCTAACGTTTTTTCACGTCAACAGTTAGACATCGGCGCTAGAGTACTGCTTGCGCATCTGCCCGATGCCAATCATAAACGTATCATCGATTTAGGCTGTGGCAACGGCGTTTTAGGTTTACATGTATTGCATCAATCTCCTGATGCGCACGTGATCTTCGTCGACGAGTCTTTTATGGCGATAGCGTCAGCAAAAATGAACATCGAGCAAAACATGCCGGATAAGCTCAAGCAATGCGAGTTCATCGTCAGTAATTGTTTGGATGAGTATTTACGCACGCCGGCAAATGACGCCTCAGTGGATATTGTTTTATGCAACCCGCCATTTCATCAACAAAATACCATCACCGATCATATTGCGCTGCAAATGTTCAAAGACAGCAAGCGTATTCTCAAGCATGGCGGAGAACTGCGCGTCGTGGGTAATCGCCATCTAGACTACCCACAAACGATTAAACGTCTTTTCGGTCATTATAAGGTACTTGCAAGTGACCGAAAATTCAGTATTTTGTCAGCAACTAAAAAGTAATTAGGAGGCCAGTATGTTGCGCGCCCTGTGTATTAGTATTTTTCTTATCTGTTTGCCAGCTGTTGCTAAGCAAAAGGACGACGGCAGTCAAATTCAAGCTGATAATTTTTATCCAAGAGTAAAAATTGAAACCTCTATGGGTGACATCACGGTCGAACTCGACCGCTCAAGAGCCCCGATAGCAGTGAATAACTTTTTACGTTACGTGGACAAACGCAGTTACGAAGACACCATTTTTCATCGCATCGTAGCTAACTTTGTCGTACAAGGCGGTGGGTACGACGTTGATTTCAACGAGAAACCTTCTTTTCCCGATATCATTAATGAATCGGGTAATGGGTTGAAAAATGAGATGTACACCATTGCCATGGCCCGTCAGAAAGATCCTCACTCTTCAAATCGTCAGTTTTTTTTCAATATGAACGATAACGTTAGCCTCGACCCGGGCCGAGATTGGGGATACACGGTTTTTGGTTATGTCGTAGAAGGCACTGAAGCCCTAGATGCCATATCTTTGGTGGAAACAGATTACGATACTACTTGGGGCTGGGCTGATGTGCCGGTTGAGCCAGTCATCATCAAGCGGGTGACAGTGCTACCACCCGTTTAATGTTTTAAAGTATTTTCAGAAATAAATTGCTCGGCTCATCGTGGCCGGGCAATGCGGTTTTGTCCTGTAACGTGAAACCAAGCTTAGATAACAACCCCATAGATGCTTCATTATTCAAGGCGGTTATTGCTGCCACTTTAGTGAGCCCGAGTGTCTCTTTAGCATGTTTTAGCGTTGCTGTGGCGGCTTCGAAAGCAATACCTCTTCCATGATAACGCTGGGCAAAAGCAAAACCGATGTCGGGCCATTGCAATGATTCTCGCTGCAATAAGCCACACAAACCTAGAGGCACACCATCTTGTATACGTTCCACTAAGCTCAAACAAAAGCCTTGTTGCGCAAACATGGCCAAAGGCCCAGTGTGGATATACGCCAGAGCATCTTCTAATGTGTGTACATTTTTGTCACCTATGTACTTAAGCCAATCAGGCTCGTTCAACAACGCTAAAACAAATTCGGCGTCACTGTCGTTAAGTAAACGAAAGTGCAAACGAGGCGTTGCATTGGGTAAAAGTCGTGCTTGGGAGGAAATTTCACGCATCTTGTTGTCTAACCGCTAAGTGTGAAACAAGCAATCAATATTACCAATAGCAGCAAGATGTAATGCAACGCCACTGTAGGACGAAGCGCTGATTTGGCGTACTCAATCAGTAACCCCACTACACTTGGTCTTTGTGCCAACCAATTACGATTAAATTGCATCGCTGTGTCGCTTTGCTCAGTTCCACTTGGCTGAGACAACAAAGTTTCAACGACTAACAAACGCGCTTCTATGCGCCCTTGAAAGGTCTTCCACATTGCTTCTTGTAACCAAAGCAGCAAAACAACAGCAATGCTAAGAAGGTGAGCGTCGCTAAAACAGAAAATGGATACTACAAGTGCAATACAGACCAACTTGATGATGGCTGCAAACGTCTCATAATGATCATATTGATTTTGAAGGACACTCCACTCTTGTCTAAGAGCAGAATCGACATGGCAACATACGGCTTGCATGATATTATCTTAAGCAATAAATATTCACGCTATGGTATGCATATATCGCGATTGAAGCAAACGCCCTATTCAAGCGATTCGGTCTCGGCCTCAGTTTCAAAATCGCAGCCAAAAAATGCCACCTGATTTTTACCGCGCTTTTTCGACATATACATCATTTGATCTGCCTGTTGCATGAAATCACCCAAAGGCTGGCCGACATATTGGGCATAACCAATACTTACGGTTACCTTAGCGCTAACACGACTGAAACTACAATGCTCAATAGACTCACAAATTCGATTCGCAATCTCTTTTGATTGCTCGGCGCAGGCCTCTACTAGCAAAATAACAAACTCATCTCCACCATAACGGCATACAACATCGTCAGCGCGCATCTGCTGAGTGATCAAATTAGCTATTTCAACCAGCACTTCATCTCCGACTAAATGACCATCATTGTCATTAATCTGTTTAAAGTCATCTACATCGACTATCAGTAGACTCAATGGATGTTGATAGCGAAGACTTCGAGCCGTTTCTATTTCAAGTTTGTTAGTGAAATAGCGCCGGTTATATAACTTTGTTAGCGGGTCTTGTACGGCTAATTCTTCAAGTAGTTGGTTTTTATCATGTAACTCTTGCAGAACAGTAAATTGCCCCACTCGGTTTTTTTCCGCCAGTCGCGCGATAAAAAAAGCAATAAGCATAGTCGTGAAGCAGGTAAGAATAGGTGACGATGCCTGCCCACTCGGCAACATATAAAGTAAACCAGTACTGACGGCCAACCAACAGCAGAATAATAAGCCAAAAAGAAACAACAAATGCCCTTGTACCAACATCGCAATGACCATCATCCCCATGATAAAAGGCACAGGTCCGTGGCCTTGCATACTGGTGTAAATAGACAATACTGTCGCCATAAATGCTAAAAAAGCGGGGTACATCAATTCAAGCAGTGACACTCTCCAAGACGCTGAGTTACTGACTCTGGCCGAGGGCAGCAGCAACAAGTTAAGTAACGCGTACAATACATTGCTTAAATAGACGGCGAGATAGGGCAGCATTTCGGGGCTAAATGCCCCTGTGCCCAATCGCAGATGGTGTATTAGATGCACACCGAAGCCTATCAAAGCCACAATGGAAAAATACCAAACCAAGGTTAAATTACTTTTAATCGATGCATTCTTATAGGCAAAAGCTTGGTTCGCGGCGGGCTTGGGTACTATCTGCATATGAATTCTGTTATATGTCTTTACGGCTTCCTTCAAATAACTATAGTCGACATAAACAGTTTACGAACCCGTTATGGCATATATTTACGCATTACGATGATTAAATGCTAGCACCTGTGAAATATTGGGCTTATCTAGCGCTAACATCACCAATCTATCAATGCCCACAGCCACGCCTGCGCAATCTGGTAAACCAACTTCTAACGCAGATAAAAACAACTCATCAATAGCAACACTAGGCAAGTCATTGTTCTTTCGTAGGCTATTATCAGCATTAAATCGCTGCCGCTGCTCTTCAACATGTGCGAGTTCATGAAAACCATTGGCTAACTCTATTCCTTTAAAATAAAGTTCAAAACGTTCAGCAACGCGTTCATCTTCCTTACTGATCCTAGCCAAAGCAGCCTGACTCGCAGGAAATCCATCGATAAAACACGGTCTTTCGTTCGCTATCTTCGGTTCAATTTCATGGCTAAATAACAATTGCAGAATGGTATCTCTGTCTAGTTCATGCTGACAAATATGCTCATAACCTAATTCACTTCCTTTTTGCTGTAAGGCGCTAAGTGAAGCGGTTAACGGATCAACCGATAAATACAATATAAATGCGGCTTGATAGCTCATACGCTGCGCTTTTTCACAGCCCACAACTTGCTGCATCAAATCGTCAAGCTCATTCATTAATTGGCTGTGGTTAAAATCAGGACGATACCACTCAAGCATGGTAAATTCTGGGTTATGGTGCTTCCCCGCCTCTTCATTACGAAACGCCTTAGCAATTTGATAAATCGGGCCGCTTCCTGCACACAATAGGCGCTTCATGGCATATTCAGGAGAAGTTTGCAGATACATTGTCCGCGCATGAGGGGAAGTGGGATCGTTAAATTCGGTTTCAAATACGCGCATATGAAAGTCGCTTACTGACGCATTACTTAACTGAGGTGTTTCTACTTCCATTACATTACGCTGGGAAAAAAACAGACGAATGTCAGCAATGATGTTCGCTCTTTGCTTCAGTGTGGCAATGTCAGCCGTAGGCTGCCAATCATTGCTAGGCTCATAAGGCATAATAGTTCCTTGAATAGCGGGCATAAAAAAGCTCACATAAATGTGAGCTTTTAATTCAATATTAGTAACTTATTTCTGTGCGCGTGACGCGTATTCGCCGCTGCGGGTATCCACTTTTACTACTTCGCCAGTTTGCACAAACAAAGGTACACGAACCACTGCACCTGTGCTTAATGTTGCGGGTTTGCCGCCTGTGCCAGCCGTATCACCTTTTAGACCTGGGTCAGTTTCAGTGATTGCTAACTCAACAAAGTTAGGAGGAGTGACCGCTATCGGTGTACCATTCCACAAGGTAATGGTGCAACTGTCATTTTCAACCAACCATTTAACGGCGTCGCCAACCGCTTTATCGTCTGCTGCGATTTGCTCAAACGACTCATTATTCATAAAATGCCAGAATTCACCGTCGGTATACAAATATGACAGCTCCATATCCATGACATCTGCACCTTCAAAAGACTCACCTGATTTAAAGGTTTTCTCAATGGTTTTGCCTGAAACAAGCTTCTTTAGCTTAACTCGGTTAAAGGCCTGGCCCTTACCAGGTTTGACGTATTCGTTCTCAAGAATGTTGCAAGGTTCTCCGTCGAGCATAATTTTAACGCCGCCTTTGAACTCATTAGTGCTGATATTAGCCATGTTTCCTCGTAATCAATTAACTGTGTAGAGTATCTAGTTGACACAAATAATACCTAAAAAACTCATTGCTGTAGAGAATAACTGGCAAAAAGTGCTTTCAAGTGCCTTTACTGATCCGCTTGCTTTATTAAAGTACCTCGCGTTAGATCCAGCGAAGTTTACCGATGATATCGCTGCACGCCGCTTATTTCCTATGCGTGTACCGGCTCCGTTCGCCAAGCGAATGGAAAAAGGTAACCCTGATGATCCCCTTTTTCGCCAAGTTTTTCCGAGCAAAAAAGAATTCAACTCTGACCCCAATTACCTGCTTGATCCGCTTCAAGAGCAATCAAATAGCAAACCAGGGGTATTACATAAATACCAAAGCCGAGTTTTATTGCTGGTTCGTGGCGGCTGTGCGGTGAACTGCCGCTACTGTTTTCGACGTCACTTTCCTTACTCAGATAACCATTTAAATAAACAAGAATGGCAAGAAACGCTCGACTACATTCGCCAAGACAGCAAGATCAATGAGGTGATTTATTCTGGTGGTGACCCGCTTATGGCCAAAGATGATTTTTTAGTTTGGTTAACGGATGAAATCGACCAAATCGATCATATAAAACGCATTCGTATTCATACTCGCTTACCAGTGGTGATCCCTTCAAGAATAACGCCAGAGCTGATTAAATGGTTTACCCAGACGCGCCTCAAACCCATTATGGTGCTGCATATCAACCATCCACAAGAAATTGATCAGTCTTTACGTGATACATTGCAAAAACTCACCCAAGCAGGTGTCACCTTACTGAACCAAGGTGTGCTGCTGAAAGACATCAATGACAGTGCAGATGTACAAGTCGCCCTGAGTGAAAGCTTATTCGACGCTGGCGTGTTGCCCTATTACCTGCATGTGATGGATAAAGTACAAGGAGCACAGCATTTTGATCATGAAGACAAAATTGCGAAAGAGATCATGGCACAAATGATAAAGCGCCTACCGGGATTTCTGGTACCTAAACTCGTTCGAGAGATAGGCGGCCAACCCGGTAAAACGCCAATTGATTTAAATCTTCATCCTTAATTAGGCAAATGTGTTGATCACTGAACCTAAATTTGGATTTGCTGAAGATGATGGTACGTCAGCTGCTGATTCCAGCAGCTGAAGCGTCGCTTGTCCATCTCGTTCCTGTTGGGATTTAGCCATCTGTAACGATTTGATTTCTAGCGTCGCACCGGATGTTCCAGAGGCTGCGCCTCCTTGAATTTCCATACCAGAACCCCTATTGCTTGTAGCAAAGTTGAAAAGCAGGCAAAATCGCCAACTCTTCGCTGTTATCGGCCACTTAGCCCAAAACTTTAACCCATCTACTGATTAAGTCTTATTCATGCAAACTATTATTGAAAAATTAACTGAAAATGCCCAACTAATTTATCGCAAGTCAATTGATGCAGACGCAACGATTGCTAAGTTACAAAGCTCTGGCAAGGGAAAGTTTCAAGCGATATTTCCTGAAGATGCAGGGTTCACTGCCAGCGGCCGCTTTTTTAAACCCTATGTCGAAGAGTTAGCCATGGATATTGCCAGCCTAAGTCAACTCGATAGTGACGAACAAAAGCAGGCCCTGCCTAAAGTCGTGAAAAAAATTGAATTGCTGCTAACCACACTGAATCAATTTCAGGTAAGCGTAAAAGACTAATTTTAGCGCAATCGGTAACAGGCATTTATTGATGGCATAGGTGTTACCGATGACATATGCATTAGCGATGACATAGAAATTAGCGATAAATTAAGGACAGTAAAATGGGATATTGGTATTTGTCTGTTGCTATCGTGGCAGAAGTGATTGGTACTATGGCCCTAAAGGCCTCGAATGGTTTTTCCCACCTAGTGTCTAGTACAATTTGCGTTGTGAGCTATGCAACAACGTTTTACTTTCTTTCTTTGGTGTTAAAAACCGTCCCCGTAGGGGTCGCCTACGCAATTTGGGCGGGTATGGGGATTGTCTTGATCGCGGTTATCAGTGCCGTGATCTATAAAGAGCTACCTGACCTGCCTGCCGTGCTCGGTATGGGCTTAATCCTAAGTGGCGTGCTTGTGATCAATATATTTTCGAAAACCTCTGGCCATTAAAAGCTCTGGATCTAGGTTACTCAGAGCCTTTTAATTGGCTCATAGGCAGTGATGCAATGCGCTGATCAATTTGGTTAAGTAATTCTTTGTATTGTGGGCTATCAACCTGCTTAAACTGCTGGGTAAAACTGGCTTTATTTAAGTTTTCAGGAAGCCCTTGTGTCTCCGGGAAAAATATTCTTTCACTCACACTCTTAGCCAATAATTTTTGCAATAAGAAAGCTGTTTTATCGTCAGTGGCGACAAGCGCAAATTTCACACCTGCGTGGTCGGCGGCCAAGTCCACAAAACTGTAACCGCTGCCACCCGCACCTCGGTCCATTAACTCTTTAAATTCGCCAATTGCTGCAGTTAAGCCCTGCTCAGACAATACTTTTATAGCGGCTGAGAATATAAAGTGCTGGCTTAAATCCCCTCTGTTCATCAGAGTCGGTAATTTTAAAGGCGCAGCGATACGCTTCGGCACAGGTTGTACATCGCCGACGAAATTCGCAAAACGATGATGCCCAGCATAGGTGGCGAGTGCCATTATGGCCGCTTCATTTTCTTCATCTGCGCTATCTTCACTGGAGCGGCTCAATGCCTCGGCAAATAACGGCTGAATATAGCGCCCTAAAGATTGAGCAGTCGGGCGTCGCCCTACTTCTAAGTTGGCTAAAAAGCGTAAATAATGTGCCGTAGCAACACTTAACTCACTTTCTTCACCAATGTCTCGCTTAAGCTCTTTTAAGTTGCGCAAAAATGCATCCAATGGGCGCATAGCAATAATCATACTGCCTTGAAACATTCGAATACTATCAATCTGTTGCACAAACTGGCTGGCAATGTCGCTATCTGTCCACCAATCAGCTAACCACACTAAGGTAGCCAACGTTTTCTTACCTGGCAAAACGATACTACCAAGACGCACTTCATCTAGCTGCAAGCCTTCACCAGGCAAAACCAAGGCACTGAAGTTTACGTAGCGCCCTAGCGGATTTGGGGGGAGTTGGTAACTGGCAGAAATGCTACTAGCAACAGGCGTAATATTAACCTGGCCATGAAATTGCGCTTTCGCGCGCTGCAAAAAGCCTACTAGGCTATTTAGCTGGTTTTCAGTTAGGGGTATTTGCTGATCTAAGGTGCGGTCTTGCACACTTTGTTTAATTTGCGCAATGAGCTCTTGTACTGATTCAGCGTCATTTACTTGGGTGGCGCTGGTTGCAACAACCAAAGGCTGCTCCTCAACGCTGGCTATAAACAATGCTGCAATAAAGCCAACAAGTAACACGACCACTATCAATAAAAATTTAAAAAAACGCAGCAAATTAGGTCCTTGCATAATTAAAGAGTAAACCTAGCGACCAACAGATAATTAAACGTCTGCCATATTGCCTTTACTTTCTAGCCAAGACTTACGATCCCCAGCACGCTTTTTAGCGAGCAACATATCCATGGTTTCTAACATTTCGCTTGGCTCTTCTATCGTCAACTGCACCAAACGTCGGGTGTTGGGATCCATAGTGGTTTCACGCAATTGTAATGGGTTCATTTCCCCAAGACCTTTAAAGCGCTGCACATTCACCTTGCCGCGCTTCTTCTCAGCTGCGATGCGATCAAGAATACCTTGTTTTTCCCCCTCATCTAGGGCGTAAAAAACTTCTTTTCCCACGTCTATTCTGAACAAAGGTGGCATGGCAACATAAGCATGACCGTTATCCACTAAGGCTCTGAAATGCTTTACGAATAAGGCACACAATAACGTTGCGATGTGCAACCCATCGGAGTCAGCATCGGCAAGAATACACACTTTGTTGTAGCGCAAGCCGCTTAAGTCTTCAGAATCTGGGTCAATCCCTAGTGCTACGGAAATATCATGTATTTCTTGTGAGGCAAGCACCTGAGAAGAGTCGACTTCCCAGCTGTTCAAGATTTTACCTCTTAGTGGCATTATAGCTTGAAACTCTCGGTCTCTAGCTTGCTTAGCCGAGCCCCCCGCAGAGTCTCCTTCCACCAAAAACAGTTCCGAGCGACCAGTGTCTTGGGTTGAACAATCGGTTAATTTGCCAGGTAAGGCCGGGCCTTGAGTGACTTTCTTACGCGCCACTTTCTTACTTTGGCGTAAACGACTCTGTGCATTACTAATACACATTTCAGCCAACTGCTCTGCGACACCAGTATGCTGATTTAACCACAAACTGAAGGCATCTTTGACGATCCCTGATACAAAAGCAGCGGCTTGACGTGACGACAGGCGCTCTTTAATTTGCCCAGCAAATTGCGGGTCTTGCATCTTAGTGGACAGCACATAACTACAGCGATCCCAGATATCTTCTGGGGTTAACTTGATGCCTCTTGGCAGCAAGTTACGGAATTCACAAAACTCACGCATGGCTTCAAGCAAACCTTGGCGTAAGCCGTTTACGTGAGTACCACCTTGCGCCGTAGGGATAAGGTTCACGTAACTTTCGGTGATCATCTCACCGCCCTCGGGCAACCAAATAACCGCCCAATCAACCGCTTCTGTGTTGCCACTGACCGCGCCAACAAAAGGGGTATCAGCAGGCAGCGTGATACTCTCACCGGTCGATTGATATAAGTAGTCTTTTAAGCCGTCTTCAAAGTACCATTCGTGGGTTTCTTTACTGACTTTGTCATCAAAACGGATACGCAGCCCGGGGCACAATACGGCTTTTGCCCGCAGCACATGAAGTAACTTGGTGACAGAAAACTTAGCCGAATCAAAATATTGTTCATCAGGCCAGAAATGCACACGGGTACCGCTGTTTCGTTTGCCACAGGTGTCGACTACTTTTAAATCTTCAACTTTTTCGCCATTCTCAAAGGCGATTTGATACACGCTACCTTCACGGCGGATACTCACCTCAACCCGCTTTGATAAGGCATTTACCACGGATATTCCCACCCCGTGTAAACCACCGGAAAACTGGTAATTTTTATTAGAAAATTTACCACCAGCGTGTAACTTGGTCATGATCAATTCAACGCCAGAGATACCTTCCTCTGCGTGAATATCCACTGGCATGCCTCGGCCATCATCAGTGACTTCCAAGGACTGGTCAGGATGCAATACCACCTTAATTGAACTGGCAAAGCCTCCAAGGGCTTCATCGACACTGTTATCAATAACCTCTTGACTAAGGTGGTTCGGTCGCGTGGTGTCGGTATACATACCTGGGCGACGCTTGACCGGGTCAAGGCCATTTAAAACTTCAATTGCATCTGCGTTATATTGATTAGACATAGTTCTTATTTTTGTTGTGGCCGTTGATAAAAATGATTAGGCAATAGGTAAGAGCCAATATGCTCATGTTATACCAATCTACAATTAGTCGTGCAGCAGAAACTGAAAAATATCTTTCAAAAAGCGTTCGTATCCTTGAAAGCTATGATCTCCGCCTTCCTCGATGGTCAACTTCGCTCCCATGTATTTTTTCTCTGCTTGTCGATAGTCTAAGGTTTCATCAGCAGTTTGCAATAATACCCAGTAGTTTTGCGGGCTTGCCAGAGATTTAGTATCAAAGCTGGTTAAATCACGTGTATGCGATTCATCTAAGCTGAATTTTTGCTTTGTGTAGGGGTTAACATGCTCCCCTAAATAATCAGCTAACAAATTGTAGGGTTGCACCGCTGGGTTAATTAATACTGCTTTGCCCCCGTAACGTTCAAGCAAGTAGCTTGAAAAATAACCCCCCATTGAACTACCAATAAAACCAAAATCGGCATTCGGGTGTTGAGCAATTAGCTCATCTAAGGCTTTAGCGGCTGGCTTGGGGTGATTATCCAATTGGGGAATATAAAAGGTTAAATCTGGATAGTGCTCTTCCACGAAGGCTTTGGTCTGTTGGGCTTTAACCGATTGAGGTGAGCTCAAAAAGCCGTGTAAATAAATAACTACTTGTTCACGTTTACTAACTGTCATGAATATTCCATTAAATTCTAATGATACGGGTCTCAACTCGCCCGCTATCATTCAGTTCGAGCATGCGATAGCCAGGCGCTTCGTGACTGGCGGCAAATTCTTTTGTATTCGCCCATTGCCAACACGTAGAAGGAGCTGACATAAAAACGCATTGCTCACTTTGCATTTCACTGGCGTGATGAATATGCCCGTGCAGCACTACTTTAATTTGAGGAAGCTGGGCAACACGTTGCAAAAAGACCTCACTGTTGCGCCACGGGTGATTGTCCATCCACCCGCCACAAGCATGGGGATGATGATGCACCACCAGCAAGTGGTGTAGCGTCCGGTTAAGTTGGACTTGTTCTGTGAGATACGCAAGCTCTGAGGTTGATATTTCCCCACAGGTGTCATCGGTTTTAGTATTCAAACCATGGACTTGCCAGCAAGCCCCTGCATTCAAAGAGACTGGCCAGCCCGCGGAATCATTAAGCTCAGAGTTTAACGACTCAAGATGGTCATGATTACCTGGGATAACCAAAAGTGGCGCAGTTAATTTACTTTGCTGCCATAATTGGGAAAATAACCGATAACTGGCTAAGCCTTTGGCGGCACAGTCTTCAGCACTGACATCGCCGCTGAGTATCACTAAATCTGGTTGGTGACACGCCACATCAGCTAATACAGCTTGCAAGCTATTGTGCGGGTTAATGCCCTGATAACCCGCTTGGTGCTTATCGGCAAATAAATGACAATCTGATATTTGCGCTACCTTGTAACTCAAGCGAGCCTCATCTATTTACGCACTCGTTGCCTGGAGTTGATCTTTATGTTTAGAGCAAAACAACAACCATTCACTCAAAAATAAATTCACCATCTCTTTTTCATTTTTTTGATGCATTTTGATATTAGGATACTCATAGCTAGGCTGTAAGGCTCCAATATGCTGAGCTTCAATCACTTCAGCTAACTGCGCATCATGGTATAAACGTACACGCACCACTGGGTGCATAAAATCAGGCCCAATAACGGAGTCTTGAGACATAACCACTGTGCTGGTGTAACGACTGCACTCAACAATTTTGATGCTGTAATTCAAAACCTTGTTTACCTGAAATTGGTATTCCAAATCTTCAGTATCGCAATCAGGCAAGAGCTTTATCAGTCGCACATAGTTCAGCGCGCACACTCGCTGAATACTCGGCAAGTGCGGCACGTATTTGCGTCTTACATCTTGTTCAATCTTTCCAGTCATCAAGTACTCGTTGTTTATTCATAGCAAACCACTGCAGCGCGATTAACGTAGCTGCATTATCTATCTTTCCTTGATTAATCCATTCTAGCGCTTGGTCTTCTGGTACTCGATGTACCAAAATGTCTTCGCTTTCATAGTCTAGTCCATGAACGCCTTTCGCTTGGCTGGCATCAACTTGTGCCACATAAATATGTAACCTTTCCGTGGTGCCACCTGGGCTAGCTAGATAGCTTATGGCTTTTTTAAGATGGGTGATGGTTACACCTGCTTCTTCCTGTGCTTCTCGATAACACACGGCTTCAGGTGTCTCACCTGGGTCTATAATACCAGCGACTATCTCTAACAACCATGGTGAATCGGATGTCGCTAAAGCACCAATGCGAATTTGTTCAACCATGACGAATTCTTTTAGTTGGGGATCATAAGGCAATACTGCAACCGCATGCCCTCTTTCGAATATCTCGCGCTCTACGGTTTCACTCCAGCCTCCCTTGTACAGCTTGTGTTTAAAATGATATTTAACCATTTTAAAAAAACCTGAATAAAGTGGCTCTTTGCGCGTAATTTCCACGTCTTTGCTGGAAAACTGCTGAATTTTAGACATAAATCCCCTTTTAATTATTCACTTTAGCACCATATAGTGGGGCTACATTTAGCGGTTCAAGACTCGTATAATATTCTGTTACACTTGAAGCGTTAGATTTACGTCTGGATGTTTCGTGTTCAGACTCAATGTATTTAAACTTTAGCGTCTTTAAATGCGACATATAATAAACGTAAAAAATTATGGTCTCGCTGCCACAAGCAAAATTCATCAAGGAACACACATGAAAAAAACACTTCTTTCGCTATTGATTGGCTTTGGCGTTACGAATCACGCATTTGCTGACGACTTATTAAGCGTATATCAGCAAGCATTACAGAATGATCCGGCTACGTTGCAATCACAAGCAAACAGAGAAGCTGCTTTTTCTGATATTGAAATCAGCCGCGCAGGTTTGTTACCTCAAGTATCGCTAAGTTTGCAAGCAGCTGAAACCTATGGCGACTTAGACCGCTCAACAAACGACGTTACGTTGAATTTATCACAAACCATCTATGATCGTTCACTTTGGGTTGGGTTGGACCGAGCAGAACTTGTAGCCAGCCAATCTGATGCCTCACTTGCGTTTACCATGCAAAACCTTATTTTACGTACTGTGAGTGCATATTTCGACACACTTCAAGCGCAAGATGACCTGGCATTCGCCCGCGCAGAAAAACGCGCTATCGCCCGCCAACTAGAACAAACTAAGCAGCGCTTTGAAGTGGGGCTAACTGCCATTACTGATGTGCATGAAGCGCAGGCACAATACGATACTTCAGTAGCCGCTGAAATCAGCGCTGAAAATGCGGTAGAAACCAACCTTGAAGCTCTACGTGAAATCACCGGTATTTATCACCCTGATCTAAACGTACTTAATACTGAGCAATTCTCTGCCAGCTTGCCTACTCCAGCCAATGTAAATGATTGGTTGAAAACCGCTGAACAACGTAATTTAGAGCTATTGGTTTCAAATGCCAGTGTTGATATCGCTAAATTTGATATTAAAAGTGCCCGCGCAGGCCATTACCCAACGGTTGGCATAAGCGGAAGTGCTAACAGTAACGATACGGATGGTTTTGCTATCAACCCTGGTGCCGGCGGCAGTGATCGTTTCAATACATATGGCTTGACGTTATCAGTTGACGTGCCTTTGTACACAGGTGGCCGTGTGTCAGCCAACGTTGAATCGGCAAAACACCGATTTGTTGCTATAAGCGAAGATCGCGAACGTATTCACCGCTCAGTGATCCGCAACGTACGCTCTAACTACAATGATATCAAAGCGGCTATTTCACGTATTAAAGCGTTTGAACAAGCGGTTGTATCTGCTCAAAGTGCATTAAAAGCCACAGAGGCCGGTTTTGACGTAGGTACCCGAACCATAGTTGACGTACTTGACAGCACTCGTAACTTATTCGATGCCCGTCGTAACCTTTCAAGTGCCCGATACGGCTATGTGATCAGCGTACTTAACCTCAAGCTAGCCGCAGGTACATTATCAATTGAAGACGTAACCGATATTAACCAAGGCCTTACCGCCCAGCTTGAAGAGTAGCATCACGGCTAATCTAAATATCGTATAAAAAAGCAGCTCAGGCTGCTTTTTTTTATTTTGCCACTCCTGTTTTTGCTTCAAGGGTATTGCTGTCAGTTAAGCACAGAGCTATTTATTTTCCCCTAATAAAGACAACGCCACTGCTTCAGCGACTTTTATACCGTCAATGCCTGCCGATAAAATCCCTCCGGCATAGCCTGCGCCTTCCCCAGCAGGATAAAGCCCATTGACATTAACACTTTGAAAGTCAGCACCACGCTTAATCGATATAGGTGAAGAGGTGCGAGTTTCTACCCCAGTTAACAAGCCATCCGCTTTGGCAAAGCCTTTAATTTGTTTATCAAACGCGGGGATCGCTTCACGAATAGCACTTATTGCATAATCCGGTAAAACGTTAGATAAATCGGTGAGTTTTACCCCAGGTGTGTACGAGGGTTTTACCTCGCCTAATTCAGAAGAGGTTTTCCCTGTTAAAAAATCACCAATCAGTTGTGCTGGGGCATCATAATTGCTGCCACCTAATGCATAGGCCTGCTCTTCTAACTTACGTTGTAAATCAATTCCGGCTAATGGGTGACCAGGAAAGTCTTTCTCAGGCTCAATCCCCACCACTATTGCACTGTTAGCGTTACGCTCATGACGTGAATACTGGCTCATGCCATTCGTTACCACTCGGCCTTCTTCTGATGCAGCTGCTACCACTGTGCCACCTGGGCACATACAAAAGCTGTAAACCGCACGGCCATTCTTACAATGATGTACCAGTTTATAATCTGCTGCCCCCAATATAGGGTGTCCCGCATTGGGCCCAAAGCGGCACTCATCAATCATAGATTGCTCATGTTCGATTCTAAAACCCACTGAGAATGGCTTAGCTTCAATATACACATTGCGCTCATAGAGCATTTTAAAGGTGTCACGAGCGCTATGCCCCACGGCCAATACTGCATGGCGGCAAGGCAAATGCTCGCCAGTGGATAAGTTTAACCCTGTCAGTTGCCCATTCTCTATATGCACATCGTCGACTCGGGTACTGAAACGAATTTCACCGCCCAGCTCAATAATTTGTGCACGCATACGCTCGACCATAGCCACCAGCTTAAACGTACCTATATGGGGTTTGCTCACGTACATGATTTCATCAGGTGCGCCGGCATCAACAAACTCGCTGAGTACCTTGCGACCATAATGTTTGCGATCTTTGACTTGGCTATACAGTTTGCCGTCGGAAAAGGTGCCTGCCCCGCCTTCGCCAAACTGCACGTTAGATTCTGTGTTAAGCGGTTTTTTACGCCAAAAGCCAAACGTATCTTTTGTACGCTCTCGCACTTCTTTGCCGCGCTCAAGAATAATCGGCTTGAATCCCATTTGCGCTAACAGCAACCCTGCAAATAAGCCACAAGGCCCAAGCCCAATCACAACAGGGCGTTCGTTTAAGGTCTCTGGCGCGTGGCCAACAAATTTGTAGCGGGTATCCGGTGATAATCTGACATGGGGATCGTTATCGAATTTGGCCAATAGCGCCTGCTGGTCATCTACTTCGATGTCTAATGTGTAAATTAATTGAATATCAAACTTATTACGCGCATCAAAGCCGCGTTTAAACACTGAGACTGGGCCTAGTTGCGCTGCGCTGCAACCCAGTTTATCTAATATCGCTTGGGTAAGATCCGTATCTTGATGATCAAGCGGGAGTTTTATATCGGTTAAACGCAGCATAGACATATCCAAAAAGTAAGCGCAGGGGCACAGCCCAGAACAAAAATAATAAGCTGAGTATTTTAAGCCATGCGCGGCCGCCTGTCTGGTTTATTCAGTAATATATTACCGAGTTAACATCGAGTCTTCGTTCTTGCCTTCTTGTATTTATAGCGCCGATAAGTATGATCGGCGCCAATATCGATTAACCAAGATTTTGCTTATGACCTTTGTAGTCACCGACAACTGTATAAAATGCAAATACACAGACTGCGTTGCCGTATGTCCCGTGGATGCCTTTTTTGAAGGGCCAAATTTCTTGGTGATCGACCCAGACATCTGTATTGATTGCGCATTATGTGAACCTGAATGCCCAGCCAAAGCGATATACCAAGATGACAAGCTGCCTGCTGGGCAAGAAGCCTTCAATGAACTCAATGCTGAGCTCTCTAAAATTTGGCCGAATATTATTGAAGTTATCCCCCCTCCGGCGGATGCCAAAGAATGGGATGGCGTGCCAAATAAGCTAGAGTACTTAGAAACCTGACTCTTCTTGAGCGACAAAACTCTGGCTAGTCTTTCTCAAATCAAAACATCACTAAAACTGTTGCACATTAATTAAGCAGAATCATTTCAATATCACAGGCTTTGTTGATAGTTGTAGATACACCTTCTATCTACAAAGTCGACCCTCTTTATGTCAGATAACAAAGCAGCCCCGTCTATTCCTCGTGACAAAGAAAATGACCATACCCAAACCATGACTGAGCAGCGCCAAGCATTTGTAAAACAGTACACGCAAAGTGAGCTTAATCACGTTGGGCATTATTCTTTAAGCCCAGAGCAAACCGCCGGTAATATTGAAAATTTCATTGGTGTCGCCCAGGTCCCAATAGGCTTAGCCGGGCCAGTCAAAGTCAACGGTGAGCATGCCAAAGGCGACTTCTATGTTCCTTTGGCGACAACCGAAGGCACCTTGGTTGCCAGTTATAACCGAGGTATGCGCGTACTTGGCGCAGCAGGTGGCGTAAAAGTCACCGTAGTAGACGATGTCATGCAACGAGCTCCCGTTTTTATTTTTGAAGATGCCCGCCAAGCTCACGCATTTGGGAATTGGATAAGCGCACAGTTTGACGACATAAAATCACAAGCCGAAACCACCACCAGTGTAGGTAAACTCCGTAACATAGAGCAGTATGCAGCGGCGCGTATGCTGTATTTACGCTTTAACTTCACTACAGGTGATGCAGCTGGGCAAAATATGGTGGGTAAAGCCACATTTGCCGCTTGTGAATGGATAAAGGCGAATTACCCCGGAGCAGGTTTGCAGCGTTATAATTTATCCGGCGCGATGGATACTGACAAGAAACACTCTCAGCTCAACACCCTGCACAGTCGCGGCAAACGGGTGATTGCTGAGGCAACTATAAGCAGCGAAATTCTAGAATCGAAACTTGGTGTGTCAGCGCAGATGTTATTTAAAATGCGGCAAATATCCAATATGGGCAGCTTTATGGCAGGCTCAATCAACAATGGCTCACACTCAGCTAACGGTATCACGGCTATGTTTATCGCTTGTGGACAAGATGCGGCCAACGTAGCGGAATCTTCCGCGGCACTTTCGTTTGTCGATGTGGATGAACAAGGCAACTTCTACATTGCGATTACCCTGCCCTCATTGATTGTCGCCACCTATGGCGGCGGCACTGCACTAGCGACGCAAAAAGAATGCTTAGAAATGATGGACTGCTTTGGTGAAGGGAAAGCAAAGAAACTCGCTGAAATTATCGGAGCAACGGTATTAGCGGGTGAGTTGTCTTTAAGTGCTGCCGTATTAGCTGGCGACTGGGTAACTAGCCACGATGCATTAGGGCGTAATCGCTAAATACCATTGCTGCAAAAGTGTAAGGCAAAGCGCCTAGCAAGCGCTTTGAACAAAATGCAGTTAAAGAATTACTCTGGCTCCTCTCTGTCCTTAAGATAATGGCTCAAGCCAGCGCGAAGATCTGCAGGTAAAGACGTTGGCATGTGCGACGGACGGTCCACGTAAACATGCACGAATTGTCCGACCGCGCTTGCCTGTTCACACCCCTCTGAAAATACTGCTAGTTGATAAACCACTGAGCTATTCCCCAGCTTTAAAATAGTCAAACCAATGTCGAGTACAGCCGGATAACTCACTGAAGCAAAATACTGGCAGCGTGTTTCTACCACCAAACCAATAGGGCCACTACCATCTAGCTGTAACCAGCCATTATCAATTAATAAACGATTAACCACTGTATCGAAAAAGCTGTAATACGCCACATTGTTGACATGGCCATACACATCATTATCGGCCCAGCGTGTATCGATAGTATCGAAGTAGCGAAAATCACTGCGCGTAGGAGGGGATTTTTTAGCTGTCGTTGGTGTTGTCATCAAAATAACTCCATTTTACGGTTGATACCACTTTACGCGACGGCCTTGGTGTTACATTTTCTGCTGCAACTTTTTGCAACGGCAGATGCAGTTAGTGCGGTAACTACAGCGAGTACAACACTTAAATTGCAATTACTGACGGACTATCGCCTACACAAATCTATCTTCACCACGCTTGCTGATATAGTGCCAAGGCATCTTCAAACGTGACCTCGCGGGGGTTATTCATCAACAACCGCGTTTGTAACATTGCCTCACTCGCTAACGCCGTTAGCGCTTCTTGCGCTATACCGTAATCACGCAAGCGCTTAGTTATCCCTAAAGCACGACAAAACTGCTGCATATATTCGATGAACTCTAACGCCTGTTCGCTCTGCGACAGATCCGTTAATTGTGGATTCACCACCAAGGCAAGTTGAGCGTACTCTCGCTCAGCCGCTGGTAAATTGAAGCGCATAACATGCGGCAGCATAAGCGCATTCGTTAGTCCGTGAGCCATGTGATAAATCCCCCCTAAAGGGTATGCCAAGGCATGCACAGCAGCCACGGGAGCATTTGCGAAGGCTTGTCCCGCCAGCATCGCCCCTAAAAGCGTTCCGCCTCGGTGATTTATATCTTTTCCGTTTACGTAGCAAGCAGGCAGATGACTAGACAGCAGTGCTAATGCTTTGAGGGCTAGGTTATCCGACAAGGGGTTTTTCTTATGTTTACTAGTGAAGGCTTCGATAGCATGTACCATGGCATCGACACCGGTTTCGGCGGTGATATGGGCGGGCAAACCTAGCGTAAGGCATGGGTCTAGTAAAGCTACATCAGGGTACAACACAGGCGAGACAACACCCGCTTTGGTTGACTCGCCTGTGGTCACAATGGAAATAGGCGTCACTTCAGAACCGGTTCCCGCGGTCGTCGGAATAAGCACCAATGGCTTACGTTCAGATCTGACTAAATCCACACCGTACATATCAGTGAGTGCTTGTTGCTCCATAGCTAATACTGCGGCCAGCTTGGCGCTATCCATTGAGCTGCCGCCCCCAATGCCAATGACGACATCGGCATTTTTCGCTTGCTCAGCAGCAGCGAATATCACCGCTTCTGGCGGGTCAGCCTGCACACCATCAAACACTGAGAATGTTACGCCAGAGACATCCAGCTCAGCAAATACAGCATCAAGCACCCCTGCGTTGAGTAAACCTTTATCGGTAATGACGAGAATCGATTTCGCATCAAAGCGAGATATCAATAGTGCAGGTAAAGACAAAGCCGCATTCACCCCAAAACGAATATCGCCTACGGTTTTAAACTCAAAGTCATTAATCTCTTGCATCTCTGTCAACGTGCTGGTCGCGAATGAGTAATACTGATGCTAACAGAGAAATTTTTCTCTCAGGCTTTATCGTAGTGATATATCAAGCTTAAAATTTGTTATAGATATAAAGCGCCACTTCTTACATCTGTATACCAATCCTTAATTGACAGTAGTGTAGAATTCAATATTCTATCGTCGATTTTCTAGCTAACTTCGTGAGTCCATGAACGCGTTATCCCTACAAGCCAAATTTATTCGTATTCGCTCGAACAAACTGTTCGAGATTTTTGTGATTTCGGTGATCATATTTTCAGCCCTGCTAGTGGGGGCAAAAACCTATGAAATGTCTCCCACTATGTATCACCTCACCCAATTTTTAGATTGGTTTATCAGTGCGTTTTTCTTAACTGAAATCACCATTCGCTTTTTAGCCGAAGAGCGTAAAAAAGACTTTTTTAAGAACTTCTGGAATGTGTTCGATACGTTAATCGTTATCGTTAGTCTTATTCCGGCAGAAGATGCCGACCTCGCCGTTATCGCCCGTTTGGTAAGGGTATTTCGCGTACTGCGGATGATTTCAATCATTCCAGAGCTACGTATTCTACTTGTGTCTTTAGTTAAAGCCCTACCTCAACTGGGCTACGTCATGCTGCTGATGTTCATTATCTTCTATATCTATGCGGCAATAGGTAGCACCTTGTTTGAAAGTATTAACCCTGATTTATGGGGCGATATTGCCATTTCCTTGTTAACCCTATTCAGGGTGATGACCTTTGAGGATTGGACCGATGTCATGTATGAAACCATGGAGGTCTACCCTCTGAGTTGGGTTTTCTACTTAACCTTTATTTTCTTTACCGCCTTTGCCTTCTTAAATATGGTGATTGGCATAGTCGTAAATGTGATGGAGCAAGAAAATGAGCTGGCGCGCAAGCAAAAAGCCAAGGAAGATGCCGCGGAACACGACTTGGAGGAAGAACCCACACTCAGCGACTTGTTAGTGCACATCAAAGGGCTGCAACAACAAGTTGAGCAACTTGGTGCACAAACCACCAAACAGGAGAAAAAATAGATGCATATCGTTTGCCCCCATTGCTATGCCATTAATAACATTCCTGAGAGTAAAGAACATACTCAAGCCAATTGCGGTAAATGCCAACAGAAATTGCACACCCACCAACCGTGTCAATTAACTCAAGGTCAGTTTTACCGGTACATTGAACGTAACCATTTACCTGTATTGGTAGATTTCTGGGCCAGTTGGTGCGGGCCATGCAAAAATTTTGCCCCGGTCTTCGCGAAATTAGCGGGCCAGACTGACAGCATTCTGTTCGCGCAGTTAAATACTGAACATGCACAGCAAATTAGCAGCGAGGCAGGGATACGCAGTATCCCAACATTGATTTTGTTTCATCAAGGCAAAGAAATAGACAGGGTGTCAGGTGCTTTAGGTGAAGCGCAATTGAGACAATGGATCATGCAGGCGATACAAAAGTGTTAGCCTAGCCAATAACATAAAAAAAGCCCGTCACGTATTGAGCGTCACGGGCTTTTTTTATTGTATTTACGCACTGAAACTAATCAGCGTATTTCGCTTTCAGCTGTGCTTGGCGAGCTATGTTTTCCTCGCTTTTCATTTCACGTCGCTCGAGCTTGCGTTTAGCTAACAAGTTGCTGCCATCTAAAAACAAGGCTTCCACGTAATTTAGATAGATTTCCTCGTTCTGCATATCGTCATTCACTACCGCATCATATTGTTGCACCGCTTTTTTGTAGTCCTTTTTGGCAACCAGTACTTGTGCATAAGTGTCGACGGCTGCGGCATTATCTGGGCGCTGCTTTACCGCTTTTTCAGCATATTGCAGAGCGTCTTCTAACTTATTTTGCTGCAAATACAAATAAGCTAAATTGTTTAACGCGACGAAGTTATTAGGATTTTTCTGCAGCAATGTTTGATAGCTTGCAATAGCCTCGTCATCACCGCTATTGATTTGTCGCTCAGCCAACATCATCAGTGCCGCACCATCATTAGGAGCCTTTTCTAAGTGCGCTTGAATCGCACTTAAGGCCTCATCTTTTTTATTCAAACGCTCAAGTGTGAATACCCAAAGCACTAAATTACGACCGTTGGGCAGCCCAAGGTAGGCCGCATGCGCATTGGGCTCCGCTTGTTCAAAATTGCCATCTACAATCAATAAACGCGCTAAAAAGCCTTTAACGATAGGCATTTTCTTTAACTCAGCGGGAATAGCATCATACGCTTTTTTGCCAGCTTCCATGTCTTTGTTCATGAGTAAGAAATGCGTATGTAGCAACTGCATTTGCGTATCATTTCGTAGCGCTAAAAAGCCTTCAGTCAGTTCGACTCCATCAGCATATTTGCCTGTGTTGTCTAACAACAAAAGCTTTCCAATCACGGCTTGTTTATCGTTCGGTGCTTTACTCAACCACTTGTCATAGTGCGCTTGCGCCCCTGGCATATCGCCAGAACGAATGAGCGCTTGGCCTTTCCCCTGCCAATAGGCGGGAGGTAACGGTGACGCTTGCTCAACTTTAGCAAATTGTTGCAAGGCTAAATCATATTGTTGCTCAAGCAGCAAAACGCGAGCGTAAAGCATGATGACCTGTTGATTATCAGGTGCCTTGGCTACGGCTTGCTTAATGAGCTCAATTCCTTGCTCGGTTTTACCTTGTTGTTTACTAAGTAAATAAGAGGTCGCCAAGGCAGGCGTGTAATCAGGGTAACGCTTGAGTAAATTGCTCAAGTCAGATTGTGCTTGGCTGTAGTCTTTTTCAGCTATAGCGATATTGACCAACCCCAGAGCTGCACCTTTGTGCTCAGGATCAATTTCTAGCACCTGCTGAAACTCCCCCTTCGCTTTAGTTCGCTCTTGCTGCTTACTAAATACCTCTCCGGCAAGTAAATAAGCGCTGATGTCGTTAGGATCTTCGCGCTTCCATTGTTCAGACAGCTCTATAGCTTTGTCATACTGTTTGGTCGTTATGTAGGCCGTGGCTAAGGTTTTCTTTGCGCTTTCCAGTTCAGGAGATTTTTCCAGCGCTTCTTCTAAATTAACTATCCCATCTAGGTTATTCAGGGAAAGTTTCAGTAGCCCCAAACGGGTTAAATCTTCTGCTGAGGTGCTGATACCAGAGGATTTTTCCACTAGTTCTTTCGCTTCTTTTACATTGCCTTGGCGGAGTAGCTCGTAACTTGCCTTGGAAAACAATTGTGCATCTTGTTCGCTCACTTGCTCAATGCGCTCCAGCACATCGCCCGCTTCTGTGTTTAAGCCTAACTGTAATTGACTGGCTGCAAGCAATCGCAAACCCGGGTGATTACCGGGCAAATTGCTGGCCACCAAAGAGAGGTGTTGCTGGGCAGATTCAAAGTCTTTTTGCTGATACGCAGCATATCCGGCAATTAAACGTAACGAAGGGTCGTTCACGCCATTTTGAATGCCTAGCTCAGCGTACTTTTGCGCTTCTGGGAAATCATTATCTGCTATTCGTGCCGCCGCTTTAAGTTGATTGAGTAAACCATTCTTAGCATTTACCTTTAGCAGAGTATCGACATAAGGCTCTGCTTTTGCCGTCTCGCCTAAATCAACCCAAAGCTTGGCCAGAACAAACGTGGTTTGCAGATCGTCAGGGTATAAGGACACATAATGGTCAAATTCTTGCGCTGCCGCTTTTGGATCCTGCAGACTTAAATGTAATTGTGCCGCCAACTTAAGCACTTCTGGATGATCAGGATGCTCAGCTTTCAACTGAGTGATATTTTGCAGAGCAAGAGGGTAGGCTTTATCCAGAATATCGCTGTAGACTTGGCTCAGTGACTTAAACACTGAGTCTGTTTCCAGTTGGCCTTGGTCAGCAATAATCGCTCTGGCATCATCAGGCTTGTTCAAGCGCACCAAAGAAACGACTTTAAAAAAGCCAATTTCTGCTTTTTCTTCGTTGCTCAAATTAACGTTTGTATCTTCCATTTCACTGATGGCAGCATATGCGCCTGTTCGCTGGTAGGCTCTGGTCAGCAACGGCAGTACTTTCGCCCCATCGTAACCGTATTCTAACGCGCGACTGAGTTCTTTTTCGGCACTCTCAAATTGCTTTTCTTCGATATACACTTTACCCAACTCAAAACGAGCTTCAGGGGATTTCGGCGCTAGCTGCACAGCGGTTTTCAAGGAAATAATGGCTGAAGCGTTATCGTTTTGCGCGATGAATTTCTGCGCTGCTTGAATATGCTCTTCACTGGTTTGCTGGCCACAACTGATCAACATCCCTAGTGATAGTGCGATTATCGTTTTTTTCATTTTATGCATCTTCCTTATCCTATTTTTTCGCTCTTTTTAGCGCGGCCTTTTAGCGTGCAACAATGCGCTACGGGTAGTGCGAATTTCCAATATCTTCCGGCTAATCGATACGCTATAAAAAATATATTACTCGAACACTTGGTCTAGTGAAACGGACAATCGTTTCAATTGTCACTCAAATATTTTTAGCTTGAATCGCCTTTGATGAACAATTTTATCCTGCCCCAGCAAATCACGGGCAATTTAATACTCTAAAAATAACTATCTGAAATCTGTGGCACACAGAAACATGTCAGAATTATTTTAATTTCATGACAATCCTGTGCTTTTTTAAAGCTTAATTATCATTGCATTAACCCCTTGATAACAAGTTCACCAGAGATATTCAACAAATACAGATAAGTTCAAATAAAACGCGGCCTAACGTGGTGTATAGAAGCAATTTCTCATATAATACTTCTTTTGTGTATCCACGCTGGTTTGTTTTAGAATTTGACTGTGAAATCTAAGTTAATCCTGCGTGCTTCTAACTAGGGATAATTAATGACTGACACTGTCGAAATGACTTTTAAAGACCTCAACCTACCTGCCGAATTGCTTCAAGCTTTAGAAAAAGTAGGTTACGAAAAACCAACCCCAATCCAAGCCCAATGTATTCCGCTTATTATGGAAGGTCACGATCTTCTTGGTACAGCGCAAACAGGTACGGGTAAAACCGCAGCATTTGCTTTACCTATGTTGGCGAATGTGGATGCTAACAACAGCAACACCCAATTACTTGTATTAGCACCGACTCGTGAATTAGCGATTCAGGTAGCTGAAGCATTTCAGGTTTATGCAAGCTTCTCACGTAAACTAAACGTATTGCCTATCTATGGTGGTTCATCTTATGACAATCAAATTCGCCAATTACGTCGTGGCGCGCAGGTTGTAGTAGGTACACCGGGTCGTGTTATCGACCACATCAAAAAAGGCACACTAAAACTAGATAACCTTAAATTCTTGGTATTAGATGAAGCCGACGAAATGCTACGCATGGGCTTTATCGATGACGTTGAATGGATATTAAGCCACGCGCCAGCAGAGCGCCAAACTGCGTTGTTCTCTGCAACCATGCCTGATCCAATCCGTAAAATTACTAAGCGTTACTTGAGCGATCCTAAACAGGTTAAAATCGAATCTAAAGTTGCCACCGCTAGCACCATAAAACAGCGTTACTGTCAGGTGGCTGGCCATCACAAACTTGAAGCCCTTACCCGTATTATGGAAGTGGAAGAGTTTGATGCGGTCATTATTTTCGTACGTACCAAAACCGCTACCATGGAGCTTTCTGAGAAATTGTCAGCGCGTGGTTATGCTGTTGAGCCACTCAACGGTGATATTCCACAAAACTCGCGTGAGCGTACTGTTGAGCGTTTGAAGCGCGGCAAAATCGACATCCTGGTTGCAACAGACGTAGTTGCCCGTGGTCTTGACGTTGAGCGTGTTAGCCACGTAATCAACTATGACGTGCCGTATGATACAGAATCATATGTACACCGTATTGGTCGTACAGGTCGTGCTGGTCGTCAGGGTGATGCAATCTTGTTTATTTCACATCGTGAAAAACGCATGTTGTTCTCAATTGAGCGCGCTACTCGCCAATCAATTGATCCTATGCCTATTCCGTCAATTTCGCAGTTGAACGAAACGCGTTTGAGCCGTTTCAAAAGCAGCGTGATTGAAGCTATCAGCGACAGCAGCATCGAAACATTGATCCCTATCGTTGAGTCAATTCAAGCAGAAACAGAAGCTTCACCAGAAGTGATCATGGCTGCTTTAGCTAAAATCGCCCAAGGTGACGAGCCACTTATTCTTAAAGAAGGCGACCGACCAGATCTTAACGCTGCTCCTCCTCGTGGTGACCGTGGCGGACGCGACGATCGCGGTGGACGTGGTCGTGAGCGTGGTGGTGATCGTGGCGGTGATAGACCTCAACGTTCACGTAAAAGCAGCACGCCAGATGAAGGCATGCAGCGCTATCGTATCGAAGTGGGCCACACTCATGGTGCCAAGCCAGGTAACATTGTTGGCGCAATCGCAAACGAAGCGAACATTAGCAGTAAAAATATTGGCGCTATCGAAATTTACGATAACTTCAGTACTGTTGATTTGCCCAAGAATATGCCTCGTGCAACTCAAGATACATTGCAAAAAACCCGTGTTGCCGGTCAGCGTTTGAATATGCGTGAATGGTCAGATCAGCCTCCACGTCGTCGTGGTAAGCCTGAATAAGGTTGCTAAGTTAACGTTCTTTTTAATGCTATTAACCTAGCGCTAAGAATAAAAAGACGAAAAATTTGAAAAGAGGCCACTGGCCTCTTTTTTTGTGCCTATTAAAAAGCGTTGCTTATGGCTATGAGAACCACTTCCGTCATAACTAAAAAGAATATCTTTTCTTATTACAATGCTTTATTTAACTAAGAAGAACACGCAAAATATCACCTATACTTCGCAATTTGAGCATTAACAGGCACCATGCAATATTTCCCCATTTTTGTTGATACTAAAGAACTGAACTGTCTCGTTGTCGGTGCAGGGGAAGTGGCTGCCCGTAAGGTAGAATTACTCCTTAAAACCTCTGCCAAGATTACCGTTGTCGCCCCGTGGGCATGTGACACTGTTTTACGCTTAGCCGAAGAAGGCAAAATAAACCTGCACAATCGCGGTTACGAACAAAGCGACCTCAACGCTAAGCAGTTAGTCTTTGTCGCAACCGATGACAGTGCGTTGAATGTGGATATTCATCAGCAAGCCAAAGCGCTGAACATCTTGGTCAATGTGGTGGATAACACACCCCTATGCCAATTCATTACACCATCAATAGTTGACCGCTCACCCATTATTATTGCTATGAGCAGTGGCGGTGTGGCCCCGGTGCTATTACGTTATTTACGCCAAAAGCTCGAATCGGTTATTCCGCAGAAAGTCAGTCTACTGGGTCAGTTTGCAGAAAAGTTTCGTGAAACGGTAAAAGCACGCTTTAACTCTGTCACCAAACGTCGTTACTTCTGGGAAGACGTGCTCGACGGAGACGTTGCTGAACAAGTACTACAAGGCAACGAGAGCAAAGCCGAGCAGATGATGCACGATAAACTTGCCCTTGAAGAGCACGACTCAGGCAAAGGCGAAGTCTACTTAGTGGGCGCGGGCCCGGGCGATCCTGACCTACTTACCTTTCGTGCCTTACGCTTGATGCAAAAAGCCGATGTGGTAGTTTACGACCGCCTAGTATCAAAAGAAATTTTGGAATTGGTACGCCGAGACGCAGAAAAAATTTACGTGGGTAAAGCGCGTAGCCTACATACGGTACCACAAGAAGAAATCAACGAATTGTTAGCCGATTTAGCCTTAAAAGGTAATCGCGTGGTGCGATTAAAAGGCGGTGACCCTTTTATTTTTGGTCGTGGTGGCGAAGAAATAGAAACCTTAGTCGAAAAAGGCGTGAGCTTTCAAGTTGTACCCGGAATTACCGCTGCCAGCGGTGCCGCTAGTTATGCGGGCATACCTTTGACTCATAGAGATCATGCCAAATCTGTGGTTTTCGCCACTGGCCACCTACGTGACAACAGCATTAACTTAAACTGGCCTATGCTGGCTCAACCGGAACAAACCACCGTTTTTTATATGGGGCTAACCGGCTTACCCGTTATTTGTGAAAAACTAATCGAACATGGCTTACCAAACAGCACAGAAATAGCCCTAGTGCAGTCAGCTACCACGGCTGAGCAAAAAGTCGTTACCGGCACCCTTGCTAATATTCAGCAACGCGTAGCAGAAGCAGGTATACAGCCACCCGCGTTAATCATTGTGGGCTCTGTGGTTAGCTTAAGAGACAAACTTAACTGGTTTGGCAAAGACGCTTAAGGCTTTTTGGCCAAGAAAATAGTGTGTTTTGTGCCTTTATCCGCTCGAGCTGAGGCCGTGCGGGTATCCACTTTATAGCCAATACGTTTTAAACGCACTTCGAACAGATAATCTGGGCCCGCAGACCAAATAGCCAATACCCCCTGAGGGTGAAGCACTTGGTAAATCTCCTTTAGCCCCTGCTCAGAATAAATCCAATTGTTGTCAGTATGGGTGAGTCCTTCGGGGCCGTTATCGATATCCAGTAAGATAGCGTCATAACGAGCGACTTTGCTATTGAGTAAATCGCACACATCCCCTTGATGAACCTGCGTTCTAGGGTCTTCTAATGGTTTCTTGGCGCATTCACCTAACGGGCCTTGATTCCATTTTACCACTTCGGGGATAAGCTCAGCCACGGTCACGCTTGCTGTGTCGTTTAATATATTCAACGCTGCTTTTAGGGTGTAGCCCATTCCCAGACCGCCCACCAGCACCTTGGCGTTATCCACTGATTTTAAATGGGCGCACCCCACCTGTGACAAGACTTTCTCGGAATTAAACTCGCGACTATTCATCAACTCGCCGCGTTTGCCCGTAATGCGAATAGAAAACGCTCTCCCGCGCTGATGTAGCGTTAATTCGCCGCCGTTATTGGGGATCTGTGCGCTATCGAGCTGAGTCCAAGGAGTCATAATGTGCCTAATCTGGTGTGAAGCTTTTGTGGCGCGCACTTTAGCACATTATTAAGGTTTAGCTTTAGCTGAGCAGCGCTTACCTGAAGAAAATAGCTACCAGTAGCGCTCTTGGCTAATTTGCCCAGGAGAACGACGCAAATGCTTTTTCAGCCCCATGCTTTTGAGCACAACCATGGCATCTTCTATCATCTGCGGGTTACCACACAGCATCACTTGGCTTTGCTCGGCATCAAGGGGTTGCGCCGCCTGTTGCATGATTTGCCCAGATTGTAATAACGCAGGAATACGCCCATGTAACATGCCATCAACCTTGTCTCGACTGACAATGGGCACATAGCTGAATTGGCTAGCATACTGACTCTGGCACTGTTGAATAAAGTCACTGTAGGCTAAATCATTCTGATGACGGGCTGCGTACACTAAAATAACGTTTTTATAGCGCAGCCAAATCTCTGAGTCGGCTAAAATAGATAGAAATGGTCCAATTCCCGTCCCTGTGCCAATTAGCCAGATATTATCGCTATCAGGCACCTCATTGAGCACTAAAAAACCGGTCGCTGGTGCCATGACTTTCAAGTCATCATTCTCCTGCAATTCATGCAGCTTTGGCGATAACACACCGTCTTCAACCGGCACAGCCATGATTTCAAGTTCTTTATCTTTCGGGTGGCTCACCAAGGAATAAGGCCGTGACACAACGCCACTGTCTTGCTCAATGCCCACTTTGGTAAATTGTCCGGGGGTATAATCAGGAAAGTCAGCGCACTGAAAACGCAGACTAAACAAATGGTCGTTCCAATCGATTCTTTTAGTCACTTTCGCATCTAACCACTGTGCCATAAAACCTCCATCTAAAAAGAGTGCTGTGAAACGCTACCATGATCACGCTCATCATGCAGGAGATTTTAAAACTCCCCTCGCCCTCTTACTATTACATTTAGACAAAGACCAAAAGCAATGCGTTTACCCATACACTTTAAAATACATATTGCTCTGATGGCATAAAAACGAAGGTAACTATTGGGGAAAAACGCGGGTTAATAAATCTTAAATAACGATTTAACTCGGCAAGTACAGTGCATATAACCGGTATAAAACGCCTCGGTTATACACAATGCATCATTATGCTCTGAGTCGCTACTTCTGACTCAGAAGCCTAGGTAGCGCCAGATAAAAATGAACTACTTACTTAAGGTGAACTTAGTGTCTTGGTCACGTAATAGGTATAGTGCGAAACACGCTGCCCACATGGGCCATGCAGCAAAGAACAACAAATGGTTAAACGCATCAAAATATTGATTAAAAGCGGACAAGGTAGACGCGCCATGCATAATAAAAATAATTCCATAGGTTAAACGCTTTTTGATACCCGCCACGAATGCAAGCACTAATAAAAGCTGCAACGTCCCCATAATGTAGGCTGTTGTTTCACCTAGCCCAGGAATAGAATAAAACTTCTCAAAAATAGCAATGCTATGGCCTGGATTGACGAACTTGTCTAACGTCCAAATAAACATCACGATGAACACCCCTAAACGTAGGGCGAATAAAGACCACTGTAAGCGGTTACGCACGTCGTTAGATACCGCGTCACTCATGTTAACTCCTTGATTGTCACTATATTCAGCTTAACAATGATAAGCTGGCCGTTAGAATCGGCGTATTAATTTTAAAATAAGCGGCACGCCTGCTGCATTAACGTTTGGCTATGGTTACTACCAAAAAGTAGATACACCACCAGACCGAGCTAAACGTGTTTTCTTACAGCGATTAACAAATTATTTTTAATAACACGATGAATAACCAATGAATAAGGTTGAATGACATGAGCCCCATGGCAGTAACCCTATATTGTTCAACAAGCGTACTAATAATGCTGAATACCAAGTTCACAGCGGTACCCATGCTATGCAGTTAAAAAAGATAATCTTATGACTTCACACCCTCTTGCCCATATCCGCGGCTTTATATTTGATTTAGATGGCACCTTGGTCACCTCCAAGCTCGACTTCGTATATCTACGCACACAACTAAGTTGCCCTGCGTCAATTGATATCTTGCAGTTTATTGCCGGGTTGCCAAACAAAGAGCAGGCGAGCGCGAATAAGATTGTTGAGGATTACGAGCTAAACGATGCCCACGACGCATTGTGGATAGAAGGCGCTGAGCAACTTATACGAGCCTTGCATCACAAGGGCTTGCCCACTGCCATCGTCACACGCAATAGCCTGCCTGCGACCGAGCTAAAACTAAAGCATCACAGTACTTTATTCTCCCCAATATTAACTAGACATGACGCGCCGCCTAAACCTGATCCCAGTGCGTTATTAACTATTGCCCAAGATTGGCAGCTCCCTCCTAGTCAATTAGCGTATGTGGGTGACTATGTGTATGACCTTGAAGCGGCCAAAAATGCAGGTATGTTAGCCTGCCTCTTTGCACCAACTGCATTACCTGGTTTTGCTCATCAAGCGGATTGGGTGTTTAGCCATTTTGCGGAGTTTGAAATGGCTGTAAGCGCCGGTTAGCAGAAAAATAACCGGCCGCCTGTAAAACAATTAAACCTTCATTGCCCCTAAAAGGTCGCTAGCTCATATTAGGGTAAATGCTGAAACATATCAGCGACCAGCTCAGCTTCCTGTGCAGAGTTGTAAATATGCCAAGACAAACGAAAACAATCCTCTCGCTGGTCAAAATAAGCATGGGCATCCTTTAACTTATCTTGCAATGCTACACTCTTCTTTTGACTCAAGTGCAGGCATAACGTGCCGCCTGCTTGTTCAAGGTTGAGCGGCGTTAACAGATGTTTCTCAGCCGACGCTAAGACAGTTTTTTGTAACGATTTACTGTGTGCGTGTATAGCCTGTGGGCCAATTTGATTTATTTGCTGCAAGCCCACCAGTGCGCAGGCATAAGGCAAAATACTCGGTGTGCCTCCCCAAAAACGTTTAGCGCCTTGTGCAAATGCAAAGTGCTCAATATCGAATTCAAATGGGTCTTGATGAGAAAACCAGCCCAATTGTTTTGGCTCAAGTTCATCTATATGCGCTGGATTTACCCACATAAAACCAGCCCCAGGCCCTCCGCATAGCCACTTTACGCAAGAGCCAAATAGCGCATCAACTTGCCACTCTTGTAAATCGACGGGTACTGCACCCGCTGACTGAGCTACATCGACCACCACGCGTGCATTATACGTTTGGCATAACTGGCTAATTTGTGTCACGTTTGACACCACGCCCGTATTCGAATGAACGTGGGTGATCACGGCAACGGCCACATCATCGCTCAGGTGTTTTTGCCACGCATCGAGATCGTTAGGGTCGTAACGCTTATCAATCAAAGTGAGTTCAAAGCCCATATTGTGCAGACCTTGCACCGCAAATCCTAAAGAAGGAAATGCCGATGCATGCATCAGTACCCTTCGTCTTTTTTGTCCTGTAGCAGATGCCTCGCTGTGAGTCGGCAAGGCCTGTAAATACTGACTTAAACCGCTAGACACACTGGGCTGCGGGCAAAAATCCGCGGTATTGGCATTAAACAAGTGACTCAGTTCATGGCAAAACTGCTCTATCACGGTTAGCCATGTTGGCCATGCATCTCCGCCTTTTTGCTGCCAAGGTTCAAAATACGTTTGCCCCACTTCGCTGCGGGTAAGAACAGGTAAGCACCCTACAGAATGACTGAGCAAATACATGCCTTTAGGTAATGAAAACTGCTGACTTGAGTCTTGCACTATGACTCCTCGCTCGCGGTATGGTGAAATGGGCAGCCACTGCTAGACTGGCCTTTTTCTCGATGAATTGGGTCACGCACTTCGCCATATGCTTGGCCCCAACTGTCTGTCATGCTGCTGCGCACCTGCCACAATTCGGGGAAGAACCTGTGTTTTGCTCCATTTTCTAATAAGGTCACGGCCCTGCCTTTCAATGACTTGGCTTCAAGGCCGATTGAGCGCTGAATAAGGAGGATATGTAAACTACGAAATTTCTGTAACTGCTCATCAAATTCAGCCAAGCATTCAGCGACTATGTAACTTTCATCATGGCTATACTGACTATCGTATACCTGCTCAATGGTTTTACCCCGCCCGGTGACATATCCCTTATTGAACACCTTCCATAGATCTTCTGGCATTTTTAATAGGGTACGAAAGCCCGGCGATTCTTGCCCACTGCCATTACCCAGTTGCAAGCGAATTTGTTGGTACTCTTTAGGTGACATGGTTTCCAGCAAGTCCAATTGCTGGCTCATCATGCGCTGAATAAAGTTCACCCGCTTCATTAGCGATACCACACGTAACGTGTTTTCCTGTGACATGTACTCCAGTACGTCTACTAGGGTGTAGATCATTAGCTTCATCCACAACTCTTCTACTTGATGCACTATTTGAAACTGCAGTTCGTCACCGTTACACAGCTCAGTGAGAGGCTTTTGCGAGCTCAACAGCTGCTGGCAATTTAGATAAGTCCCGTAATCGAGCATCTCTGGGTTATCGAGTAAGTTATGGTATTTTTGCCGAAAAACGCTTTGGGTATTTTCACTGGACGATGTTTGCTGCTGGCTCATAGAAGACTCGCTTTTAACTGGGTGGGTTCTCAACGTATTGTGATTAAATGCTAGAACACTCGCCTTCGAACATTGTTCTATTTATACTGCGTAAAGAGACCAGATCAGAACGATGTTCTTTTCAAAAGCAATAACGAGGAACGCATGCTAGATAAAAACAGCAAAAAAATCGTCAGAGCATTAGAAAGCGACGCTCGCATGTCGTTTGCTGCCTTAGGGGATGAAATAGGCATGAGCAAGACCCCTTGCTGGAACAAGGTTCAGCAACTGCAAAATACTGGGGTTATTCAAGGTTACAGTGCCCAACTTGACCCGAAAGCCCTGGGCCTCACCATACGGGCTTTAGTGCATGTAGTGGTAGATTTTGAGCAATATCAGGCATTCGAGCAGGCGATTATCGAACATAAAGCGGTGCGCTCTTGCCACGCCGTTACCGGGGATTCAGATTATGTGCTGGAAATACTGGCCGCAGATATCGATGCTTTCGACGAGTTGCTTCGCGCTCAACTCAGCCGATTACCTGGCGTACAACGCTTTAACACCGCCATTTCCACCCGCATGGTTAAAAACAATGGTGCTTATGCAGATATGTTGTGAGCCTTAGCGCCGTAAAAATGAATTAGCGTTTTGAACGAATTGTTTTAACAAAGGTGTATTAGGCACCAACGCCCTTACCGAATGATTCCACAAAGGCCTCTACAAAATTAGCGGGCGAGCTGTCATCCATATTAAAATATAAACTTGGCTCTATCAGTTCGATTTCGATCACTACATACTCATTTTTATAGCGTAATAAATCGATACGTGCATAGAGTGCATCATCCGGAAGTGATGCCATGGCATGCCGGGCTTGGGTGAGCATTTCCTCATCCGGCTCGACAGCTTGTAAGCTGCCACCATGCTCTTCTTGTACTCGGAAGTCACCTTGTTCAGGCTTCTTTAAAATGGCGTGACTAAAATGGCCATTGAAATAAAATAGCGAATATTCCCCTTGGGTAACGACTGCCTCGATAAAGGGCTGAACCATAAACGCACGCCCATTGAATACCGTTTTCAGGTTCTTTCCTTGATTGAGTAACTGTTCACGATCAAGCAGATACGTATCATCCGCGTTAGCACTAACACAGGGTTTCACCACGAGCTTCTCACAGGAAAAGCGCTCAAAACCAGCACTGACTTGTGCTAAATCGAATGTGTCTAACCATATAGTCGGCACAATGCTAATTCCCTGACTAGCAATGTCTTTTAGATATTCTTTACTGATGTTCCACGTCAACAAGCGCAGGCTATTGGCCAAAACAGCTTGCGACTCATCTATACGCTCTAAACATTGCATAAATGCGCTTGCGTGTTGCTGGTAATCCCATGTGCTGCGCACCACAACAACATCAAAACGGTTCCAGTCGACTTTTGTGTCGTGCCAAGATACCGCTTCAACGTCCCAACCCACCTGCTTCAATGGTGCATAAAGTAACTCGTCATAAACGAAGTACCCTTCAAGGTTGTCCGTGGATAAAAAAGCGCAACGTTTCATAAAGAGGTGACCTTTTGCTTGAAAATGTGAATTAGGTTATTCAACTTAGCTATTCATTCAGTAACGCTTGAATGGCTTCGGGTATCACTGCTGGCGCGCACACCACCACAGTTTTATGACGATTCAATTGCCCCTTAGTGATAGCCACTTTAGATTTTGGCACACCACACTGTTTTGCTAAATATTTGCACAGATGGGCATTCGCTTTGCCATCAACAGGTGGCGCTGTAATAGCGATTTTCAGCGCATCGCCATGCATACCGACGATTTCGTCACGAGAGGCTTTTGGTTGTATATAAATACGCAGTTGTAACTCTGCGTCTTTCATTTGAACAGCATAGTTCATCGATGCTTTTTCCGTTGTGCACGTTGCTGTCGTCTTTGCTCACGTTTCATTTCTTGACGCTTTTTATCCTTTAGCACCCCATAAATGATAGCAATCAAGCCTGCGACGAAAGCCACTGCTAATACAATCCCTATCCATTGGCACAGCAACGGATACGCACAGGGTAAACCGACTTGAATAGAGGCTTCGCTCACAGCTAAACGACCAACGCATGCTTGTTCATCGGTACCGTATAACTAAAACGGATTCTGACTAAAGCCGTCACGGGCTAGCAAGGCATGCGCCGTCATGGCCGACAAGGCCATTTCTACGCCGTCAATCATGTCTTCATTCGCCATTTGATGATACGCCGCAGATTGTCCGCATTGCACAATTTGCACCCCGCTTTTCATCAGCATTGAGAGTAATTCAATATTGGGGTTCTCTTTTCCATATTTGGCTTTGTACGCCTTGGCGCTGCGCATTTCGTTAGTGGCACTACCATGCACGACAATGGCGAGGTTAATATTTTTAATCTCGACGCCGTTAGCCACATGCATATTTAAAAAACGCGCAACGCTATCGTAGCCACGATTAGGCGTACCGTCTTTACCGGCCTGACTCACGTCGAAAACCACCTTAAGTTCAGTGTTTTTTTCTACCTTCATATCTTGCTGTACTGGCGTATGTTTACCGTAACCCCAAATGATCGGGCCATCGGTAAATTCCGCAGCAAAAGCCTTAGTCCCCATGGTCAACGACAGCAGCATGACCATGTTCATCATCCCTGTTTTCACGCTATTTCTTAACATACTTTTTTAGCCCTTTTCTTTTTAACTTTTCCCAGACCATATTGACAACTTACTTGGCCTATTTTTTTTCGGATTTAGTCAAATCTGCTTCGCGACTGGTTTTAAAGTCAGACGACATTTTCCATTTTGGCCAATCTCTTGAATTCGCTAATGTTTCAGTAATATCAACCATTAACTCAATATCTTGCTCTACTCCACCGAGCGACCAATCTGCTGAAAAATCATCTGCGGCCTTATGGTATTTATGGGCAATATAATCAGGATCCGTGTCCCCCAAGCTCATGAACAATAAACTCGGTACACCCTGTTTCGCCATGGAGAAGTGATCAGAGCGGAAAAACAAACCGTTTTGCGGTCTAGGATCGAGCTTTACACTTCGCTGCTGCTTATTAGCGGCGGTGGCGAGATAGTCTTCCATTTCAGATAAGCCATCGCCATATTGCAGAATATAATCCACTTTATCCAACACATTCATACCATCGATGTTAACCAAGGCGACCATATTTTTAGTAGGTATAATCTCCCCTTTTGCAAACTGCTCTGAGCCAATCAATCCCGTCTCTTCGGCGGTGAAATTGATAAATAAAATAGATCGTTCAAACGGGTTGAGCTTATGTTTAGCCATTAATATACGGGCCATTTCTAACGTGCCTGCTACGCCAGAGGCATTGTCAACCGCGCCATTATAGATAATGTCACCGTCAGGCGTTTGCTTGGTGCCGAAATGATCCCAGTGGGCGCCGACCAGAATATATTCATCTGGATATTTGCTGCCGACTATTTTCGCCACAACGTTACGAGAAGTCGCACGGCTAATGGTATTTTTAAGCGTGAGATTCGCCGTTTGTTTTAAGCTCACGGGCACAAAGTCCTTTTCCAATGCTTTGTGTTTAAGTTGCTGATATTGAAGTCCTGCCTGTGCGAAAATTTGCTCAGTGGCCGCTAATTGCAACCAGCCCATAATTGGCAGTTTAGATTTATTCTTTTCGCTATCGACCAAGGTGTATTTGCTGCCGGTATTAGAGCTTTCCACCACACCCCAAGGATAAGCTGCTGGTGCCGTCTCGTGCACAATCAACACTGCTTTTGCCCCTTGGCGAGCGGCTTCTTCATATTTGTAAGTCCAACGTCCGTAATACGTCATCGCGTTGCCGGTAAATAGTGCTTTATCTTGGGTCGCAAAGCCTGGATCGTTCACCAACACGATCACCGTTTTGCCTTTCACGTCAACATCCGCGTAATCGTTCCACTGGTATTCAGGGGCATTAATGCCGTAACCCACAAAGACCAACTCAGAGTCAGTTAAGTTTATTTCAGTGCTAATTTGCTCTGTGCGTGCGGTGAAATCTTTGCCTGAAGCAAAAGACAGTTCGCCGATATTAAGACGCATGTTTTGATCTGGGGTAATTTGCGCCATCGGCACAGCCTGTAGATATTTTCCGAGCGGGGATGTGTCATCGCTTTTCGGGTTTGCGCCTTGTAACCCCATATCGCGATATTGTTTGGCTAAATAAGTGACCGTCAGCTCTTCTCCCTCAGTTAATGGCCCGCGCCCTTGAAATGAATCTGAAGCCAGCGTTTTAATATGCTCAGCAACGTCAGACAAATTCACCGGAGATTCAGACGTGCCATCTCGCTCAACCTCTGCCATTAAATCAGCGGAGACACTAACAAATACAAAAAAGACAAAGCCCTTAACATAATTGTAAAGCGGGTGACGTAAATTTAAACACTTCATAGGTAATATCCATTCGTATACATTTAGCTAGTTTGGCACAGTTAACATGCTAATTTCACTGAATTTGCCGGTAAATTCGATTCACAGCCAAAGGGAAAAAATTTGATAACTAATTGGGAATGAAAGATGTTAACCGATATACTTTTGTTTACAATTGGCAGTACTTGTTGAGTGCTATGTACAACTATGATGCACATTCAACAACACATTATAATAATAACGAAACACAAATAAGGTTTTACCCCCCAATGAACAATAGATGGATGAAGGTTCTATTCCCCTTTCTAGCTCTTGCCGCCGGCTTTGGTGGCATGACATTGATAGAAGTTAGCGCATCAGAAGACGAACAAAAAGATATTGTCGATACGCGCCCTACCGTAACAATTGAAACAGCTCAAGCAGAAGACTACCAAGTGGTCATCTCCAATCACGGTGAAGTCCAGCCTCTCGAACGCACCATGATCTCAGCCCAAGTATCAGGCGAAGTGGTCAGTTGGCACCCAAGCTTTGTGGCCGGTGGTTTGGTATTGCGAGGCAGCGTGTTGTTCAGCATTGAAAAAGACGCCTACGAGGCAGCATTGCTTCAAGCGCAAGCCAATGTCAGTTTGGCTCAGTCACAATTGATTGAAGAGAAAGCCCGAGCGGATGTGGCCGAGCGAGAAGCCAAAAGCCTGCCCAGCAGCAAAGTGTCTGACTTATACTTACGTAAACCACAGTTACTCAGTGCTCAAGCTAATTTAAAATCAGCCCAAGCAGGCTTAAAAATAGCCCAGCGTGACCTAGACAACTGTGATGTTATTGCGCCTTACGACGCATTGGTCGTTAGCCGCAATATTGGTGTTGGCCAGTTTATAGGTCAAGGCACGACTGTTGGTGAGATTTACAATGTTGAAGCGGCTGAAATTATTTTCCCTGTGGCCGGTTTTGACCGCGAGTTTTTACCTGACAATCTGGCCGAAAAAGAAGCGAAAGTCACTACCAATGGCTACAACCCTATTGAGCGCACTGGATTAATCTCACGTGACTTAGGTGTAGTAGACCAAGCTACCCGCATGAGTCAGTTAGTTGTGCGGGTAAACGATCCTTATAGTCTTAAAAGTAATATGCCAGCCCTTAAATTTGGCAACTATGTGCAAGTCAGTTTTCCTGGTCGCACCCTAGAACATATTTATCGTCTACCCCAAGCATTGGTAAACAACCAAACTGTTTGGATCATAGATAAAGACAATAAGCTGCAACCTAAAAAAGTGGAAATACTTCGCGAAGAAGGTGAGTTTTTACTTATTAACAAAGGGTTATCAGACAACGACAGCATAGTGACAACGTTACCTGAGTACCCGCAAACCGGCATGGAAGTTAAAGTCAGCAGCGGTGAAAAAGCGAATGAGCTAACCGCTCAAAAAGCCAGGTAGGAGGGGTTATGTCTATAAATGATTCCGCTCCACGTCCTGATGTACCTCATCAAGATCCTGAATTACCCAATCCATTTGAGCAAAAACAAACTGGCCTGATTGCGTTTTTCGCCAATAACTCAGTGGCTGCGAACTTAATGATGATTTTCATAATTATCATGGGCTTGTTTAGCTACTTCACCATTCAGCGTCAGATGTTTCCTAACATCGAAATTAACTACATCAGCATCAGTGCTGTATATCGTGGTGCTTCGCCTCAAGAAATTGAAGAAAGTATTCTGATTAAAATTGAAGAGTCGTTGAAAGACATTACGGAGATCAAAAGATCCACCTCTCGAGCGTTTCGTGGCAGTGGCCGCGTGACACTAGAGATACAAGAAAACAAAGAGCTTTCAGATGTTTTGGACAAGGTCAAAGCTCGGGTCGATAGCATAGCGACCTTCCCTGCCGATATGGAGCCACCGGATATTTCACAAATTGAGTTCCAGCAAGATGTTATCGAAATGTCTCTGGTGGGTGACTTACCCATTACTCAACTTAAGCCGATTGCCAAAAAAATTGAAGATGAGCTATTGCAACTTAACAATATTTCATTGGTTGCAGTAGATGCACCAGAAGATGAAATTGCCATTGAAATCAAACCCGATATATTGCGTAAGTACAACCTGACCCTAGCTGACGTGCAACAAGCCATACGTAACTACTCAGCCAATATCTCGGCCGGTGAGCTTCGCACAGACTCGGGTATCGTTGCGGTACGCGTTGAAAACCAAATGTACAGTGGCGATGAGTTCCGCCGCATTCCTATAAAGATCAGTGAAACCGGTGCTAAGGTTTACTTAGGCGACGTTGCGACCATTGAAGATGGTTTCGAAGAAGGCCAACGCTACTACAAGTATTCAGGTGTGAACGCCATTTATATGTCGGTTAAAGCCACTAAAGATCAAAGCACAATCCCGGTATCTAAAACCGTCAAAGAATATATAGAGATGCGCAACAAAACCTTACCTTCAGGTTTGCAGCTCAGTATATTGGTCGACATGACGTATTACCTCAATGCACGCCTTGATATGATGCTCAGCAACTTATTCCAAGGAGCCATTTTGGTAGCGATTATGCTCACCATATTCTTGCGTTTTAGGCTCGCGTTCTGGGTGATGCTTGGTTTACCGGTCTGCTTTTTAGGCGCGATCATGATGATGCCTCTGTTTGGTGTCACCATTAATATCTTATCTCTATTCGCGTTTATTATGGTGCTAGGGATAGTGGTGGACGACGCCATTGTCATTGGCGAAAGCGCCTACAGTGAAATAGAAGAACGAGGGGGTGGTACAGAAAGCGTGATACGCGGAGCAAAACGCGTGGCTACCCCAGCGACATTTGGGGTACTGACCACCATTGCGGTATTCGCCCCTGCACTATTCTCAACCGGCCCAGAAGGGCAATTCTTTTACGTTATCGCCTGTGTCGTGATTCTGTGTCTTATTTTTAGCTTAGTAGAATCAAAACTGATTCTACCTGCTCACCTCGCTCACATGAAGTTTAACCCCGTAAAAGAAACTAGCTGGCGGGCTCGCTTCAACAAGCGCTTTTTTGGCTTCGTGAACGGCAAATATAAGCGCTTTGTTGAAAAGTGTACCGAATGGCGTTGGTTTGTTTTCTGTGTCTTCATTGCGGTTTTAGCCATAAGTTGGGGGTTAGTATCGGCTAATTATGTACGAATGATCCCGTCGCCTAAGGTGCCCCATGATTTCCCTGGCATCAAGTTTGAGATGAATGAAAACGTATCAGATGAAGCGGTAATCAACGCACTTGTGACGATAGAAAGCATGGTGATTGACGTTGATAAACAGATCATTGACGAATACGGCAGCAGCATGATGCGCGATATCATGGTATTTAACCGTGGCCGCACCGAAGGACGCGTGCAAGTACCATTAGTTGATGAAGATGAGCGTCATTTCGATGCCTTCGAACTAGCACGGCGCTGGCGAGAACAAATGCCAGACATTCCTGGCATGAAGTCAATTACCATCATAGATGACATTAACGGTGGGGGTAATGATGACGGCGAATTCGGCTATATGTTATTTGGCAGCGACATCAGCACACTGAATGCTGCTGGACGCGAATTTATCTCAATGCTTCAGCAAACTGACGGGTTATTCGATATCAGTTCATCAATTGACCCTGCCAGTAAAGAAGTACAGATGCAGTTGTTGCCTGTGGCCTACGATCTAGGCTTAAACCTAGCCGACATTGCGCGCCAAGTCGGAGCGAGCTTTTACGGTGGCGAAGCTCAACGGGTTATTCGCGGCGGTGATGAAGTGCGCGTAATGGTGCGCTACCCCAAACTAACCCGTGAACGTTTTGCAGAGCTAAAATATGCCGTCATCACGACACCCGGGGGTAGAGAGGTGATGTTAGGTGACGTAGTCAGCCTAACTGAAAAGCCAGGCATTAATTTTATTCGTCGTGAAGGAGGTTATCGCAGTGTGTATGTGTTCGGCTCAATCGATGAAGAGGAAGTTGAACCGAATGAAGTTATCGCCACTGTAGATGAAAAACTTCTGCCTCTGCTCAAAGAAAAGTATCCTGGGGTCAAGACCGAACTAGGGGGCACAATTGAAGAGCAGCAAGCACAACAAAGCCAGCAAATGATGTTTTTGGTTGCGGGCTTGATCATGGTTTATATATTGCTGGCAGCACCGCTTAAAAGTTACGGCCAGCCATTGATCATCATGTCGGTTATTCCCTTTAGTTTAACCGGTGCTATTTGGGGGCATTTCCTGTTTGGTATCGATTTGAGCATGATGTCGACCTTCGGCATTATCGCCGCTGCTGGGGTTGTCATAAACGACAGTCTCGTCATGACAGATTTTGTTAACCAGCAACGCGCGATGGGAATACGCATTAAAGACGCAGTAATCAACGCAGGTTGTGCTCGATTCAGAGCCATCACCCTGACATCGATTACCACCTTTGCTGGGGTGTTACCTATCATGTTTGAAACTAACCTTCAGGCTAGATTCGTTATCCCAATGGCGGTCGCACTAGGTTTTGCTGTTATGTACGCCACTATGGTGACGCTTGTACTCGTGCCTTGCTTGTATTTGATACTCGAAGATATTAAGAATATTTTCAGAGCTATTTTTACTGCAATTGGTCGCTTGTTTAGCCGCAAGCGCGTGAAGCATCAAGCAATAAAGAATAGTTAAGCCTCTAATAATAAAAAGAAAAAAGCGCCTTAAGGCGCTTTTTCGTCTCTGCTCTCAATATTTCATCAACGCGACCGATATCCTTAGCGATTAGACTTTAGTAGATGCTAGACACACTAAAATAACGTATATTTATTGACCAGAGTTTTAAAAACGTCATGCTCAAAAGCATATTCCTTTGGCACCTTAATTTACTTATCGTTTTTGCGATAAGGGAATGGGTCACGAAAAGAACGTAAAATTGAATCGAATCACTCATATATTTTATATCGGCGATTGGCAAGTCACCCCTAAGACAAACTGCCTACGCAACGGTGAGATGGTAAAGCAGCTTGAACCTAAAGCCATGGATGTGCTGTTAGTACTATGTCAGCAGCGTCATGAGCTTGGCCACGAGAGCGTCTTAAGTGCTGATGATATTGCAGACAAGTGTTGGGGCAGTGAAATTGGCGACAACCCAGTCCACAAAGCCATCACTCAGCTTCGAAAAGCCTTTAGCGACAAACCCAGTAGCCCCAAATACATCGAAACGATACGTAAGCGCGGCTATCGTATCGTGGCCGAGCTCGATTTTCCCGATGATGATGCAATAAATGCTGATACGTCGAATACAAACGAATGGCGAGGTGGCTCGCCCTTTCCAGGGTTAAGCGCCTTTGAGCCAGATGAAAGCGAGGTGTTTTTCGGTCGTAATGAGCAGGTCGCCACCTTGCTCACTCGGGTGTCAAAGCTAGTAAGTGCGAAACAAGCTTTTTGCTTAATACTTGGGCCAAGTGGCGGCGGTAAATCTTCTTTGGTAAATGCTGGGGTCTTGCCTCGCCTGACCCATAAAAATGGCTACGATGGCATTGGTGTCATCAGCTTTACCAGCCTAGATTTCGCTGATGTAGGCCAGTCTAGGCTCTTTATCGATCTCGCCTCTTCAATACTCGATTGGGACGTAAACGATATTCCTGTGTTTGATGGCTTAAGTGCAGAAGCGCTCGCTAGCAAACTACAAACAGACTGTAATCAAGTACTAGCCCTATGCGAGGCCGCGCTGGATTCAATTGGCACGCCCAAAGAAGATCAGCTCGGCGCTACAACTTATCAATATGCTAAACCTCAATTCTTTCTGTTTATTGACCGTCTAGAAGTTTTACTTTCATCCCCGGCCTTCGCTGATGATGAACGCAAAGTTTTTCTAAATACCATTGATACTTTGGCCAGTTCGGGCTGTATTTTAATCTTTAGTGCCTGTCGCAACGACTTTTATCCGTTAGTTGCTACGCACCACAGTTTAATGCGAGGCAAAGACCAAGGCGCCCATTTTGATCTACTTCCGCCTTCTGCAAGTGAACTAAGCCAAATGATACGCTTGCCAGCAAAAGCTGCGAATTTAAGTTGGGCAAACGAACCCAATAGCACCACCTCTCTGGATGAGATTTTATGCCATGAAGCAGTAAATCACCCAGATGCCCTGCCCATGTTGCAATACACCCTACAAGAACTGTACGAGCAGCGCAGCACTGATAACGAAATGCAATACTCGGTATATCGCAAATTAGGCGGGATCGAAGGCGCAATCGGTAAAAAGGCCGAAGAGATTTTTCTTCAGCTTTCCAAAGATCAACAAGCACAACTGGAATACATACTCTCTTTACTCGTTACGTTAACCCCAGATGGTGAAAACATCACTAGTCGCGCAGCTCGTTGGTCACAATTAGACGAGAACCCGATCACACATTCAAGCCAACATGAATTTGTGCAGGCCATGATTGAGAGCCGTTTGTTTGTATCACACTTACAACACGGTGAACCCTGTTTCAGCTTGGCCCATGAAGCCTTGATACAAAAATGGGCAAGGGCCAGCAACTGGATAAACGAGCACAGAGACGCACTCAGAATCAAAAGCCAATTACAGCAATTAGCTGGTCGTTGGCAATTTGAGGATAGAAACAAAGCGTATCTACTCCCAGAGGGAAAACCCTTATTAGAAGCGGTTAACCTGCAAAAAAGCGCCGTGTTTAAGCTTGATGAAGAAGAGTGTGCCTTAATCAACGCATCGCAAAAAAGTGGTAATGTAAAACGCTGGTTAAAACGCACCACCGTGACCTTACTTTGTGTGCTCACCTTTACCGCCCTGTTTATGAGCGTTAAAAGCCAACAGGCAGAAAATTTAGCCCAGCAAAAGCGCTTAGAAGCCGAAAGTCTATTAGGGTTTATGGTCGGTGAGTTCGCCGACAAACTGCGCAGTGTAAAGCGCATGGACTTGCTCGATGGTATTAGCAACAAGGCCTTAGAGTATTTTAGCCAACAAGATGAAGAGGTCGCAGAGTCAATTTTTCCGTCTTTAACCAGCACTGAGCAAAATTTTAAAACCCGCTTTCAGCATGCTCAAACCCTAGCTGCTATGGGTGAAGTGGCCTATTCGCGCAATAAAAACGATGAAGCCAAACAGGCCTTTGGAACAGCCCAAACGATTCTAGACAAACTATATAAAATACAACCCGAGAACAGCGAGCTTTTAAAAGCCCTAGGTGCGAATGCATTTTGGTTAGGGCAATTAGCCTCTGACAAGGCAGAGTTCACCTCAGCAAAGCCGCATTTCGAGGAATATCTGTCTTTTAGCAAATTGATGAATCAGCTAAAACCCAATAGTGATGACGCTAAACTTGAGCTTTCGTATGCCTATCTAGCGATGGGGGCCGTTAGCAGTAAACTGCAAGACATGAGTGTCGCCAAAGAAGCGTTTGAAAAGGCGTTAGCGATTCAATATGAGCTAACCGAAGATTTACCCCAAACTGACATGTCACAATCGGATATTGCAGATACCTTGGAGTGGTTAGCAGAAACAGAAGAGCAGTTAGGATACCTTGAACTAGCAGTTCAAACTCGTGAGAAAGTACAGCATATTATTAATAATTTATTAGAGTCCAATAGCGATAACGCTAACTTAATAGAAAGCCTTGCCTATTCCTACTTGAATAACGCCAATGTTTTATATTACCTAGGACATTATACGGCGGCAAATCAGGATGTTTTATCGGCAAAAGCCAACTTAGATACACTGTTACGGCAAGACCCGTCGAATGAAATATGGCAACTTGACTTGCTGGGTGCTAACGCGTTAAATCTATATTTATCGTCCCTGACTCGCAGTTCGCCTTCAAACCAAAGCATTGCATTGAGTGACTTCAAAAAAATATTAATGAGAGCGGAAAGACTCTTCTCGTCAATTCCTATCATCATCGAAGGCTATCAACTTAACGGTAATTGGGCGTTAGCCGCGCATGCGATTACATTGGCAACGCCAAAATTCGAACAGCTTTCAAAAGAACAATCTTCAAACCAGTTACTGTTGACCGCCTTAAGCAATGTTTATTTGTTAGCAGCAAAACAACATGAGCACGCACAGAACCAGGTAGGTGCTGCATCTACCACCAATGCCACTAGCAATACCCATTCCGACAAACGCCAAGCCTGTCAGCAGGCAGTGAACTTGCTACAACCCATTGTGACTGATAACAGCAGCTACGAGGTATTGCTGCCCTATGTGCAAGCCCATGACTGCTTGAAACAGCAGGATAAAGTTAGGCCGTTCATTGATAAATTAGCGCTAATGCAGATAAAGAATTATAGTTTTTAGCCCACCATAACGTTCAACCAAAAAGGAAGGAAAAATGTTCCCACAAATAAAAAAAATAAAATCCCGAGTATTTACGAGTCAAGGATGCGAGCCCGTAGTACAGTTTTACGATAGCGAGCAAAAAAGCTGGGATGAAGAGATTGTGCTCGATTTTAACCGCTCGGGCATGGCGATATTCACTCTAGATACTGATGACAGTGCAGACCCTTATATCTTTTTTGGGGCCTTACAAAAAACCGAAGATGGCTGTAATCCAGATACTAATTGGGATTTTATGATAAACGGCGCCGGTAACATTATTTGTTTTAACAACGATTGCCAAAACGCCCAAGATATCTCGGTCAGATTGACCTTAATTCAGCGCGGCGACGATGAACTTGCCAACGCCATCATCAGCGCCGACCCGAAAATTAAAAATCGTCCTACTTAGTTTGTTGATGTATTCAAGCTCAATACACAGTAGCTTGGCTATATTCACTGACTACTGATGAATAAAACGCCGAGCTCTTTATCAATGATCTATATAAGCGCTCTGCATGAGCGATTACATAGTAGATTTGCAAAGAGCATCCGGCGCTTGTGTATTGGCTGTTCGAGAAGTAGCATGACATTGGGCATACGGCACTTTGCTTTTTCTTTTGGCAATGCCCCTACCTCTTAGCATAACCACGACATTATCTTTAGTTACGCATTCACTCCACTGTGCCTTTGGGCTATCGTAATATTAAAAATCTAACAAGATAAAAGCCCCAACCCTCTAAGTGGGTAGCATATACATGGTGACATAATCCCCCCAACAAGCAGCATAGCTAATTTCAAATACTTAAATGGGATGCCCCGCAGCGCGGCTGTCGCAACGCGGTTGTCGCATGGGGGTGAAAGCGGGGCTCTCAGGAACGCAGTTCCTGCCGCTTGAACGGGCAGCATGGATGCTGCACTGGAGGTAGCCCCATGGATGGGTGACACCTAGCCGTTTATTACGTGAACCAGTATTGCATACCACTCGATGGGTGAAAACGGGGTTCTCTGGAGCACCGCTCCAGCCGTTTGAACGACCGACATGGATGTCGGACTGGACTCAGCTACAGGGAAGTATGACAACCAGCCGTCTACTACGTTAACAAGCTTTGAAATGTGATTGTGACTACAGTTATTTTTTCCATAGCGCAGAAACGAAAAAAGCCACCCGATTAAGGTGGCTTCATTCTAAATGGGAGTCTGGCGGTGTCTTCCGGCAACCGCCTTGTCTCGCAACGCGGTTGTCGCATGGGGGTGAAGACGGAGGCTTTTGCGAAGCGAAGCTTTGCCCGTCTGAACGACACGCCATGGATGGCGTGGCTGGTGCGCAACACCACGGATGGGGTGTTCTTCAGATTTCATGCAAAGCGCTAGAGCTGAATGCCACTCGATGGATTTGGTTTCTTCATGTGGGGGTAGCGTTGCGCGACAGCGCTTAGGATGAAGCCACCTTATCATTGTTGTTTAGATAGCCTTTGATTGTTTTTTGTAGCGCAGAAACGAAAAAAGCCACCCGATTAAGGTGGCTTCATTCTAAATGGGAGTCTGGCGGTGTGCTACTCTCGCATGGGGAAACCCCATACTACCATCGCCGCTAATGCGTTTCACTTCTGAGTTCGAGATGGG
>Ga0189289_10114_pt1 | contig 94992 bp, 66 predicted proteins | sample UW106minimetaG_FD_130313 | JGI IMG/M metagenome (GOLD analysis project Ga0189289, IMG submission 130313) | Marine microbial communities from the Costa Rica Dome - UW106 mini metaG | ecosystem: Environmental > Aquatic > Marine > Oceanic > Photic zone | place: Costa Rica: the Eastern Pacific...
AAACAAGGCGCATGACTGAATGAATAGTTGTTCTCTTTCGAAGTCATGCAAAGCAGTGTAAGCCCTTTTAAAACTCGCCTGAAAGGAATGCCCCAGCAGCTTTTGCTCTGCGTTCTCACTATTTGAAAGGGAACAACCATTACTTCATAGCGACGCCTTAATCAAAAACCGCTGGACGCATTCTGAGGGGGTACTTATTAATGCGGATTGGTATTAATCCATTAGACTAAAAAATACTCAGGTTGTGGTTTGCTTCTAGCGTTACGCTTAATGATGAGTTAGCGTAAACACATGACATATTGAGGTATTACCCTATGACTGCCACGATTAATCTACCTAAAATAATGCAAATTGGCGCCGGTGCCATCAACGCACTCCCCGCCACTCTTGAGCAGCTCGGCTGCCATTATCCTTGTATCATTACCGATAGCACTATGGTCAGGCTTGGCTACACAGAGTCCATAACTGATTTACTCAATGCGCACGGTCTGGGCTATGGCCTCTTTAGCGAAACGATGGCTGAGCCAAGTGAAGACTCAATTTTACCAGCAGTGGCATTGGTACAGCGGGAAAAATACGATTGCTTACTGGCATTAGGTGGTGGTAGTGCCATCGACACTGCCAAAGCAATCGCTTTATTAGCCACCCATGGCGGAAGCATGAGAGATTACAAAATGCCGCGCCCCGTTAACTTAAGCAGCATGCCGGTGATTGCTATACCCACCACAGCGGGTACAGGTTCAGAAGCAACCCAAGCGACGATCATTACCGATGCCTCAACCGACGAGAAAATGTTATGCATGGGCCCTGGGTTGATGCCCATGGCTGCCATAGTTGATTACGAGTTAACCTTAAGCTTGCCATCGCGTATTGCCGCTGATACCGGTATTGATGCCCTCACTCACGCAATAGAAGCCTATGTCAGTCGCAAGGCTAATCTTTTTAGTGACCAGCAAGCGATTGCCGCAATGAAGCTAATCGGGCAAAACTTATTAAAAACCTGTCAAGATGCTAAAGATCTCGCGGCCCGAGAAGCGGTAATGCTTGGAGCAACATTGGCAGGTATTGCCTTTTCAAACGCCTCTGTTGCCCTAGTGCATGGTATGAGCCGCCCGTTAGGCGTGCATTTTCATGTTCCACATGGATTAAGTAACGCCATGTTGTTGCCTACTGTCACTGAATATTCGATCAGCAGTGCACCCACACGTTATGCACAGTGCGCCATGTATATGGGACTAATCGATAATATAGAGGATGAAGATCAGGCACACCAAGCGCTGCTGAACCAATTAAAGCGAATCAATCAAACGCTCTCAGTACCGTCGTTAGCCGAGTTTGGAGTGGATAAAGATGTATTCTTTAGCACCTTGCCCTTAATGGCAGAACAAGCGCTGGCCTCAGGCTCCCCCAACAATAACCCGCGTCAGGTAGACAAAGACGAAATAGTGAAACTCTATGAAATTGCCTGGGAAAGTTAACAGGCAAATCGTTAACCTGTGATGGCATGCAACACGATGTCACAACCCCAGCAATAAAAAAGGAGCCAAAGCTCCTTTCGCTAATTATCGCTGGCCACGAGGTTTATGCTTCAGCGCTTTCACCTTCAACCTTCTGCGCTTCCACTTCCTGGGCAATCTGCGTTAATGCTTGCTCAAATACGGAAGCAGGCTGACCGCCGCTGATCAAATGTTTGTTGTTTACTATCACCGCTGGCACAGAGCTAATGCCGTTTGATTGGTACAAGTGCTGGGCCTCGCGTACCTCTTGAGTATACTTACCGGTGGTTAATATCTCTTGAGCAGCGGCTTTATCTAGCCCGACTTGCTCAACCACAGCAAGCAGTTGTTCATGGTTACTTGGGTCGCCGCTTTCTTTAAAGTACAAATCAAAAAATGCCAGCTTAAGCTCAGTTTGTTTGCCCGCCTCTTCAGCCCAGTGCAATAACCTGTGTGCGTCGAATGTATTATAAATACGGCCACCGCCACGGTTGCCAAATTCATAACCCACGTCTAACCCACGCTGCTTAATCATCTCACGATTTTGCTCACTTTGTTCAACGCTAATACCGTACTTTTCAGTAATATGCTCAACGATTTCTTGGCCCTCCGGAGGCATATTTGGGTTTAGCTCGAAAGGCTGCCAACTGATATCGGCTGTAACTTTACCCTCAAGTTTACCCAATGCTTCATCTAATGCTTTATAACCGATAATGCACCAAGGGCATGACACGTCAGAAACGATATCGATTTTAAGTGGGGTCGCCATAATTTAACTCCTAATTGCTCAGGCAAGTCACAGTAGCGTGATGCCGATTGATACGTTATACATTGGCCTAACCGTGCCAATATTCAAGCGTGAGACACAAAAACACACACTTTGCCTTAGCCAACACAAAGCGCTATCGCTTTGAAAAATCCCCCTAAATAAACCTTGCTTGGGCACAAAGACCGCCTTGAATGAAAATTAAATGCACTTTTAGTAAAAAAATACGAAATTTTTTACAAAATTACTTGAGATAATCTCCCCTAACCCCATTTATGACCGCAGAACAAATTTCTGAGCGAAGGCAAAAACCTTGCTCAATTTAAACGTCCGAGTAATCGGCAACTTAAACCTTTATTAACATTGGAATTTTCAGGAGATTTGAAAATGGCAATTCGTCCTTTAAACGATCGTGTGATCGTTAAGCGTCACGAACAAGAAAGCAAATCTGCAGGCGGCATCGTATTAACGGGCTCAGCAGCAGAAAAATCAACTCGCGGTGAAGTTATCGCTGTCGGCAATGGCCGCACACTTGATAACGGCGAAGTGAAAGCTGTAGACGTTAAAATCGGCGATATCGTTATTTTTAACGACGGTTACGGCGTAAAAACAGAGAAGCTAGACGGCGAAGAAGTATTGATTCTTAGCGAAAACGATATCCTAGCAGTAGTCGAATAATTAACCGTTAACCAAATTTAGAGGAATTAATATCATGGCAGCAAAAGAAGTACGTTTTTCTGATGACGCTCGCGTAAAAATGCTAGCTGGCGTTAACATTCTAGCCAACGCAGTAAAAGTTACCCTAGGCCCTAAAGGCCGTAACGTAGTGTTAGACAAGTCATTCGGCGCACCTACCATCACTAAAGATGGCGTATCAGTAGCCAAAGAAATCGAATTAGAAGATAAATTCGAAAACATGGGCGCTCAAATGGTGAAAGAAGTTGCATCTAAAGCCAACGACGAAGCCGGTGACGGAACCACAACTGCAACCGTACTTGCACAGTCTATCGTGACTGAAGGCCTAAAAGCCGTTGCAGCGGGTATGAACCCAATGGATCTTAAGCGCGGTATCGACAAAGCAGTTATCGCTGCGGTTGAACAGCTTAAAGCTCTTTCTGTTCCTTGTGCAGACAGCAAAGCGATTGCCCAAGTAGGTACTATCTCTGCTAACTCTGACACTGAAGTAGGCGACCTTATCGCTGAAGCAATGGACAAAGTAGGCAAAGAAGGCGTTATCACCGTTGAAGAAGGTCAATCTCTACAAAACGAACTAGAAGTTGTAGAAGGTATGCAGTTCGACCGTGGTTACCTATCTCCTTACTTCATGAACAACCAAGAAAACGGTACTGTTGAACTAGACAACCCGTTCATCCTTTTGGTTGACAAAAAAATATCTAACATCCGTGAATTACTACCAACTCTTGAAGCAGTAGCAAAAGCCTCTAAGCCTTTGCTAATCATTGCTGAAGACGTTGAAGGTGAAGCACTAGCAACACTTGTTGTGAACAACATGCGCGGAATCGTTAAAGTAGCAGCGGTTAAAGCGCCTGGTTTCGGTGACCGTCGTAAAGCGATGCTTCAAGATCTTGCCACACTAACTGGTGGTACTGTGATTTCTGAAGAAATCGGCCTAGAACTTGAGAAAGTAACTCTAGAAGACCTAGGTACAGCGAAGCGCGTTGTTATCAACAAAGACAACACCACTGTAGTTGACGGTGCTGGCGAAGAAGAAGCGATCCAAGGCCGTGTTGCTCAAATACGCGCTCAAATCGAAGAATCAAGCTCAGACTACGACAAAGAGAAACTTCAAGAGCGTCTAGCTAAGCTAGCTGGCGGTGTTGCGGTTATCAAAGTTGGCGCAGCAACTGAAGTTGAAATGAAAGAGAAGAAAGACCGCGTTGAAGATGCACTACACGCAACTCGCGCAGCGGTTGAAGAAGGCGTAGTAGCCGGTGGCGGTGTTGCACTAGTGCGTGCAGCGTCTAAGATTGTTGACCTACAAGGCGACAACGAAGACCAAACACACGGCATCAAATTGCTACTTCGCGCAATGGAATCTCCAATGCGTCAAATCGCTGCTAACGCCGGTGCAGAAGCATCAGTAGTGACTAACGCTGTTAAAAACGGCGCTGACAACTACGGCTACAACGCAGGTAACGACACTTACGGCGATATGCTAGAGATGGGTATTCTTGACCCAACTAAAGTGACTCGTTCAGCACTACAGTTCGCAGCATCAATCGCAAGCTTGATGATCACAACTGAAGCGATGATCGCTGAAGCACCTAAAGAAGATGCACCTGCAATGCCTGATATGGGCGGCATGGGTGGTATGGGTGGCATGGGCGGCATGATGTAATTGCATCACCACTCGTTAGCCATTGATTTATAAGGCTTTAATTTAGCCTTGTGGAGTCAATTGTGGAGACATTAAGGGTACCCATGTGTGGTGCCCTTTTTTATGTCTGTGAATAAATCTGTTTAGTAGACCTACTTCCTTCTATACGAGACCTATTTATAGTCCCCCTATGCCTTATGATTGAACGTTAGGGAATTGATGAATGCATTAGATGCTGGTGGGGGGGAGTACTGGGGTAATTAGCCGTCTTTACGATTGCGTCGTTCCCTTATTTTCAAACAAAACGTTATCTTGAAAAGCTCGTTTTTTAGTCATTACTTCAAATAGCCACCAGCTCTCACTGTTCTCTTTAGACCATGCTAAATAGGTACAAGCAGTTAGACACAATAATCGTTCCTATTTAAGTTGTTTTCTATTTATGAATACAATAGAATCTCAACGTCTTAAATGTATAAAGGAACACCTCGTGAGTAAACATCAAACAGTCGCATACATCAGGGTCTCATCAGTTCAGCAAAACACTGATAGACAGTTGGTGGGCATTGAGCGCGACAAAGAGTTTATCGAGAAGGTTTCCGCTAAGGACACTAAGAGGCCACAGCTCAAGGCTCTATTAGAGCATGTACGTGACGGTGACACTGTAGTTGTTCACTCAATGGATAGGCTTGCACGTAATACTAAAGACCTCTTAGAAATCGTTGAGGGGCTTAAAATCAAAGGGGTGAATGTGAGGTTCGTTAAAGAGAACCTATCGTTTACCGCTGGTGCTGACAATTCAATGAGTAACTTAATGTTGACCATGCTAGGTGCTGTTGCTCAGTTTGAACGTGAGCTAATGCTTGAGCGTCAGCGTGAAGGTATTGAATCAGCTAAACAGAAGGGGTTGTATAAGGGACGTAAAGCCAGCATTGATAGAGCCTCAATAATGGATGACATCAACAATGGTCTATCTGTACGAAAGACGGCCACGAAGCATGGCATTGCTGTTAGCTCCGTGAGTCGTATCATAAAAGAAAAGAGCTAGCTCCATAATCCGTATGATATTTGAGAATAGCCATTAAGTTAGATTCGTGGCCATACTTTCCCACTCTGGACGAAGTTTGATTATAACATTTCGAATGCTTCTAGCTACGGTATCTGGATAACCTAAAGTTGAGTAGTCCATCCTAGAATCTGGTCTTTCAAACCAATACCGCATGTGGATAAATGCATTTTTCTTTTCTAATAGTTGTGAGTCAAAATCTAATTTAGCTGTAGCTAGAGGACCTTGAGAGTTCCATTTTGCACGCTTAATTTGCCAAGGATCCGTCTTCATATAATGCTCATGATATTTTCTTATTTGTTTTTGTCTTTCAGTACTCAGTTCTCTAAATAATTGCACGTGATTATGTCCATTCGTCCAACCACCAAGATCAATATGCAAAATACATTTTAAAAATAACTCTGTTGAAAGTGCGGCATTTAACGCTATTGCCTCATTCAATCTAAATGGTTGGCCTGTACCAACTTCAGACATAGCTTTTTGTGCATCATTAGTAGCTTTTTGTAGCTTGGCTATAGTTAATTCCAAGTTGCAGGCGGCCCAGAAAATATCTCTTGCATCACAATCTCTAGGTTCAAATTTAGTTTTATTCTTTTTATTACTCATCACATCTTCCCTAATATCTGATAGGCCCAGTGAGTAGCCCTAAATAAGTGTCAATTTGTAATCTAAACTGTTGTGTACACCTGAAAGACTCTTCTGTCCACATGTGTACACTTAATGGTTTAAAGCATCCTATAAGGAGTCGTAATCCTTACACTATGGGGTCTAGAAGCCATCTATATATTCAGACGTAGATGACTCACTACCCTCTGTAGAACCTGCTTGTTGAAGCCACTTTTTACGCAAAGAAACAGATACACCCAATTCTAATCCCTTGACGGACTTCCTTAGTCCTTCACGAAAGTAATCCTCTCCAAGGTTCTCTATAAGACGATTAATTGCCGTAGATACCTCATTGATTCTAAGGGCATCCCATTCAGAGTCGCTAAAGTCCGCTTGCGTGAACTCTTTACCAGAAACAGCATCTGACAAACGCCTTATCTTTGGGAAACCTTTTGAGTCATACGCCCCACTAGATAGATACCAGTTACTCTCTAAGCCGTCTCTAAGATGTTTAACAAAATCATCTAAACTAGTATCCGTACTTGCTCCTTTATCCGCTAACACTTTACCACACGCTTTAAGTCCTTTAGCAATATGTGCTGCTTGCCCTTTACTACAGCCTACTGCTTTCATTACTTCAGATATACTCAGGTCAAATTCCCTATTTATGATTAGCTTACGGAACTTTGACTGCATTATCTCGTCAGTGGTAACTCCTACTCCATGGCCTTGATTTGCATCCTGTGCAGCAGAAAAGGCTTCCATAAAAGTACGGTTAGTTATGATTATCGCTGGTATCGTCAAGTCTGAATTAGGGTGCTCTTTTAAGTACTTCAAGCATGCACTAGTGCGGTGGAATCCATCAACAACGTAATAAGAGCTATTTACTACAAACACTATAATAGATTGTCTTATAGGGTGACCATTACGGAGGTCTTCTAGGATTTCTTTATCCTGTGAAGCTTGCTTTACTTCCTGTGCTGCTCGTAGGCGCTTATCTCTAATTAATTCACTATCACGAGCCTGCATTGCTGGATGTAAGGTTAAGGTACGAGGGTCTATTTTAGCGTGACGGCTATCCGACATATATTGATTCATTTGCTTCCAAAGAGTTTGATAAATGGATGATGGAGCGAGTTACTCCATGTAACGTGGACAACTTTATCCATTTGATAGGAGGTTCTTATTAACTGTGCTGGGTTACTTCCTGAAAGTAACAAAACTGGATGATGGTCTAACGTTGAAATAAATTCAATACCCTACCCTGCCGCTTGATCAAACTTTGAGCATATGCTCTATAAGATAAACTCCCCAGTTAAAAGAAACACACTAGCAATCTCAGTTATTGAATATAGAATAAGCAAAATAATCATTCTATTTCAGCTTCTTAGAAGTCTAGTATACAAAGTTAATTGGTAATGAAAGACCTTAAGTCTCACAGGGAAATAACGCATGCGTGGTTGGTTTAAAAAGTTGGCTCAGGTCCTATCAATAAATCCAGATAAACCTCTACATAGCCATTTCCTGTTTTGGCTTCCTATACTGATTTTCATTCCTATAGCTATGCTACTTTCATTCCCTGCTTGGTGTTTTTGCTGGCCTTCACCAGATAAGTATTCAGAGATACTCGAGTTTATAGGACTTCCAACATTTGTTGCCTCGCTAGCTATACCTTTTACTGTGGCTATTGGACGATTTCATGGCTCCGCACAACGAGCAAAGTCTAATCAGTTGACTGAGAAAAATATGACTTTTAACCATTATTTTGATCATTGGGGACACTTCTATCAATTTCTAGAAAAAATAAAGTTACCAGAGCCGTACAATCATTTCGTTACCATAAGCGAGCCATCAATATTATACGAACTTACATTTCCACTTAACAGTTTGGAGAAACAAGACATGTCTTTTGACGTGATTACCACGTATGAGTTAATTGCTAACAAAATAAATGACATATCAGACCTTACGAGGGCGATGATGCAACACGTTGATGACGGAGAAAAGCCCTTTGAAATGATTACTGCAAACTTTTATTTAAATAAAATAGGAAAACAATTTGGCCTTACATTTTCTGAAGAAATAGTTAAATACGTTATGCCAATAGGCGGTCCTAATCATGGTGTATTGCAATTATGCTTAGATGCAATAGATACCGTTTTAAAGGAGTCCTTTAAGTTCAGTCATCACGCTAGCAGCCTATGGACACCACCTTCACTAATAGCTTTTCTTGAAAGTAAAAGTGGTAATGAGACAAAATTCAAAGCGTTTACTGACAAGTTGAACGAAGTCGCTACGTATGAAGCAAACGATGAACTATTTGAATAGGTATTTGGCATGTTTTAAAATTCTATCGAATAAAATGCTACTTGTTGCTGAAACTACAACCAATCCCTTTCAACGACTTTAGCCATTAACTCAGACGCTTCAGCTAACCTAACGAGTTCATCAGCACGGGCATAATAGCCATAAGTCATCGTATTACCTGTTTTGTGTCCTACTATAAACGCTGCCGTTGTCTCATTTACTCCTGCACGCTGGTAAGCGGTACTTACGTGAGCACGAAACGAATGAAATGAATAACTTGAGTCTGATGTCACATGTGCTGTCTTATATTGACTAAACTTTCTACTGGCATCCTTACTCCTATATCCAATTAGATTGTCTTCAGGGGCAAGGTGGTCGACACGGTCTTTTAACAACCTATGAATTCTTTTAGGTACAGGAACCGTTCTTTGAGCAGCTTCTGTCTTGCCTTTGCGTATATACAGAGCCATCAAGATACCGTCGATATGTACATCAGAAACTTTAAGCTCACATAGTTCCCCTATGCGACACCCTGTAAAGAGGCCGAGCCAGATTAATAACCTAATAGCCTTATCATCCTGGGCATCAGCCCATTGAGTAAGCTGCTTAATTTGCTCCCTATCGAATAGTTGTTTCTTCACTGACTCTTTAGCACCTTTTTCGAACTTATAGTGCGTCAGAATATGGTCTTCAAATGGGTTATCTTTAATCTCTGATAACCCCACCTGCCAACTATGTCTGAATAAAGTCTTAAGCCTTGATAAGTTCCCTTTTACCGTTGATAAAGAGTAGGCCTGCACGGTCTCTTCAATATAACTCATGACGTCAGCTCTAGTTATCATCAATAGCACTGCGTCATTAAGACGACAATGTTCAAGGTAACGCTTTACAGTCCCACGCATCTTTATAATTGTGTCTGCGTTACGTCCCTTGTTTTTGCTTATCCAATCATTCAACGCATCCTTTAGAGTCGCTGTGTACTTGACCGGAACAAAACCTGTCGAAACAGCATTCGAAGCTTCTTTTTGCAATTCAGGATTGCGTTCTGTCCCTAATAACGTAGCTAAATCGAGTTGGTTGTAAGGAGAAAGTGGGTCATTACCTCCAAATTCCTTTTTGGCTTCAAGCAAGGTCTGATGATAACTAAGGAATGTAGCTCTACCACCAAAGGATGCCTGTTCCCTTTGTTCACTAATTATTGCTAGTAGCCTATCCCTTCTGAGCCTTGCAACGCTGAGACTATCAGTCTGTAATGACTTACTTAAAGTGCTCTTTCCTTCGTATATATGTTGGATCTCTTTGGGTAACCTCATGTTGAACATCCAGACATTTCTGCCCTTTCGTTGCTTAAGATATTTATTGTCCTTGGCTTGCCCCATACTACCTGCATACCTCATTGTGGTGCCTCTATGTGGAGACATATGTTACCACAAGGCCTTTAATGACGGTATCTTAAGGAATACAGGTGAGGAAACACGGCATGATGTAATCATGCTTCTCAAAGCTCCGCTTTGATATCTTGAAAAACCCGCTTCGTGCGGGTTTTTTATTGTTTGTTTTTTATGGCCTGCGGCCTCCTTTACACGCTGCGCGTGCGGGGCATTCGCTTCGCGAACTTTATGCGCTTCGCTTATTTATGGCTTTCAGCCACTTTATGCACTACGTGCACTTTATGTTCTTCGCACACTATGCGCAAAGCGCACTCTTATGGGCTTCGCCCACGTCATCCATAACGTATTTTCAAACCGCGTCCCGCGACTCAACTGACTTTTTACCAACAGCCGCAAAAAGTAAGCAAAAAGGGCCGCTCTCCAACAACTCTCTAACCCCTGCGCGTCTTGCCTAATACTGGTCGTAAAAACGCGTTCCCGACACGACTTTTACTTGGATTGCATCCATGCAATTGACCCAGCATTAGCCTACGATGCTCGGGGAGAGTTGAGTCGAGATACGGGTGCTTCGTAGTTAGATTAAAGGTATGAAAAGGTACCACTTTTAGCGGGAAAGTGTGAGTCGCAAGAAAAGCAAAAGCAGCGACTTCGTCGCTAAAGAATATGCATTGTATTAGACACTTTATTTTACGAAAACTTGAATCAGGTGCATATCGTGCGCATAATATGTGCATCAATGATTGGAGTGTTAGTGATGAATATTACGTTAGGTAAAGAGTTTGAAAGAAGGATCACACAGAAAGTATCTGATGGTTTGTACACCTCCGCGAGTGAAGTTATCCGTGATGGTTTGAGGCTATTATTTGAAAAAGACGTTGCTAAAGACCAGCAACTTAAAATATTACGCGAAGAAGTCGCGAAAGGCTTCGAACAGCTAGCTGCTGGCGAATCATCAAGTAGCAGTGTAATGGATATATTTGATCAAGCCTCTCACTCGGTAGCTAGTAAATCAGCGAACAATAATGACAACGCCGAGCTATAAACTATCTCCTATAGCCGAAGATGATTTATTCAAAATAATATCAACAACGATTGAGTCTTGGGGAAGTGCACAGGCAAAGATGTATGCCCAAACCATTGAGTCAGCATTATCGAAACTAGCTCAATACCCAGACTTTGGTAGAGAAAGAGATGATGTCTATCATGGAGCAAGAAGCTTTCCTGTAGAAAAACATATTGTATTCTACCAAGCCAGTGATGAAGGCATTGATGTGGCTCGTATTCTTCATCAACGTATGGACCCCTCTAAACATTTCTAACTGTGCACGTTATGCACTAGGTACACCTTATGAGCTGAGGCCATCTTTACACGCTGCGCGTGCGGGGCATTAGCTTCGCTTATGTCTAAGCCGCGTCCCTCGGCTCGCCTCACTTCTTTCCAACAGCCGAAAGAAGTAAGCAAGAAAAGCAAAAGCTGCGACCTTGTCGCCAATGCTCAGGGAGAATTGGGTCGAAGAGAGCATAAAACAGCGAAAACTATTTGATTTAAGTCCGCTCTTTAACATTCATCTACTAAGATACGATCTCAAAATGTCCGCACCTCATAAACCATTATCGTTTTAATGATTTTGTAGTTAATAAAAAACCGCCGGAGCGGTTTGAAGATTGTGCAAAACAGCACTTGGGATCTAAAGGTACATCAAATGACCACCCAACTGAGAATATCCGAGACTGAATTGGTCAAAAAATATAGCGTATAAAATATATTTTTTTAATGTCCCCAAAAGTTCGCTGATAACTAACTTAGATTGCTGGATATGGAAAACCATTTCCGCTCCCCACTGCTTATTTCTTTTATTACGCTTTCGTTTTGTCATGATTAATTTTCCACTTTTGTGGTTAATACACATCCTGAAACCATCTTCAGGAACGAAAGCAGAATTTGAAAATAAGGCACGGCCTTACCCACTGTCACGGACGAGTTGATTAAACAAATACTGCAAATTTACACACCTAAATAACTAAAACACGGCCTTAGTACTATAGGTAGACTGCGATGAAGAACAACCACAGTATGTGGTGATTATAACACAAACTCATCCGACCAGTTGAGTTTTTTCTAATAAAATAACTGAAAGTTCCAGCCAAAATCGCATTTTCCAAAACGAGCTATAGAGACACCCATGTTAATGCGAGTAATACCGCGACGAAATCTGGGGTGAGTGTTTAATGTGAGTGTGGGTGTTTAGATTTTGCTTTGTGCTGATACATTCGTTTGTCAGCTAATGATATGCATTCTGAGGGCCCTTTCGCTTCTAGGCTGGTTGCTAGTCCATAGCTAACGCCCGCATCGCGCCATTGCTTGCCTAGCTCATTTGAAAGCTCTGACATTTGTACGAATGCATTCTCAGCAACATTTTTAATACTGTTAGCTGAAGTAGCCTTTAAGACCACCACAAATTCATCGCCCCCTGAGCGAAACACGTCGCCCAATGAATAAAACGTCTGTTGTAGCAGACTCGCCGTTTTAATAATAAGTTTGTCACCTTCGTCGTGTCCACTTCTATCATTGATACGTTTTAACCCATCTAAGTCTATATAAACAATGACGTAGCAATCAGGTATTTGCTGGATGCACTCCGATAGGGAGAACCTATTTCCTAACTGTGTCATCGAATCAATGCGTGACAAGTATTGATTTCGAGTAAATTCCTTTTGTTTTAATTTAAACCATTCAGTTAAACACAACAAAATACATAAGCAGTCTAGGGACAAGGCGAATATTACGGCAGATTCAGAATATGCTAGCTCTCCAAAATATTGGCTGTGAGCGGCTATGTAGTAACCTAACGCCATACTATAAAGTAGATTGCCGACTAAAAAATACTTGGCTCTGAAGTCACGCTTTTTAAGCATCCCGACTCCAATAATGATCGTGAGTACTATCCAAAACATGGCCAATAAATGAGATAACAAGTACGCTAAGGTAAATGGCATAAACCACATAGCAGTACCTAATATAAAGCTCGTCACACTCAACCATTTCAAAAACGTAAACAGCTTTTTGTGGACGGTTCTACATTCAAATAAATCAGAAACAAACTGCGCGGCACATGCAATAGCGAATGGGAAAAGCAGTATTCCTCCGTAACTTGAATTAAAGGGAAAATCAAAAATATCATTGAGCATACCAGATGCTGCAGCCCAGCCAACACCGTGAAACCCTAAATAGCCTGCACAGGTTAAGGCTACCCGTTTTCTCGTTCCCGTATATATAAGTACGGCCAGCAACGACAAAATAAGCATTGCGGTAATGCCTGCTATAGAAATGCCATTATTGAATTTTTGGTACTGATAAAATTCTTTACTATCCAAGATAGAAAGGGAAACAGGCGTAGGAAACTGTTTGGCTTTAACAAGTAACCACAAATCTACTTGCTCATTTTCAGTGGCGGTTTGCACTGTAATGGCTTGGAAGTGGAGCAGGGGTGGAGTGCTATCATCCTGCAATTGAGAAAACACCTGAAAAGTAGGGGTTGGTTGATAACTCGAAGAATATGAGGCTAACCCTATATCGATAAAATTAGCATTCACGATTACAAAATACTGCCCCTTTTGGGGAATATTCAAAGTCACTTTGGTAAAATAAGCCCCCGTCTGCCCCCCCAGCGACGGCATTACTCGTGCGTTTTGAAGAGTGCTTTTGATACGTTCTAGCTTACCCATGGCGTCAAGGTTTGCTACATCAACCGAGTCATCTAACGCATGCCATAAGTTTGTATCTACTAGCGTATTATTCCCATCTGATAACTGCAAAGCCCCTTCTCCGAAGACCGGGAACGCTACCAGCAACAGTAGAAAGTATGTAGCACGAAAATGAAAGTAAGAACGCAAAATCAAACCTTGTTTTACCGATTAAGGACTAATATCACCGTTGGCTATCTAGTATTAAACAATCACTTGCTAGCTCAGTAGAGAATACATGCAAACTGTCTATATAACACACAGTGGAATTTACTAGGAAATAGCAAATTTTTTAATTTTAAAGCAACTGTGAGCCCGCTTCACTTAGCTATTTGGCTAATTTTTGCTACTTTCAGCGGTCATAAATGATGTATCACCCTATTTAAGCATCATCTTTGATTAAGCAGATTTAGTGGGCTTTTAACTAACGATGCCAGCATCGCTAAAAGGAAGTGATAGAGAGAAAGGAAGTTATACAGACAGCCACTCTAAAATTTGCATCCACGTGACCACCAATAAAACTGTATTGGTATGCGTTTCTGCACTCGAGAATGAACTTTTACTTGGATTTCAGGTGTTGATAAGGGAAAACAGCGACGATTGCGCAGCTTTTGACAAGCGCCCGCCTCACAAGCAGTGCATTAAGTGTATTGACTGAGATTAGTTTAAGTTTAAGCGCGCTTTAGCAGCTCTTTTGCTTTGCCCATCCCGCGTATTCGTTGATGATGAGTGTGACGCTTGAAGGCATTCATCATTTGCTCTGCGCCTGCTGCGTAGCAGAAGTGTTTTTCAAAGTCAGTGGTTAAGGTTAGCCACTGAGCACTATCTAATCCTAGTCTTTCTAGAATAGGGCTTTGAGTGTTGTCGATATAACCTGCCTTGTCATCACGAATACAGCGACCCGTGGTATCGATAAGCTCACAGTAGTCTTTGAGTGAGTAAGCAATTCCTTTAGATATATTTTCTTTCGGGTTTCCTGCAAAGGGCATTAAGGTACTTGGTTGGGCTTGATGATGTTTAACGGCGTGAAGACGCTTTTTGATACTGGTGTGTTTTGCCGTTTCAGGTGTTTTGGCTATCTTCGCTCTAATCGGGTTTAAATCCACATAGGCCATACAAGCCAGCACGGCACTTTCATCTAACAAAGCTTGGGATTTAAATCGCCCTTCCCACTAATTTATCAGGAATAAATTAGAACAGCTTTAGCTGGCCCGCAGGGAGAGCGCCAAGGATGGCTGCGAATAAAACCTACCGGTACAGTCATCTTCTTTATTGGCTTGACGGGCAATATATTCATTCAAGTCACGCATAAACCAGCTGATGTCGTACAAGCGTTTTCTGTAAATTTCAACGGTATCATCAAGGGTGATTAACTCTCCTTGGGTTAAGGTATCCCCGTTAATAAACTTTTGAGTCAGTAACGTACCTTTATGCAGCGTGTGATAACGCTTTAGTACCGATTCGGTATCCCATTTATCAGTCAAGGTTTATCCACACAAAGCACCACATGAGTATGATTGCTCATCACTGCATAAGCGCAGATATCAATTGCGAACACAGTAGATAAAAACAACAAACGCTTCTCTACCCAACCACGACGATGTTCGTAGCTTTGCCCTGTCAGCGTGTTTGTACCGCATAAGAAAGACTGGCGAACACAACGGGACACACAGTGACAAATTTATCGGGAATATAATTTGAACAGCTTTAGCTGGCTTCGAAGAAGTGAACGACATGGATGTTGTGAATAAAATAAGGCGTATCGATTAAACTGATTTGGCTTTTTCGTGACTGAGGCATAACAGTCGGCTCAATAAAATGGAACACGTATCAAGTGTAGTTTAGGTTGTAAAATTAACCATTTTTATCATGGGTGTCTCGATATCTTTCTTTTAGAGTACAACACGCCTTGCCCTAACCTCACAGTGGTTAAAACCGAAATAGCACTGGTTACTAATCGAATAGTTATGTTTTGTTAAGTTGTTCTCATTTGTTAGTTGCAAACCATTACCGTTATATTATAACATATCTTAAATTATGTTATAATATAACGATGTGAGTTTCACGTGATTGAAATAGTGCAGGCTAAGGCCGTCATTGAGGCAAATTCGCTTTGCGTCAATATTAAAAATAATTCCATTTTGAAGAGTCTCAATTTCCGCGTTGAAGCGGGTGAAATATACGCTTTGCTCGGCGGCAATGGGGCGGGTAAATCAACTACACTGAAAACCCTTTTAGGGTTTAACGCCCCAAGCAGTGGCTCGGTTAAAGTGGATGGTAAAGAGGTTATCAATGCACTCAATCATGTACGCGAAAAAACCGCCTACTTGCCAGAATCCGCAACCTTATATACTCACCTAACGGCCAGAGAAAACGTCAAATATTTCTTGTCTTTAGCTGATATACAAAAATCAGATGACGAGATTGACCAAGCGTTTGATCGTGTTGCTTTGCAACAAAACGCGCGGAATCGCCACATGCAAACTTATTCAAAAGGCATGCGCCAAAAAACCGCAATAGCGTTAGCCTTGCTGCGCGAAGCACCCATCTTTTTGTTAGATGAACCCACCTCCGGCCTCGACCCCGTGGCTATCGATGAATTTAACCAACTTGTGCGCGAACTTGCCTCCGGTGGCGCTACCATATTAATGGTGACCCATGACGTATACGGTGCCTGCCAAGTAGCAGATCGTATTGGCTTATTGCGTGATGGCGAGCTTGTGGGCGAATTTTCAGCCCCGCAAAACGGACAAATTGAAACCGAACAAGTACACGCGGCATTTGCCCAACGAGGCGCAGCGTGAGCGAGCATTCATCTTCAACATCACGTTTTGCAAAAATGATGATTGTCGCCAAAGACGAGTGGCGGTATTGGCTGCGTTCTAAATTAGCAATATCAGTATTGGCAATTGGCTTGATCCTTACATTGTCATCTGTGGTAGTAACCGCCATCAATACAATGGAACTAAGCCATACCCGTCACGCACTGCAAGAGGATGCAGAGCAGACCTTTGCAGACCAACCGGACAGGCACCCCCATAGAATGGTGCACTATGGGCATTATGCATTTAGAACCCCATCGCCACTCAGTGTTTTAGATCCCGGCGTTGATGCCTACACTGGAAATTCTATATTTCTAGAAGGACACAGGCAAAACAGTGCGATGTTCGCTGACCAAAAACAAGGTACAGCGCTAACTCAGCTTGGTAGCCTAACGCCGGCTTTTATCGTACAAACATTAGCTCCGCTGCTTCTCATTCTTATTGGCTACAGCTCGGTCAGTCGTGAACGCGAAGCCCAAACACTCACCTATTTACTATCTCAAGGCACGTCTGGTTTCACCCTAATTGCAGGCAAAGGCTTGGCGTTAATGTCAGTCATTGGCCTCATTTTAGTGCCTGTAGCCATCTCGGCGCTTTTTAGCCTGCATGAAGGTGAAAGTATCACAGCTATTGTTGGCTTTGTTTTGGGTTATGCCCTGTATCTGACAGTCTGGGCTTTGTTGGTATTACTGTGCTCTAGCGCGCTTTCCAAAAACAGCGAAAGCTTTACCGCGCTGGCACTTACTTGGATATTCTTCTGTGTGGTCATGCCAAGAGTCGCTAGCTCTACAGCAATAACCACAGTTCCTGCTGCAGGTAAGCTAGAAACAGATTTTGCGGTTGCCGCCGAAATGAGAAAATTAGGCGATGGCCACAATGCGAACGACCCAGCATTTGCCCAAATAAAAGCGTCTTTATTGGAAAAATATAACGTGGACTCAATTGATCAGCTTCCTGTCAATTATCGAGGTGTGATAGCCATGACATCGGAAGCAAAGTTAACCCAAGTGTTAAATGAGTTTGCCGAAAAGCGCATGCAAACCGAGCTAGCCCAAACGAATGTATCGAGAGACTTCGGTTGGTTATCGCCTATGGTAGCCATTCGCTCTTTATCAATGCTCACAGCCGGTACGAGTATCGAAACCCACCATAAATTCCTACGTGAAGCTGAAGCGCTGAGATTCGATTTCGTACAAGGACTAAACAAAGCTCACGTCGAACAGCTCAGCTACCAAGATGATATGAATCGAAACAAGGACACTGACTCTGGGCAAAAAGCCCGGGTAAATGCGCAAAACTGGCAAGTATTAGATGATTTTTCGTTTGCTGTTGATACACCCAGCCTTCGATTGCAGCGCGGTGCTCCTGCATTTTTACAGCTGTTAGCCTGGATAGCAGCGCTAATCATTGTCATTCGATTGGTAGGGAAACGCTTAGTATGAGTTATATGTTTAAACAACTTAGCCGCGAATGGCGATTCATGTTGCGCCAGAAGTATCTTTTAGTGTTGCTAGGCTGCGCTATCTTAATATCTGGTTTTTCAGTACAAAGTGGCTTGAATGAGGTTGCGCAACAACAGCAAACCATTGAACGCTTAAAAGCAGCTGATGTAGCGGATCGCACTGACACGCAAAATAAGCAAGACGAAATCGGAATGTTAGCCTATTACACCTTCCACCTTACTTATTCAGCACCGTCAGATTTAGCCTTTGCGGCGTTAGGTGAGCGCGATATTTACCCGTGGAAGCACCGCATTAAAATGCTCGCTATCGAAGGGCAAATTTACGAAAGCGATACCCAAAATGCAGAGCTTACCCAAGCAGGCAAAATCGATTTTCTGTTTGTGATAAGTGCGCTCTCACCACTTATTGTCATCTTATTGTTTCATGATTTATTCGCTAACGAGCGCAGCAGTGGCAGGCACGACTTATTAGTCACCACGGCTAAATCCCCTTGGGCTTTATGGGGAGCAAGAGGCGCAATACGTTTCATCTCGCTTTTCCTGTGCTTAATGCTGCCATTTTATGTGGGCGCGTGGGTCAGTGGTACGTCACTGGTGGCTGTAGGGCTAGTCTCTTTATGCTGCTTCATGTACTTAGCATTTTGGGCAATATTAAGCGTTTACTGGGGCAAGAACGCAAACAGCGGCCCTAAAGTCGCCTCTGGGTTAATAGGAATATGGGTATTGTTCGCCTTTATTACGCCTATTTTAGGTGACTTAGCGATCAACAAATTTGTTCACTCTCCTAAGGGGGGCGACATCATGCTAACCCAGCGAGAAGCCGTGAACGACGCCTGGGATCTCCCAAAAGAAGCCACGATGGACGCCTTCACTGCAACCTACCCTGAATGGAAAGACCATGTCGCCATGCAAAGCATGTTTGAGTGGAAATGGTACTACGCCTTTCAACAGGTCGGAGACCAAATTGCGGCTCCTATCTCTCAAGAATATCGTGCTGCATCCCAGAAAAAATATGAATTAGCTGGGTACGCTTCTTTGCTCTCTCCGCCTCTGTTACTGCAACGGGTGTTAACTCGCCTCGCTGAAACAGACGCCGTGGCCGCGCATAAGTACGAGCAGCAAGTACGAGCCTTCCATAAAACGTTGCGCCTGTATTACTACCCTTTCTTATTTGCACAAGGCGAATTCGACAAAGGGAATCTGGCTAACTTGCCTAGTTTTGACAAGTTCATTAATAAACAACACGGCGTTCGCGATACAGATAGCGCTCAAGCGACCAATAAATAACACACAACTTTCAAAAAGGTTTCACCATGAACTCTGGTACACAAGGGCTAAAGCTCACCTATCTCAGTGCTTGCTTAGCTAGCTTGTTTATTCAACAAGCTATCGCAGCAGATGAACAAAGTGCATCACAAAATGTCGACCAAGACAGTACTATCGAAACCTTAAGCATTGTAGGGTCACGACAAGCGTATCAAGGCAACTTTAGTCCTTTAGAGACTCCTCAATCAGAGTTAAGAATAAATTCTGAAGCATTAGCAAATGCAGGGGCGATTGACTTAAACCAAGCACTAGATTTATCTGCCTCTGTTTCCCGTCAAAATAACTTTGGCGGCCTTTGGAACAGCTTTTCACTACGTGGCTTTGTAGGCGATGAAAACCTACCGAGTAACTACTTGGTGAATGGTTTCAATGCGGGTAGAGGTTTTGGCGGCTCTCGTGACCTATCGGGTATCGAATCTGTTGAAGTGTTAAAAGGCCCACGTGCTGCATTATTTGGTCGCGGTGAACCTGGCGGCACGGTAAACCTAGTAACCAAACGCCCAACATTTGACACCCAGGGCGAAATAAAAATATCCGCAGGAAGCTATGATACATACCGAGCTGATTTGGATTACACCACTCCGTTATCCGACGATGTAGCAGTGCGCTTTGTGGGTTTTTATGAAGATGCTGGCAGCTTTCGTGACACTGTTAAAAGCAAAAAAGAAGGCTTTAGCCCTTCTATCGCATGGGAGATTGACGATCAAAGCACCTTAGTTTACGAATTAGAATATGCTCATCAAGAAGTGCCTTTCGACCGAGGTGTGTTAGCGATAGACAACAAACTTGGGGTCATCCCACAAAGTCGCTTTCTGGGCGAGCCAGCCGATGGCCCAATCGAAACTGACGCGTTGGGTCACCAAGTAGAATTTCACCATGATTTTGATGATAACTGGAGTCTTTTGCTAGGCGCTAACTACCGAGATACTTCGCTAGAAGGCTTCGCGACCGAAACGGGTTTTGCAGGCGTTGTTGATGATGAAGTAAATCGTTTTCGTCGTTACCGCGAATATGATGCCGAGTATCAAGTATTTCGTGCTGAGCTTTCTGGCAGCCTAGAGGTAGCAGGTATTGAACATCGCCTCATCCTCGGGGTCGATTCAGACAAGTTTGATAATGACCAATTTGCGCTGCGCGACCGCACCACGGAGCAGTACATCAACATATATAATCCCGTTTACAGTGACGCTGATGATCTAGCGAATGACTTCTCTACTCAAATTGACCGCCTTGAAACACAAGAGTCTCTTGGCGTGTTTATACAAGACCAAATTAGCATAACCGACAAGCTTGATGTGCGTATCGGTGCTCGTTTTGATGACTATCAGCAAACCATGGATAACCGTTTATCTGATAGCAAGTCAAAGCAAAAAGAATCACGGATCAGCCCGCAGTTTGGTGTTGTGTATGAAGCATCTGACGTGCTTTCGGTGTATGCGGCTTATGGTGAAAACTTCCGCCCATTGTCAGGTACAGACAGCAACGGTGATGGCTTTGAACCAAACCAATCAACCTCAGCCGAGATTGGCATTAAGTTCACTTTGAACGACGGAGGGTTGTTCGGCACAATCGCCATATTCAACGTTGAGCAAGATAACCTTCTGGTAGTTGACGACCCAACTAGCTTTACTTACGCCGCCATTGGCGAGGCCGAGAGTCAAGGTGTTGAAATTGACATCAATGGCGAGATTGCTGATGGGCTAACCCTTTGGGCATCTTATGCGTATGTGGATGCGAAAACGAAAAATTCGTTTTTTGATGGCAATTTTGGTTACACAATTGAAGCCGGAACGGACCTGCTTAACGTGCCTGAGCAACAACTTAGCCTGCAACTGGTTAAGTTGCTTGAACTAGATGGCAATGAATTAGAAGTCGGGGGTGGTTTAGTGTATGTAAATAAACGAAATGGCTACTTTGGCACTGATTTCACCTTACCTAGCTATACCATTGCCCGAGCATTCGTAGCGTATGACCTAACCGAGTCCTTAGCGCTTAGGGCAGAGGTCGATAATTTGTTTGATAAAGATTATTACACCAACTCATTCGCAGATGCTTGGGTACAACCAGGTACACCGCGCAGCTTTAGAGTATCGGCATCGTACCAGTTTTAACTGGTACGCTAAGCCCTCTAGCAATTGAGTTTAAAAAAGCTCGCAGACTTTTCGGTTTGCGAGCTTTTTGTTATTAACTATGACTGAGTCTGAGTGTCGCTTAGCTAAACTCAACAGTTTTTTAATAAGCCGTTTCAGCTAGCCCAAAAGGGTTATCAATGCTCTCGCTCGGTTGGGTAAACCATCTGGGGCCGTCGTCAGTCATATAAAAATGGTCTTCTAAACGAATGCCGAACTCATTGGGTATCACCAGCATAGGCTCATTACTAAAACACATGCCAGCAGCAAGCGGCGTTTTGTTACCGCCAACTAAATACGGCCATTCGTGAATATCTAAACCAATGCCATGACCAGTACGATGCGGGCAGCCCGGTGTTTGATACTCTGGGCCTAATCCTTGGGAGGCCAAATACTGACGAGCCGCTGCGTCAACATCTTCGCAAGGCGCGCCTAGTTTAGCAGCGTTGAAGGCGGCCAACTGAGCGGCTTTTTCATTGTTCCAAAACTGTCGTTGCCTACTCGTTGGCTGACCAAATACATAGGTTCGGGTAATGTCAGAAATATAATCGTGCACTTTGCAGCCGGTATCGATTAACACAACATCCCCTTCATTAAGGGTTTGTGGATCCTTTACGCCATGGGGAAAGGACGTGGCGCCCCCAAAGAGCACAATACAAAAATAATTGCCCGGCGCCCCCACCTTTTGATGCGCTTGTTCAATAAATGCCTCGACCTCTGTGGTACTTATACCTGGGTACAGCATGCTTGCCGTTGCTTGCTGCACAGCCAGCGTCATATCCATGGCTCCCTGCATTAACGCCAGTTCGTTATCCGATTTATGCATTCTGCAATGGGCGGTGACTTCTTGTGCATTGATAAGCGTTAAGCCCTCTTGGGCTTTATTAATGCCGTCGAAGATAAAAAACTGCGCACTTTCATCTATGCCAATCGTGGCGGTTTTCGCTATTCCTAAACCTTCTAGTACCTCTACAAACAAGCAATAAGGGCTTTCATGTTCCTGCCACCCATGTATCGGCCCATCAATGACTTTAAAACCGTTTAGGCTGCCAATTTCAAAGTGAGGCGCGATGTATTGCACATCTCCCTTTGCGGGTAAAATAGCCCCGACCATGCGCTCACTGGCATACCATTTCATACCTGTAAAATACGTAAGGTTTGTGCCTGCATTTAGATAAATAGCATCGATTTTATGGCTTTGCATGTACGCTTGCGCTTTAGCAATACGCGCTAAGTGTTCCTCTACCTGGATAGGAACAAGGTGTTGCGTCATATCACTAAGCGTCGCCAATGCTTGCTCGGGTGTTTGCGTACCAATCCCGATACCGGTTCCAGTGCTGGTTGCTGTACTGGCTTCAAGAGTGCCCATGTTTTCTCCTATTTTAAGACGCCAACCAAAAGCAAAGTCGAGGCGCCTTTTATGTATTTAACCTGTAATGTGGCTGATGATATCACTGACATTGTCAAAGCCGCACCGTCACTGCTGACATATTATTTTGACTGGGTTCGTGAGGTTAACAGTTGTTTTGTTTATCGGTATTGTGCCCGTTGCTATCTCATGTGGTTTCAGCATGCTATATCATTTTACAAACGCGCTCTGTGCGCCTTAGGGATAATTGACCTAACCTTGTTCAGTGAACTTCTTTCGCCACTGTGGCGCTGCGCCTGAGAGCCTGCCAGTGCTATTAGCAAACTCAACAGCTTGAATGAACACGCACAATCTATTTTGAAGATGCTTCAGAACAAGTAAAATTGACTGCGTTAAGCGGCCTTTTCGCTGTTTTGTTCGTATAGCTGAGCAACTAAAACCGTGATGGACTAACTCACGTTGTAATGGTCAACTCATTCCGGACTGCAAAATAGGTTGGCTCTGTGCTTTTACAGGAGCCAACCCGCAGATTGAAGATTAACGCTTAAAAGGAGGACGAGGACCTCTCTTACGGCTTGTTTCTTCACTCAGTTGCACCCGAGCGTGCGTGGTACGTTGAGTAAAAGGAGGTTTTTTATTAAGGGCTGTTCGACCTTTTCTTATAACTACCTGCTCATTCTGATCTTTTTGCGCTCCTTTTTGATCATCTGCTTCCATTTTTATTTCCCGTTTAAAAGGCGGTCTGTCAGCACCTTTGATTTTGGGTACTGCAGTAGCATTCGCATGTACGGTGAAAGACGAGAATAACGCTGGAATAGCCACAGCAAACAAAATACGTTTCATTTAAAACCTCACATTAAGACGATTCACCTTGCTTACGCACTAACGTCATTTAGTGACAGCAAGCCATGTGAATTAGACTAAAGTATAAATCGCCGCGATTTTAGTGTGTAAAAAGAATGTTATAAAGAGAGATTGGTGATAGCTATTGACTATCACGGACACAGAAAGAAACACAATTTGGTAATCAGCATATACGGGTTTAAACACAGAACGTTCGAAGCATCAGTCAGGGCTATCACGCTAGACGAACGAATAATCTATAACCTAAAATCAAAAAATTATAGGGACACTCATGATAAGGATAATCAGCAAACCACGTTTTTGACCGAAATTCGGGGTGCCATTAACTTGGTTAATGAGAAAATCGATGGGGATTTCGTAATTGACAGAAGCCTTGAAGGCTGTGGGGTTAGCTTTATTTAATCGGATGGCTTAAATTCGTTTTAGATACTTTTGGTAGGAAAAATCACCTGAACACTATTTACGTAAATTTCAAGTAATACCAATTCCATTAAGTACTCTATTATAAAAAGGCCAGCATGTTCGCTGGCCTTAAAATCGTCTACTTATTCTAGGAACGAGTATGAGCTATTTTACAGTAGCGGCCTCAAAAGCGTTTTTCGATCCCCACTTCGAATCTACGCTGTGCGCCGTACCAACAATTGTTGGTATCGAAACATGCACCGACGTATTCTTTGTCAGTGAGGTTACTCACGCTACCTGTTAGTTTTAGATCGTACTTAGGAATATCGTAAGACAAAACAGCGTCCAGTAACGTATACGACGGCACGACTTGGCTGTTGTATTTATCCGCTTGAGTTTCTCCCACGTAACGCACACCCGCGCCCAACATTAGGCCATCAAGTGCTTCGTCGAAAAAGTAGTTTGCCCACACAGATGCACTTTCTTCTGCTACCCACACTGGGGTTTTGCCAACGATGTCAGTATCAAGCGGGTTATCGGTCACTTCCATGTCTAAGAATGTTGCGTTCGCTTGTACAGATAGCGCCTTGGTAATCTGGGTAGAAAGCTCAAGCTCTACGCCTTTTGATTCCACTTCACCGTTTTGTGTTTTCAGCGCAAAATCAGGTGTGTTAACCACGACATTCTGCTTAGTAAGCTCAAAGTACGCGCCGGAAAAGGTAGTTGCACCATTATCACTGATATATTTTGTGCCTATCTCTATTTGGTCAGCTGTGGTGGGTTTGAACGCTTCACCCGTTTGTGAATCAACGCCTGAGACCGGCTCGAAAGACTCTGAGTAGTTTGCATACATGCGCCAGCCAGAATCGAAGGTATACATGGCTGCAACGCGACCAGAAAACTCGTTTTGGTCAATTTCTGTGGTGCTACCATAGGGTGTGCCCGCATATACATTGGCCACTTCATCTGTGCTTTCAAACTGGTCATAGCGACCGTTTAGCAACAAAGTAAATTTGCCGAAACGCATTTCATCTTGAAGGTAAAATCCAATTTGCTCGATGTCGATATTGTGATCTTCTTGGTAGAAATCCAGAGGTAGCGCATCTACGTCAAACAGGTTGTTATCAATATTACTCAAATCAAGCGCTGGCGTATCCGTACCCAAGGTATCACGATAGGCAACTGTCGAATCAGAGTCTTGGTAATCTATGCCGAACAATAAACTATGTGATACATCACCAGTTTGAACAAAACCCGCTACCTGTGTATCAACTGTTACGCCGTCGATTTCTTCGTCAGTAAGATACGCTGAGCGTGCTAAAAAGATGCCATCTGTTGGTTCAACTGTATGGTAGGTATTTTGTTGGAGTGCTTCAGCATCTGTATATCGAAACTTCTGCAATATAGACCAATCCTCATTCAGCTGATGGTTTAACTTGTAACCCAACATCAGCACTTCTCGAGAAAAGCTGTTCCAGTTTTCGTCACCTGCATAACTACTGACATCAAGCTTACCGTAAGGGGCTTCGTTTAGTGTTCCTATGCCAGGCAACGACGTTGACGGGATTAACTCAGGATCGTCTTGATAGTAAGCTGACAAGGTCAGTTCAGTGGCCTTACTGATATCGACTGTCACTGAAGGTGCAACGGTATAGCGTTCGGTTTCAGTGGTATCTTGATAACCATCTCGATTACGGCCCAAGGCCACGAAGCGATAACGAGCATTGTCACTCAATGCTCCTGTGGTATCTAACCCTAACTCTATTAAACTGTCAGAACCAAATGCAGCCCGCACTAACGTTTCATCATCGTCTTTGGGGTATTTTGCGACTTGATTCACCAAGCCGCCGGGGGGCACCAAGCCATACAAGGATGATGCAGGGCCTTTTAATATTTCCAGTGATTCTGTCGCGAAGGCATCAACCTGAGGATAAAGGTTCCAGCTATTATTGCTTAACAAAGGAAGGCCATCGTAAAACGTTTGATAGGTGGTAAATCCGCGAATAGTAAATTGATCAAAAATTGTGATTGTAGGGCGACTTTCTGTCGTTACCCCTGAAGTATAACGAAGCGCTTTTGATACTGAATCGGCTTGACGTAGCTGCAGTAACTCTTGATCAATCACGCTGATACTCACAGGTGAGTCAATGGGACGCAATGAAGACTTAGTGGCTGTGCTTCGATAAGATTGCATAGCATTCACTTCAATATGCTCAAGGCTATCTTCTTGCTCTTGCGCGGCAGATGAAGCGGCAACCGCTATGGCTAACGCAGACAGAGATGGGTAAACCCAACCTTTGCGAACTTTCGGCATTCTATTTTCCCTCAAAAATGTATAACTAAATAAACGTGTATGCGATCACGTTAATATACCTCAATCACAACACAAATAATAACAATTATCATTACCTTAAAATAAATTAGCGCAATATTTAACGGGGAAATAAAGCTAAACATCGATAAAAAGGGTAATAAAATACGCGATCGTGGCTTACCTACATAAGCTTGTTGCAGAACGTTTGACTCACTTAATCGCTGCGGCGATGATGTGTACTTCTATGATGTCGTTTAAAAAGGGAATTGGATTATGCAAGCTTACCATCAGGCACGTGACGTATTAGCGAAATTACAATTCGCCACCCTGCTCACTCTCATTCTATTGCTATCCTCTTGCGCTACGTTAACCCCTGACTTCGAAAAACCCGAATTACAGCTAACCAATTTAAGCATGTTGCCTGCACAGGGGTTCGAACAACGCTTTCGCCTTACGTTTCGCGTGACCAACCCGAATAACATCTCTTTCCCGGTGGATGGCTTGAACTTCAAACTTAATTTACGTGGCGTACAGGTCGCTACAGGGGTTAGCGACAAACAGTTTGTATTAGCGCCCTTAAGCGACAACACCTTTGGGGTAGACGTAACGGCCAACTTGTTTAACTCAGGCCGCGTTCTGCTCGATATCATGAATACGAAGCCTCAGGAACTGGCTTATGAAATCAACGCTAAAATATTCACCAGTAAAGGTTTATGGGGCAGCATTCCTGTTAGCCGCAGTGGAGTGATCCCATTTGGTTTATACAAACCAAGCAATTGATTAGCTGAAACTGTTTAGCTAAATATGTGCGTATCAGTCTGAGCTTTGAGAGTTGTTTTTGAGAGTGTTTTTTGTGAATGGTTTTTGAGAGTGTTTTTTGATGGTGCTTTGCTCGTGAGTTTATTAATCCGGATTGGTATAAGAAACGGCTAGCTAGCTAAGATACGCCGCTTTTATGCTAAACTGCGCGCGTTGTTAATTTCATGAGTAATAAATGCAGATATTAAAACACATTGTCTTAGCGCTTTGCGTTATGTGTAGCCCCTTAGCACTGGCCAATCAAGCCCTAAATCAAACGACTAGCCAAGCATCTGCTAGCAGCTCCGTTAACGAGGTATCACCAAGCACAGATGTGAAGGCAACCATGAAATCAATGGCGCTGACCTACAAACAAGCCATGCAATCATCTGAACCTGGCGCGATGCTCACTCTGGTAGAGAAATTTCAGCGCTTAGTGGCATCAGTGCAGCTGGTGCAATTTGATAAGAAGCGCCATAGCGTTTTGCAACAAGGCTTAGACAAAGTACAAACGCAACTTGGTTTGGTGCACGCAAGTCTAGAAAGCAAGGATATCAATACGGCCAAAGCACAACTGACAAAAGTAGCTGATCTAAGAAAGCGTTATCATAAAGAACGAAGCCCTGATATTTGGCAATTAATTTTTGGCAGCTAGTAAATAAAACACATTTCTGTAGGGGGGCAAATAATTGCTAGAGCAAGTAGTAAAACAAGGCCAACAACAGCTTATTTCAGTTTTTTCAAAAAGGTGTTAGCGACTTTTTGTTGAATTGAATCTATTTCACCTGAGGCTTTCATCTGCGTTAGCTGCTGATTGATCTGAGGTAAAATGGCAAGGTGCTGCTTGTGAATATAAGAATAAAACCCGTGTCTTTCTAAAGCAGGTTGTAAGATGACAAGTTCAGCCGACTCATTGAGCATTACCCTTGAGCCTATAAGTTGTTCTGTCGCTATCATCATATCTATTTTACCTACGCTTATTAATTTAAAAATTTGTTCATTTGTCTCAAGCGGGTAAATGGAAATATCGTGCTGCGTTGCGGCTTGTTCAATGTAGTGTGTACCTTTGCGATACCCGATGACTTTGCTAGGCGGTATGCTTTGCCAACCATCGACTTTGAACTCGTTCCCCGCCAGGGTATACAAGTTGACGTCGTGGGCATAACACGACACGCCTGTTTGAAATAAGTCAGGGTATTTAGCGTTCAATCCTTTTACTCTGGCGGTTTCACCATCTGTTTCCCCCCTGCTGGCACTGAGTATTGAACGCTCTAAAGACTTAAAATTTAGGGACATATCAATACCGATGCGACTAAGAGCAAGGCGCAAGACTTCAGAGCACACTATTGGCGGAAGGCCACTGTTTACCGGCGCTGAAAAAACCAATCTGTCTTTTGAATTTGCACAAGCAAAACAAGCACCAAACAACAGAATAAAAGCAAAATACTTCATCTAATACCAATTCCATTTTTTCATATCGTCACTTATAACATTCAAGCCCAAAAAGCTTACCATCACATAAGCGATCGAAAGCTAATTTTTAAAGCTCGCGCTGTGTGTTCGGTTATTAACCTGGAATGGTATAAGCGGTTATATACACCTAATTAGTCTTTAACATTTTGTTTTGATATCCCTACACTGTAAGACCAATTAACTAACTAGAAATACTACAGATCATTGTGGCAAAACCAAATTCAAAAGCCCCCACTAAAAGCGTCGATATTATCTGCGCAAACTGCCAACAACAACTTTTTCGCTATAAAAAAGGTGGCAAAGGTGCCTTAATAAAATGTTTTAAAGAAAGAATAAGCAAAGACTTCACAGTAACTGAAGGCACCTGCCCTACATGTGAAACGGTCTTTGCCAGAGATACACTTGTGCGCGGCACACCTGCACTCAAAATTATCGGTGGCAAGGTGCGCTTCAAATAAGTTAACAGGTAATCCCCAATCACGTTAGGCTAACTTAATGCTGTAGCCCGCTCTAGTCCACCACCATAAGTGCGCGATACTCATCATAGGCATACTGATCCGTCATGCCGCTAATGTAATCTTGTAATAATCGGCAACGATAATAGAACTCTAATTCGTCATTTTGTTGATTTTGGATCCCATGCAAATAAGCCCGAAAATGCTTACCTGGTAGCTTTTTAACCAACCTTTTTGCTAGTAGGGGGGCATCCTTTTCTTGCTGATACACTTGGGTGAATTGCGCTTTAGTCAACTTGAGTAAAGGTTGATAACAATCCAACAGACCAGTGATAATTTTGTAGCCTTGTAGTTCTCGTGCTTCTACTTCTTTGTTGCAAAAAGCATATTTAAGCGCGACTTTTTTAAACGCTTCAGAAAGCGCATGAGCGGAGCTTTTGTCCTCTAATAACGCTTGATTAAACGAACCATGAAAAATTGGTTCTATGTTAGTAATGAAACGTTCGACGGCATGATTGACCAAGGGGTGAAGAACGCCCACTCTAAGGGAAATAAAGAATTGACTGTCTCTAGAAATATCATCCTCTTGTGCGGCTTCATAAGCTTTCATCGTGGCATATTGCATTACGTTTTTCTTCGGCTCCAATCCAAATTCATTGAGCAATAGCTGATATTCTTCGCAAAGAGATATTTGTAACTTTTCGATGTCCAGAATGCCTTTTTCTACAGCATCTTCTAAATCTGCAATACAGTAAGATATATCATCAGCAGCTTCCATAATGTACGACGCAGGATGGCGATGCCCCACTTCCATCTCTAAGGTTTGGCACAAGGTTTCAACATATTCTTTTTCGCTGTAATAAAACCCAACTTTTTTCTGTAAATAACTGAGTCTATGGGTTTTATCTGGCTTTATATCGGTACCACATCGCGTGTATTTAAGTATGCCTGCGACTTGGCTGAAAGTGAGGTTTAACTGCAACAAGGAATGTATCAGTCTAACCGCTTGAGCATTGCCTTCAAAGTTGCATATGTCGCGCTGTAAGGTTTGATTGAAGACAAATTCACCGCCTGACGTTTGCGGAAATGAATCTCGCAAGTTGAGGCTAAACCAGTCATTAATCGCTTGCTCGCCGAAATGGCCAAAAGGCGGGTTGCCGATGTCGTGCATCAGGCACGCCATTTCCACTACACTCTCTAAGTGTCGTTCGAATTCGATTAGATTAAATTGCGTTAACTTTGCGGGATCTAACTTATTGAAGATACTTTGAACAATGAAACGCCCCACTTGCTGAACTTCAAGTGAGTGGGTTAAACGACTACGAACCGCCGCATTTCGCTCTAGGGGAAACACCTGGGTTTTTTGCTGTAATCTGCGCACGGCCGCAGAATTAATAATACGCCCACGGTCGCTTTCAAAGTCGAACAAAATGGATTTAATCGACTCTCTTTTTCTGGTGTTGTGAAGTCGATCACTGGTTAGCTTTTTAGAAAAATCAATCATGGGTACGTCTTACAGCAGTAAAGTTGATTGACCATACAACAGAGGTTGTCAGTATGACAATTTTTACACGAAATAAAACAATAGGTTAGCTGGGGTACTGACCGATAAGTTTGAAGGCAAAATATAAAAGAGTCACACACATTCAGCTTAAGCTGCAAAAGAGTAAACTGCCCTTATACCAATCCGCATTAATAAGTGGAATGGTATTAGCCTCGAATAGCGATCCGGTAATCCTGTATACGTTTATCGAATTTGCGCACTAATCTGCCAAAGCGCCCGCGGTACACATGAATGAGGGCAATTTCTTTTGCCTTTAAGGTCGCAGTTAAATATTTCTCATGCAAAATAGCGATGCTTTTATTTTTAATCACCTCATTGTTACTCGTGTGAGCGCGATACCAGCCCTTTCCTTCTGGTCTCAGCCAGCCATTGATGTGTTCCTGCATGGCGCTATCAACCACAGAGCTATCAAAATTAATTGATTCATCTGTCACCTCTCTCACCGCGTCGGTCAGTCGAGGATTGGTGAAAACCAATGCTTGATATGCAGTGTAATCTACAATAAAAAAATAAGATGAAACCCATTCAGTGAAAGGTAAATGATCGACCTTATACTCGATATTGCGCGTGTCTACTCGCCCCAATATAAAGCCTTGATACTGCTTCACTGCTTGTTTGAGTTTTCTATGATAAAGCAACACAGTTAACCACGAAAAATAATGGTTCTTGTCAAAGGTATCGTTCACAAAACAAAATGTATCATCCGATTTTAGACAGTAATGTTTCTCTATATATTGCTTACCCGCTTCCCAACCTGAAAATTCGAAACAGCGGTTGTCCCCTTGAATGAATTCAACATTCTCACGATTCACATGCTGTCGTTGAGGCCCGTTGTTGATTACAATGATCTGGGCTTTTCGCCCGCCCATTGTCAGAAGTCGGTTCAGACGCAGTAAAGATTTATCAAGAGCAACAGGCTCATAGATTAAAAACAGACAATAAATCATAAGTCGGTAACTTTATTATTGGTTTCAAGATATTGCTGCGCAATCATCTCAGTATAAGTAAAAAACGTATTGTCACACCAATACTGGTTCTACTCGAAAAACTACGGAATAACAACAGCTTGCTGTGGTGCACATATCTTACACGATTTATTCGAAAACTATCTTCCCCATGCGTATTTTGTAACAGATTTAATCTACGCCCTTGGCACAACCTAAACCGACTTTGTGGAAACAAAGCACACTGCTGTAACCCGAAACAAACCGCGCAAAACCACACTTGTTTCAAAAGAGGTAGCACCACCTTAGCGCCTGGGTAAGTTATATTCTCTAGTGCTTAGTTCGTTTTAAATGGATGCCGAAATACCTGTTAAAAACCATTGGCGCAGCTATTTTTCGACGGCTATAGTTGCTCTATCCTCATGATTTTAAAGCGAGGACTAAAATACGATAAAAAGCAAATACTGGTCAACATTTCTCTAGTTGTGCACATGTTAACCGGATAACCCTAACGGACATGGATATAAACGCCCTAAAAAAGGACACGCACACATGGACAAAACCGCCTCATCTAGATTTAACAAAACCCCGATCGCTCTTTGTATTTCACTTACCTTAGGTTTTCCCATCCCTATTGTCAGCGCACAAGAAATAGAAGAAGAGGTTGAAACACTGCGCTTAGAAACCATCACGGTTGAAGCACAAAAGCGTAAACAAAGTATGCAGACAGTGCCTGTTTCTGTCAGTGCATTTTCTGGTAAGCAGCTAGAACAAGCCGTACTCAAAGATATTTTCGATGTTGCTGGGTTGGTGCCAGCCTCATCAGCTTTTCAAACTCAGAATGTGACCAATACAAGTTTTTCGATCCGTGGGATCGGTACGTCATCGCAAAACTTCGGGTTAGATCCATCCGTAGGCTTGTATGTTGATGGCATTTATCGCGCTCGCCAAAGCGCTATGGTCAACAACTTGGTTGATATTGAAGCCATTGAAGTGCTGCGTGGTCCACAAGGTACCTTATTTGGTAAAAACACACCATCGGACGCAATACTCATTCGTACTGTTGCTCCTAGTCATCAAAATTCAAATGACTTCATCGAAGGCACAATTGGTAATTATGGCTTAGTGAACTATTCGGCTGCGGCATCATTCTCAGCTATCGACAACGTGTTAGCGTTTCGCGCGACAGGCTTTGGTAGCCAGCGCGATGGTTTCGTGAGTGACGTGAATAACGCCAGTGATGTATTAAATGACAGAGACCGCTGGGGAGCTCGACTGCAAGCCTTGTACACCCCCAGTGATGATATTTCGCTGCGTATCATTGCGGATTACTCAGAAATTGACGAAATTTGTTGCGCGGCCCCAACGCAAGTAAGCAATGCGCAAGCCAATGGTATAGCAGGTAAATTTGGTACCGATAGCCTACTGTCTCAACCTCCCTTTAACGCAACGATATTTGACGACAGTGACTTTTTTGCTAATAGAGTTGCTCTGTCATTTTTGCCTGAATCAAAGGTTGAAGACAGTGGTATTTCAGCCGAGTTAAACTGGGATATCGATGATCAGGTGTCCTTTGTTTCCATTTCCGCTTATCGGCGTTTTGATTCATTTGACAACATCGACAGTGACTTCACCGACGCTCACCTGTTTGGCACCCAAAACGATGCTGAGCAGCAGTCATTTTCGCAAGAAATTCGACTGGATTATAGCGGTGATAACATGTCGGCAATTTTAGGCGCTTATTACTTTAGACAAGATTTAGATCTGGATTATAGTCTGTACACAGGCGAGCAATTTAATGACTTTTTCTTACTGGGATTTGGTCAAGGCGCATTTAATGACTTACTCGCTGGCATTGACGCACTAAGTGTTGCGACCAACGGTCTTGTTGCGCCATCAGCGGCTCCCGCTCCGGCGTCATCAAGCTTTGACCATTACGCCAAGCAAGAGCACGAAAGTTACGCGATTTTTGGCCAAGTAGATTACCAGCTTACCCAAAAAGTCACCCTAACCGCAGGCTTGCGCTACACGGATGAGAGCAAAGACTTGTCTACTGTATTTACTGAAAGCTTGCCAAATTCAGCTGAGTTTCCAACGTTTTTCACCTCAGTAGGCGACCCAACCAACCCAGCATCGCTTGTCCCTGGCACTCTGCTCTATGGCGCTGGCGTAGCTGGCAACGTATTAGCCAGTATACAAGCAAACACCATTGATATTGCGAGTGCAAGCGGTCAGGCAGCACTTGCCGCCCTCGCCCCCTTTCAACGTTTAGGCTGGGGCTTCAATCCCCTTGGGGCAATTACTGCAGCGCGTTCGAATATTTCAGACGACCTAGATGATGACCAAGTCACAGGCACAATTAAGTTAAGTTACACACCGGATAGACATACACTATTTTATGCATCATACGGTACGGGGTATAAATCCGGCGGTACAAATACCGATAGAATAGCTGACGGTTTTGACCCTGTTTTTGGTGCGGAAAAGTCTAAAGCGGTTGAGATAGGTTTGAAGAAAGACTTCCCTGCGCAGGATTTACGGATCAATATCGCTGCCCACTCCACCCAAGTAGATGACATACAGGAAAACACGTTTATCGGCACCGGTTTTAATCTACAAAATGCCGGCGATTACCAAACCTCTGGGGTAGAATTAGAACTAAAATGGCTACCGACTGAGACAATTGAAGTCGACTTTGTGTATGCCAGAGTTAATGCCGAGTACGATAACTTCATGCGCGGTAACTGCTGGATTGCCTACACTTGGCACACAGGTATAAACGACCCTGGGCAGCAAAGCTCAGATCCTGATGCACCAAATCCGTACTGTGATCGCTCAGGAGGCCGACCTGCAGGTGAGCCAGAAGATTTTGCCATGCTCAAAGTTAAAAAAGATTTCACTATCAGTGATAACGTCGATGCTTATTTGGTTGCTGAGTATTCCTACACAGGGGATATAGTCCTAGATGCGAGCAACGACCCTTACGCCGTGCAAGATCACTACAATCTGCTAAACCTACGCTTTTTTATGAACTTTGCGAGTTACGATATGGATGTGATCTTCTGGGGGCGCAATGTCTTGGATGAAGAATATATCAATCACGTTAACTTCAACACGCCATTACAAGAAGGGAAAATGAACGCTTACGTGTCAGACCCTGCCACATTTGGCATCACGGTGCGAAAACGCTTTTAATACCAATCCGCATTAATAAGTGACCGTCTCAGAATGCGTCCAGCGGTTTTTTAATCTACATTAACCGGCACATGCCGGTTAATGTTCATTGCCAGCGAGCTTCTCTTGCGTTGTTGATATTATTGCGCGTAGTCACTACAAAAGGATGATCGTCGCCAAAAATATTAATGCCGACCGTCAACGCTGATTCATAATATTTCAGCGCTTTTTTATACTGCCCCTTGGCCTGCCATGCGCTGCCTAAATTAGCTTGCGTAGTGGCAACGGAAGGATGCTCATCACCAAAGTAATTACGTCCACTTTCTAGTGCTAATTCATAGAACTTAATCGCTTTATTGAAATTACCTTTAGCGTGCCAAGCACTACCAAGGTTACTTCGGGTGGCAGCAACGTTAGGGTGGTTTTCGCCAAACGTTGACACATAAGTAGACAACGCCTGTTCATAGTACTCAATCGCTTGATCGTAATCGCCTTTGGCCTGCCATGAACTGCCCAAGTTATTTTGCCGAAGCGCCACTGAGGGGTGCTCGTTACCAAACAAGCGAATTCCACTTTCAAGCGCTAACTCATAGTTAGCTATTGCCTTATCGTACTCACCTAACACTTTGAATACGCTGCCTAAGTTACTGCGTCTTTTGGCCACTGCTGGGTGGTCTTGGCCAAAGTGGTTAATCCCCCCTTCAAGCGCCAATTCATAATAAGTAATCGCTTTGTCGTATTCCCCAAGTGACTCCCAAGCACTGCCCAGATTACTCTGGCGGATAGCAATGGCTGGGTGGTCTTTTCCAAACGTTTTTATGCCGCTCGCTAGCGCTAACTGGTAATATTCAATTGCCTTGTCATACTGGCCTTGGGCTGACCATAAGCTCGCTAAATTGCTGCGCCGGATAGCCACCGAGGGGTGATCTTCGCCTAACGTACTGATACCACTGTCTAGCGCCAACTCATAATACTCTATGGCTTTTTTATACTGGCCTTTGCCCTTGAATATTCGCCCTAAGCTACTGCGTATTTCAGCAACGTCAGGATGTGTTTCTCCTAAGGTTAATAGGTTGCTGCTAAGAGCCTGTTGATAAAATGACTGGGCCTTATCGTACTGGCCTTTTGCTAACCAAAGACTGCCGATATGACTTTGTGTAGAAGCGATAACAGGGTGTTGCTCGCCAAAAGAGTGCTGAGCGCCTTGTAACGCCAGTTGATAATATTCATTGGCTTCGTCGTAGCGGCCTTGTGCTTGCCATGCGCTGCCCAAATGATTGCGTGTTTTAGCAACTTCTGGATGATTTTCACCAAATGTCGCTAAACTTTCTTGCAGCGACAAAGAGTAATACTCGATGGCTTTTGGGTACTGCCCTTGCATTTGCCATAAACTGCCGAGCAATCGATGCGTTACCGCAATATCTGGATGATGTTCGGAAAAGGTTTTAATGTCGCTCTCTAACGCTTGCTGATAAAAAGCTAACGCTTTTTCATACTCGCCTTTCTCTTGCCAAACACTACCCAAACGCCTGCGTGTATTGGCAACCTCAGGGTGGCTGTCGTCAAATGTCAGTAGGCTATTATTCAGAGCCGACTGGTAAAGCTCGATTGCTTTGTCGTACAGACCTTTTGCCTGCCATAAGCTACCGAGTAGACGCTGGGTTATCGCCACATCAGGGTGCTGGCTAGTGTATGTTTTTAAGTCACTGCTTAATGCCTGCTCATAGTAGTTCAAAGCTTTATCATAGTGACCTTTTTCCTGCCAGGCTCGGCCAAGTTGTCTTCGCGCGTTAGCCACTTTAGGATGAGTATCGCCAAACTTTAAAAGTTGACTCGTCAGCGCCTTATCATAATATCCAATGGCTTTGTCATACTGGCCTTTTGCTTCCCACAGGCTACCTAATAGCATTTCAGTAACAGCGATATTGGGGTGCGCTTCACCAAAGGTTTCTGTCTCACTGGCAAGTGCTTGCTGATAGTATGCAAGGGCTTTTTCATAGCGTCCTTTTTCCTGCCATGCACTTCCAAGGAGGCGGCGGATACTGGCTACATCTGGGTGATTTTCTCGAAAAGTAGATAAACTACTACTGAGCGCCTGCTCATATAACGCAATGGCGTCATCATATTGGCCTTTTACCTGTAACAAACTGCCGAGGCGCTGGCGAGTAGCTGCAATGCTAGGATGACCATTACCAAAGGTGTTAATATCGCTAGCTAGGGCTTGCTCGTAATAATCGAAAGACTTTGCATACTGGCCTTTACTCTGCCAAGCGCGGCCTAATAAGCGACGGGTGTTCGCTACATCGGGATGGGTATCGCCAAAGGTTGAAATATTGATCTCTAGCGCTTTGTTGTACTGTTCAATCGCTTTGTCATATTCGCCTTTAGCTTGCCACGCACTGCCCAAGCTATTAAGCATAACCGCCACAAAGGGGTGATTTTTACCCACTGAGTTTAGGCTGCTCGACAGCGCCAAAGAATAATATTCGATTGCTTTGCCATACTGGCCCTGCGTTTGCCATACATTGCCAAGTTTATTGCGTCTGGTGGCGACGGTAGGGTGGTTTTCTCCTAACTGACGAATGCCGCTAGCCAGGGCTAATTCATAATACTCGATTGCTTTTTTATACTGGCCTTTTGCTTCCCACGCGCTGCCCAAATTACTACGCCGAATTGCCACCGAAGGATGATGCTCTCCATAGGACTCGATGCCATCTTCAAGGGCTAGAGTATAATATTCAATGGCTTTGTCGTAATCGCCTTTTGCCTGAAAAACCAACCCTATGTTGCTGCGTAACGTCGCAACAAAACCATGATCTTCAGCAAGGTTATCTTTACTGGTAGCAAGTGCGAGTTCAAAATATTGAATCGCTTTATCGTATTGGCCTTTCGCATGCCACACCAAGCCCAAGTTACTGCGAATTAACGCAATTTCTTGGTGCGCTTCACCGTAGTGCTTTAGGCTACTGGCAAGCGCAAGCTCGTAATATGCAATCGCCTTGTCGTATTGTCCTTTCGCTTTCCAGGCCAAGGCTAGATTATTTTGGGTGGTAGCCACATTTGGATGCTCCTCACCGAAGTTTTGAATATCTTCGTCGAGAGCTTGTTGGAAATATTCTATCGCTTTGTTGTATTCGCCTTTGGCATACCATGAGGCTCCTGACTCACTCAGGGTAATGGCACTGTTCGCTTTAGCCTCTTGGCTGTGCGCGGGCAGTATGCTTAGCGCACAAGCCGTAAAAAAGAGGATAATAAATCGAATGTTTAAATTTTGAGGAGCGTATCGCAACCGCTTATTTACTGGCCGTGATGACGCAAAAAAAGACGCAAAGTGACTATTATGTTTTCCGTTCATATGCACTCTATTACCAATTGCCAATCTAACCCATTTTGAAATCAAATGATAAGTTGCTGACACATTGAAAGCACAGTGAATAACCTTACTTAACTTTGCTTGGTCAGTTTATATCGTCGTTGTTTTCGTTTTTTAAGAAAGAAAAGAATCAATACACGGGGTATACGAGACACAGCATCCTAGCTCTTCATCTTGTATATTAGTAATTCTGCATTAAATGTCTATCACTCAATGCGATTACAGAGCTTGTCGTACCATTGCCTTTAATGAGCTTTATACTCATTTCAATAAATAATTAACCACTCAGCGAAGATTTAATGTGATTTGTTGATAAAAAAGCAGTAGCGCCCTGTTATGCCATTCCACGTTAATAAGTGAGCACTTATTGAAGCGACTTGGTATTAGGTGCTACTGCCATCTAGGTAAATTTATAGCCCCGCATCAGGTTTTGTATCGGTGACGAGTTAGCTCTGCGTTCTCACTACTTGAAAGGGAACAACCATTACTACATAGCGACGCCTTAATCAAAAACCGCTGCACGCATTCTGAGGCGGTCACTTATTAATGCGGATTGGTATTATTGCAAAGAGAACTCATCAAACAACTGCACTTCAGAGTCCAAATCTGAGGGATCAAATACATAACTTTTTACCGTTCCTGACCCTGTATCCATAACGGAAAATACAGATAGTGTATTGCTCGTCACAAAAGGTAAGTTAGGGTAATTTTCATTTTCAAAATCCATCGGACTAAATACACTTGGAAAGCTCATAGTACGCCCTTGTGGATCGCCATTTGGTGGATAGTTTTCGATTGACCAACGTGGCGTATCTGAGTTTACATCAGCCCAGAAATCAGCATAACTTGCACGGACGTCATTGGTGTATACGCCCGTCGTATCAACGTAATAAGCCCCATAAGAATTACCCACGTTCGAGCTTTCCAAATAATGCATGTCTTCTACTTGTGCGCGGTTCCACAGGTGCGAATGACCGATATGTACCAAGTCGACACCGTTCTCAAGGAGCAAAGGCTCAATGTCATTTAGCCACACATCTTGCGCCAACGGGTATTGATAACGCACTTCACTTATATCACTAAGCAGAGGCTCTACTGTGTCAGTCCACGTCTCTTTCGATAACGGAAAGGTTAATTCAGTGATTGTTTCAACGCCTTCGCTATTGGTTTCAACCAATTGCATCACTGGCTGTGAAAGTACAGGTACTGTGTTATCTCCTAAACCAAACACGCCTTGGTGAGCCATCACAACTTTGTATTTTGCGTTCTTAAAGTCATCACTTTGCAACACACTTTCTAGCCAAGCATATTGATCTGAGTCTTTGTCAAAACGTTCAAACAAAAACTCACCGAATCCCCATTGAGATGAATCTTGCAAAGTACTTAAGCCTTCTACGAACTTCGACTTATTAGCACCAGATACACTCCACGAACGCCATATTCTGGAAACGTTCATAGAGATAATAAACACGTCGCCAAAAGAAGTAGCAAAGTACTCCTCACCACCTTCTCCATCATCAGGAAATGAGAAGATATCTAAGAAGCTCTGTTGGTTATTAGAGTTATCAGCCACCCACTGCGCTTTTATTTCTTCATCATCAGTTGGGTTAACCTCAGCTTTCACTTGCTCATAGGCAACCTCTGCATACCACTGTGGTTGCGGATCATTAAAGCTCCCATTTAAGCTGTAGTTCTCATCGTCTGGTGCATAACGCCCCATGACTTCGTGGTTACCTATGGTACCGAATAAAGGAGCATGCTGAAGGATTTCACCTCCGTTGTACGCAAAGCCCGGTAGGTATTTTTGATAGTGCCCCTGCAGTGCAGGGAAAAATCCAGGTGCGTTATCTTTTGCTTGATCAAACCATTCTGACGCACGATCAGGTACGTTGACGAAATCCCCTGCAAACAATACTGCGTCAGGCGTACCCACGGTTTCGACCACTTTTTGATAGTTCGCCACAACGTTCTTTTTCGACTGTAAGTCCGAGGTGAGTAAAATCATCAGCGCTTGATCTTTAGCCGGCTCAGGTGCCAAAGTAAATTGTTCACTGGCAAACTCGAAACCGTCGCTATCTTTACTGGCGACAGAGTATGCCACGCGCTCGCCTTGAGTTAACTCTGTGGCGGTGGCCTCATGACGGTATACGGGGCGATAGGTCACGCTGTCGTAGGTTTGTCCAAATTGCTGGGATGATGCATCTTCCATCATACGCGTTAACGCCGTGGTAGTGACCTCAGTAGTCGTTTTATCACCATAGGTCAGGGTATGTTCAGCACCTTCAAAATTGGTAAACCATACAACGTTCACCGAATCTTCCGAGGGCATTTGCAAGAACGGGTCACTCAATAGCTTGTGGTCAGGGTTAACACTGACCACAACTTCTACAGGAACTTCCACCTCAACTATTTTGTCGTCATCACAGGCACTAAGGCCAGCTATCAAACATACAGCACCCATTGAACGGGCTATCTTCGACATATTTTTCATCTTTATTCTCATCAATTAACGGTGGGTTGAATTGCTTATTCATAACCAAGCAGTTTGAACGACTAAATAATTCGAAGAAAAGACTAGATGAGTAGAAAGACAGAAATGTTACATAGCAAAACTGTTATAAAACTTTAATAATTCACTGCATTATGACAGAAAGGCGACTAAATCAGCTATGAGCTAGGTATTTTGCAGGATGAAAAAGATGTGAGCGGTAAGCGAATTCCCCTTAGCGAGGAAAATTGACACTATATTTCCAAATTCAGGTACAACAATAATGCCAGCGTCATGTGTGCTTTTAGGCACAGAAGAGCCATCAGTTAATAAGAGCCTTCAGCCCGAAAGTGCCGTCAGCCTAAAAAGTGCAGTCAGCGGATAACAGCGTCTCTGGCTATAAGTAACACTAGACGATCGCGTTTAGGCGGCAATGCGCTTTCACCGCCCATCACCACGGAATTAAAACTCCAGATAAAGGCTTAGCCTTCTTCTGGGGTCACGGCAACTGTCATATTCTCATTCGAGGTATCAGCTAAACCGCCGCCTAATACGCGATAAAGATTGATTCTATTGGACAAATCAACCTGACGAGTACTAATCAGCGACTGGTTAGCGCTGTACATAGTGCGCTGGGCTTCTAAAGCATTTTGAAAGCTATCAACCCCATTTTTATAACGCGCCAATGATAATTCATAGCTGCGTGTCGCTGCTGCAACCAAGGATGCTTGCGCATCAAGCTGTTCATGAATCGTCGCTCGACGAGCCAACACGTCTGCAACCTCAGAAAACGCACTTTGAATAGCATATTCATATGCCGCTAAGTACTTTTCTTGTTGGGCTTTGCTATAGGCTAGGTTGGCTTCATTCTCTCCGCCATTGAAAATAGGCAGCGAAATACTCGGTGCAAGCGTCCATATTGAGCTGGCTCCACCACTAAAAATATCTGACAAAACAGAACTGGCTAAGCCCCCTGTTGCCGTTAAAGAGACACTTGGAAAAAACGCAGCTCTTGCAGCGCCAATATTAGCATTGGCAGATTTCAAATCATGCTCGGCGGCTAATACATCCGGGCGTGCAAGTAAAACCGACGAGGATAAGCCAGCGGGTACGTCGTTGATGAGGCTCTCACTTTGAGGTAATGCCCCTGCTAACAAGCTATCTTCAAATTGCTCGCCAACCAATAAACGCAGGGCGTTCTTATCTTGGCTGACTTGCGTGGTAAAACTGGCAATATCTGAACGTGCTGTCTGGTAAATAGTTTCTGCGCTGGCAACATCAATTCTTGAATCTACACCTAACTCTAAGCGCTTATTGGTGATGTCCATGGTTTTTTGCGCGTTCGCTGCTGTCTCTTTAGCCAAACTGAGTAAATTACTGTCGGCGGCAAGTGTTAACCACGCATTCGCTATTTCACCTATCAGGGCAATCTGCGCCGCTTTAGCTGTTTCGGCGCTGGCCAGATAAGCTTCCATTTGGGCTTGAGTTAGACTTCGATTTTTACCAAACAAATCTATTTCATAGCCACTTAAACCCGCCTCTGCTTCGTATAGGGTAGAGATATCCCCTGTGGAAGTTTTGGTGCGATTACCACTCAGGCTGGCATCAATTTGCGGAAACAAGTCTGATCGCTGAATACGATAGGTCGCTCTTGCAGACTCAACATCCGCCAACGTTTCTCGCAAACTACGATTACTATCAAGCGCCAGCTCTATGAGCTGGGCTAAACGCTGATCTTTAATAAAATCTTTCCATGGAACCTGCTGAGCAAATTCAGAGGATATTCCTTTACTTTGCGCATCTGGTTGCTCTTGCCACGTATTAGGAACCGGCAGCTCCGTTCGAGCGTAATCCGGTGCCAATGTGCTACATCCAGCGAGTATTAATGCCCCAGCGATGGGCAGTATATTCATCTTGAATTTAATCACGGGCGTTCTCCAACTTCTTTGGTGCATCATCGTAAACAGGACGTCGTTTAGGGAAAATGCCGCGAATAATCACGAAGAATAAAGGCACGAAGAAAATCCCTAAAATGGTAGCGGTTATCGTGCCCCCCAAAATACCCGTACCAATTGAGATCCGGCTGTTAGCACCTGCACCAGATGAAATCGCCAAGGGTAAAATACCAAATGAGAATGCCAGCGATGTCATGATGATCGGTCTTAAGCGCAGCTTCGCCGCTTCAACAGCTGCCCCCACCAGCGACATACCTTTTTGGTATGAGGCCTCAGCAAATTCCACAATCAAAATGGCATTCTTAGAGGCAAGCCCTATGGTGGTTAACAAGGCAACTTGGAAATAAATATCATTTTCTAACCCGCGTAAGGTCGACGCTAAAGCCGCCCCTACTACGCCAAGTGGTATCACTAAAATGACTGAAAAGGGTACCGACCAGCTTTCATATAGTGCCGCGAGCGCTAAAAACACCACCAGAATAGAAATTGCATACAAGGCGGTAGATTGTCCGCTAGAAAGCTTTTCTTGATACGACAAGCCACTCCAAGCATACGTCAGTTTGCCTTGGCCTACTTCAGCGGTTAAGCGCTCCATTTCAGCCATCGCTTGTCCAGAGCTCACACCACTGGATGCAGAACCTTGTATTTGATAAGACGCAATACCGTTAAAGCGCGATAGGCTTTGCGGAGCACTCGACCAAGACGCTGTGCTAAAGGCCGAAAACGGCGTCATAGTTGTCTCACCATCGGCGTTTTGTCCGCGTACATGCCAATCGCTTAAGTCTTCAGGCTTAGAGCGATATTGGGCTTCACTTTCGATATACACCTTTTTCACCCGGCCGTCATCGATAAAATCATTGACGTAAGACCCAGCCCAAGCAGCAGTTAATGTGTTAGACACATCACCTAAAGACAAGCCAAGCGCCGAAGCTTTACCTTGGTCAATATCAATTTTCAGTTGAGGCGTGTTACTCAGCGCCCCTTCGCGAATACCGCCCAGCAGTTCACTTTGACGCGCCTTAGCAAGTAACTGATCTTTTAACTCAGTCAACTCCTCTCGGCTTGTGCCTGTAGCCGCTTGAAGCTCAAAACTAAAGCCATTGCTTTGTCCCAGACCTTGGATTACAGGCTGTGACAAGGCAAATATTCTTGCATCACGTACCGTTGATAGATTTTTATTCATGCGCCCGATCAGCGCATCAGCACTTTGCTCGTCCTCTGTACGGTCGTCCCAAGGGGTTAATGACACAAACCCCATTCCGGCGTTTTGGCCGCTGCCAGAAAAGTTAAACCCAGAGATACTAAATACTCGCAGGATGTCTTGTGACTCTTGATTCAGTAGATAATCCTCTACTTGCTCAGATACTTCCCGGGTACGTTTGATTGACGCACCTTCTGGCAAGTTGACTTGAAACATAATGCTGCCCTGATCTTCTTGAGGCAAGAAACCAGTAGGCATGCGCATAACCAACACACTTAAAATCCCAATAATAATGCCATAACCCAGCACCCAACGTACTTTACGCGTTATCAATCGTCCCACATGACTGGTGTAAGAGGCCGTTAAATTATTAAAACCACGGTTAAAGCGAGCAAAGAAGCCTTTGCCTTCAGAGCTGTGCTCTTTATTGGTTAGAAAGCTGGCACACAAGGTTGGGCTTAACGTCAGTGCCACAATCACCGACAAGGTCATCGATGACACAATCGCGATTGAAAACTGCTTGTAGATAACACCCGTAGAGCCCCCGAAAAAGGCCATAGGCAAAAATACTGCCGACAACACCACGGCAATACCAATCAACGCGCCGGTAATCTCAGACATAGACTCAATAGTGGCGTCGCGCGGAGAAAGGTTTTTCTCTCGCATTAAACGCTCAACGTTCTCAACCACCACTATGGCATCATCCACCAGCAAGCCAATAGATAGCACGATACCGAACATGGTTAAGGTATTGATAGAAAACCCGAAGGCGGCAAGCACACCAAACGTCCCTAATAATACGACCGGTACAGCGATAGCGGGAATTAAGGTTGCACGCCAGTTTTGCAAAAACAACCACATAACCAAGACCACTAACACCACGGCTTCGCCTAGAGTTTGTACTACCTCACTAATGGATATTTTTATGAAATCGGTACTATCACGAGGAAAGGTTACCTCGTACCCTTCAGGTAAGTTGACGGCTAACTCAGCCACTTTGTCTTTTACCCGTGTGGCCGTATCAAGCGCATTTGCTCCAGGCGATAGCATCACGGCAATACCTGATGCAGGGTGACCATTTAAGCGTGGTATCGCATCATAACTCTCACTGCCAATCTCAACGCGCGCTACGTCACCTAAACGAACATTCGCGCCAGTAGCATCAGATTTTAAAATAATCTCACGAAATTGGTCTGGGGTTTCCAGCATAGACTGGGCTGTAACGGTTGCATTAAGCTCTTGGTTATCTAAGGCAGGAACAGCCCCTATTTTACCTGCAGGTACCTGAATGTTTTGCGCAGCCAATGCCGTGGAGATATCCGAAGGCATTAATTCATAAGCGGCCAGCTTCGTTGGGTCTAACCAGATACGCATAGCGTACTGTGAACCAAAAACTCGTGTGTCGCCCACCCCTTCGATACGAGCCAGCGAGTCTTCCATGTTTGACGAGATATAATCAGAAATATCAAACGCAGAAGCTTTATCGGTAGAGTCATACACAGCAGTAACTAATAAGAAGTCAGTATTCGACTTTGTTACCGTTACCCCTTGTGACTGCACAGATTCTGGCAAGCGAGAGTTAACCTGCTGCACTTTATTTTGTACTTGTACTTGGGCGTAATCCGGATCGGTGCCCTCTTCAAACGTGATGTTCACAGAGGCTGAACCGTCTGAAGTGCTCGATGAAGAAAAGTACAATAGGCCATCTAGCCCAGTTAATTGCTGCTCTAAAATCTGAGTAACACTGTTTTCCACTGTTTCGGCGTCAGCCCCAGTGTAAGACGTGCTCACCGAAATAACCGGCGGAGCAACCGTAGGATATTGCGCCACAGGCAGGGTCATAATTGACGCTATGCCAGTTAGCATAATAATGATCGAGATAACCCATGCAAAAACGGGCCGGTCGATAAAAAAGCGTGAAAACATAGCTTACACGCCCCCCTGCATAGCAGTGCCGCCGCCTGATTGTTGATCAACGCGAACCATCTCACCGTTGTTCTGCATTTCTACTTCTACGGTTTTTACATCACTGCCAGGGCGTACTTTACTTGACCCTTCTACGAGCAACTTGTCGCCGGCATTAAGGCCTGAACCAATTAACCACTGGTTATCAACCGCACTCAGTGTGGTGACCCCGCGAGACTGTACTTTGTTATTTTCATCAATTACGTAAGCATAAGCATCGCCCGCGGCACTGTGGTAAATACCCTGCTGGGGCACCAAAATAGCGTTCTCATCTACTGCATCATTTATTTGCGTGCGCACAAACATGCCAGGCAGTAACAAACCTTCAGGGTTCGCAAACTCTGCACGTAATGTTACGGCGCCAGTTGAAGCATCTACCGCAACTTCCTGCATTTTTAGCTGGCCTTTTAATTCATATTCGCTGCCGTCTTCAAGAATAAGCGAAACGTCAGTTGAGCCTTTTTTGATACCTGATTTTGCAAGCAATTGGCGAAGTTTTAAAATCTCAGTACTGCTTTTGGTCATATCCACAAAGATAGGATCTAACGTGCGAATAGTAGAAAGCGCAGTAGCTTGTGATGCCGTCACTAATGCCCCAGGGGTGACCGTAGAAATGCCAATCTGGCCAGAAATAGGGGCCGTTACCTTAGTGAACTCTAAATTGATACGCGCCGTCTCAAGAGCCGCTTCAAAGCGCTCAATATCCGCTTTTGCTTCTAAGTAGGTCGCGTGAGCGTCGTCTGCATCTTGCTGTGACACCCCTTCAAACTCCAATAAATCGGCAAAACGCTGATCTTTAAGCTTGGCCGTTTCAAGGCTCGCTTCAGCGCTGTTTAAATTTGCTTGAGCTTCATTGACCGCAGCTTGGAAAGTAGCAGGTTCGATTTGATACAACACATCGCCTTGTTCTACGTAATTCCCCTCAGTGAACAAACGCTCATGCACAACCCCGCCTACTTGCGGGCGTACTTCAGCCGTTAGCGAAGCTACCACTCTACCTTGCATCTTAGTCTGCATTGTATGCTCAGTTGGTGTTACCGTCACAAACGCCACTTCCGTTGCACTTGGGGCTTGAGGCTGGGCGGCCTCCTTCTGACATCCACTTAATAATACCGAGACAAATATGAGCGCCCCGATACAAGCTGCGTATTTCATGATTAAGCATTCCTCGTAGTAAATTGAAAACGTGAGACAAGCATGCCGTCGCTACAAAGTCGAGTAAGCGCAGTCACTGTCTATAATGGCGAAAATAGTAGCAAAAAAAGGGTTAAGGCAGGGTTAACCCTTGTTAGTAAAGATGTACAAATGGCTGGAAATACGCGGCGAACGGCAGGTTAAATGTAAGTAAGTATGTAATTTATTAATGCGCTACACGATTTACGAAATATACATGTAATAACGCGGTTAAAAGCATATTAAGCGACAGATATGCTAACCAATTTACAGGACTGATAGAGAGTTATTTCTAGCTCCGTAAAGCCAAAGCATGCCTTGCTCATGTTTTGGTGAATGTGTTGTCAAAACGTTCGCATTTTGCAAGTTTCCACCTTATGGAGCTTGTCATGCCCACATAACACGTAATTGATGTCACGAATCTTACTATTGTTAAGGCAAATGACTTATATGTCGGGATTTCAAAAGATCCCAGACTAAAACCAGCGTCGCGTGCTGGCCGAATAACGAGCATAATCATTAGGATGGGTTTGCGCTAAATGTTCTTCTTCGACTAGCGCTTGGCGATAAAGAGACACAATGCCAATTATCAGACACACAAGTGAAAAAATAGACGGTAACGCGAGAAAGAACCCCAACTGAGAAACGCCAATAGCGACGAACATTGGGTTGCGTGAAAAGCGGAAAAAACCACTCGTAATCAAGCTGTTCGGCCCTTGAGGGTCGACACCTGAGCGCCACTGACTTCCCATGCTTAAATGCACAATGATGGTCGTTAGAAAACCGCAGGTTAATAAAATATTGCCCGCAAATATGATCGGCACATTCATCATGGAGGTGAACATACCGAGATATGCATCAGTACTAGGATAAAACAGCCTCACTACGCACACCATCCATATCGTGACGCGAAATAAGCGAAATGTGAGGTGATTCCACCACGATGTACAAAAGCGTTGCCCCGGGAAAACCTGTTCCTGTCCAGAGGATTTTTTCGCTAATATAATCTTACTGGTATAAAAAAGTGCAACAAAGGTATAAAAAACAGCGAGATAGAGACGGGTAAATTCAACAACCCCTTGAGCAGTTTCAGTAATTAGCATAAGTCCTTTCACGTATTCATTGTATATTTGCGGCATTAACGCATGAGTTCACTAAAAATAAACCGCAACTAAGGCGAAAGCGAGTAAAATTTAAATTTTTACAGACCAGCAAAAAAAGCTTGGCTCTCACTTAAAATCCGCTCGGTCTCTAAAGGCTCGGGGTGAGTAGTCCAGTCGTTGACCTTAAATGTTCCCCCTAAAATCATATAGTCATTGCGCGAAAACATATACAAGGGTGCTTTGCCGCTGCCCCCACCTACCGTGAGATAGTCCACCGCAGGATCCGGTGGCAACAAGATCAATTGGCCTTTCGCCGGCATTATCCCTTCATCCGCGAACAGTACGCGTGAGCCTAACCCAGTGCAGTTAAACACGACAGGCTCTTGCAACGCGTGTAGCTCCTGTTGATTCTTAACATTACGGATAACAAATTCGCCACCAGCCAGTCGTACATCTCGAATTAGGCGGCGTAAGAATGTGCTGGTTTCTACCAACATGGTAGCCGACACGGTGCAATACTTTGTCGGGAACGGGTGCTTACCTGGGCCATACGTCTCACGGAAAGGGTAAAACTGACTAAATGGGCTATCTGCCTTAGGTGCTGTTTGGCTTGCACTGTAAAGCTCCATCCACTGAATGCCATAGTCATTCCCCACCATTCGGGCAAAGGTTTCGTGGGATATTTGGGCGGCAAGCTGCAGTTGTAACTTAAACGCGTCAGACGATATCAACGGGTCATGTACGCTAAACGGCCCCCATTCGCCACCCGCGACTTGAGATGTTGTATGACGAGCCATTTCTCGGGTGTAAATGGTGACGCGCCAACCCGCCTCTTGCAGCAATCTAGCCGTAGTCAGGCCCATAACGCCCCCACCAATAATGGCGGCTTCTTTAACGGCTGCATTTTTTACTTCGCTGACCGCTAATGCAGAAGAGCCCCAAGATAGGGTGACGCCACCCCCGCCATGTCCATAATTGTGCACTAGGGTTTTATTACCAAACGCTTCGCTTTTTACCACAAACCCAGCGGGTCGATAGGGGCGATGCCCGACTATTTGAGTGATAATATTGTTAGCAGAAACTTTTGGCGCCACCATGGGCCGACGAGAAAAAGGCCGTACAAAGCCATTATTTACTGGTGTTTGCGCACACCCATTCAGTGACGCGGCCACTGCGCCGGCTCCCAATCCTTGTAAAAAATCTCTACGTTTTAGTGCTCGATGAAACATGCATTCCTCTCTTTTTTATTATTTTTTATGCTCAGTGCCCTGCAAATTGATGCAAGTAGAAATCGGGAAACACTGGCTCTGGCGAACATAAGCAAGCCCTTTGCCAAAAAACTAAAGAGAGTTGATCAATATCCTCATGAAAGTGTGCACTCAGCTGAAATATTTATCCGAGCATTCAACTTAATTTATCAGCTAATAAGGGCTGAAAAAACGACATGAATACATAGTTAATTTGCTAATCGAGTGCATTTTTTGCCCACTGAATAAAGTCAGAGGTCACTTCATCACGATTGGTTTCATTAAGCATTTCGTGCCGACCGCCTTGGTAGAATTGGTGGGTTACTCGGGTAAATCCGTACTTTTGATAAGCATTTAATAAACGCTGAACGCCCTTCCCTTTTTCGCCTACGGGATCATCAGTGCCTGAAAATACATAAATGGGCAGGGTTTTATCCATTTTCTTAATGGCGGGATCAGAGGCAAGCGAGCCTAATGCGGCGAACATATCGGTCCAAGTTTGTGTCGAGCACTCAAAGCCACATAAAGGGTCGTCCACATATTTATCAACTTCACTTTCATCTCTTGAAAGCCAGTCAAATTCAGTGCGATTGGGTTTAAATGCCTTATTGTATGCGCCAAATACCATGCTCAAAATGACAGGACTGTGCCCAGTGGGGCTCAACCGACGGCGTTCAAATCGCGCTAACATCTGTGCAATTTTAAGTAACGCCCCTGCCGGCCCATTTGAGGCGGAATTTGTGGCACAGAGCGCCGCTGCCGAAATAGTATCGCCATAACGAGCCATATAATCTTGGGTCATAAACGAGCCCATGGAGTGCCCTAGCAAGATAATCGGTTTATTTGGTATGCGTTGCTGAATCTGTTGGTTGACCACGGCTAAATCATTTACTGCTTTGTGCCAACCGTTTTCATCAGCCATGTGGCCTAACTCACGCCCAAGCAATTTCGACTTTCCATGGCCCCGATGATCATTGGCAACCACAGCAAAACCCGCTTTATTCAGGGCTATAGCAAATCGCTCATAACGCAGCGCATGCTCACTCATACCGTGAGCAATATGCACTATCGCTTGTACTTCTCCAGCAGGACGCCACTGATAACAGTGCACCTCTATACCATCAGTTCCTGTAACAATAAATGTTTCCATTCTGTGTCTCCTTCTGGCTAGATTACCGTCAAAGCCGGTGCGTCACTCAAGCGGTGCTCAGGCAACGAGTTTCAATCAAAAAAGCACAGTAAGAATGTCACGAATGTAGGTAGCATTCAAAGATCGTTTCTCTGCTAGTGCAGGTCTTCTTCCCATAGAATGCCCTCACCACGGTCTTCATCAAACAGCCAACCATAGTGGCGCTCTACATCATTGCGCTTAACCTTAGTCGTTGCGGTGAGTAAGTCATTTTCAACTGTCCAGCCGTGACTGCACACCATGATAAAATCTAGCTTTTGGTGACTTTCTAACTGACTGTTGACCTTCGCCAAGGTGTCTTGAAGAGACTTAATGATCTCTGTTGATTTGCGCTTGCATGACTGATTAAGCACCACCATAGCCACGGGTTGCTTTTGTCCCGCACCAAGCACGCAGGCTTGCTCAACGTTTAAATTCGCGAACAGTAAACTTTCAATGGGCACGGGCATAACGTACTTACCTTTGGCCGTTTTAAATTGCTCTTTAATGCGCCCGGTAATCTTATACGCGCCTGTCTCGGTAATGGTCGCTACATCTCCTGTTTTAAACCAACCATCGACGAAGTTTTCTGTTGTTGCTTCAGGATCGTCATAATATTCTGAGAAAACCAAATCACCGCGAATCAATATCTCGCTATCTGGGGATAACTTCATGTCGATATTTGGCATCGGCTTGCCGATTGTGCCTAAATCTTGATGGCTGAAGGGCATATTTCCACTGGCAAGGCCTGTGGTTTCTGTCATGCCCCAGCCCTCATTAATAGGCATACCTAAACGGTGATACCAAGCTAATACCGACTCTGACATAGGCGCAGCACCTGAACCAAAGGTACGGGCTTTATGCAGTCCTAATTTTTTTCGAATTTTACCAGCCACTAGCTTACCGATGATCGGTAGCCTCAGCATTTTATCTAGTTTCTCAGCACCCACTTGGCTTATAACTTGCGCCTGAAAAACCGACCATAAACGCGGCACCGATGAAAACCCAGTAGGGCTAGCATGTTGAATGTCAGCCACGAAGGTTTGCAGGTTTTCAGTGAAATAAACCTCCACCTTACAGCGCACAAAAACGGCCACTAAGCTGCGCTCAGTGATATGTGCCAAAGGTAAGTAACTGATAGAACGGTCACCATCTCTTATTTCAAATAGCTTAATCACATTATCTGCCGCAGAGGCAAAATTTTTGTGAGAAAGCACCACCCCCTTAGGCAAAGAGGTTGTGCCAGATGTATAGGAAATAGTGGCCATATCGTCACGTGTTGGCAAGTAAGGCTCAGCAATGGGCTCATACGCGTTTAGCCAATCATCCCACTTTTCATGACATTCAACCGTGGGGTAAGGAAAAGATATACTTAAGATTGTATTAGGGATGGCCGCTTTGGCAGCATCAAGGTTATCCAATTTACCAACAAAAATAGCTTTCGCGCCGCTATGATTAATCACGTGCTCAATAATATTTTCGCCCGCGGTGGCATAGATAGGCACACTGACCATGCCCGCCATGGTAATGGCGAAGTCAGCAATGATCCACTGGGCACAATTTTTTGACATGATGACAATACGATCGCCTTTTTCGAAGCCTTGAGCTTGTAACCCCTGGGCGATACGCTTAGCTTGCTCTGTGACTTTCCCCCAAGTGAAGGTATGCCACTGGCGCTCAATGGGTTGATGAAACAAGGGCTTATCAGGGTGTGCTTCGTTACCTGCAAATAAGCTATGCAAAACCGTTGTATTGTCCATTCTCTACTCCTAATTCAATCTGTTAGAACAACGGCGCATTACTCAAAACATGCCGTTTCGCCCTTATGTTAATACCATTAGCGACCAATAAATTGCGCTTTTCGCTTGGCTAAAAACGCGCGACTGCCCTCTTTAGCATCTTCACTCTCGGCGCATATTTTTTGTAATTTAGCTTCATGGTTAAACGTGTCACTCAAGTTACTTTGCATGGCTTCATTTAGCGCTTCTTTGGCGTAACGTAAGGCTAAAGGCGCTTTATTGGCTAGCTCATTGGCCAGTAACATCGCTTCGTCGAACAATTTGTCCTCTGCTACGACTCTATTACACAAACCTAACTGCAAGCATTCCTGTGCACCTAGTTTAGTACCAAGTGCAATCAACTCGAACGCGCGTTTACGCCCCACGGTTTGTGCTAAGTGCCAGGTTGCCCCACCATCAGGAATTAAACCAATCGCGCTAAACGCCTGATAGAGATAAGCATTTTCGGCCATCACAGTTAAATCGCAGGCCATAGCGAATGCACTACCAATGCCTGCGGCAGCGCCATTAACGGCGCTGATCCAAGGTTTTGGGGCTTGTGTTATCGCCATCAAGGCGGGTTTGTATTCTTGGATCAAGCCTTGTTCTACATCTAACTCATCAGGCATGACTTCACTTAAATCGGCCCCAGCGCTGAAGGCTCTGCCTTCGCCCATGAGCACCACTACACGTATGCTTTCGTCAGCGTTCACTTTATGCGCTGCATCCCGAAAGGCCTGACGTTGACTCTGATCAAAGGCGTTAAGCTTTTGCGGGCGATTAAAGCAAATAACGGCAATGCTGCCCTGGATAGAAGGGGTAACAGATAAGGCTTCAGACACGATATTGGCTCTCTACTTGAGTTGGCTGGGCGACTATCAACGCCACACACATGACGTGAAAGAAACAAACCATGCCATCGACAAAGCAAAAAGATAAATTGAATCTAACTATGAGTGACCATATTCAGATGTTATAGAAGTGTTAATGCACTATAAAATGCGGGGTTGGCAGGCATTTTGAGCCGCACTTAGTCAGAAATGCGGCTCAAAGCATACAAATTATTACAAAGAAGCAGCAGCCCGAGAGGCTTGATCGTACAAACCAGACATGGATCTGAGGGTAGAAGCCAGCTTAGCCAACTCCTGTTGATCTACATCGAGCATCTTTAGCCCGTCGAGTAAACATTGCTCGCGCACTCGGCCGTAATCTTCACAAGCTTTTTTACCTTTACGTGACGTTGCGTAAAAAATTTCCTTTCCGCGTTTTGTTCCTGTAACCAGTTCCAATTTGAGCAGTTTTTTTATCGCGTAGTTCACTGTATGGGTATCAATGATATTTAATATAAAGGCAATATCGCTCAGGCGCTTTTCACGGTTTCGATGATTGATGTTGTGCAATATTAAAATATCTAACACCGCCAGCTCACCGATACCAGCGGCATTGGCGCAGCGCACCATCCACTGGGAAAACGCGTTATACACCACTGTCATGCCGTATTCGACCTCCGACAGTGGCCAGTTTTCGTCTGATGCTAAATGCTCAGATGAGACGATTTTCCGCTGAGGTTCGCCCCTTGCCGCTTTACCCGTTTGACTCATTGAGCTCTCGCGTTCAGTTGATTCAGCGGGGGCTTTATTGTTTTGACTCACCTTCATTCCCCCTGCTCAGGCGAAGCTGATTTTTTATCGGCAAGCGCGCCAAAACCGCCTCCGGTGGGCGTTTGTATCACCACTACGTCATCTGCTTGCACTTGGGTTTCACCGTTACCGCTTAAATCGAACCATGGCTGCGCGTCTCGCTCAATCCAATTATGTCCAAGTCCCCCTGGTTCGCCGCCATTAACACCGGCCAGAGGGACTTCGCGATGCCCCGATAAAATAGCGCACTGCATATCAGCTAAAAAGCGTATGCGCCTTTCAATTCCATCCCCAGCATCCCACTGTCCTTTACCTCCTGAACCTCGGCGCACAACAAATTTATCCAGCAATACTGGGTATCGTGATTCAAGTATTTCAGGGTCTGTTAGGCGCGAATTGGTCATGTGAGTATGCACTGCCGCAGCCCCGTCAAAGCCCGGCCCTGCAGGCGCACCCGAACAAATGGTTTCATAGTATTGATACTCTGCATTTCCAAAGGTCAGGTTATTCATGGTGCCTTGGCTCATACCCAGCGAGCCTAACGCACCAAATAAGGCATTCGTCGCTGCTTGGCTAACCTCAACGTTACCCGCAACCACAGCCGCGGGATAAACAGGATTGAGCATAGAGCCTTGTGGCACGGTAATACTAAGGGGGCGCATACAACCTGCATTAAGAGGAATATCACTGTCGACCAGACAGCGAAACACATACAGTACCACCGCTTGAGTGATCGCAGCGGGCGCATTGAAGTTATTTGGTTGCTGGGCGCTTGTACCCGTAAAATCGATACGGGCGCTACGTTCTTGCTGATCAACTTCAACGGTTACACAAATTTGTAAGCCACCGTCCATTTGATAGCGATACTCGCCACCTTCAATAGTCTCTATGGTGCGTCTTACGCTTTCTTCTGCGTTATCCATAATGTGTTGGGTGTAGGCATTGACCACCGGCAAGCTGTATTCGTCGACCAGTTTAAGCAGCTCTTGATAACCCCGGCGATTCGCCCCAATCTGCGCCTGTAGGTCGGCCACATTCTGGGCGAAATTGCGCACAGGGTGAGTCGCCCCTAGCATTAATGCTTTGAGCTCATCATGTAAAAAACGCCCTTTTGATACCAGCTTCATGCAAGGAATAACCACCCCTTCTTCAACGATGGTTTTCGCTTTCGGTGACATAGAGCCAGGTGCAATACCGCCTATATCAGCGTGGTGCGCCCTGCTTGCCACGTAGAAGATCACCTTGTCATCTTGTTTATCAAAAATGGGGGTGATAACGGTAACATCAGGCAAGTGTGAGCCGCCATTGAACGGGTCGTTATGAATAAACACGTCCCCTGGTTCAATGCTCAAACCACTTTGAATCAACACTTTTACCGTGGCATCCATGGAGCCCAAATGCACTGGTATATGAGGTGCGTTAGCGATTAACTGGCCTTGTACATCAAATACCGCACAGGAAAAGTCTAACCGCTCTTTGATGTTGACCGAAGAAGACGTATTACGCAGCACGATACCCATTTGCTCCGCTATAGACATAAACTGGTTATTGAATATTTCTACCAGTACAGGGTCGCTTTGCTCGCTAGCTGCTGAAGCCGCTACAGAACTTTGATCTTGGTTGTTGTCGTTTTCTAAGGCGCCAGTAACGTTCTTTTTCAGCACTAAATGCTTATGGGCTGTCATGCTGGCGGTCCAGTTTGGCTCAACAATCACTGTGCCATTGTCCTCAATGATAATCGCTGGCCCCGGCACGTTATGCCCTGGTAGTAATTGTTCCAGTTGATAAATAGGCGTGTTGTGCCAAGCCCCTGCAGAGAATATTTGCGTGCTGTTTTGCGCAGCGGGCAACACATCGTTCGTCAGTGGATAAAGTGGCTCATTAATATCTTGCCCGCCACCAGCAGATTCCATCGAAATAGATTCAACGATGATCTCTTTATCAGGAGAGATAAAGCCATACTGGGCCGTATGCTGCGTCTCGAAGTCTTGTTGCATCTTGTCCATAGCGCCATGGCTGACAGGTAAAGTAGTATCGGTTCCCTGATAACGTAAAAATACCGTTGCACTATGGGTTTGCGCGCTTTCATCTATTCCTTGCTCTAGCAGCTCTTCGCTGGTGTGCGTTTTTAACCGCGCGAAAGCCGCGTTTAATGCTTCGAGTCCACTGGTATCCATCACCTGTTGAAAGGTTTCAGTGCGCTGACTGCGAATATCCGCTAACCCCATGCCATAGGCTGATAAAATACTGGCGAAGGGGTGAATAAAGATAGTGTGCATGCCTAGCCTGTCTGCTACCAAACATGCGTGCTGACCACCCGCACCACCAAAACAGGTCAATGCGTACTGCTGCACGTCATAGCCCCGTTCAATAGAAATTTTCTTGATCGCTTGGGCCATATGCTCAATTGCTATGGTTAAAAACCCTTCGGCTATTTGCTCACCGCTACTGGCTGTACCTTGTTGCTGCGCAATCTTTGCAAAGGCCGCTTTTACCGCTTCATCATCGATAGCTTGGTTATGCTGTGGGCCAAACAACTTGGGGAAAAATCGCGGGTCGACTTTGCCTAAACACACGTTAGCGTCAGTCACTGTCAGGGGCCCGCCGTTTCGATAAGACATGGGGCCAGGAAATGCGCCCGCTGATTCAGGACCTACTCGAAAACGCTGCTCATCCACATGCAGCACCGAACCACCACCGGCGGCTACCGTATGCACACTCATCATGGGTACACTCATACGCACACCCGCCACTTGGGTTTCAAAGGCACGTTCAAATTCACCAGCACAGTGAGATACGTCTGTAGATGTACCGCCCATATCAAAGCCAATTATTTTATTAAAACCAGCTAATTCACTGGTACGCACAGCGCCAATGATGCCCCCTGCAGGGCCAGATAAAATCGCATCACGCCCCTGAAATTTGCTGGCAGCAGTTAAGCCCCCTGATGAGCGCATAAACTGTAGGCGCTTGCTATCCGTCGAGCCTGCTTGCTCAGCACGCGTTTCGGCACCAATGGCTTTTCCTACTCGCTGCACATAGCGTCGCAAAATAGGCGATAAATAAGCATCAACCACTGTGGTATCCCCCCGTGGCACGATGCGCACCATAGGGCTCACATCATGACTGGTGCTAATTTGGCTAAAACCAATTTCTTTGGCAATTTGCGCAATACGCAGCTCGTGCTGTGGGTATTTATAAGCATGCATCAGCACTATGGCTACTGAACGATACCCTGCTACATATCGCTGTTGCAGGCTTTGACGCACAGCGTCTTCATTTAAAGCCTTGAGCGTGTTGCCTTGATCGTCCATACGCTCAGGCACTTCGATCACGTCTTGATACAACACCTCAGGCTTTTCGATGTTCAAAGCGAAGGTTTTAGGGCGCACTTGATAACCTATTTCAAGCACATCGCGCAGACCTTCGGTGATCACAAGTACGGTGGCTTCGCCCTTACGTTCTAGCAACGCGTTGGTGGCCACGGTAGTGCCCATTTTAACGCTACCAATGAGATCCGTAGGAATAGGAGCTTGGCCGTCAACCTCAAGAAAGTCACGAATACCTTGTAAAGCGGCGTCTTCGTAAGCAGTTGGGTTTTCAGATAACAGCTTTCTCGTCAGTAGCTGTCCTTGGGGGGTTTTGGCAACAATGTCAGTAAACGTACCGCCTCTATCTACCCAAAAGTCCCAGCGCTGGGCATCTGTATTAGCCGTATCTGAAGAAGATTGCGGTTCAGGAGTAGAATGTTCGCTGGCAGTACGTGTCATGTTTTTATCCCTTTGGGTAACTCGATAAAGATGTGCTTAACTTCAATCTAACCATTCGATGATAATTTATCAACATTTTATAAATATAATGTTGATATGCGTTTTTTATGTTGCTAAGTTGACCTAGCAACAAAGCTAACTGATATGCTTGCTCCACGTAGATAAGGCTCAACTGAATTAGATTCGCTCAAGCGAACACAAAGGGAACACCTAATATGGCGTCACTGAACTTTTTAAAAAACGTAGGGCCTGGGGCCTTAGTAGCCGCGGCCTTTATTGGCCCGGGCACAGTGACTGTGTGTACATTAGCCGGGGCGAGTTTTGGATATACCTTGTTGTGGGCGTTACTGTTCGCCACTGTTGCAACCATTATTTTCCAAGAAATGTCTGGCCGATTGGGCACCATAGCGCAAAAAGGTTTAGGTGAAGCCCTGCGAGAAAGCTTGCAACATTCCATCTGGAAGTGGCCGTTATTTGCGCTTATCGCGATAGCATTATATGGCGGCAATGCCGCATACGAAGCGGGCAATTTATCTGGGGCGGCTCTTGGGGTAAGTGCGATACTCGATGAACCGAGCGACAATGTGTTCACATGGACCATTATCATCATTGCTCTTGTGGCCGCACTTGCACTTTGGCGCGGCAGCTACAAGCAAGTAGAGCGTCTACTTATGGCGTTGGTGCTGTTCATGGGAGTAGCATTTATCAGTACCTTTATTGTCAGTCGCCCAGATCTAGCTGCGTTCATGCAAGGTATGTTTACCCCAAGCATAGAGGATGAAAGCTTAGTGACTGTGGTTGCCTTAATTGGCACCACCGTTGTGCCCTATAACCTCTTTTTACATGCCTCTGCCGCGAAAGCCCGCTGGCAAGGTGAAGCCGACTTACCCGCAGCGCGAACAGATTCAATTGTATCCATTGGCCTAGGCGGCTTGGTTGCCATGTTTATTGTATCAACCGCCGCCGCAAGCTTATTTTCTCGCGGTTTAGGGGCCAGTAGCGCCGCCGATATGGCCATTCAGTTAGAGCCTTTATTCGGTAGCTTTTCGAAGTATTTATTAGGCGCTGGGCTTTTCGCCGCAGGGTTGAGTAGTTCGTTGACTGCGCCCTTAGCAACAGCGTATGCGATTACCGAAATCATTAACCCGAACGCCATCATAAAAGAGAAAATCTTTCGCGGCGTTAGCTTAAGTGTGCTGTTGGTGGGCGTGGTATTCGCTTTAAGTGGTGCCAAGCCAATTAACATCATCATTGGTGCCCAGTTTGCCAATGGCTTATTGCTGCCCATCATTGCTGCCTTCTTACTTTACACCATGAACAACAAAGCGCTGTTAGGTAAACACACCAATGGCTTAGTCGCTAATAGCTTGGGCGCAATCGTGTTTTTAGTCTCGGTAGGGCTCGGTGTGCGCTTAGTGCTTAAATCATTATCAGTCATGTAGCGGTTATTCAAACCTACTTAAGCAGGTACAAAAAAAGGCGCTAAGCGCCTTTTTTCAAATCTGAATTGTCACTGTACCTGAGCGTTATTCATCTTTCGGCGCGTATTTGTCTTTCATCAAATAAGCGAACGCGGTATTAAACGCGGTTTCTTGAAACACTTTCAGCCCTGTTTCAGCATAGGGAATATGCACTGGGTTACGACGTAATGATTCTTTTATATCTGTTGGTGACATGATCACCACGTCTAAATCTTCAATAAGCTCAATTGCGGCTTCAAGTTTAAAGCCCACCGCGCCTCCAGCAAATTTGCCTTTCATCGGCCGCTGGCGAATAACCACTTTATCTACCTGGTAATCAGCCATTAGTTTGGCGAAGGTCTGCTGAAAATAGCGTAAATCTTTACTGCTATTGATGTTGGTTAATGTGAGACGGCGGCTGCGAAAATCTGGCAACTGAAACACGTCATCTGCCAAAGACAACAAGCACACATTTACATCATTACTGTTTAATTCAACACCACAAACTTTCATATATCACCTAACTTGTTAAGACCGGCGCAGTATAACGCATTGCTCACTCAGGATCTTGACATAATTAGCCTGAAATATCAGCCAAGAATAACAGCTTCGTTTTCACCACCAGCGCAACATACCAGCGCAAAATAATGGCATAAGGCGATATGATCCCTAGCTGTATTCTACTGCTTCGATTTCACGTAAACGTTTCTCGGTGGGGTTAAAAACAAAGTTATATAACAGGCCTAAAAACAACACCACACTAAACCCAGTTGCTACCATAAATCCGTATTTTGCATCTCCGCCGAAGGCATCACTGACTAAGCCCATAATAAATGGCCCTGCTGCTGCCCCTGCGGCGGTGAAGAATAAAATCACCCCAGCCACAGTGCCATGCTCACTTTTAGCAAAGCAGCAAATTCCTTTTGAGTTAAAGGTCGGGTAAATGACTGACATAAATACGCCAGTAAGTGGAAACGCATACAAAGCAACGTTTTTTCCTCCTGCTAAACCTGCGATAAAACACAAGGTAATAGCAAGACTAAACAACATTAACACTAAGGCCCAATTGTAGCGTTGCATCATCCAAATCCCGACAAACCGGCCAAGGGCTCGCAGTGAGAAGAATACAGAAACCGCGTACATCGCCAGCATTTTTTGCGGCCCATCAGTGTAACAAGCGAAAGACTCTGACACGCTCATGGCATCACAGACTAGGTAACTAGGCATCCATACATAGATGGCGCTTTCTGCGGCAACATATAAAAAAGCCCCGATTGAGAACCCCATAGCATAAGGATTTTTCAGCAATCTTAAGCTACTGATAAAACTCACCGGTTTGTGGCCGTGTGTTGGCGGCGCCTGAACCGGATAGTCTGCTTTCCAAGCCATCAATATGAGTAAGGTACATAACCCGCCCGCGAGCACATAGAGTAACTTCCAGTCAACGCCTTCACGTACCATCCAAGCAACAATCAACGGCCCAATAATCGCACCTACGCCAAAGAATGCTTCGGCTCCGTTCATGGTGCCTGTATGCTCTTTAGTAGACCGCGATATGTCACCAATCAGCGCTAGGGCGGCTGTTTTAAACACCCCCACCGCTAAACCGGAAAGCGTAATCAAGCCTAAAATGAATTCGAAGCTAGAACCGACCAAGAATAAATAACACGACAGAGCAAATAGTGCCAACCCAAGGATAATAGTTTTCTTGCGGCCAAATTTATCTGCTAAAAACCCTAAAAATAGCCCGGAGAAAGCGATACCAATCATGAAAAGCGAATGCATTAGACTGGCTTGTGTATTACTCACATCAAACTCACGTTTGACTTCTTTTATGATTTCACCCACCGAGTCAGATGTCATCGCGAACATCATAAACATCAAATACGTCAGCCAGCGTATTAAGTGCACATTTTTTTCGTGCATCGCAGTGGCGGCTCCAATATCAGTTTGCATCTAGTGCGCCTCGTTTTAGCAATAATGTCTTGATCAATAGTCATTCGCTAGCCAGTGATTTACTGGCTAGCGAGCCTCGGGATTAGAACTGATATTTCAACGTCATAGACGTCGTTCTGCCATTAATTGAACGTGCGCGAATGATGCTTTGATCACTAGCCACAGCGCCTTCCTCAGCCTCGGTAATACCCACAGTATCAAACAGGTTATTAACGTTTATTGCCACACTTAAGGCGTCAGTGATGTAGTAATCAGCAAATGCATTGACTTGGGTATAGCCGCCAAACTTCAACTCATTGCTATCTTGTGCGTAAGCATCTGTGGTACCAATAAAGTTCACACCCACGGCGGCCATGTCCATTTGGTATTGTGCCGTTAACTGATAGATGAAATCAGCTTGGCGACGAGGCGTATTGCCAACCACATCTGGAGTGACATTGTCTTCAACAATTTCAGCGTCCGTCCAGGTGAAGCCACCTTTTATCGTTAAGTTATCACGCGTGTAGGCAACTTCCGTTTCAATACCATATGCCTCATATACTCTATCGAAGAATTTTTGGCTGGTCGCTTCAAAGTTTTGCTCTTCTGTTTCGGCGTAGAAACCTGTCACAAATACACCTAAACCTGATTGACGATATTTAACCCCGGCTTCTACTTGATTTACCATGTCCACGGCGTCAGCGGTAGCCACGCTGCCATCTTGATTAATTTTACCGAAAGCCAAACGATCGGCATTCGCTCGACCGCCGCGACTGATTCGGGCAAACGTTGCTAAATCATCGTTAACTCGATAGTTACCACCAATAGAGTATGAGGTGTAATCCCAGTCGTAATCCACCACACTGGCGTTAGCTAAATCAATCCCTACTACATTCATTTCAGGCTGAGAGATTTGCCCGTCACGGTTGACATCAAGTGTACTGGTGACTGCGCCTGCGTATGAGCCAAAGGCGTCTCCACTGTCTCTACGTACACTGGCTTCCCATGTAAAATCACCATATTCACCCGCTAGCGCTAAATAAGGAGCACTGATATCGTATTGAATGTCATAATTACGTTGGCAGCAATTTCCCCAAAAAGGAGTGCCGTACGCGTACAAGCCGTTCTCAGAGTATTGGGTTCCATCTGCACCAACCACGTTTAGCAGCGCCGCATTATCCCCTTTTACTTCCATCAAGTACGAGTTCCACAACCAGCTCATATCGATGTTTTGGCGAGACTTATAATACCCAGCAGTAACAGAGATATCGCCGAAGCTACGTGATAATTGCAGGTCATTCACGTAAGAACCAAAGTCGTTCATTTCTACATCGAAAGTGTGCGTGCGCATAACAAGACCGTTGCCGGTCGCGTCAGTAAATGCTTGCCCAGCACTTGGACCATTTGCATACTCAAGTGATGCACCCGCACCACCAATGCTCTGGGCAATAGAGGTAGGGTCTGCCACCTCAGCTGGAAACGGGCTATTAAAACTGCCGGAAACATCAGAAAAACGGAATTTGTTGACTAAGGTCCAATCTTCGCTGACATCAAAATTCGCCTCAAAACCAATACTGGTTACCGACGGATTCATACCATTTGCAATACTGCCTCGGGTGATCTGATTGTCACCGTTCAAACGCACGGTATCTTGCAAGTAAACACTGTGTGGCGTGTCACTTTGGGCGTCAAAACCTGGAATTGAGTCACCATTGGCGTACATAGGCATAGGTAAATAACCGATACTCTTGTCATCTAGGTGCTTAAAGTAAACTCGGATAAACCCAGTATCGAATTCTTTGGTGAGGTTTGCCTTGATTTGACCACCTGAATTGGCGTTATAGCCCGCCTCTCTTGGTCCCTCACCTTCCCGGAAAAAGCCCCCAATGTGGAAACGCATGGTGTCACTGATATCACCACCGTATTCAAAATCAGTACGAGTCGTGTCGTAATCCAAACCGATAGTGGTTGAGATGCTGCCACCTTCACTATCACCTGTTTTACTTATAAAGTTGATAATGCCGCCGGGCGAATTACTCGCCAAGGTTGAAGATGAACCACCACGAATAGCATCAATCGTGGCAATAGTTGAATCAGCACGCAAGAAAATATCTGCATTACCAAAGGCAACATCACCAAACTGCATAACCGGTAAACCATCTTCTTGTAATACTAAAAACTTAGCGCCACCAGATGCTACGGGTAAGCCACGAACCGCAATGTTTGCGTTACCTTCACCGCCGGTAGACTCAGAACGGATACCCGGTATTGAGCGAAACACTTCCGCTGTTGCGCGAGGCGCAGCAACGGCGAAATCCTCTGGGCTTATAGAACTAACCGAGACACTTGAATCCATTTTGGTGCCACCGCGCACAGAGCCGGTAACAACAATTTGTTCAAATCCTAGGGCATCTTGTGCATCATTCGCGGCTTGCGGGCTTTCACCCTGTTCTTGTTGTGCAATAAGGGGCGCACTAAATGTTAAAGCGATTGCCATAGATATGGCGCTACGGTTAAAGGGTGTGCTCATGTGTGTTTCTCCGTTTAATACCTGCTTAAGTACCTGTTTAGCGTCAACCTAGGGTTGGCTAGTGTCCCCCATGTTCAGTGTAGGGCAAGGCCGAGCACTGAACATGAGTTTAATAAAATAATGTGTAACGTCAAAAACGATTTGTAGAAGCATTTAAAAAATTAACTTAATCGTTTAAGATAACTGTAATAAAGCTAACAAAGAAATTAACATTTGTAAAACATTTGTTGATTATTTATCAAATTAATGGGCTAATATGATCATTAATTGAGTTTTACATTAAATCTTAAACGTATAAGTTTATAGGTGAGAAATGGATATAGAACGTGAATACAAGCGCTCATTAGAGCGCATTTTAACTGGCTTAGATTTAAGCGGAATGTCCAAACGTGAGCAGGCAGTGTTCATTGACCGTTTAAATGAACAGTTTCCTCGGCTTTTCGCTTTATTGGTAGCGATCTATGGTCAGCGGTATGATTTTTTTTACTACCTACAACAGCTGGCTCAAACATTGGCAAACGGCTTCACTAAACGCTCAAACGTTCTTAAGCAAAAAGACAATGCTAGGTTGGCTGCCCCTCATTGGTATCAAGATGAAAACATGTTGGGCATGGCGTGCTACGTGGATTTATTCGCCGGTGATTTAAAGGGCTTACAGCAGCGCATTCCTTACTTGGTCGAAACTGGCATAACCTATTTACACCTGATGCCGCTTTATGATTCTCCTAAAGGAGACAGTGACGGTGGCTATGCGGTCTCTGATTATCGCAAAGTAAATGACACGCTCGGTACCAATAAAGATCTGGAAGAATTATCAAAAGCTCTCGCTGAAGCAGGCATTAGCTTGGTACTTGATTTTGTGTTCAACCATACATCAGATGAACACCCTTGGGCGCTGGCTGCCAAAGCCGGTGAACAAAAGTATCAAGAGTTTTACTACATGTTTGATGACAAACACGTGCCTGACGAATACGAAAAGCATCTCAGAGAAATATTTCCTCAAGTGCGTCGCGGTAACTTCAGCTGGGATAGCGATAGCAATAAATGGGTTTGGACCACCTTTAATAATTTCCAGTGGGATCTAAATTACACCAATCCAGCTGTGTTTAATGCCATCACTGATGAGATGCTCTATTTAGCGAATCTGGGATGCGAAGCGCTGCGCTTAGATGCTCTGGCATTTATCTGGAAAGAAATGGGCACAAATTGCGAAAACCAAGCTAAAGCTCACAGTTTGATTCAAGCATTTAACAGTTGCCTGCAGATTGCTGCGCCTGCTGTGGTGTTTAAATCTGAAGCCATTGTGCACCCTGATGAAGTGCTGAAATACATTGACAAACAAGAGTGTCAACTGTCTTACAATCCCCTGTTGATGGCACTAATTTGGAATACTCTGGCCACCAGAGATACTCATTTATTGACTGAGTCCATGCAGAAAAGCTTTGAGATATCACCTGATTGCGCTTGGGTAAATTATGTACGCTGCCACGATGATATCGGTTGGACCTTCGATGATGCAGTAGCAGGACAACAAGGGGTGAATGGTTATGATCATCGTCGTTTTCTTAACCAATTCTATACAGGTCGCTTCGAGGGCTCGTTTGCCACTGGCGTTGCATTCGGTGAAAACCCAAGTAACGGAGATTGCCGTGTCTGTGGCTCTTTGGCTTCGTTAGCGGGCTTAGAACAAGGTATTGAGCAAAATAATGCAACATTGATCGAGCATGCCGTGGCGCGAATTTTAATGGTTCACAGCATCATTTTAAGTATCGGTGGTATTCCGTTGATTTATTCTGGTGATGAATTGGCCCTGCTTAATGATTATAGCTACGAACAAGACGACAGTAAAAAACACGATGAACGTTGGGTGCAAAGGATCCCAGTAACAGATGCCGACATACAAGCCAGTAAGAAAAAAGATACACCACAAAATTGTGTGGCAACTGGCTTAAAAACGCTTATCGGTCTGCGCAAGCAATACAGCGTTTTTGGTCAAGCAAGCACTCGGATTATCAACCCCCACCAGAACGCAGTATTTGCTTATCAGCGCACGGCAAAAGATGGCACGTCTTTGCTGGCCATTTGTAATTTTAGTGAACATAAACAAAGGGTATCAAGTATTACACTAGGTTTGGGTAATGGCGATGTATGGCAGGATTTGCTGTCCTCTGTGCGGGTTTCTCCCGCTCCTCAAGAACTTGACCTCGCACCCTATCAGGTGATGTGGTTACTCAATTCGCAACCCGTGTAGTGGGTTGCGAGTTTAGGGCAGCGAATTGAGGGCTGCGAATTTAGGTTTGCGGGTTTAAGGCTGCCGGTTGAGCTGTAAGTTGTGAGCTGTGAGCTAAGAGCTGTGGGTGTTGAGACACATTCTAGCTAACTAGCCACAACTGGCTCTAATCACCAGTCGAGTATCGAGTATCACACTGTCTTTAGACTCATTTTTCAGCAGTAGCCGGGTTGCCACTCGGCCTTTCTCTGAGCTTTGCTGACACACAGTCGTTAACCCTGGTGAGCTGCGCTGCGCCTCTGGGATATCGTCAAACCCTGTCACTTTTACCTGCTGTGGAATAGCAATATTCAGCTCGTTCGCCACTCTCAGTACACTGAGCGCAATCACATCACTCATGCATAAAATCACCTCAGGCAAAGGGTTGAGGGTCAAAGCCTCTTTGGCGGCTATTTCTGCCATTTCTGGGGTATTAAGCGGTATATGCCAAACGTGACTGGGTGAGATAGCCAATTGCTGCTCTTCAAACGCTCGCAAATATCCTTTTAATCGACTACGAGATATTTCTTTTGACTCAACACTCATATCTTGTGCTGTCAGTCGGCAGATACGTTGCGAGTCGACCAAGCGCAAGCCTAACACGGCAGCATGCTTCGGCTTATTAGCTAATGCGTGACTCGCAACGCTAAAAGCCCCCTCTTCATTGTTGATATTAACAGATTCGCTATCGTGAGTTTCAAAGTCCACGGCAATAATTGGCTTACCTGAGCGACTGACTCGCTCAAAAATATCGCCGCTAGGGGCGCCGTAGAAAATAAAACCATCAGGCAGTGACTCAGCACTGCTTTGCTCTAGCTCGTCTGATTCACTTGAAAGCAATAACAGTTGTTTCTTATTTTCACCCAATACCTCAGCCACGCCTTGCAGAAATTGACTGGCAACAGGATCCGAAAGGCTGTAGCTAATGGAATCCGCGAGTACCACGGCTACAACATCTGATGCCCCTTTTCGTAATGAGCGGGCGGCAAAATTCGGCCCGTGATAACCCAGCTCAGCTGATTCCCTTAAGATCCGCTCACGTAACTTGGCTGACAATTGATCCGGGCGATTAAACGCATTAGAAACCGTCGCCGTAGACACCCCGAGCTGCTGAGATACTTGTTTTAAATTGAGTTTTTTATTGATAACTGTGACTTTCGATGAACCTTAATTGCGCCATAAGTTAGCACAAGTGGTAATGAAGTCGCTAGCGTAAACCCGTGCACAACCAAGGTAAACGCCAGTGATAGTTAACTATCACTACTTGCATGTTGAGAAGCGTCTCGGGTTATCTGATGATGAAGGGTAAACCACCACAGTGAGAACCAAGATGCTTAAATTATATGGATTCGATGTCAGTAATTACTTCAACATGATCAAATTAGCCTTAGCCCACAAAGACCTAGACTACGAAGTAGTTAATGTTTACCCCAATCAAGAACCCGAATTTCTAGCTAAAAGCCCGATGGGCAAAGTCCCTGCCCTTGAAACAGAAGACGGGATCATTGTTGAAACGAATATCATCATGGAGTATCTCGACGCTAAGTATCCTGATAAACCACTCTACCCTGCTGACCCGTTTGCCCAAGCCAGAGTCAAAGAATTGGTCAAATTCATGGAACTGTATTTAGAACTACCCGCACGGCGCTGCCACCCCGAAGCCTTCTTCGGCTCAAAAGTCAGTGATGAAACACGTAAAGAAGTAAAACGTGCGCTATTTAGAGGCATGACGGGGCTTAACAGACTGGCTTCTTTCTCACCTTATGTGGCAGGTGACGCATTTAGTGCGGCAGATATTATGTTTTTATACAGCGTTGATTTAGCCGCTGGTGTTGCACATAAGCTGTATGAGGTTGATTTACTAGATGGCTCCACTGGGGCTAAAAACCTGATGGCAAAATTAAACGAATTACCTGAAGTACAAAAAATCGCTGCCGATCGCAAGGCCGCTAATAAAGCCTTTGTGGAGTATGTAACAAGTTTTCAAAAATAAAGCACGATAAACGGTAGGAAGATTACCCAATCTTCCTTTACCATATAAGGCTCATATAGGAGTACCAAAATGAGCCTTACATCAAACGCTGAGTTCAATTGCCCATACTGCATGGAAATCAATGATATAGAAATTGATCAAGACAACGATGTCAATCAGCAGCAAATTGTAGATTGTCAGGTTTGTTGCAGTCCTATAGAAATCCTCATTACCCAAGACAGTGATAACGACTTCATTATTCACGCTCGAACCGACAGCGAATAGCCTGTTTTTATACGGAGTTCTACTTTGATTGATATTTTCCATGCGTCAGACTCTTTACGACGTAAATTGCACACCATAGACAACGAGCGCGACTTGATGCAGCTCGTGATGAAAAACCTAAGTCAGTATCGTTTCGCTACTCGCGTTGAGCATAGTGAGTTAGATATTGCGTTTGCCGCTTCTGGTGGGCCCAGCCATTTCGCCAATGGTGATGCTGCCAATATTGCATGTACCCCAGCGGTGAATCGCCCCACTGAATTCAATGACATCTTACTTGAGCGTCAAACTGGCTATATTAACCTGTCGACGCCGGCTGGTTTTATCCCGTTAGTTGACGCAGTAGAACGCAATGGTTTCTTGCACAAAAAACTACTTAGCTAAAAATGCCCGTCCGGGCAAACACAATGGCGGTCTAACAGGCCGCTATTTAGCTCGCTATATAAAAAGTGTTGTCAGCGTTTTATTCCCGCTAACCATCGTGGTTATGACCCCTATCCACTTTGCTCACAGTGAGCAAATCAGCTTTAATAAAACGCCTCTCGAAAACGATGTTCAATTAAGCTACAAGTGGCGTGACCATGCGAATGAAAAGCATCAGTTTTCATTCACCTTGCCTTTGGAGCAGGTCAAAAACCGTCACCATAAACGCTTTGTGCCTGAACAAGTGACCCGCTATCAGCAAATCGCCATGCTCAAAGAGCGAAACAAAATTGACGCCAAAGATGCGCGTATCGAAATAAAGCGCATAGGCGAAAGCCTGCAACTGAGCGTGCGAAGTCGTTCTGAAGAGCAGGTAAAAAAATACCAAAAACAACTGCTGCAAGCTAAAGATGATGCATTCGAGCAATATTTAAAGGATCACTACTATACCCAATTCAGTAATTATCTGGGCCAAGAAGGCATCAAACCCGACCATTTGCGTTACATAAAAGAAAACCAAACGCTTTTAAAACCCTTCGCCGAAGCTATGTATGCCGAAGCGTCTGAAAGCCCAGACATGCGCGCTTTTCTAAACTTATTGTTAGGTTGGCTACAGAGTATTCCTTATGACGATTTAGAAAGCCGAGTATCCTCTAACGGCGCTGGTTTCTCTCCACCTTTCACACTGCTCAGTAACAACCAAGGAGATTGTGATAGCAAGTCGGTATTGATGGCCAGTGTTATTCGTGCGCTGTTCCCAGACATCGAATTAGTCATGCTCTACTTACCTAACCATGCTTTATTGGGTATCGCCATGTCCCCCCAAAAAGATGAAGCAAGCATGCTGATAAATGGCGAAGAATATTTATTGATGGAGCCCACTGGACCGGCGCTTTTTTCATTGAACGAAGTTGCCCCAAGCAGTCAACGCTTCCTCGATACGCGTATGTACAGCTACGAAGTTATTCCCTAACACTATCAGCTCAGCGCTGTAGCGCTCTTTCTATTTTTTAGAGAACAAATTAAACAAGAATTGATAATTGCCATGCGCTTATCAACGGCCTTGGGGTATATCTAACCATACTGACGTTCATAACTAAGTGACTCATTATGACCCCATACGATATTGCGCTTCTGCTCCATATTTTGCTTTTTTGCTATTGGCTAGGCGGCGATGTAGGTGTGTTCTACTCAAGTCAATTTGTGGTAGATAGCAAACTCAGTAGGGAAACCCGCATGACCGCAGCAAAAATTATGCTCGGCTGTGATTTAGTTCCTAAGATTTGCATGAGTTTGATGCTGACCGTGGGCGGCATACTTGCACATTACCTTGGCGTTCAGCACGCGCTCTGGCAATTAATTGGCATCATTTTACTTGGCCCAGTTTGGTTAACTATGGTGTTGGTTTTACACTATCGACACAATGCCAGCTATATTGCGTTACTCACAAAGATAGATTTCTGCTTTCGTTGGGCAATGATTGCCGCGTTAATCGCCTCGAGCATATACGCTTACAGCACTGAGCACTTAGCAGAAAACTCGTGGATAATTATCAAACTCTTGGGGTTCGCCTGCCTAATATTTTGCGGGCTAATGATCCGAGTTAACCTAAAGCCCTTCTCGCTTGGTTATGCCAAAATACTCCAAAACACTCAAGATGACGCAGACAACCTGAATATGCTCCGTAGCCTTAACAAGGTTAAACCTTGGGTTATCACCATTTGGTTACTATTGATATTTGAAGCGTACGTGGGGATAGCCAAACCCTATGTGGGTTCATAGAACGCATAAAAAACCCCAGTAATTAGAAAATCCAATCACTGGGGTCATTTCAACAAGCTAGTTCCACTTTTTATTCATGTAATTAAAAGCAGAATAAAATGCGCCTATAGCTGCTCTTCAGCGAACTCTGCCAAGCGGCTGCGCACCACACCATCTAGGTTAATCGTTGCGCTACCCGAGAAGTTTTTAAATTTCTCCACTATGTAGGTTAAACCTGAAGTAACAGCACTTAAGTAATTACTGTCTATTTGCGCAAGGTTACCACTGCAAATCAACTTAGTACCCTCACCACAACGAGCGATAATAGTTTTAAGCTGCGATGCCGTAAGGTTTTGTGATTCATCTTGTACATAGTGATCAGGGCAGTCAATATGCCAGCGACGACTATCTAGACTTCTTAAGTACACATAATCTGATGGCCAGCATGGGTCGCAGAGGGCATTGTTTAGATAATGTGGTTGCAGAAAGTCTTTTTCACTCACTTAAAACTGAGCGAGTGAAACGAAAAGTGTACCCAACCTGAAGTGAAGCCAAGGCAGATTTGTTTGATTACATAGAAGTGTTTTACAATCGAACTCGACTACACAACCATCTTGGTCATGTATCTCCAGATGAATATGAGAATACATATTCACAGGCAAGTTAAGTGTCTACGAAACTGAGGGAAGAACACTTTTTGTTGATTTGCATTTGCCTATCCTTAACTCTGACTAGAGTATGTCGTGATAGGCAGTTACACAAAATTAATTACAGACTTAAAAAGCAGAACTCATCTTCATTATTTAATATGGCCCAAAACGTCATTCAAAGATTGTCGCATGAGCGAGGCATTACTATCCAATCCAGTCCAATATTTTATCCCCAACACACCTTGATTCACCAGCATAGTAAGTCCGTCTACAACAGAGCAATTACGTGCGATTGCTTCCTCAATTAAATGCGTTTTCGCAGGATTATGTATACCGTCTGCTACAACCATATTAGGCAACAGCGTATCTGGATTCATATTTAAACGATCGTTAATATTTGGGTACAAGCCGATGGAAGTGGCATTGATAACAATATCGATATCAGCAGGGATATCAATTGTTTGGTCCCAAGTTACAAGGTCGGCCGAACAATCTGTACCTGAGTTAAGTAAATTGACTAATACTTGCCCTCGTTCAACATTACGGTTGACCACTCGGATACTCCTCACACCAGCTAAAGCCAGTTCAACAGAAACCGCTCTTGCAGCACCACCTGCACCAAAAATCAAGACACGTTTATCTTTGGGTGAAACCACTTGTTTTACCCCTTCAACAAAGCCTTTCCCATCAGTGTTTTCTCCGATTAATAGTCCATCTTTTATTACTACGGTGTTAACGGCACCAATCAATTTAGCGGACTCGCCCAAACGGTCTAAGTGTTGAATCACCGAAACTTTGTGAGGTATAGAGCAATTGAAGCCGGCCCAGCCCATGGCCTTTGCGCCTAGCACAGCCATTTTCAAGTTGTCAGCATCAACTTCACAGTTAATATAAGTCCAATCAAGTCCTAGCTCTTGATAGGCTGCATTGACCATCACTACTGTAGGGTTTTCTGCAGCTGGTTTGGCAAACGAACCCGTTATTGGTTTTAGAAACTCTAAATTCATATGATATTGCCCCGAAGAAATTGTCCAACCTAAAGTGATAGAAAACTACAGTGCCCATTGATCTGGTATCAACCTAGTGAACGCACCTTCGAATTTAGATCAAATATGGCGTAAGCGAGCACAACAAGAAAACTACACCCAGGAACAAGGTAAGAGGTTGCTGCACTGTAATGATCAACAAACACCGCTTGAACAATAGGCATAATTGCTCCTCCTAAAATAGCCATGACTAAACCTGCGGCGCCCAACTTCGCATCAGCACCCAAGCCAAACAAAGCGATTGCGTATATCGTCGGAAACATTAATGATAAACAAGCTGAAATACCGATTAATGCATAGACCCCACTCGGCCCCGGGGCAACCACCATATATGCACACAATAATGCCGCAATCGAAGCCATTAAACCTAGTAAGACTGCGGGGCGAATAAACCCCATGAGCCAAGTCATTACGAAACGGGATATCAAAAATACGAGCATGCTATATTGTAGTATTTGCCCGCCACTGACTTCATTAACATCATTTGCCTCCATCACATACTGAATCGTATAAGTCCAAACACATGTTTGCGCGGCCACGTTAAAAAATTGTGCTACTACACCGAAACGATAATGTTTATTGCTGAACAATCTAGAAAAGGTAGCTTTAAAACTGAGCTCATCAGCTTGCTTTACATTTACTTCTTGCTTAGGTGACTTAGTTAAGGCTATTGCAAACCAAATTAAAACAAGAACACAGGCAAATCCCACGTATGGAACCATGACCGCGTCAAGTTCAGCGCTAACGACTTGCTCTAACTGCTCAATACTCATTTTGCTTCGTTCATCAGCCGTTGCTTGATTGAGTTGCGGTAAGATGAGGGTTGCCGCAAGGAAAACACCTAGGCTGGTACCTAAAGGATTGAAAGATTGAGCAAAATTAAGGCGGCGAGTAGCACTTGCCTGACAGCCCATGCTCATCACATAAGGGTTAGCTGAGGTTTCTAATATTGATAGTCCTCCCGCCAGAATAAAAAGAGCCGACAGGAAGAATGTATATGTCATCGTTTGACTTGCAGGGTAGAACATAAAAGCGCCAATCGCTGCACAGCCTAAACCGCTCAACACTCCGGTCTTGTATGAAAAACGTTTGTTAATTAATGCTGCCGGTATAGCCAAACAGAAATAGGCTCCATAGTAGCAAAACTGCACCAAAGCGGATTGCACGGATGACATGGTAAATATTTTACTAAACACCTTTACCAGTGGGTCTGTCATATTTGCTGCGGTCCCCCAAGCAGCAAAACACAGTGTCAATAATATGAACGGAAATAACATCTCCCGAGAGACTAAAGGGGCTTTATTTTTCATCACAATCAAGCTGTTTGTTAATTTTTAGTTAATTTATTTAAACAGCAAAAATTAACACTGTCAATAAATCAACATTTATTATTTATTGTTCATATCTCCGTAACCAAGGAATCTTTTAAGGTATAATACAATGTAGTCTTCACTGTCGCTTTATCTTAAAATATAAGCTGTAGTCAGAAAAATAAGTTACCTTAAATCAAAATTGATTGGATGGATGGCAAAAATTAAAACAAATTCAAATAGAAATTCAAATTCGGAGGGGCGTGGTCAATCAGGGTTAAGGGCTCGCAATGAAAGACGAATTCTGGCACTTATTCGCAAACATGGCAGCGCTCCAAAAGCTGAAATAGCACAGGAGCTAGGCTTATCTGCCCAAGCAGTCACGGTTATCATCAAAAGCTTAGAAAAAGAAAATTTATTACTTAGAAAAGAGCCGCAACGAGGCAGAGTTGGTCAACCCCTCGTTCCCTTTGCTTTAAATCCCGACGGCGCATTCGGAATAGGGCTGAAGGTCGATAGACGTAGTTTCGACTTGACTTTGATTGACTTTGTGGGGAATGTTAAAGCCAGTTTACATGAGAACTGTGATTATCCGAGCGTAACGAATTTACTGGCTTTTTTAAAACGTGGCGTGGAGATGTTAACTTTAAGCTTAAACCAAGAGTTAACCACCAGAATTACAGGCATAGGGGTCGCGACCCCATACGAAATATGGAATTGGGCGGAGGAGGCAGGCGCCCCTGCTGATGTACTTAACGAATGGAAAACTTTCGACTTCAGTGAAAGACTTACTGATATAATCGATTTGCCTGTATATGTTTGTAACGATGATACAGCAGCATGCTCAGCAGAGCTAAGCTTCGGTAACCCCAATCGCTTTAGCAATTTCTTATACGTTTTTATCAGTACATTTATCGGTGGCGGTGTTGTATTAAATGGAGCCTTGCTAACAGGCACTCGCGGCAACGCAGGGGCAATAGGCTCGCTACCTCTACCGACACTCAATTCTCAAGGAAAGTTAGAATCTCAACAGTTGATAATGCATTCATCTCTCTACATATTAGAAAACATGCTAACAGAGGCTGGACGCGACACAGTTGGATTAACAAACTCGTCCGATTACTGGGGGGATTTGGGAGAAAGCTTGGAAATTTGGATAGATATGGTTGCAGAAGGATTGACGTATGCAACGCTGTGCTCATCAGCCATATTCGATTTTGAAGCAATTATTATTGACGGTGCGATACCAATCTCAGTACGAGATAAAATTGTAAACGCGGTAGCCATAAAAGTTCAAGAATCTGATACGCGGGGCCTCTCCCACTGTCAAGTAGTGAGTGGCACCATTGGCAGTAAAGCGCAATCAATTGGATGTGCCAATTTACCGCTACTTGTTAACTTCACTCAAGACCTTCAGCAATTAGTGACTCCGCAGGCCCAATAACAACTTCGTGATTCACGGCTAGCTAATGAGACTACTCACTAGCTAGTATGAGTGCCCAACAGTCACCGGCTACTGGCGCCCCCATCCTCGATTCCACCATTACTCAATGATCACTAGTACATCTTAAATCGCCCTACTAATTTGGTTTCCAAGAAGAGCAAGTATCAATACTCGCTCATCATTGTGGCGGGCTTCACTGTTCATGCACGGAAAAACAATTAAATAACATTAGTTGATTTATTATTTTTCATGGTATACATTTTATTAACAATTTCGATGAAACTTTTCAAAACCACCTGCGAGTGGTCAGGTTGTAGACAGAGATTGACTAATACACACACATAAATTGGAGCGCGAACAATGAAGTTATTAACAAAATATACCGCAATAGCAGCCGCAGTAACCGCCACCGTTTCTCATTATGGTTGGGCACAAGAACAAGTAGAACAAAACGGACCGAGCAAAAATTTAGATTTTGAACAAATTATCGTCACTGGTACGTCGCGACCAAAAGAAAAGATAGAGTCAACCAACGCTATGACTACGTTTGGAGAGCAAAAGCTAGAACGATTAGCGCCCCATAGTGTTGGCGAGTTGGTTCGCAGTATTCCGGGTTTCCACGCTGAAGATACAGGTGGGGAGACAGGTAATAATGTTGCCCCGCGGGGGTTCCCGTTGTCGACACAAACTGAGTTTACCGCCTTACTCCGTGACGGCATGACAGTGTTTTACAATCAGGATATTTTATTCACGCAGAATGACCGTTTTACCCGTTTATCTAACTTCGTCAGCAATGTAGAGGCGATTCGTGGTGGTGCGTCTTCTATTTTTGTGGGGAGTGCTCCTGCTGGGTTTATTAACTTTTTATCCAGAGAAGGAGAAGAGGATACGAAAGGTGATGTTTTCTTTGAAACCAATAGCAATAATCGCTTAGGAGCTCAAGCATGGGTGAGTGGCTCTATAGATGAACAAACTGTCTACGCTCTAGGAGGTTGGTACCGTGAAGGGGATTCTGCACGCGACCCAGGATATACGGCTAACCAAGGTGGTGAAATTAACGCAAACATAAAGCACTTTTTCAAAGCCGGTGATGGTTTTACGCGTTTTGAGTTTAATAAACAAGACGACAAATCCTTCTTTTTCATACCTCAACCACTTACGGGAACTACGACAAACGCGCAAACCATACCCGGAGGTATGGACATTCGGGATGGTACGACAGGTAACTCAGCAGGGGCGAGGCTATTAAGCCTATCGAATACGCCTAGTGGGGATATTAATCTCGATGTTGCAGATGGTAACTACGCAGATGTGACATATATTGGTAACACCACAGAACTTGAACTCAATGACAACTGGCTTTTCAGAAACCAAATTCGCTACACCGATATGCTCACTACCTTTACCGGTATCATTAACGTTGGTAATGCTGAGTCGTTAGCGGATAAAGCACGAGCAATCTACGATGCAAACTCAACAGCATTAGAAGGGGCCATGGTGGATGGCAATCTGAAATACCAAATTAGGGATGCAGGAACTAACTTCGAATTGGCAAATAGCGAAAATGTAGGCTCTTTCAACACAAATGGTTACGGTATCAATGCAGGGTTTTGGCATCGTCGGTTTGAAGGGGATAACATCCAGAATGAATCGAAACTAACCTATACATTAGAAGAAGTAGGCGAAGGCTCACTTTATTCAACATTTGGTCTATTTGTTTCAAATATTAATGGCCAAGTTACAGACTATCGCATCAACACCTTACAATCTGTAGAACCACTCCCGCAGAGGTTGGATATTGCGTTTTTAGACCAGGATGGTAACGATATTGCGAGCGGAACCTATAAAGGCATCCAGGCCGGCTCCCACGGATTTGCAAACATCGTTTATAATGAAAAAACCTTTGCACCATACGCCGATTTTGAATATGAAATTAATGACTTAACCTTAAATGTCGGTGCCCGCTATGAAACCTTGAAAGCAAATGGGGAAGCTGAAAATGGGGCTGCCTATCAGATCAGTAGTTTCAGTAGTGATACAGATGCAGTAAATGGCAATATCATTTTGCCTTTTGGTAGCGGTACCTATCGCAACTTTGATATTGAATATAATGAGCTCGCTTGGACTGTCGCAGCCAATTATATCGTAAACAAAGACTTCGCTGTATTTACTCGATATGCCGATGGTTTCCGTATGCCAGACGTCGATAAGTACATGGCCATCACCAACTTAACCACTCAAGAAGAAATTGACCAATTCAATCGTTCTGAGCGTAGAGAAACTAAACCGGCGTCTACTGTTATGGCAGAAGTAGGTTTTAAATATAATTCAGGTGACGTTGCCGCGTTCGTTACTGGCTATTTTGCTGCAGCTGATGACTTGTTTTTCAATGTACCCACTGTAGAAAATGGCCAGGTTGTGCAACGACAAGCTTTTAGAAACACGGAAACGCTGGGGCTAGAAGCGGAATTTAACCTACAACTAACAGAAGGTTGGAGAGCTGGCTTATCGGCAACTTATCAATCACCAGAATTTGTTAACACTCCGGCAGCGGAGTTTATTAATACCAGCGGCGTTGTCGATAGTGTGGAGATAAATGGCAACATGCCAGTGCGTGTACCGAAACACTTCGGTCAATTGACCACAAGTTACGATTTTGAAGATTTTTCTTGGGGAATGGCTAGCGTGCACGCCAGTTATTCATGGAGTGGTAAACGTTATGCGGACGATGCTAATACAGCCGAATTGCCTATGTACGGAATGTTAAATGTCGGCTTGTCATTAGAGAATGAAGATGGCTACTACCTGCGCGCAGACGTCAAAAACTTGAATAACTCCGAAGGTCTATCCGAAGGTGACCCACGAGCTGGAGAAACAGTGGCGGGACAATCGAATACATTTAACGCTCGCGTGGTGTTGCCTAGAACATTTACCTTGACCGTCGGTAAACGATTCTAGGCTTATCATCTCGTTATCTAAATTTTGACAACATTGCGAGTCTTAGCAAAACAAACCGACTGGGCCATAGCCCAGTCGGTCTTGTAAAAATAGTACCAGCAGATATCAGTATCCAAACTCTGAACTTTACGCTTACCTCCTGATGATAGGTAAAACACATCCAGAGTTGAGTTTTCGATATATATTTTAGAGGTAAGTAAATATGAAAGTAGTAGCAATTGGCGAAGCATTGATTGATTTATTATCCAGTCAGTGTCTACAACATGGCTCATCATCTAATGAAGTTTTTACCAAGTTTGCAGGAGGAGCCCCTGCAAATGTGGCTGTGGCAGTAGCTAAACTAGGTGGAAAAAGCTACTTATTGGGTAAAGTAGGTAGAGACCAATTTGGTCACTTTTTAATTGACGCACTGAAACGGTATGGCGTTTCGACAGACTATGTGGGCTTTTCAGAAACAGGAAAAACAGCTTTAGCATTTATTAATTTGGATAAAAATGGGGAGCGCGCATTCGAATTTTACGACGACAACGCAGCTCACAATGACATTCAATTTTCAGACTTTCTTGCCGTATTTTCAGAACAACCCAAAGTGATCAGTTTGTGCTCCGCTATGCTCGCTAATCCAGAACTACACAAATGTTCTATGGATGCCATATACAGATTTAATCAAGAGGGCTCTATAATATGCTTAGACATCAATTATCGCCCAGCATTTTGGAAAGCTTCAGATAGTGCCGCGGATATCATTTCAGACGCAGCAGAACAGGTAGACATTGTAAAGGCTAGTCGAGAGGAATTGATTACTCTTTTCGGCATAGAGCAAATTGAAGCTGTAGTGAAGCAGTGGATCAATAAAGGTGTCTCGTTAGTTATGATAACAGATGGTGGAAATGCAGTGTCATTCACCACTGCTAATTTTAATGGGATCTATCCTGCACCAAAAACTAATGCAGTAGACACTACCGCTGCCGGAGACGCTTTTGTCGGAGGATTTTTGTATCGCTTGGCTCAAGAGAACTCGTCTACTAGCACTTTTTTTGAATGGGTAGCTAACTTTGAATACGTTTTAAAAGCCATTAATTTTGCCACGAAATGCGGCGCCCACACCATAACCCAGTTCGGTGCATTTGATTCGCTGCCGTATCATACCGACATTGAAGGAAAAAATGTGCATCGTGAACCTGTTCAGTGAGAGTACTCTACCGCCCCCAACAAGCAAGGCTCAGCAAAAAAGAAGCCAACCTAGTTGCCTCTCAGAACTAGTTAATCGCTACGTAAACCAACACGCAACTATAATAGCGACCTTGTCTATTGATGCAATTAGCATGATTTATTTCTAAATTAACCTAATTAAAATGCACAGCGAATGAATTAACGCCATAAGGAACCTGAGACTTGGCGATTAAACTGCTGCAAACGATATATGTATTTGTTCTATGCCCGCTTATTTACCCCCTACAAATGCAAACGCCGGTTTACCCCCTACAAATGCAAACGCCGGACCTGCGCCCCCTAAACTCAACTACATTACTATTTTCTTCTTTTTACTCATGCTCTACTCCAATTCTTAGATCTTTCTACAAATAGTTACGCAACATCAGTACGATAACAAATATGGGAACAGGTACGACGTTTGCCTTTCAGTTTTTTCGCCGAAAAAGTGTAGGTTAAACGTTATGAATGCCCTGTTTATTGAAAACAAGCTCATTTCGCTCGTAAGCTATAAAATACATATAACGAAGCAAAAACAGTCACTGCCTGTGTAAAAAGCTTGCTCGACAGAAACTTAGCGGACTCCAAGAGTATAGGACGAAGGCTTAATACAAAAATGTTTGAGAAACATCGTATTAAGCGTGCTGAGAGTTTGCTTCCCCCCTCTCCAGCTAAGCGAAGCACCGTTTATCTATGTGGCCCTCTGTTAAGACTTTTACGCTAACACCACACGCCTGACATCTCTATATATTGTTCAGATTTGGACGACCATAAAAAGCACTTTCGCTTGCTCGCGACGATATAGTTAAAAAGGCGACCCAACACACTCTATCAGGCAGCTCATTGTAACATGTCGAAAGAAAAACCTGCCACACATAAGGCATTCTTAAAGACCTTAGATTCCATACTGCCCGTCCACTGTCCCTCCATTATCGTCACTGATGCAGAGTATAAATCACAATGGGTCAGGAAAGTCATGGCGTTATGGTGGGACATCGTTGGCCGTATTCGAAAGCCGCATTTATAATCGCAAAACAAAGGAAATTCATGACTATTTATTCGCCACCTATACGCGAAGGTAACCTATCGGCCTAAGCGTTTTGATAATTGCCAGATACTAAGAAGTAACCCCATTGCCAGTACGCTTATTCTGTTAAAACAAAAAACCTCAGGACGTCATGCCAGCAACTCGGATGGAACACGAAAGGCCTCCAAACGTTCAAAAATCCATGCATAAGGGGCTAAAGCCCCTTGGCTGTTAGCGGCCTCACACGATTCGGATTAGGTTACGAACAAACAAAAGTGTTAATAAGCAGCGTTTTAGGCTAATGGTGCTGCTGGCAACATTAGCTTCTCTTGTGGCTATACTGCTTGGCATGGTGCTCGTTACCGCGAATAAGCACACCAAGCTAAAACCGAGACTAAAAGCGCGTTATCGTTCCACTACCTTTGGCTTAGAGCCATTATATGCCGGATACGGTTTACCATGCGACAGTGGAAAGCTGCACTAAAGTGGTACAGCTCCTCAATAGACCGAGCCTAGGCTAGAAGTACATGAAATTACATTCGTGAGGATACCTCAGACTCTGCCCTATTTGGCCTTAATGTCGAATAAATCTTTGAAGTTCAACAACTGATACAGGCACGTCTCGTGCGTAAATACCCACTGGGCGATGATTTAGGTCATAAAGCCTGAAACTGAGTGCTCTAAATTCGTTTATATACAAAGTCCCTATACCTGCCTCAGGGTCTAACCAAACATCTAGCTTTACCCCTTCAGATAGATTCATTGGTACAGCCACTTGTGCATCTAAACTACCAGCGTCCACGTCTTCTCCCTCACTAACAGCTGGTAAGTCAGCCGCTCTAAATTGATCAGCAAGCAAGTAAGGCAAGGCGGTATCAGAACCGTCATCAGGGTGCTGATCAATAAACCTTATCACCGCAGTTTGTCCTATAAGCTCACTGACATCCCATGTAACCCAATCCATGACAAACTTATCGTCTGCGGATTTTTCAGCATCTCTACCAGATTGGCTTCTCACAACTTCACCATTTACCACCAACACTACTGCTGTCGCATTAGCACTGTCGAAAGGATTCGACCCACCTCCAATGAGAAAATTAATATAGGGTTTGCTAATTTCAAATGAAGGGCTATCAGCGGATCCCGTGGCGTTATAACCAATCCAGCCAAGGGATGTGCCGTCTTCATCAAATCCATCTCCAAAACTGGAGAACACGCGTTCGCCAACATTGTTAGCAATATCGCCGCCCCACCAGCCTCCATCTAGCTTCAAAAAATCGTCGCTTACGTTCGTGAACTCATGTGCAGTAAGGGTGTTGTATTGCGCACAACAAAATTCGAAACCCGATACATTCTGTTCAGGTTCATTCTCGCGAGAGAAAAGCGGCTCGCCCGCTAGCGCAGGTGTGGGCGTGACGCTTGCGCCGCCGGTGGGTGGGGTATCACCGAAGTAAAAAGAGGCTTGATTGCTATTGGTATCCAGTTCAAGCCTCGCGACCTGTTCTCCTTCAACCTCGGTAGGAAAGTAGATACCAAATCTGCCTGTCGCGTTTTCACTGGTAACTGACAGCGATAGGCGATTTTTGTCGCCGCGCTTTTCCAGTGTAATAGCAGAAGATGCCATCATAGTAATAGGCGACTCGCCAGAAACTGAACCCTGTTGGCTTTGAAAGGTAGTATCAACAGCGCTAGCAAATTCGGTTTTATACTTCTGCGGAATGTGCACAGCCAACTCTCCCGATGTTGTGGTATCGAGTTGGTGAATGACCAGATCGCCACCAAAGGTCCCTACACCAGCATTGGTTCTGCCTATCTTATGCGGCACCCATCCAAATAATAACGTTGACTCTTCTGAAGCGGCTGTGCGTCCAGCATAATAAAATTTGCCATCAAGGGAAGTGAAGTTTGCCAGTTGCCAACCCTCGCCGTTTTGTCGAAGATACTTAATATCCCGTTCTCCGTCATTTTGATCGGAAAATAGCATGTATTGCACCTCACCAAAATCTATCCAATCCGGCACTTCTAAATTAAGAGGAGCATCCATAACAAAGAGAGGTTCCTGAGGTAACCAGGTGGTAAGATTTTCAGAAACATAAAGCCCTATTGCAGCTTGACCGTTGTAGCGGGTAGTAATCAACATCCAATAATTATTGGTTTCTTTATTCCAAAATACTTTAGGATCTCGAAAATCAAAGTCGCTATAGCCATTGCTTCCAGTAAACGTATCTTCAGGTATTTTAGTAAATTCAGTTAGCGTGCTGTCTGTGGCGGTAGCATGCATTACCGCTTCAACAGGGTTAAAGTCCGCATTATGACCGGTAAAGAAGATATGTGTCTGGCCTTGTGCATCCTCCATGACGCTTCCTGAGCCGGTCCATTGGTCTTGTGTATTCGTATCACCGGTGGCTTCAAGAACTCTTTGTGGAAAGCTACCCCTTTGCAGATCACTGGTTTTGGTGAGATACCAGTCGTGGAACGCCGTATCAATTAAGTAATAAAGATAAAACTCGCCATCATGATAATAGGGGTTCGGATCTGCCATTACTAAAGGCAAAGGAATATCATGGCCATCAGGCACACTCACCACATCAGCGTTATTGGGCGTCGCAGCCGGATGCTCTGCTGAGCGAATTTCATCAAGCATAATAAAGCCAAGTCCATTCTCTTGCCCCCCCTCGTGATAGTCGATAACTTCCAACACTGCGGTTTTTCCCTTTAATGCACTTACATCCCATGTGTGCCAATCTAGCTGTGACTCTTCTCCATTTCCCACGGCATGACGAACAACTTTGCCATTTACGCGCAATACCACCGCCGTAGCATTATCTGACGTAAAATCTTGAGTACCACCGCCCACCAAAAAGTTTAAAAAGTTGTGGCTAAGGGTAAAAGGGGGAGAACTTAGCGTTCCTGTCGCCTCGTCGCCAATCCAACCCAGCGACGTGCCATCTGCACTAAAACCGTCGCCACGACTTGTGAAAATTCGCTCACCTTGGTGATTGCTTATATCTGCAGCCCACCAGCCGCCGTCGAGCTTATCTAAATCACCTGTAGCTCTAAAGTCGTGGTTGGCATAGGTATTAAATTGTCCGCAGCAAAACTCAAACCCAGCAATATGTTGTCCCTGGTCAGAAACACGAGTAAAAGCAGGTATGCCATCCGTTTCTGGTTCAATTGACGCACTTGCTATTATCTGCAAGTGACTAGTTTCTTCAGGCATTGCAGCAGCTTCGCCTGCATGCCGTATCTCGTCGACAAGTAAGTAAGGCAGAGCAGTATCAGAGTTATCTTCCGGATGGTTGTCGATGAAGCGAATTTTTGCTGTCATTCCAGCATAATTAGCGACGTCCCACGTTACCCACCGCATGCTCATCGCAGTGTCATCTCCGCTGGCCTGCAATACGACTTCATCATCAACAACCAATATCAATGCTGTCGTATTTGGCTCTGTAAAGCCGTTACTTCCCCCACCAATGAGAAAGTTGATATAACGTTCTGTTATTTCAAAAGCAGGGCTGTCCATCATACCAACAGCACTAAACCCTACCCAACCTAAGCTTTCATCTTCATTGTCAAAGCCATCCCCGAAGCTAGAAAACACTCGCTCTCCTACTACGCCCGCAACATCTGCGCCCCACCATCCACCATCAAGCTTGGCAAAATCTCCTGTGACGTCTTCAAAACCGTGCTCTGCGTAGGTGTTGTATTGGCTACAACAAAACTCGAACCCAGATAAAGTCTGATCACTATTTTCAGGGTTATTAAACAGAGGAAAGCCTGCACTTTCAGGGTTTTCTGTCAGAGTAATATCTTCTTCTTGCTCTTCATCGACGGGCTCGCTGCCCTCTCCAATAACATCAGAAGGACTTTGCCCCTCTTGCAAAACAATCAATTCTGCTTCTATTTTATTTTTGTGTGTATCATCGTCTGAGCACGCCATAAGGGAGGCGCTCACCAATAAAAAGATGACCGAAAGCCGTCCCCGTAGAGGAGATGGATGTGAAGTGTTCATAGTTATCCTCCATAGCATCTAAATGCGCTATGTTGTAATTTTTTAATTGAGTATGCCGAAAAAACACGACCAGTTTTCGACACGCTTTACTGGGGACCTCAAATTAAACAACGTTGTCTTTTATTAAGATTAAAGTTATGCAAACACAAATACAACATTTATTTTACATTTTTGATGTGAAAGTAATTATCGCGTACTCGGGCGGGCTTATGGCAAAATTTGGTAAAAGTGTGTAGCTTTAGGCAATTAAATGAAGTACGTAAATTAGGAATCATATGGAATGGTTACAATAAAGGACGTGGCTGCGCACGCGGGTGTGGCGTTTAAAACTGTATCAAGGGTTGTGAACAATGACCCTACCGTCAAGCCTAAAAACAGAGAAAAGGTACTTAAAGCCATTGAGGAGCTTGGCTACCGCCCAAACCGAGCCGCCCAAATGACACGTCGCAAAAAGTCTGGCGTAATTGGATTTATCGCCGACGAACTATTGCGTGTACCTTATACTTTTGACCTTATTCGAGGCGCGCAGGATCTCGCTTGGAAACACAATAAAGAATTGATGGTGCTGAACGTAAACGTCAATAAATACAGTGTAGAAGGCGCAGTCAATCATCTTTTTGAGCATCGCGTTGAAGGCATAATTTATGCTGCTATGTATCATCGTGAAGTTTCTCTTCCCTTGCAATTCAAAGAAGTACCGACAGTGTTAGCAAACTGTTATGACAGCTATGGTAGGTATCCTTCTATTGTTCCCGACGAAAAAGAGGCAGCCCGAGAAATCACGGCAAGTCTTATAGGTAAAGGCTATAAGCGTATTGCATTCTTAAACCTGAATGAGAATATCATTGCTGCAAAACTGCGCAAAGAAGGCGTAGAACAAGCCTTTATCAACGCCAATATAAACCTTGATAACCTCTTAGTAGAATCCGTTATTTTCGGAGAAGAGAATAATGAACGTTCTGTCACCCGCAGTAGGGCAGAAGATATTATTAAGAACTTTAAGCCCGATGCAATACTCTGTGGCCAAGATCCTATGGCTGTTGAGGTTTATTTTGTCGTTCAGGCGTTAGGATTAAAAGTAGGTAAAGATATCGGCGTCGGCAGTTTCGATGACTGGGATATCATTCCTACCCTATTACAACCAGAGTTAACAACCATGGCACTCCCCCACTACGAAATGGGCCAATGGGCATTCAACTGCTTACTTGAGGAGCGCACCGAGCCGGTGAAAGAAACTGCACGGTTTACCCTTAATAGCCGCCAGTCATTCTAGCTGCTACATCATTTTTCGGTTTGTTGTTTTCTAATATCCAAAACGAAAAGATGAGATTAACCGTCACTACTGTGCCAAGCAGTAAATAAGTGTCGGCAAATCCAAGCTCATCGTAAAGTTCACCAACAACTGACGATAACAGTGTGGTAACAACTTGGGTAAATACATGAAACCCAATAAGGTAAATCGTTGCAGAGAGCCGAGTATCAAAGTTAACCGCAATGTATTTAAAAATCGCCACTAGCAAAATAGGCAATTCTAGGGCATGAAGTAATTTGACCAACGAAATAGAAACAGGGTCTGCAACAACGCCCGAAGCCAGCATACGAAGGGCCATGATCGCACCGCTTAGCAACAGCCCATTCTTTGGCCCTATTTTGTTAACGATAAACGGAGCGATAAACATCATTCCAGCTTCGATGAACACCTGCAATGAATTTAAGTACCCATAAAACCTATTCCCTTCTTCAGGGGTTGGAAAAAGCGAAGAAAAATAAATAGGAAACTGCTGATCATATATTTGATAGAGACAAGAAACCCCCATCACGTAGAGGCTTAAACGCCAAAATCGGCTCTGACTAAAGAGCGAAAGCACATCGCTCACTCCCACTTTTTTCTTTTTCGTGCGTGGCGTTTTCGTAGACGCTGGCAGCCAGAATAGGCAGAGAATGAAGCCGACTCCCGTGGCACTCGCTAAAACAAAGTTAAGCTTAGGATTAATGTTAAATATTACACCCGCCACAAAAGTAGCACATGCCCAGCCCAGCGAGCCCCACAGCCTCGCCTTGCCAAATTCGACATCATGTTGACGACCCAGACGCTCTATATAAGCCTCAAGTGTGCCTACTGCAGCACCAAAGGTGAGCGCACTATATAGTGCGCCGACGATAGCGCCCACTATGAAGAAAGACGTTAACAGGGGTTGGTAAATCAGAATAAAGAAAGGGCCTACGCCAGCCATTAATAGTCCCAACATAAATAACAGCTGTTTGCCCGTTCCCAACCGGTCCTGCAAAATACCGTAAACGGGCATTATTATCAGAGCTGCTAACGCATTGGTGGCGAATACTACACCTGTTTCTTTTCCGGTTAACGCCAGGGCTTGGTTTAACCATAGAGGAAACAACGAGTAACAAAACGACCAGGTCAGAAAGAACGAAAAAAATGTTATCGCTGATGACCAATACGCCGAATTTAGCTGACACTTCATAATAATCCCCTAAGCCTAAATGACGCTATTTAGCCGACCATATAGATCCTAATCGCTCTACAGAAACCTGGTTTAGAGGTTGGCTATCGGTCTTGACGCTCATCGTGTCGTACACTGACGCCGGAAATATTAACGATGTCATGACGGTGGTACCATCATCGATAAATAACTCGAGTGAAGACCTGTCAATCACAATCGAAACCGAGTATTGCGTATTAATCGTCGTTAAAGGGCCCTCTTGTACGCTGCTAAACTGCTCATTAAAGCCAGCCTTTCCTGACTGGCTGCGATCTAAGGAAACCACCGACCTTTTGTGATCAATTTCAATATCTACGAACTCTCCTTGATCATTTTCAAAACCCACTAACACAGGTGATGCCAGTTCAGCGTCAACCTTAAAAGAATAACGTAAAGCTGACATTCTTCCTGAGCTATCCAGCGAGGATAAGCTTATAGTTTCACCTGGCGCCAGTGACGTGGCTTGCTCAGTGGCTTCCACAAGTGAATCAAGTTCTTCGACTAATTGGCTTTGCACTCGCAGCCCTTTTGGGGTGTTTAATAACTTTAACGCTCTCGGTAACGTCATGGCACTACGCCATTTATTTGTCGGTACCTCGTTGGCGTATAACCAATTACTCATCCACCCCATGAAAACATGCCGGCTTTCATTACTGTTAGGTGTATTGAAGAACGTCACGCCCGCATAATTATCGGTTCCGTGATCTAGCCAAATGGCGGGCTCTAATCGATTTTCGGCAGGCTCGTTAGCAAACACAATATCATCAATATAGGTATGCCCCCAGCTTGCTGCCTCTTTATCGATAATTCTCAACAACGCAGGTTCACCCATCCATTCACTGACATCCCAACTTGCATGATGAAGTGTTTCACGATTAAGCCCAGTTTCCGACTTTACTACTTCGCCATCGACAATAAGTTGAATCCCCACTTTGTCGGGGTGATGGCCGCCGCCAACTCTGAAGTTTATAAACTTCTCTGTAATCGTAAATAACTGAGAAGTCAGTGAACCGGTGGCACGGTCTTCATCAGCAAAGCTATTGATTAAACTGACACCTGTATACCCTGTAGGTGGAGGCTGGTTAGCATGACCGCCATTGGTTGGCGCAGAAGAAAAAGCGCTGCCTTCGGCACGCCACTGATTCACACCATTTTCAAAATCATCAAATACCTTACCGGTAGGAAATTTTGCTACCGTAGGCGCAAGTTCCGTTTCCCAGTCGGCGTCCAATACAAAGGTTTTACCGTCAAAATCTCCAACAAAATATTGTGTTGCCGAGCCACCATTCGGGCCGCCAGGCGAGATACTCACCAGCAGTACATAGCGAGACTCATTGGTCCCTTCAACTGGCATAAGTAATAATTCTGGGCACTCCCACACGCCGCCATGACTGCCTATCTCTTCACCAAATGTACTCTCTAAAGACCAATCAATAAGGTTATCGGAACTATAAAAACCAATATGATCTTTTTGTGCTAGCGCCATCACCCACTTTTGTGTGGGTTCGTGCCACATGACTTTAGGGTCGCGAAAGTCTTTAATACCAGGATTTTCAATCACCGGGTTACCTGTATATTTTTGCCAGGTTTGACCTTTGTCCAAACTATACGCCAATGCTTGGGTCTGATAGTCGATGCGGCCCTGCTTTTCCATTTCTGCATTGTGATAGGTATACAGCGCGACTATGGGAGGGTTGTTATCACTTCCCAGCCCACTAGAATTATTCCAATCTACCACGGCACTTCCTGAGAATATTGTACCCTGCTCATCTGGGTAAAGTGCGATTGGGCGCTCTTCCCAATGCACTAGGTCCTTGCTGACGGCATGCCCCCAGTGCATAGGCCCCCACACTGACGCGTCTGGGTTATGTTGAAAAAATAAATGATACTCACCGTCCAAGTAGAACATGCCGTTGGGATCATTCATCCATTTTTCATTAGGGGAAAAATGAATTTGCGGGCGATAATCTTCGTTACGATCTGCCTTGACAGCAGAGGTCGGACTAACGGGGAGTGGACTAGTTTGATTCATGGAACATCCAACAAGAGCTGTAGAAATAATAAGACTTAACACTGACTTCATAAAAAAGTGCCTCTATTTTGATAACGCTGCGGAAACATCTTCGAGGGTTCTCCCTTTCGTCTCTGGCATCAAAAAGCGAACGAAAAGTAGTTGTAAGAACATAGCAAAGGTGAAGAACCCGAAGACCTGGGGAGCGGAGAAACTGGCCAAGACTTGTGGCATTATTAAAGTAATTAATGCAGCAAAAACCCAATGGGTGCCGCTTCCTAAAGATTGGCCTTTTGAGCGCACTGAATTAGGGAAAATTTCTGCGATGAAAACCCAAATAACAGCCCCTTGACCAATGGCATGTGCCGCGATGAAGACAAACACGGCACCCACGACTACTGTACCTCCCATTTGGCTACTAAAGGCCCAAGTCACTGTGGCGAGTGAGAGCAAATAACCGAATGAGCCTATATACATCAGTGATTTACGGCCTATACGGTCAATCAAGCTGACACCAAGCATAGTAAAGATTAGATTAACAAGCCCAACCCCTGCCGTAGAAAGTAGCGCTGCACTGCCGTCCAGCCCAGCCATGTCGAACACGCGCGGTGCATAGTAGATAATAAAATTAATACCTGAGAGTTGATTAAAGGCCGCAAGTAAAAATGCCAATACCACTGGAAAACGGTATTCTGGTTTAAATAATGACTCTTTACTTTGGCTGCTGCTATCACGCTTAACAGCATTAATCGTTTGCTCAATATCTTCACTTTGCAACTCGATAAACACCCGCCTTGCTTCTGTTTCATCGTTGCGGTGTAAAAGCAACCAACGCGGGCTTTCCGGTGCCTTAAGCACCATCAAAAAGTAAACCAAAGCAGGTAACGCTTCTACGCCTAGCATCATGCACCAGTCTTCAACAATGACGCCAGATAGTAGATAATTGGAAAGGAACGCGACCAATATGCCAAATACAATTTGAAATTGGTAAGTTGCTACCAAACGACCTCTTATTTTCGCCGGCGCTATCTCTGAAATATAAGCAGGTACAGCGATGGAGGACACCCCTACTCCTACACCTCCAATAAACCTTAAAATGGCAAACGTATAAGGGTCTTGAGCCAACGCTGAGCCTAGCGCAGAAAGTAAATAAAGCACGCCAATAAGCACTAGCGTTTTTTTGCGGCCCAAGCGGTCACAAGGCCAATTCCCCGTTAACGCGCCTAATACTGTTCCCCACAGCGCTGAAGACATAACAAAGAGGCCGTGAAAGAGCGGTGGCGTCTCCCACAATGCCTGAATGGACTGGTCGGCCCCAGAAATCACCGCTGTATCAAAACCGAACAGGAACCCGGCGATAGCAACAGTGAAAGACCAATAAACTATTTTATTCATGATGTGTAACTTACCTCTTGGACACTCTAGAAACGCCGGGCTTAGTAGCCCGGGTTCTGTACATAGATACCGCCGCTCAAATTAATCTGTTGATTAGGAATAGGCAGGTATTCGTGTTTATTTTTAGTAAATGCAGCATCTTCTAGATAAGGCTTTCTGCCGCGCTCGGTTGTGAGGTACTCATCAATGGTTTCTTTTGCCACGCCCCATCGAACTAAGTCGAAGAAGCGATGCCCCTCTAAACCTAATTCAACCCGTCGTTCCCAGCGCAATGCTTGGCGAGCTTCAGTTTTATTAGCAAAAGTGTCGTAGGTACCAATACGGTACATACTCGCCTCATTAAGTCTGCCAGTACTTGCCGCGGCACGCGCTCTTAGGCGATTAATGGTAGGTGTTGCTTCTTCCCAGCGATCAAGTTCAATAAGCGCTTCAGCTTTCCACAGCAATACATCGGCATAGCGAACAAGCACTGTGTTTAATGAGAAAATAGGGAAAGGCCCATTTTCACCTCGACAATCACAGTCAGGGTGTTCTAAGTCTTTCATACCTGTGTAGTTGCCATATATTCCAGGTGCTCGCGCCCAACTATCGCCACCATGAATAAGCTCAGGGTCATACTTAAAAGGCTTTCCTTCCATGGCTACGGTATGGTCAAGTCGAGGGTCAACAAGGTCATTTGCTACGTTATACACACTCTCGTTAAAGTTGGAGAAACGGGGCAGCCCTGAATTGTCTGTCTTAAACGCATTAACAAAATTTTCAGTGGGGACATGAAAACCGCAGCAACCAAATCCTCCTGACATTGGAGCATTTAATGCACTGGACCATGTACCTCTCCCATCTGGACTGCCATCATTTAATGAACGTTGGATTGCAAAAACAGACTCTCGGCCATTCTCGAATTCAGCTAGAAAATTTTCAGCATAATCATCATAGAGACCATACTCTCCGCTAGCCTCAATTTCATCAACCAAACTCACTACTTCTTCCAGTTTCTGTTGATTGATATTAACGACATTATGTAACTCATCTTGCTCGTACGCTTGGTATAGCAAAGTCTTCGCTAAATAGGCTTTTGCAGAAAGCGACGATGCACGTCCAACGTCTTGTTGAACAGCGGGAAGGTTATTAGAAGCGAAGCGAAAATCTGCCGCTATCTTATCCCATAACTGCTGATCAGTAAGGTCACGGTTGGTGGTAGCTAATATCTCTTCCTGTGTCATCGTCTCATCAATCCACGGAATATGCTTATGATGAATTTTCAGGTCGAAATAAAAAACAGCTCTGAGAAAGCGTAACTCTGCAGACTTTTCGTCAGCAGTGGCAAGCTCGTCAGCGGGCGTATCTTGAATAACGTTAAGTGCCGAATTAGCCCTTGAAATACCAGTGTAGTTTCGTGTCCACTTTTTGTTATTCAGGTCAATCAAATCCGGTGGAAAAGACTCCATGTCAGGCACGAGTGGCTCATACATGGATAATGCATGATAGGCAAAAATGTCTGACGGACCGTTACCGCCTTTATGAGCGTCTCCTGCACGCAGGTTCCCCGTGGGCCAAAGATAATTAGGCGCGGTGTAGTGGTCGTTTCCAAGGTATGAATAGGTAGCGATGACCAAAGCGTCAATATTTTCAGTGGTTGCCACTTGATCTTCTGTCAAAACAGCTTGAGGTTCACTGTCCAACTCTCCACTGCCACCGCAGGAAGCAACCGACAGAGCCACAAGACTACTAGTTAAAAATTTGCTTATACGATTCATGATATTAAATCCATTATCCTGTTAGCTTAAAAAGAAAATTCCAGTCCGAAAGTAATTCGGCGCGGGACAGGAAATACTTCGTTGGGGGTTTCGGGATCTTCACTTAAGGTTCCATCTGGAGTGATGGTCAAAAGATTCTGAGCCTGTAAATAGATGCGTGCATCGTTAAGACCCATGCGCTCGATAAAGTCCAGTGTTGGTGTGTAACCTACACTGATATTACGCAGCTTGAGATACGTTCCTTCTTCCCAGAAAAAGCTGGATTGACGGCCTTCGCCATTGTTGTCAATAAGGGTTAATGCAGGTACATCACTGTTGGCGTTTTCTGGCGTCCAAGCATCGAGGGTGCGCGCGCCATAGTTTGAGCCAATGTTCAATGATGTGAAATCGGTAAACAGTCTCCAGTTATTACGAATTTGCCCGCCTTTCACTCCTTGCCAGAACATATTGAAGTCCCAAGCTTTATATTTAAACGTAAAGTTCATGCCATAAATAAAGTCGGGGTCAGTGTCTGCGAAGAAGTCTTGATCGTTCTCATCAATTACGCCATTTGCGTCGAGATCCTGCCAGCGGATACGCCCTGGCGCAGCACCAGATTGTACTGCGTGTTCTTCAACTTCTGCTTGGCTTTGAAAAATACCGTCAGCAACATACCCATAAACCGAGTTGATTGAACGGCCTAAAATTGTTTTGTCTTGACCATTTCCACCAAAAGAGTTCACCACATCTGCTGGCAAAGTCGTGACGGTATTTTCAGTGGATGAAATATTAAAGTTAATATCTACCAGCAATTCGTCTTCCAGCAAGCCAGTTTCAATCCACTTCTCATAGCCTAATACCAGCTCTACGCCCGCATTCTCTATTGTGCCGCCATTAACCCATTTTTGTGCGCCTTCACCCAGCGTTGCTATAGGCTGGGTTAACGTAAGAATGTCGCGGGTTTCTTTTTCATACCAATCGAAGCTCCCGTAAACAGTGTTGCGGAAAAGTTCAAAGTCGACACCCAAGTTTATTTGAGTTGAGGTTTCCCATTTAAGGTCAGCATTACCGGTTTGTGCTCGTACAAAGCCAGACGGCAGTGTACCGCTATTTGAGCCGGTTATATCGTACGCTGTACCTTCATCTTGTTCATTCGTGAAAAGTGACTGGGTGGCATAACGTGGAACATACGTCGTCACGGTGGCATTGGTGGGTATTTCTTGATTACCGGTTTCTCCCCAGCTCCCCCTAAGTTTCAGCGTGTCAATGAATTCAACGTCGAAAAAGTCTTCGTTACTTACTACCCAACCAAAAGAAGCCGCCGGGAAATTACCGTACTCGTTCGAATCACCAAACCGTGAGGAGCCGTCTCGACGAATAGTAAATGACGCTAAATAACGGTTATCGTAGTTGTAATCTACACGAGCAAATTGAGAGTCGAGTGACCAGGTTTCGCCCTCGCCTTCAACACGTACCTCTGACGTCGCTTGAGATAAATAGGCAAACGAACGATCATCAGAAGCGAAACCCGAGCCAATCCCTCTGAACAACTCACGTTCGTAGTTAATTTGCTCGACACCTGCGAGGAAGTTGAACTTGTGTAAATCAGCAAGTACCAACTTATATGTCGCCGTTGCGCCGGTAATAATGCTTTGATTCCAATTATCTTCTACTGTTAAACGATCTCCGCTACTTAGCGAGCCTGCGGTAAATGCACGAGTAAAATTACGAAAGTAGAATTGGCTGTAATCGACACCCACGTTCCCTCTTAGGGTTAAATCTTCAATGGGCGAGTATTCAACGAAGAAGTTAGCCATTACCTTATTGTAAGTATGGCCGTTGTCACGGTTTTGCTCGATGATGCGTACAGGGTTGTCTCTATCTGTGATACCTGGGACTGGCCCACCCCAGCCACCAACATCATTGTAAACGGGGACGATGGATTGCTGTTCAATTGATAACCCTAGAATTTGTCCAGCTAAATCGTTGATCAAGTTGGCTTTTTGATCGGTGATAAGAAACGTCTGGCCAACTTTTAGTTTGTCTTCGATGACGTCATGTTCAGAATTAAACCTGAACGCTAATCGTTCAAACTTAGAGCCGTCGACAATGCCTTCGGCATCAAAATATCCTAAAGAGGTATAGAACTGAGAAACATCATTGCCGCCAGCTACTGATAAATTCATGTCAGAAATTTTCGACGTTCTGGTCACTTCATCGAACCATTGTGTATCTGCAGGTCTTTGCACGTTTTCTGGATCGGTATAGGTGGGTAATATGACAGAGTTGAGTTCAGGGTTTTCGAAGTCTTGATTCCAGTCAAAGGTATATAAAGGGCTTGCTGAATTTGGGTTCGACCCATCATTTACCGCGGCTTGCCAAACAACCGCCCCACGTTCTAATGTGTTAAGGGGTTGAACATCGTAGTCATATTCTTCAATGCTTTGATTGAAACGGAAGTTAAAGCCTAAGCCCTCATGCCCTTTTTTCGTAGTGACAACAATTACACCATTTCCAGAGCGTGCTCCGTATATACTTGCAGCAGCAGCGTCTCGTAGAACTTGCACATCTGCAATATCGTTGCTGTTAATCTCATGTAAACCCGATTTGGTAGGTATACCATCGATAATATATAGGGGGTCGTTGTTGCCTAACGGACCCAAACCCTGTCCCCGTATTTTCACCGTTGCGCTAGAACTCGGGTTACCCGTGGTGGTAATTTGCAGGCCTGGAACCCTACCCTGCAAGTTTTGCATTATATTGCCAGCGGGTAAGTCGATAACATCCTCAATATCAACCGTGGCTATAGCCCCCGTCAAATCTGTTTTCTCCACAGCACTGTAACCGTAGGAAATTTCTATTACTTCTACTTCTTTCGGCGTCTCCGCCTGTGCTGCGTCAGACTCAGTTTCCTGTGCCTGTAACGACGTTGCCATTAGCATTAAAGCCAGAGGCGCTGGCTTTAATGCCACACGTAACCGACGAGCTAATGGATTCAGTTTGTAGTCTTTCATATCGCGTCCCGATAGTTGAAGTGGTGTAATTCTATTAAAATAAACAACGTTGTCTTTTTACTTTATACTCGTTGCAAAGATATTATTCAACAAATAATTAACAAAAAAATTTACATTCAAGTGCAGTGAAAATAGTAGAAACATGATGAATGTGATTGAGAAGGGGTTCGCTCGTCGCGGTGTGTTACAAAGTTAGCCTTGGAAAATTTTGTTAATAACTTCAAGAAAAGGGGCCAGAATCTTAGAGATCCCCACGAATTTAAACAAGAGGCCGTGCGCCAAGTAATCGAAAAAGGTCATTCAGTGCCTGATGTTGCTAAGCGATTAGGTATATCGGATAAGTCACTTTATTACTGGGTGAGTAAGGCGAAAGTGC
>Ga0189289_10118_pt1 | contig 92751 bp, 77 predicted proteins | sample UW106minimetaG_FD_130313 | JGI IMG/M metagenome (GOLD analysis project Ga0189289, IMG submission 130313) | Marine microbial communities from the Costa Rica Dome - UW106 mini metaG | ecosystem: Environmental > Aquatic > Marine > Oceanic > Photic zone | place: Costa Rica: the Eastern Pacific...
ATAGGTTCATGCAACAATCCATAGTCATGCGTATCCAAACCGATATGGTGAGACGTACCATGCATAAAGTACTTTTTGTAGGCTGGCCAATCTGGGTTTTCGTTTTGTACATCGGCTTTATCAATAAGACCTAAGCCTAATAATTCTGAGGTCATGATTTTACCAACTTCGACGTGGTATTGCTCCCAAAGTGTTCCAGGCACTAATAGCTTTGTTGCTGCATCTTTAACACGATTCACCGCATTGTAAACGGCTTTCTGTCTATCTGTAAACTTTCCAGAAACAGGAATAGTACGTGTCATGTCACTAGAGTAATTGGCGTATTCTGCACCTACATCCATTAAGATGAGGTCACCAGCTTTACATTGCTGGTCGTTCTCTATGTAGTGTAAAACATTGGCATTATTACCCGCAGCAATTATTGGAGTATAAGCAAAGCCTTTTGAGCGGTTGTTTAAAAACTCATGCATGTATTCGGCTTCAATATTGTATTCCCAAACATCTGGTTTTACGAAATCGAGCACACGTCTAAACCCTTTTTCAGTTATATCGCAAGCGGTTTGCATCAAGGCTAATTCAATAGGGTCTTTTACGGAACGTAGACGTTGTAAAATTGGATTACTTTTAGCAACGCTGTGCGCAGGATATTTAGCTTTTAACCATTTCGAAAAACGATCTTCTCTGGTTTCGGTGTCTACATTGGCGCGATAATGCTCGTTCGTATTAATATAAACCGTGTCGCATTGAGTCATCAATTCAAACATGATTTTTTCCATGTCTTGTAACCAATACACTGTTTTTATACCTGAGGTTTTTAAAGCTGCTTTTTTGGTGAGTTTTTCACCTTCCCAAATAGCAATATGCTCATTAGTTTCTTTTAAGAATAAGATTTCACGGTGTTTTTCTTTTGGGCAATCTGGAAACAAGACTAAAATACTTTCTTCTTGGTCCACACCACTTAAATAAAAGATATCGCGATGTTGCGCAAAAGGTAAGGTGCTGTCTGCACTTACGGGATAAATATCATTAGAATTAAAAACCGCTAAACTGTTTAGCTTCATCTGAGCCATAAAGTTTTTGCGATTTTTTATAAAGAGGTTGCGGTCTATTAAGTCGTATTTCATTTGAAAATTAATTTTCAATTCCACGAAAGTGGAAATCTTATTAAACTAACTAAGTGCTTCAAAAATAAACAAACAAAATGGCAAGCAAAAGCGTAAAGATGATTCTGTTAAACTTTGTTATCAAATTTTGAAGATGTATACATTAATCAGTAATTTCATGCGACTTAAAACAACCAACATGTCATATTCAAAATACCTCTCGTTCGCATTTGCGGTCATCACTTTTTTTGGCTTTTCGCAACAACCAGCAACATCTGCCGAAACTGTAAAATATGCTCTGGATCAAAAACGTGCCATGACAGAGTCGTCATTGGTTAAAAATGTGCCGTTTAAAAATATTGGACCAACGATTATGAGCGGTCGCGTTGTGGATTTGGATGTTAATCCAGAAATGCCGTCTGAGTTTTATGTGGGTTATGCTTCTGGTGGTGTGTGGCATACCACTAATAATGGAACAAGTTTTACACCAATCTTAGATAGTTCAGACACTCAAAATGTTGGTGATATTGCTGTGCATTGGCCAACACATACCATTTATGTAGGTACTGGTGAGAATAATGCCTCACGTTCCTCTTATGCTGGAATAGGTTTATTAAAATCTACCGATAATGGCAAAACCTGGGAAAATATGGGATTAATGGATGCACACCATTTTGCTCCAATTCTCATTCACCCAGATAATCCAAATGTTTTAACGGTTGGAGTGACGGGACACTTATATTCACCTAATAACGAACGAGGAATTTACAAGTCTACCGATGGAGGTAAAACATGGAAGCAAACCTTATTTGTAGACAACATGAGTGGTATTATTGATTTACAACATAGCCCGAGTAATTACAATGTGATGTATGCAACCTCATGGACTAAAGATCGTAAGGCATGGAATTTCACAGGAAATGGAACAAATTCTGCTATTTATAAGAGTACAGATGCTGGTGAAACGTGGACTAAAGTTTCAACAAAAAATAGTGGCTTTCCAACTGGTGAAGGTGTCGGTAGAATTGGTGTGGCCGTTTTTAATGATGACATTGTTTATGCGGTACACGATAGTCAGTTTAGACGACCTGATGATAAGAAAAAAGAAGATGTTCGTGGATTAACTAAGGAGGATTTTAAGTCCATGTCTAACGACGATTTCTTAGCGTTAGATGACAAAAAGCTCAACCGTTTTTTAAAGACCAATGGTTTTCAAGAAAAGTATCGCGCTCAGAATGTGAAGCAAATGGTGCGTTCTGGCAACGTTAAACCGATTGACTTAGCCAAATATCTTGACGATGCCAATTCACTTTTATTTGATACGCCTGTAGTTGGTGCAGAGGTATACAAAAGCACTGACGGTGGAAAGTCTTGGAAAAAAACACACGAGGATTATTTGGATGGAATTTACTTTAGCTATGGCTATTATTTTGGGCATATTCATGTGTCTCCTGCCAATGAAAATGACATTTACATCTATGGCGTGCCCATTGTAAAATCTAAAGATGGTGGGCAATCTTGGACATCGATAAGTGCAGAAAATGTACATGCCGATCATCACGCCCTTTGGATTAATCCTAAAAACCCAAATCATCTTATCGATGGTAATGATGGTGGTGTTAATATCACTTACGATGATGGTGAAAATTGGGTTAAAAACAACTCACCATCCGTTGGGCAGTTCTATGCTATAAATATCGATCATGAAAAGCCATATAATGTATATGGAGGTTTACAGGATAATGGTGTTTGGAAAGGAGCCAACAATGCACGTGAGGATAACAGTTGGCATCAAGGAGGGCAGTATCCATGGACCTCAATTATGGGAGGTGATGGAATGCAGGTTCAGATTGATAGTCGTAATTCTAATATTGTTTATACAGGCTATCAATTTGGAAATTATTACAGATTGAATTTAGAAACTAATGCAAACAAATACATTCAACCTAAACATACTTTAGGTGAAAATCCGTACCGTTTTAATTGGCAGACGCCAATATTATTATCACCTCACAATCAAGATATTCTGTATTTAGGGGGTAATAAACTGATGCGTTCTATGAATCAAGGTGATGATTGGGTGGCTATCAGTGATGATTTGACTCAAGGTGGTAAAAAAGGAAATGTGGCTTATGGTACTTTAACGTCGATAAGTGAAAGTCCGTTTCAATTTGGTCTTATTTATACAGGATCTGATGATGGTTTAGTGCAGGTTACTAAAAACGGAGGAGGTAATTGGAATAATATCTCTAGTGCTTTTCCAAAAGATTTATGGGTAAGTCGTGTTGTGGCTTCTAAGCACAAAAAAGAGCGCGTTTATGTTACCCTAAATGGCTACCGTTGGGATGATTTTAAAGTCTATGTCTTCATGAGTGATGATTATGGACAGACTTGGAAAGATGTCGGTGGTAACATTCCTGCATCTCCAGTAAACGTTATTGTAGAAGATTCTCAAAACGAAAATATACTTTATCTGGGTACTGATAATGGTGCTTATGTTTCATTTGACATGGGTAATTCCTGGGAAGTTTTCTCTAAAGGACTACCAAATGTTGCTGTGCACGACATTGTCATTCAGCCTGAGGCCAAGGACCTATTATTAGGAACACATGGACGCAGTATTTATAAAGCAAATATTGCTCCACTTCAGAAGATGAATGATGACATGAATACTAAATCAATTTCAGTTTTTGATGTAAGTGCAGTGCGTTATTCTAGTCGTTGGGGAAGTTCTTGGAGCAAGTGGTTGGACGCTTATGAGCCTGAAAAAACGATTCAGTATTACAGTAATTCGTCTGGTCAAAAAACGCTAAAGATTTTATCAGAAGGTGGGGCAGAGCTCAATAGTATGGTAATAAATGTTGATAAAGGCTTCAATTATGTGGATTATAATTTAGAATTAACTGCAAAAGGTCGTAAAGCTTTAATGAAAGAGAATACTAGTTTAGATATCAATGAGGCAAGCAATGGAAAATATTATTTACCAAAAGGTGCTTACACCATTAAAATTGGCGAAGCAAAAACAATTCTTTCTATAGATTAATTAAAAGTTTATTTTTACAACTAATTTAACCAAACTAAATATGAAAAAACTAATTGTAATTTTATTCCTAGCTTCTCTTTCTGGATTTTCACAAGAAAGAACTAATAACTTTGATGAATGGACTTTTAAGTTCGGAGTTAATATGGTTGATAGTCGCGGAAATAGAAATGTTGTCAGTGGTATCACCCAATTAGAACAAAATGCGTTTGGTTCCATTCCGCTTACCTTAGGGTTAGAAAAAAGATTAAATAAAAACTTTGGATTAACTATTCAAGGTAGTTTAAATTCTTGGGAAGAATTAGAAGGAGTCATTGATGGAGTTTTGTTAAAACAAAAAGAGAGATATTATGCTCTTGATATCAATGGAAAAGTATATTTGAATCAACTACTCAATTTTGGTGAAGGACTATCATTCTTAGATCTTTATGGAAATGCTGGATTGGGTTATTTCGTTATTAACCGAGGAACTTTTACGTATAATTATGGGGTTGGAGCTTCAGTATGGTTAACAGATCGTCTTGGACTTGACTTTAATACTACAGTAAAAAGCGTTTTTAGTGAAACTGAGATGTTCGAATCAGGGCATTTTTTATATTCTTTTGGATTATTAGTGCAATTGGGTAGAACTAAATCAAGTAAACAAGAAATGACTAATGGTTCAGAATTAAGAAAAGATTCTGATTCAGACGGCGTGCCTGACGATAAAGATTATTGCGTAAATACACCAGGATCTCCAATGAATAATGGATGTCCTTTTGTTGATTCTGATAAAGATGGAGTTGTTGATAGTGCAGATCATTGTCCACAAATAAAAGGTGACCTTACCAATCATGGTTGTCCAACTGCTACCAAAAAACCAGTTGAAAATAAAATAATTGAAACAGTTAATGATACTAAGCTTCAGTTAGAGAAAAAAAATAGTGATTTAAATGCCTTGGCTCGTGGAATAAAGTTTGAATCAGGCAACTATAACTTTACTCAGGACACCTATCCTTATTTGCTAGATTTGTCAAGAATTTTATCTTCAGAGCCTAACTCGATGAGATTTAAGATTATTGGGCACACAGATAGTTCAGGGAGTTATGAAGCAAATAGAAAACTATCGTATATGAGAGCAAGTGCAGTAAGAAATTACCTTGTTGATAGCGGCATTTTAAAAGATAGAATTGACATCGAAGGCTTAGGTGAAGCAGAGCCAATTGAAACTAATTTAACCAAAGAAGGTCGGTCCAAGAATAGACGCGTAGAAATTAAGATTTTAAGTAATTGATTCAAAAATTGAAATCAAAAACTGAAATCTTTTGTAATTCGTTTCCTTTCAGTTCATAAAGTTTTAATTGATTTTTTTGACTGAAAGTCGTTATTATACTTTAAAGAAAATTACCTAATTAAAACGATTCTAAATAAATAATTATAATATAGGCAAGTTGGCAAAACGCCATTTGAGCAGTATCTTTGTAGTACTAACAAAAAGTTTAGATCTACAATGAGCGGAATTCTTAGTTCGTCTATTGGAAGAAAGTTTGCCATGGCACTTTCGGCACTCTTCCTTATGGTTTTTTTATTACAACATTTTGCTATAAATATCTTATCGGTTTTTAGTCCAGATACCTTTAATGAGGTGTCTCATTTTATGGGAACTTTTTGGGCTGTTCAGTTTATTTTACAGCCTGTATTAATTTTTGGTGTTGTATTTCATTTTGTAATGGGTTTTGTCTTAGAAATTCACAATAACAGGGCAAGAGCCGTTGGTTACGCAAAGACAAGTCGTGCAGCCAACTCAACTTGGATGAGTAGAAATATGCTATTGACAGGGGCAGTGGTATTAGCCTTTTTAATTTTACATATGTATGATTTTTGGGTACATGAAATGACCGTAAAGTATATTCAAGGTGATATGAGTGGACTCGTTGATCCGAATATTCAAGACTCAGGATTCCGTTATTACGAAGAATTAAGAGAGAAGTTTGTAGATCCTTTACGAGTTGGTTTTTACATCATTGGCTTTATTTTATTAAGCTTACACCTATTGCATGGTTTCAATTCTGCATTCCAGTCAGTAGGTGCTAACAATAAGTATGTAAAGAGTCTAAAAGGATTTAGTAAGGTGTATGCTATTGGAGTACCATTAGGATTTGTATTTATAGCCTTATTTCATCATTTTACCCACTAAATAAAAGATAATATGTCAATATTAGATTCTAAAATACCAGATGGTCCTTTAGCAGACAAGTGGACCAAACATAAAAATGATATAAATCTTGTTAATCCAGCCAACAAGCGTTTGATTGATGTGATTATTGTTGGTACAGGTTTAGCAGGTGGATCTGCTGCGGCAACTTTGGCTGAATTAGGTTATAACGTTAAGGCATTTTGCTTTCAAGATTCTCCAAGACGTGCGCACTCTATTGCTGCACAAGGTGGAATCAATGCGGCTAAGAACTATCAAGGTGATGGTGACTCAACGTATCGTTTATTTTATGATACTGTAAAGGGTGGTGACTACCGTTCAAGAGAATCTAACGTGTATCGATTAGCTGAGGTATCAACTAATATTATTGACCAGTGTGTTGCCCAAGGTGTACCTTTTGCTCGAGAATATGGTGGTCTTTTAGATAACCGTTCGTTTGGCGGTGTGTTAGTATCACGGACGTTTTATGCCAAAGGCCAAACAGGACAACACCTATTATTAGGTGCGTACGCAGAAATGAACCGTCAGATTGGGCGTGGGAAAATAAAAATGTATACGCGTCATGAAATGCTTGACGTGGTTATTGTTGATGGTAAGGCCAGAGGAATTATAGCTAGAAATTTAGTAACTGGTGAAATAGAAAGACACTCAGCACATGCGGTTGTTTTAGGTACAGGAGGTTATGGAAATGCCTTTTACTTATCGACCTATGCAATGGGTTCTAATGTAACAGCAGCTTGGAAAGCCCATAAACGCGGTGCATTTTTTGCTAATCCGTGTTACACACAAATTCACCCAACGTGTATTCCTGTTTCTGGTGATCATCAGTCTAAGTTAACCTTAATGTCAGAGTCCTTACGTAATGATGGACGTATTTGGGTACCAAAGCACATGAAAGATGTTGAAGCCATTAGAAATGGTAGTTTAAAACCAACTGAAATTGCTGAAGAAGATCGCGATTATTACTTAGAGCGTCGCTATCCTGCTTTCGGTAACTTAGTACCTCGTGATGTGGCATCTCGAGCGGCAAAGGAGCGTTGTGACGCAGGTTACGGGGTTAACCAAACCGGCGAAGCTGTGTATTTAGATTTCGCTGCGGCCATTGAGCGTTACGGTAAGGAACAAGCTTATATAAAAGGCTTAGATGATAATGACATGAAGGTCGTAACCGATTTAGGCAAAAAAGTAGTTGAAAACAAGTATGGTAACTTATTCCAGATGTATGAAAAAATTGTTGATCAGAATCCATACGAAACTCCAATGATGATTTATCCTGCGGTTCACTATACAATGGGTGGACTTTGGGTTGATTATAATTTAATGACAACGGTTCCTGGACTTTATGCAGTTGGTGAAGCTAATTTCTCTGATCATGGTGCTAACCGTTTAGGGGCTTCTGCCCTAATGCAAGGTCTAGCTGATGGTTATTTTGTATTGCCATATACAATTGGAGATTACTTAGCGCATGATATAAGAACAGGACCAATCCCAACAGACACAAAAGAATTTGATGATGCCGAAAATAGTGTTAGAGAAACATTAGATAAGCTTATTAATAATAAAGGAACAAAGTCTGTAGACCACTTCCATAAGCGTCTTGGTAAGATTATGTGGAATAAATGTGGTATGGCAAGAAACGAAAAGGAACTAAAAGAAGCTATCAAAGATATTGCAGAATTAAGAGAGGAGTTCTATAATGATGTATTTGTGCCAGGTGCTCAAGATGAATATAACGAAGAGTTGGCTAAGGCAGGTCGCGTTGCTGACTTTCTTGAATTAGGGGAATTATTCGCAAAGGATGCCTTAGAGCGTAATGAATCTGCAGGTGGCCACTTTAGAGAGGAATATCAGACTGAAGGTGGTGAAGCACTGCGTGTTAAAGAGTATCAATACGTATCTGCTTGGGAGTACAAAGGACAACCTAGTGAGGCCGTTCATCACAAAGAGCCATTGACGTATGAAAATATTGAAGTAAAAGAAAGAAGTTACAAATAAAAAGCTATGATGAATTTAACGTTGAAGATATGGCGTCAAAAAGGTGCCAATGACAAAGGAAAAATAGTTGATTATCCGGTTTCAGGAATCTCTCCAGACATGTCCTTCTTGGAAATGTTAGATGTATTAAACCAAGAGTTAATTGAAAAAGGAGAAGCACCTGTGGCCTTTGATCATGATTGTCGTGAAGGTATTTGTGGAACATGTTCTTTATACATTAATGGTAGAGCGCATGGACCATCGACTAAGATTACGGCATGCCAATTACACATGAGAAGTTTTAGTGATGGTGACACTATTTATATTGAACCATGGAGAGCAAAAGCATTTCCTGTAATTAAAGATTTAATTGTTGATCGTTCATCTTTTGATCGTATTCAGCAAGCCGGTGGATTTATTTCGGTAAATACTTCTGGTAATACACAAGATGCAAATGCGATTCCGATTGAAAAGGAAAATGCGGATAAAGCATTTGATGCGGCAACCTGTATTGGTTGTGGAGCATGTGTTGCAAGTTGTAAAAATTCTTCTGCAATGCTATTTGTGTCGGCAAAAGTCTCTCAGTTTGCGTTGTTACCACAAGGACAAGTAGAAGCTACAGATCGTGTTTTAAATATGGTTAAGCAAATGGATGAAGAAGGCTTTGGAAATTGTACCAACACAGGTGCATGTGAAGTCGAATGTCCAAAAGGTATCTCTTTAGAGAATATTGCACGTATGAATCGTGAATATTTAGCTGCAAGTTTTAAAGGCTAATAGGATAACTGCTAATCAAAAAAGAAATATACTAATTCCTAAGGTAAACTATACCTTAGGAATTTTTTATTGTGACTGCATTAGATACTAAGAATGAAGTTTTATAGAATCCTTTTATTCACTTTTGTTGCTGCCATCGGATGTGCGCAATCTAAAACCACCGGGTCATCTGAACCAGCAATGTTTGATGAAGATCAATTACTCGAACACGCAAGGGTTCTTAGTTCTGATAGTTTTGAAGGAAGAGCAACAGGGGAACGCGGCAACGATTCTGCAAGGGCATATATCATAACCCAGTTTAAAAAGCTAAAGGTTAATCCATTTAATGCTACTTATGAGCAAGTGTTTTCTTTCGATAGAACAGGGGTTGCTTATGAAGCTAAAAATATCCTAGCTGAAATTCGTGGAACAAAATTCCCTGATACATACATTGTAATAAGTGCACATCAAGATCACCTGGGTATAAGAAACGGTAAGATTTATAATGGTGCTGATGATAATGCCTCTGGTGTATCTGCCTTATTTAGTATTGCAGAATACTTGATTGAGAACCCGCCAAATCATACGGTGATTTTTGCGTCGTTTGACGCCGAAGAATTAGGACTACAAGGATCGAAGTATTTTGTAGATAACATAGACAAAGAGAAGCTGCTTCTCAATATTAATATGGACATGATTAGCCGTAGTGCTAAGAATGAACTTTATGTTGTAGGAAGTCGATATCATAAATCACTGAAAAGGCATATAGAGGCTTTTAAAAATCCAACAGATTCTAAACTTTTAGTTGGACATGATGGTACTGACGGTAAACAGGATTGGACGCATTCCTCTGATCATGGCCCATTTTATAAAGCAGGCATTCCTTTTCTCTATTTTGGCAATGAGGATCATGAGGCTTACCACAGCCCAACAGATGATTTTAACGATATTACTCCTAAATTTTACATCAATGCCGTTCGTATAATTTTATCTATCTTCAACACCATAGATGTATCTGGCCTATAATGAACATAATGCAACAAACAATATCATTTTATAAAGCACAACATACGCATCACCAATCAACTTCTAAAGCTATTTTTAAGAAGATGGGATGGTATAGTGCATTAAGACTTCTAGTATTTGGTGTTACTATTTTTGGGATTTACCTGACCTTCTCTAACTGGAAACTCGCTTTTATTATTGGCATTTTTGGTAGTGGTACGTTTTTGTATTTATTGTCTCAGTATACAGACCTCAAACAAAGCAGAGCCTTACACAAACGTTTAGCAAAGCTCAATGAAGAAGAACTCGAAATCGCTACAGGTAATTTTCACCATAGATATGATGGTAGTCAATTTCATAATCCTAAGCATGCTTATAGTCTAGATATAGATTTATTTGGGAGAGGGTCCTTTTTTCAGTACATCAATAGAACTAGCATCAAAGAAGGTACGCAATCGCTGGTCTCAATTTTATTGGCCAATGATATATTAAATATAAAAACACGTCAAGAGGCCATTAAAGAATTGGCATCTATACCTAAGTGGAGACAACATTATTCAGGTATTGCTAGAGGAGTAGAAGTTGAGCATTCTGCGAGATCAATTATTAAGTGGTTAAAAGCGTATCAGCCATTTTTAAAAACAAGATTGTATTGGTTAACTATTGTATTTAGTGTAGCTTCAGTGAGTCTCATTACTTTAGGAATCACTGAAATTATTCCAATAAAGTATGTAGGATATTGGTTAATCTTGGGCCTAATAATTACTGGTAAATTCTTAAAACAAATTAATAATGTTGCTCAAATTACGGAAAAAGCTAAAGATACATTTAGACAATATGCCTTATTATTAAAACAGATAGAAGACACTAATTTTGAGTCAGATTTATTGCGGCAAAATCAAGAAAAAATAAAGTCTGAGAACCTAAAAGCATCTCAAATTTTCTCAAAGTTTTCAAAGGCATTAGATGCATTAGATAATAGAAATAACTTAATATCAGCCATCTTTGGAAATGGCTTTTTGCTTTGGGATCTTAGACAGACTTATCATATTGAGCAATGGATCATTACTTATGCAGATAAAGTTGAGGATTGGTTTGAGGTTGTTACTTTTTTTGATGCCTTCAATAGTTTGGGTAATTATGCATTTAACCACCAAAACTTCACTTATCCTCAAATTGTACATAATGGAAATACGCTCTCAGCTAAAGCCTTAGGACATCCACTGCTTAATCCGCAAAAACGAATAGATAGTGATTTAGACATTCAGAAACAGCAATTCTTTATAGTTACAGGTGCAAATATGGCTGGTAAGAGTACTTTTTTAAGAACTGTAGCTTTACATATTGTTATGGCTAATGTCGGGCTACCAATTTGTTCTAAGGAAAGTATTTACAATCCAATCAAGCTAATCACAAGCATGCGTACAACAGATTCCTTAACTGATGACAGCTCTTATTTCTTTAGTGAGCTCACACGTTTAAAGTTTGTGGTGGACACTATCGAAAAGGATAGCAACTATTTTGTGATATTAGACGAAATTTTAAAAGGAACCAATAGTACGGATAAAGCTATAGGTTCAAGAAAATTTGTAGAGAAACTTGTTCATCTCAATGCTACTGGCATTATCGCAACTCATGATCTAAGCCTCACGGAAATAGAGAAGCAACTCGATAAGGTTAAAAATTATTTCTTTGATGCTGAAATTAAAAATGACGAGCTCTTCTTTGACTATAAACTAAAGGAAGGAATTTGCCAAAATATGAACGCTAGTTTCTTATTAAAGAAAATGCATATTGTGTAAATAAAAAAAACCCTCTCTAAATAGAAAGGGTTTAATTTTTTTAAGAAAGGTTTCTTAAGCTTCAAATGGTGCTATAGAAACATAAGATTTATTATCTTTCTTTTTCGTAAATTGTACGATACCATCAACTTTAGCGTGTAAAGTGTGGTCTTTTCCTTGGTATACGTTTTCACCTGGGTGATGAGTATTACCTCTTTGTCTTACGATGATGTTCCCAGCAACAGCAGCTTGTCCACCAAAAATCTTAACACCTAAGCGTTTCGATTCTGATTCTCTACCGTTTTTAGAACTACCAACTCCTTTTTTATGAGCCATTGTTTTTGGTTTTAATTATTTACTTTTTAATGCTTTAAATCTATCGATGTTAGCAATTATTGCGTCATCTACTTCTTCATGAGTTAGGATTTTTTTCCCTAACTTTTCTTTAGTTTCAACACCTAATTCTGTTAATGCTTTTCTATTAGCTATAGATTGAGATAATCCATTTTTCTTCAAGTGATAGTTCAGCTCGTGATCCTCACCAAAGTTAACCGTAGCTCTATCAGAGTTCGGATTTGCACTAGATGTTTTAGGTTCAGCTTTTTTAGTTTCTTTCTTAGGTGCAGCTTGCTTTGCTCCAGAAGCAGTAATACCTTCAATTACAATTTCAGTTAAAGCTTGTCTGTGTCCATTTTTTACACGGTAACCTTTACGTCTTTTCTTCTTGAAAACAATTACCTTGTCACCCTTAAGGTGTTTTAAGACTTTTGCACTTACTTGTGCTCCGTCTATAGCTGGGGCGCCTAAAGTAATGTCTTTACCATTTCCTATTAAAAGAACGTTATCGAAAGAAACTTTCTTACCTTCTTCGGTAGATAAACGGTTAACAAAAACTTTCTGGTCTTTTTCAACTTTAAATTGATGCCCTGCTATCTCTACAATTGCGTACATAGCGTAACGTTTTTATTAGATTATTTATATCAAATTTTGCTTTTCTTAGAAAGCGGATGCAAATATACTTCTAAAATCGTAATATACAAACGTTTTGGGGCTTTTCGAGCGGCTATATTCTCTTCTTTTAAAATTTAATGCGGTTAAATCATTTTTAAAAAACTAGAATATAAAGTTTTCACATTTTGTTTAGTATTTCAAGGGAAAGGATTCCTTATTTTTGCTAGGCCTATTGTAACAATACGCCAATAGCTAAGACAAACACTAAAACAAATTAAATTTTTAAACACTATTAATAATGAAAAAAAGCTTATTTACTCTAGCTCTTTTGATGTTTGTTGGGTTTTGTACCAATGCCCAACAAGTTGAATTTGAAGAGTTTGATTTAGACAATGGCTTGCATGTTATCCTACACCAAGATAATACAGCGCCAGTAGTAATTACATCTGTAATGTATGATGTAGGTGGTAAGGACTTAGGAGGAAAAGCAGAGACCGGTTTTAGAACAGGATTTGCTCACTTCTTTGAGCACCTATTATTCGAAGGATCTGAAAATATCGAGCGTGGTGAATTTATGAAGATTATTCCTGCTAATGGAGGTACTTTTAATGCCAACACATCGCAAGACAGAACCTATTACTATGAAATATTTCCTTCTAATAAGTTGGAGTTAGGCTTATGGTTAGAGTCGGAGCGTATGTTACACCCAGTTATTGACCAAGTAGGTGTAGATACACAAAACGAGGTTGTAAAGGAAGAAAAGCGTCAACGATACGATGCTCCTTATGGAAAACTTTTAGAAGTTATTGGCGAAAATTTATTTGAGGCGCATCCATACAAGTATCCAAATATTGGTTTTATGGAAGATCTTGACGCATCAACTTTAGAAGAATTTTATGCGTATTTTGACAAGTACTATTCTCCAAGTAATGCTGTATTAATTGTAGCCGGCGACATAGAGTCGGGCGAAACCAAAGAAATGGTTAAAAAATACTTTAACGCAGTTAAAAGAAGACCTGATTTTGTGCGAGATTTTCCTAAAGAAAAACCAATTACAGAAACTAAAAAAGTAACGGCTTATGATGCAAATATTCAAATCCCAGCAATAATTGCCGCTTACAAATTACCAGGGCAAGCAGAAAGAGATGCTTATGTATTAGATATGATTTCTACTTATCTGAGTGGTGGTAAAAGTTCAGTACTTTACAAAAAGATTATCGATGAGCAAAAACAAGCATTAACAGTACAGGCAGTTAATCTTGGTCAAGTAGATCACAATATTTTTGCATTGTTTGCCTTACCTCAGGGTGACGTATCGTTGGATACACTTTTGGAAGAAATGGACGAGGAGATTGCAAAAATGCAAACTGAATTAATTTCTGAGCGTGATTACCAAAAATTATTGAATCAATATGAAAATCAATTCGTGAACTCAAATTCGAGTGTGGCTGGTATCGCTAATTCATTAGCGAGATATTACATGTTATATGGTGATGTTAACCTAATTAATACACAATTAGATTTATATAGATCTATCACAAGAGAAGAAATAAGAGATGTGGCTAAGAAGTATTTAAGCCCAAATCAGAGAGTTGAAATTCAGTACTTACCTAAAAAAGATGAAGAATAAGATGAAGAATTTTAAAATAAAATTAGCCGTATTTATTGGTATTACGTTAATCACATTTAGTGCTAATGCCCAATTAGACAGGTCTAAAATGCCAGAACCAGGACCAGAACCAACTATTAATTTAGAAAAACCAACTGAATTTCAATTGAAGAATGGCATTAACGTAATGGTTGTTGAGAATAACAAACTTCCAAGAGTGTCTTACCAATTATCAATTGATAATAAACCTTACAGAGAAGGAGATAAAGCAGGAGTTGCAAGTATCTTATCTGCTATGTTAGGAAATGGAACAACTTCTATATCTAAGAATGAGTTTAATGATGAAGTAGACTTTTTAGGCGCTAACATTAGCTTTGGTTCAAGTGGCGGTTTTGGTAGTGGATTAGTTAAATATTCAGATCGAATAGTTGAATTAATGGCAGATGCCACTATAAATCCTTTACTGATAGAAGAGGAGTTCCAAAAGGAAAAGGATAAGTTATTAGAGAATCTAAAAACTGACGAAAAAAGCTTAGATGCTGTGTCTGGCCGTGTTGGTGGTGCGCTTTCTTATGGAAAAGATCATGTTTTTGGAGAATATGTAACCGAAGAAACTGTTAATAATGTCACTTTTCAGGATGTTTTGGATTTGTACAAAATTCGTTTTGCTCCAAACAATGCAGATATTGTTGTTGTTGGCGACATTGATGTAAAAACAGTTAAGAAGCAAATGAAAAAATATTTTGGAGTATGGGAAAAGGTTGATTTAGCTGACATGCCTGCACCAGAATTAACGGCGAATGCATCTGGCGCACAAATTAATTTTGTGGACATGCCAAATGCAACACAATCTGTTATAACAGTAACTAATAATGTAGATCTTAAGCAAAGTGACGAAGATTATTTTGCAGCTTTAATGGCAAATAACATCCTTGGTGGTGGTGGTGAGGGTTATTTATTTAAAAACCTTCGTGAAGATAAAGGTTACACTTATGGCGCTTATTCAAGATTAGGTGCGAGTAGATATGGTGTTTCGCGTTTTACTGCAAGTGCAAAAGTGCGTAATGCAGTGACAGATAGTGCAGTGGTAGAATTTTTAAAGGAGATTAAACGCATAAAGACTGAACCTGTAGAGGCATTAACCTTAAAGAATGCCAAAGCTAAATATGTAGGTAATTTTGTAATGGCTTTAGAAAGACCGCAGACAATTGCTAATTATGCGCTCAATATTAAACGTAACAAATTGCCAGAAGATTTTTATACCAATTACCTTGATAACATAAATAAGGTATCTATTGAGGACGTTCAACGAGTTGCTAACAAATACTTTGATTTAGATAATGCCAGAGTTATTGTTGTTGGTAAAGGAAGTGACGTTTTAGATAATTTGGAGAAAGTAGGATTACCAATCAACTATTATGATGCTTATGCTAATGAGACGGATAAGCCAAATTACGACCTTGACGTACCAGAAGGTGTTGATGTAAGTACAGTGATCAATAAATATCTTGGAGCTGTTGGTGGAAAGTCTAAGATTGATGCTACAAAATCTATCTTAGTCTCTTATGAAGGATCGGCAATGGGAGCTACAATTGTTAGTGAAGAAAAACGTATTGACGGAAAAGCATCACAGAGTATTTCTATGAACGGAAACGTTATGATGGCCGTTGTTATGACAAAAGACAAAGTAACAATGAATAAGAACCCATTACCAGAAAATATGGCCAATGACATGCAAACATTATCTGGGTTATTTCCTGAATTAAATATTTTGAATTCTGAAAAAGCTAAATTTACTGGCGTAGAAGCTGTTGATGGTAAAGATGCTTATAAGATCGAAATCCCAGGAGAGGTGATCACGCTAACGTATTTCTACGATGTAGAATCTGGATTGAAAGTAAAAGAAATTCAAACGACGAACATGCAAGGTCAGACGCAGAGCCAAGAAACATTCTTGAAGGATTATCAGGAATTTGGAGGGTTAAAATTTCCTGGAGTTAGATCAGGAACACAAATGGGTCAGGTGATCGAATTCAAATTAAAAGAAGTTAAAATTGACGAAGGTGTGTCAGACGCTGATTTCGATTAATTTTAATTCCCATAATATTAAAAGAACCGAAGCATTTGCTTCGGTTTTTTTATGCTCTTTTTTTATGTGATAGATATACACCAACAAGAATTAGCAATGCTGCTAAGGCTTGTACTACACTAAAAGCTTCACCATCTAAAACTCCCCAAATCAAAGCGACTATAGGCATTATGTATGTTACGGAAGACGCAAAGACTGGTGTAGAAATCTGAACTAATTTATTAAAAATCACCTTAGCCATTGCAGTTCCAAAAACCGATAAGATTGTTACATACAACAAGGCATTAGGTAAATCTGGGTTATTTAGTCGCGAAGTCGTAAAGAAATCTGTGAATAAAAGAACAATTATAGCCGGTATTACTATAAACACATAGTTTCCCGCTGCAATTGCCAAAGGTTTAACATCTTGTAAGTAGCGCTTAATAATATTTACGTTTGTAGCATACATTAACGTTGATGCAATAACGAAACCAGCATATAAATAGTTTTGGTTAGGATTTAATTCAGAGCCTTTAAGAATGAGAATGGCAGTACCTATAAAACCAATGATGACTCCGAGAATCTGCCGTTTTGTTGATGCAATTTTAAATATTGCAAATCCTAATAATATGGTGTTTAAAGGTACTAAAGAGTTTAAAATTGAAGCTACAGCACTATCTATTTCGGTTTCTGCGATAGCAAAAAAGAAAGCAGGAATAAAGGACCCAAGTAACCCTGAAATAAATAGCCATTTCCATTTTGTTTTCGGAATCTGTTTGAGTTTAGGATATCCAACACCTAGAAGAATGACACCTGTTATTATGGTTCGAAGTGCTCCTAATTGGTAAGCAGTTAATCCAATGAGAGCCTTTTTAATTAGAATAAAAGAGCTTCCCCAAATTACAGATAAGATAAACAGATATACCCATTTAATATTAGGGTTTTTCATACTAAGGCTTTCTAAACGAATCACAAAATTCGTTAATTCTTGCGTAAGAAAGCGCAATAATTATTAGTTTTAGGCAAAATTTAATAGTTTAAATCAATGAACACATTTAAGAGTTTATGTATTGTTGCAGTTTTAGCTTTGAGTTTTATAGCCTGTAAAGATGAAGCAAAACCAGAAGTAAAAACAGTTGAGGTTGAGGTTAATGAAAAGGACGTTGCTCAAACATTAGAACCTAATGCTACATACGCAAAAGTAGAATTTGGAATTGATGGAATGACATGTGCTATGGGTTGTGCTAAGACCATTGAGAAAAAAATAGCCAAAATGGACGGGGTTAAATCTGCTAAGGTAGATTTTGATAAGCGCATCGCTAAAGTAGAGTATGATGAAGCCAAAGTAACTCCTATAATTTTAGAAAAAGCGGTAACCAGTGTCGCTGATGTTTATACAGTCAGAGACATGAAAAAGGTTCAAGACTAATTTCGCTTTATAAAATTTAAAAGTTGAAGTGCTGTCTTTATGACGGCATTTTTTTATTGCACTTGGAATAAAATAATAGCAATAGCCAAACATCCTATTGGTAATAGCCAGAGTAAAAACATAGAGTGCTTTCCCCTAACTTTAGCCTTAAGGACATTTCTCTTTTTTCCGTTATAACGCAACCAGTTTTTAAAAACAATAAAGCAGCTTATTAAACTAAATAATAACCAGAATTTAGTCATGGACATAATTGGTATATTCATTTGATTTGCAAATGCTAAAAAGAATGCTGAACATGCTAGATATAACGACAGTTCAAAAAGATTAATATAAAATAAAGCAATCTTTAAACTGATCTTACCCAAACTTTGTTTGTAGTAGTTAAAAACAGCTATATAGAAATTATCTAGCATTTGGTTGAATTAAAAAAGCCATGCCTAAAAGAATAGACACGGCTCAAATTTATAACTTTTAAGTAACTATTGCTTAGTTACCCGTAACAATTACATTATCGACGTGGTATCTGGTTGTTGCACTTGGATCAGAGCCTTCATAGAAGAATCCAATTACAGCTGTACCATCAACACAAGAAATATTCACAGGACCTACAGTTTCAAAATTTCCGAAAGTACTTGCAGGGCCAACAGGAATTGTAACATCTAAAATAGACCAAGTTGCTGTTGTTGGGTCACCAGCGTAATCTGTAGAAATCCAAACTGATAAGTTAGTACCATTATCAAAATTTGCTTGGATATCAAATGATAGTTCTTCACCAGTTGTCATGTCCATATCAATTTCTGGTGTGACTAACCAAACATCTGCCTCATCATTATCTGAGTTAAATGCCGAAATTCTTGAGTAGAAGTTTCCACTGAAACTACTGATAAACCAATCCGTATCAGTACCACTAATGTTTATGTTATCCCAACCTTCTGAATTGTAAGTGCCAAATCCTTCAAAGTCTTCTTCATAGATTGCACTGCCTCCTCCAGAAGGACTTGTACACTCTAAGAAATCTGGATCACAACGCTCCGGGTTATCAAAATTGATGTCTTCAGGGGAATTCACAACAACATTATAAACCTCTCCAAAGAAGTCTTTGGTTAAAATTGCATTCATACTCCCTCTTCCTGCTGGTAAGGTCAAGGCTTTAAAATCTGAAAAAGTACTTGTACTGAAAATTACAGCGGCAGCAGCAGAACAGCTTTCTAAAGTACGTTCGCCATCAAACTCATCTGATGGCTCAGCAGCATAAGTTTGTGCATTATCACCAACGATATTTCTGTTAAACTGTACATCTGGTAATTGGATGAATAAGTTAGTCTTATCATCTGAAAATTCAGAGAAATCTAGTGGCATTGGCACTAAGGTTTGAACTGTTGCAGATCTGAGAATGATATCACTTTCTGCAGCAGAAGGAATTTTATCTACCTCATTTCCATTTAATGCTCCAAGCGTTAATACACCATTAGTGATACCAACTGATAAACCATTAAGTTTAACGTAGACCTTTCGACCTGGTTCGTAACGAACAAATAATGGGTTAACATCAATTAATAATTTAATGCCTATTGTTGGATTTTCGAAATTGTCTTGAATGATAATTTCTTCAAAGAAATTTCCACCTTCATCAGATGATACAACAAATCCTTCCATGTATATAGGAGCTTCACTGAATGTATACGAATACGTTGTTTCTTCATCAGTATAGTCTAACGATGTATTATCCTGTGCTTGTGCTAATTCACCAGCAAGTGCACTAATCTGTACCTTAGCATTTTCAGGAATATTAGGTTCAACAACAGATGTGTCAGGTGTGTTAAATTCATCATCTTGCACACAAGCTGTAAATACTACTAAGCTTAGGAGTAGTATTATGATTTTGTTAATTTGTAAAGTCTTCATTTTTTGTAATTTATTTTGTTCTGACATAGCTTTTTTAGAATCTTACGTAAACATTAAGGTAATACGTTGTACCATTTCCATAGAAATATCTTGGACCAAAAATAGGACCATTAGCTCTAGACTGGTCTTCTTGCATGCGTCTGAAGTTTGCTAAACGCGATTGCTCAAAACCACCTGTTTTATACTGTTTATTAAAAACATTATTGATGGTCGCAAAGAAACCAACGAAGTAATCTTTGATTTTCCAAGATTTACCACCTATTATATTTACTAACATATAGTCGTCAAATTGTTCTTGCCTTAATAAATCTCTTGCAACATCAGCATCATAGTCGTTAAACGTGTTACCATCAAAATCCGAAGTAAAGTTAGCAGATCTTGCTAGGTTACTTACGTCTACATAAGCGTTAGAGAAAAAGTTTGACGTTATTCCAATATTCCAGAAGTCAGGATCTCTATATTCGAAACCAATTTGGTAAGCACGTTCTGGTCCACCAGCAACATGGTAACCGTCTAATTGTGTTGTTCCATCACCAAATCTCACTTCTGTTCCTATATCACTTCTATTTTGGAAATCTACACTGGTTAAATATAAATTTGGATTATTTTGGAAGGTATACTGCCCTATAGAAGCAGCCCCTTTTAATTTGATGGTTGGGGTTATCTGAGCTTCAATACCTAATTCTACACCAACATGTCTGCGTTCTATGTTCGTTAGGATTTCTTGCACAAATGCATCACCCGTATCAACACCTAGACCAGCTAAGTCTTCTGTAAAATAGAATCCTATATCTGAACCATCTCGGAAACCAGAATAAAAACCTGTAACTCTAGCTTTCACTTTTGGTGATCTAAAAATGTAACTGACATCTACAGATTGTACTTTTTCACTCTCTAATCCAATAGTCGTAGCGTTAGATTGTCTAGCATTACTAAATGCGTTTCTAATAGCAGGTGCTTTTGTAAAATAGCTTCCATTTACATCAATCAAATGTTTACCTGTTACCTTATAAGTAAATCCACCTTTTACACCATAGTTAGAGAAACTTAATTCTTCACTATTACCAAATGACCCATCTCTTCCATCACCTTGGAAGAATCCATTTTCGTAAAGACCATTTCTTTGATACGTGGTTTGTGATAAACTAACACCAGCGTAAAAATCAACTTTGTTGTATTTAAATTGTGCTTGTGCAAATCCACTTATTACATCAGCATTAATCTCATAATTGTACTTGTATCGATCACCTTCAACTGCAATTCTGTTAGGGTTTCTTACATCAGACTGTGCAAGGTTTGCAGCAACTTCATCACTAATAGTAGAGTTTGCATCTTCCTCCGCAAAGAAATCAACGTCTAAATACCCAGTGCCACCAAGTAAATCTTCAACTCTTGCGAAGTTTTCACTTTTTAAGCTTCGGTAATTAATAGCGGCATTTAATCTAATATTATCTGCTAATTCAGCATCTAGGATAGAATTGAACGTTAATTGCTGGTCTTTTACAACATCTGCTTGGAGAACATATAAAGAGTTCCCTCCTTGCGCTCTTAATGTGGCATTACCTTCGTAAAGTGCGTTCCAATCCCATTGACCATCATTGATAAAATCTTGCTCTGCTAAGTAAGCCTGCTGATAATCAAAAGCTGTTGGGTTAGCATCTTGTAAAAAGAAGCTAGGTAGGTTTTGATAATACATTGGGTCTGGGTTACGTGCACCACCTAAATAAGCATTCTCACCATTTATAGTTACTAATCGTGTACCTCCATTGTCGATTCTTGTATTGGCAATTTCACCAAACTGATAAGCGACGTTAGTGTTAAGCTTCACTTTTGAATTAATATTCCAATAGTGATTTAACATTAATATAGGCTCATTCGTTTCACGAATTCTAGAGTTACGGATATCTCCATTTAAAGTTCCCCAAAATGGATTGTATTGTCTTCCTTTAAGATTAAATACTTCTTCAGTTATAGCTGTAGATCGACCACGTCTGTTTTGTGCGTAGATTCCAGTAAAGTTAAGGCTATGTTGATCGTTAATTTGTTTTTCAACCGCTACAAAAAGTGAATTGGCATCGTATAACGTTCCTTCAATATACCCTTCGTTTCCAAAACGTCTAGAGCCTAAAACAGAATAAGACCAGCCACCTTCTAATAATCCAGAGCTGTAGCTTCCCATAACTCTGCCAGTATAACTTCTATTAGCAGAGGCATAAGAAACGCGTCCTCCACGTCTATATTTAGAGGCGCGCATTACAATGTTATTTGTACCAGCTAAGTCTCCAAAGTTGTAGTCATTTGCAGACATTCCCATTGAAAATTCTTGGTTACGCTGCACATCGTTTAAGCCTCCCCAATTTGCCCATTGTGGTCTACCATTAAACTGTTTGTTCATTTCAACACCATTGATAAGTACTTTTCCATTGGCGTTATCTAAACCTCTTGGTCTAAAGAATGTTGCACTAAAATCAAACGCTGCAGCACTAAGAAATACATCTCTGGAAGCTTGTAAAAGACCAGAAATGTTATCGGTTAAACCGTCATCTTCACTGTTTAGGTTGGCATCTGAGATTGAAATAACAAATAAATCTTTCTTGTCGCTTGTGTCAAAATCTAGCGTCATTCCGCTGATATCAACAGTTTGCCCTTCATTGACAATAATTGGATAGCGTTTTGTAGTATATCCAATCTTTTCAATTTTCAGGACTTGTTCTCCTAATGGCACATTTTGAGTAAAACTAAACTCACCCTTACCGTCTGTTTTTTTGGTTTGTCCAGTTTCTTCAATGGTAATAGTTACATCAGGAATTGGTTCTCCTGTGGTTCCATCCAAAACGCTTCCTTTAACAACAGTTTGTTGTGCAAAACTTGTTAGAGAAAAAGCTATTCCAAATAGAAAGAGTAAAAAACTTTTTTTCATACCTATTTTAAAAATTGATTGTTACAGTAGATTAAATTAAAGTTATTTAAGGGGGTGCAAAGGTACATCATTTATAATAATTACATACTTTTGGCAAGCAATTTGCTTAGAATATAACAATTAGATAATATATCGATCATGAAAATACTAAAATCTCTTCTTTTTACCCTTGCAATGATTTGTATTTCAAGTGTTTGGTCACAAGAAAAACGTTTTAAAATTCATACTGTAGCATTCTACAATTTAGAGAATCTATTTGACACCATCAATGATCCTTTAAAATATGATGAGGCAAGTCCAATCATGGAGATGAAGGCTAATCGTTCTGAGGTCTACCAGAAAAAGATCAAAAATATGGCTCGAGTTATTGCTAATATTGGAACTGATATGGCAAAAAACTCCCCAGCTGTCATTGGTGTTTGTGAAATAGAGAATAGAGATGTTCTTGAAGATTTAATTAACGATCCACTGTTGTTAGGTAAAGACTATGGTATCATACATTATGATGGACCAGACCGCCGAAGCATTGACGTTGCCTTATTATACCAAAAAGCGCTCTTTAAACCCATAGATTCAAGCTCACATGAATTATTAATTTACGACGATGTTACTAGAAAGCGTGTATACACAAGAGATCAGTTGTTGGTGAGTGGAGAACTTGATGGGGACCTTATTCATATTCTTGTTAATCATTGGCCTTCAAGAAGTGGTGGTGAAGCTAGGAGTCGGTCTAAACGAGTAGGAGCTGCAAAGCTTAATAAACGACTCATAGATTCTTTACAATCCATAGATCCTTATGCAAAGATTTTTACAATTGGCGATTTAAATGATGATCCAACAAATGAAAGTGTAAAGAAGGTATTGAAAGCAAAAAAAGATAAGAAGAAAGTACCTTTTAAAGGTATCTATAATCCTTATGAAAAAATGTTTACTGAAAAAGGCTGGGGAACGACTGCTTACAGAGATGCTTTGAGTTTATTTGATCAAATAATGATGACAAAGCCTTTGTTAAATGAAGATTATTCTTCCTTTAGATTTTGGAAAGCTGGAATCTATAATCCGTCATATATGTTCAACAAGCGTGGGCGTTATGAAGGTTATCCCTTCAGAAGTTTTGCTGATGGAGGTTTTACGGGCGGCTTTAGTGATCACTTTCCAGTGTATGTTTATCTCATAAAGGAAGTCAAAGAATAGGAAGAGGCTACAGAAGACCAAGAAAATAGATTAAAAAGAAAAGCGCAAACTAAAGTTTGCGCTTTTCTTTTTAACTAAACCAAAGATTCCAAGGAATCATATATAAAACTAAAGCCAATGCTATGGTATAAAAGGTAGCAAGGACTTTAAATTTAGGTTTAGAGACGAGTTTCTTTTTATGTTTAGAATATCCTATTGTTACGAGAGCCACAGCAATAATCATAGTTGTAGGATGTTCTACCGCTAATTTTCGAATAGCTCCATTCTTCATAACTTCTCCAACACCCATCTCATCAAAATAGCCTTTAGAGAACCATAAAATTATACCTAATAGTAATTGAATATGCATGGTAATAAGAGCAAATAACGAAATCCGGAAATCTTTAGCATCAAATTCCTTGTCGCCAAAAAACTTAATCAGTGCATTGAGTGTGGCGAGCACTAAAACGACGAGGACCAGATAAGCCCATTTAGAATGTAAAAATTGTAAGGTATCCATAATACTATTGCTGTTTATTAGAACAAAAATAAAGATTTAGGGATTAAGAATCTCTCTTAATTAACAATTGTAATTTTGTGTTGTAATTCGTTGCCTAAATTATCAACTACTGTAAGGATATGTTCCCCTTCTTTAGGTATTATGGCAAAATCATGAATATCTTTTGTGCTTCCAACATAGGTATCGTCGATGTACCAAAACAATACAGACTCTGGTGCAGAGTGCGCTACTTTAAGGACCAGTTCATTAGTTGTTCCATCAAAATCTTTGGGTAAGAAAATGGTGTTTTGCTGATTTGGATATATAAATTCCATAGTAATCCTAGATTTTTGGGTGCAGTCGGATCGGTAAGGCGGGAGATCCTTATAGTAAGGGTCTCTATTTTTATAATAATACGCCTGTAAAGGAGGTAAAGAAAACCAAGCCGTTGAAGTTATACTTCTGAGATCAGAACATGACGAATTTACTTGATAGTTATTAGTTGCATCTAGATGCACCAACTTATGAAACGGGCAAGGTGGGGTTTTTTGCCCACTGGTTTGGATAAACCTTAATTCAACATCATCACATATAGTAGAAGCTCGGTATCCACTTTTTTTACAAATTCCAACTTCTAGCATTTCGTCATAAGGTTTACTGAACCATTCACTTTTAGGCAATAGCTTAAAAATATCGAATAGAATAGGAGCTGCTGTCTCCACACCGACTAAACCAGGTCGTCCTTCGCCATCGGCATTACCGACCCAAATACCAACCACATAATCCTTAGTAGCTCCAATGGCCCAAGCATCTCTATATCCAAAACTTGTTCCTGTTTTCCAAGCAATGTCTTGAGCGGAATCATAAAGGTCCCAACTTTCATCAGATTCTGGCCTATTTACTTGTTTCATACTGTCGAAGGTTAGAAATATGGATGCTGCATCATATATTGTTTTTTCGTTCTTAAGAATTCCAAAATCAACATTTTGATTGAAAAGGAATGAGGGTTCAACAAATTCATTCGTAAAATACTGGCTTGAATTATCATTAAAATGGTTGAGCGTGCCAGCCATGGCAGCATAACTCTTAGATAAGTCCCAAAGGTTACTTTCGGCTCCACCCAAAATTAAAGATAATCCGTAATGATTAGCATCATATTTAAGATCTTTAAGTTGAAGTTGATCCAAATAGTGGTAAAACCGATCCAAGCCAAAGTTCTGTAGCATTCTTACAGCGGGCACATTTAAGGATCTTGATAAGGCTTCATTTGCTGGCACAGCACCATCATAGGTTTTATTAAAATTTTCAGGCTGATAACTTCCAAATTGCGTCGGAACATCTGGAATTAAGGTATGAGATAATAAATCACCCGAATCTAACATTGCTGCATAAAGAAATGGTTTTAAGATACTTCCTGTACTTCTTGGCTTATCAATAATATCTACACTTTTTTGATGTGTTTTGTCAGTAGGAGAATTACCAATATAAGTTAGGACTTGTCTTGTTTTTACGTCTAAAACTAAAACAGAAAGATTATAGATTTCATTTTGTTTTAATTGGTTGTAATGTTGTGTTACAATGCGATTAGCCTGTTCTTGCAAGTTGGTCTGAATTGTTGTTTTTATGCGCTTTCCTTTGTGAGATTTAGCAATCTTTTGAAGTAAATGAGGTGCTATCTGTGGTAAGGAATATGGTTTTTGAGGCAAGCTTTCTGCCACTGATAACTTGTAAGTGAGCTCATCTATTATTCGATTGTCATACAGTTTTTTTAACAAACGATTACGCTTATCTAATAATCGCTTTTGATTTTTACCAGGATAGATCAAACTCGGAGCATTGGGTAATACAGCAAGTGTTGCGCTTTCTGCCCATGATAGATTTGATGCACTGCGATTAAAATAGCGCCAAGCAGCAGCATCAAGACCCACAATATTACCGCCAAATGGAGCATGACTAGTATAGAGTTTTAATATTTCATCTTTGGAAAGCCTTAATTCTAAACGAGTAGCTAAAATGAGTTCTTTAAGTTTCTCTGTGTAGGTTCTGGCTTTTCCTTGTCGTGACAGTCTAATTACCTGTTGTGTGATGGTACTTCCTCCACGTTTCACAGATCCAGAGCTTATATTTTCCTGAAGTGCCTTAAAAATTGAAATGGGATTAAACCCTGGATGCTTGTAAAAGTATTCGTCTTCAAATGCAAGAATACAGGTTTTGAATTTTTCAGGTATGTGTTCTGTCTCAGGAAATCTCCACTGACCATCATCAGCTATAATTGCGCCTAATAGTTCATCGTTATTACCAGTTATTACTGTAGCTTGTGGGTCGGTAAATAAATTTTTAGGCAGTGAGAAATAATAGAGCACTAATAGAACAATAATCACTATTGATTTTATCCTATTTTCTCTTATATATCTGATTGACCTATACATAGACTATACAAAGGCGATTTTAATTACTATTTTAATGAAAAGATATAATGATTACTAAACAACTTATATATATTTAAACGTGCGTTATCATATCTTAGATCTTAAAGTACTCATAATTTTATGTGTTTTTTTCATATCGGGAAAAATTCATGCGCAACTTGGATTTTGTCAGGGAAATTCTGGTGATCCAATTTTTGTAGAAGATTTTGGTGAAGGTTTAAATGATGTAGCACTACCTCCTGGCACAACAACGTATACCTATGCTAATGGACAACCTCCGGATGATGGGTTATATACGGTAACGAGCTATACTAATTATTTTGATTGGTTTAGTATTGGCGATCACACCCCTAATGACACTCACGGACGAATGCTTATTGTTAATTCAAGTTTTAGTGCGGGGGAGTTTTATAGAACCAGTATAGACGGACTTTGTGAAAATACAACTTATGAATTTTCTTCATGGCTTTTAAATTTGGCGCCACTAAATGGATTTTGTGGAGCAGGAGCAATTCCTGTAAATGTGCGATTTGAAATTTGGGATAGTACAGACACTAATCTCTTAGCCTCTGGTAATACAGGAAATATTACAGGCACGCTCTCTCCAACTTGGGATCAATATGCCTTGGTTTTTCAGACCGTACCTAATCAAACCTCTGTAATACTGAAAATGATTAATAACAGTAGTGGCGGTTGTGGCAACGACGTTGCTATTGACGACATTGTTTTTAAAAGTTGCGGGGACTTAATCACTATTGAAGATAGCAATGGAGTCGATTCCGTAACCACATGCAATGCTGCAGCATTTACAGATACTATTACAGCCACCCCAGATTTTACAGTATTTAGCACGCATTTTTATCAGTGGCAAATAAGCACGGACGGCATAAACTGGACAGATATTTCTGGCGAAACCAACGCTTCAATAACGGTCGCTGGCATTACCACTACAACTTATTTGAGAGCTAAAGTTGCTGAATTTCAGGCTAACTTGAGTAATGAGGACTGTATTACACTTTCAGATGTTTATCAAATTTTAGTTATTCAAGCACCACCTCCACCTGTTTTAGAGTGTTGGGAATCTGCAAATTTTGATGATGTTACATGCAGTTGGTTCATTACGGGAACTCAACCTGCGGAGCCTACAGGACTAGAGTGTTGGGAGACGGCTATTTTTAATACCACCACGTGTGCTTGGGAAATAACAGGAACCCAGCCTACACAACCAATAACGGAGTGTTGGGAAACAGCAACATTTAACACTACCATCTGTGGTTGGGAAGTTATAGGAACACAGCCTTCAGAACCAACCGGATTAGCGTGTTGGCAGACGGCTAGTTTTAATACCACAACTTGTGTATGGGAAGTCACTGGGACGCAACCTTCAGAACCAACCGGATTAGCGTGTTGGCAGACGACTAGTTTTAATACTGCGACATGTGCATGGGAGATTACTGGAGCCCAACCAATACAACCAATACTTGCCTGTTGGGAAACAGCTATGTTTAGTACTACGACTTGTGCTTGGGAGGTAACGGGTACCCAACCTGCTGAACCCACAGGGCTACAATGCTGGGAGAATGCAGAGTTTAACATAACGACTTGCTCCTGGGAAGTTTCAGGGACGCAACCTGCTGAACCAATAGATTTGGCGTGCTGGGAATCGGCTGTTTTTGACACTAATTTGTGTTCTTGGCAAATTACAGGAACGCAACCAACAGAACCTGCTGATCTGCAGTGTTGGGAGACTACAGTGTTTAATGCTGTAACCTGCCTATGGGAAGTTACAGGAACCCAACCCGAAGCACCAACAGATTTAGAATGTTGGCAAACGACGTCATTTAATGTGAATACCTGTTCTTGGGAAATTGAAGGAACACAACCTCAAGAGTTTAGAGACGAATTTAGATCTATATGTGAAGATAGTGACCTTACCTTGATTGCCGATTCAACCATAAATAACCCTCAATTCCATTGGGATTCTGGTGAAACGTCTCAATCAATAACCATTCAGTCAGCAGGCACTTACGAGGTAGAAGTTACAGATGGTTGTTTTACCGAAATAATAACATTCATTGTTTCAGAAATAGCTAATCCAGAAATAGAGAGTATCGTTTCTGAAGGAAGTACGATAATTGTTACCCTTAGCAACCAAGCTAATTATCAATATTCGTTAGATGGGTTTACCTATCAATTCAGTAATATTTTCACCAATGTCCCAATTGGATTATACACGATTTATGTAAAATCAGATGAATGCCCTACCGTACTGACACAAGAGTATTTTCATTTTTTCATTCCTAAATTTATAACACCAAATAACGATGGCAAAAACGATTTCTTTGCGCTAAATGTAACACAATTCTTTACAAGTACAGAAGTCTATATATTTAATCGCTATGGTAAAATTGTGTATTCAGCCATTAATTCTAATGCGCTTTGGGATGGTACGTATGGGGGTAAAGATCTCCCTGTCTCAGATTATTGGTACCGTATTGTTTTAGATGGTACTGAAATTAAAGGTCATTTCACATTAAAGCGTTAAATTAGAGGCATGGTAAAAAATTTCATTAGAACAATAGGCGTTGTTGGATGTCTATTATTCCTTTTGGCATCGTGTTCTCCACTTAAAAGGTATGCTAACGCAGCAGCTCCCTGGGAACCTCATATAAAGCAATTAGAACTCAAAGATCAATATGAGAATATTCCTGATGATTATATTCTCTATTTAGGGAGTTCTAGTATTAGACTTTGGGATTCGATTCACCAAGATATGACACCATACAAATCTGTAAAACGCGGTTATGGTGGTGCTCATTTTTATGATTTAATTCATTTTACAGAACGCCTTGTAACACCACATAGAGATGCAAAAGCCATCGTTTGTTTTGTTGCCAACGATCTAACAGGTATTTGGGATAATCCAAAAACTAAGGTTACACCAAAGCAAGTGAAACGCTTGTACGTATATTTTACAAAACAGATTAGAGCTATTGCCCCTGATACTCCAATCTTCCTAATTGAAATTACACCAACGCAAAGCCGATGGAATATTTGGGATAAAACAGTTAAAGCTAATGATCTTATGGAGGCCTATTGTAATACCCAAAATAATATGTACTTTATCTCAACTTCAGAGCAATTTTTAAATGAAGAAGGATTGCCAAGAACTGAATTGTTTATTGAGGATCAACTGCATTTAAATAGAGATGGCTACAGACTTTGGTCTCAAATTATTAAATCTCATTTAGAGAAGCATTTGGATTAGGTATCTAAATTAAATTCATACTCGCGTTCTACTTTGCAAATACGAACGTTGTACCAATTGTACCATTGTTCGCGGCCTTTTTTTTGGGTTAATAAATGATCTGTATTGGTTTTCCAGTGTTTAATTGCCTCTAAACTTTCCCAATAACTTACTGTAATACCTACATCATTTCGAGCGCTATCTATACCTAAAAATCCTAGTTGTTTCTTTGCTAAGGATTCCATTTCTATTGCCATTTCGGAGTAACCTTTGGTATTATCTGTATGTGTTGACGTAAATATTACAGCAAAATATGGTTTAAAGTTTTTCATAGTTTATTTACCGTTGGGCATTTTAAATTCAATGATTTTTTCGGTGATATTATCTTCAAAATCTGTCAATATAAATTTAATAAAAACACGGTTTGTAGTCACACTTACTGGGAAGTCTTTGATGTTATTTATGGTTTTTACATAATTATACCAATCTTCGCCACACTTATCTACAACGTCATCTTTAAGATCTTTAGTGGCCGATTCAATAAAAGTAATCCAATCTTTTTCTGAATAAGATAAAGTCTCGTAGCTATTGGTATTTAGTTGCTTTAATGGTTTCCACTCGGTATCAAATCGTGTCCATTCATTAGTATTGCATTTGTTGTCTGCACTCATAAATGAAAAACTGTTTTCGTAGCGCTGAAACAAGCTTACTTGTTTATAATCATTATCTACCAATACTATAGTTTTTGCTTGTGGCGAATCACTTTCGTCAACATTGATGGTTGCTTTTTCATCAAATTTTAAGCTATGACTCCTTTTATAATCACTTGTAGCAACATTTTTTAATTCTGCTTTTAGGTGATCAAAATCTAGTCTAATGGTTCTTGCGATTTTATTTGGAGATAGATAGCCGTCAAACACATAACCAATATGATTTCTGGTTTCGACTTTTACCCACTTACCACTAATTTTTTCGCCAGCATCTAAGACTACTAAGTTCTTGTCTGTGTCTTCTAAAATACCAATGGCTTCACCATAAGCCAGTTTGGTTAACATTTTAGCACTGATATCTGGTTGGTCTCTTAAAGACAAACCACTTTCAGCGGCAACGTACGCTTCTTCATTTTGCGCAGTAATTACCGCTAGGTTGAACACCAATCCTAAGGCTAAAATCATTTTTAAATTTTTCATAATTTCTAAGTTTTAAATTGAACATTTAAGCGGTTTGTTCTCTTAGGATACTTGTCTGTCGACCGACAAGTTGTTTAGTTTATTTTTCTACGATTACCCATCGTCCTTTATTTCTTACTAAGTAGTCATCGTTATTATACATAGCTTCTGCTTGTGCTCCAGGTAAATAATAAGTGCCTAAGTAAGCAGCGTTGAGCATGACCGTAAATGTTTTAGTACCGTATTTTCCTTTTCTATTCATATCAAAATAGAAATTAACACGATCGTCTTTTATATCTGTGAATCTTGCTTGACTCACTGTAGTATCGCCAAAATCGGTAAATCGGGTATTCACAATTTCCCATCCTGAAGGAAAAATTTGAGTTAAGGCAACGTCATTGATATAGTCGCTAGTTAAGTTTGAAATACTGACAGTTGCGACGAAGTCTTGACCTTGTTGAAGTTTAGATACATCAATTCTATTACCTTGTAAATCCTTATATATTGTTGAAATTGAGAACCCACGTTGCTCTGAGGATTCTTCTCCTAATTTTAGTTGTCCAGAGTTAAGTATTCGTAAATAAACCATGTTGTCTTTGCCATTAGTAAAACTCACTTTGTTCAAACCATTATTGATAGGGATACTGCGTTGCGCAATTCCGTTTTTGGTATCAATGGTTTCAGTTTTTCCGTTTACGTTATAAGTAACCTTAAGGTCTTTTCCTCCATTTTGCTTGATCATTTTCCCTAAGGCTAAGAGGCTGTAAGATGTAGTTTGAGTACTCATCCATTGATCAGTGGATAGTGATTTCGCAATTTGTTTTGCGATTTCTACTTTACTAGGATGATCAACTAATAACATGGTCTCTAAGGCCATGGCTCGGTTTCTATAAACAGAGCCGTAGGTATAACGATCTTCATCTTCTGATATAAAATCTATATTGGCCGATTTGACGATGGCATCGCTAGCTTCTTTTTGCCCGGCTAGTGCGTAGGCTGCGGCTAGTCTCCACTTGGCATTATTAGATAATTCTTCAAATTCACGCAATCTATTCATACTAGCTAAATCAGGACTGCCGGCTAAGGCTAATGTATAAAGGCGATAAGCTTGCGCTAAATCACTCTTACTATTGTGGTAGCTTGGTCTCCAATTTCTAGCAGCTTGCCTTTGATAATTTGTCCAATTGTTTTTGAAGCTTAACGGTAATACAAAACCTCTTTTCTCTGCTTCCATCATAAAATGTCCAGCATAAGTCGTTCCCCAATCATTCGCAGAATTTTCGCCCATCCAATAGCCTAGTCCTCCTGTAGCATTTTGAAAACGACCTAATTTATTAATGGCAATTTCTATATTATGTTTAATTTCTTGTTTCTTTTTATCTGTTAAATCAAATACATCTGCTAAATATAATTGTGGGAAGATGCTAGAAGTTGTCTGTTCTACGCAACCATGTGGATAACGAATAAGGTATTCCATACGTCTTGAGAAATTCATTGGTGGAAGTGTCGAAAATTCTATGGTTGCATGATTGCTATCAGGCACTCCAAAGGTCGAAAACTCTATAGTGGTATTACCATTGGCTTGCAACTCTCTATCAATAACACGCGAGGTTATTGGATTTGGATTTACCACATCGATTTCTACTTTATAGGTTGACTTTTCTCCATTTCCAGAAGCAATAACTTCTATGGTTTTAATACCTCGTGCTTTAGTAACATCTAATTCAAAATAGGCCATTTTTTCGTCTGGCTTATTAAACTGAAGATTTTGTGTTGCCTTACCTTTTACAGTAATGCCATCGCTTAATTTTAAGGATAGATTTACGTTTTTGACCTTATCCTCCATAGCAAAAACAGTAACTGGTAGCGTTACTTTTTCTCCTGGACTGAGTTTACGCGGTAAAGAAGCTAAGACCATCAGAGGCTTTTTTACTTTCACTGATTTTTCAATACTTCCATAAGCTTCTTGATTGTTGTTTCCCGCAACAACCATGGCACGTACGGCCCCAACATAATTTGGCATTTTTAACTGATGGGTCTTTGTCTGCCCTTTTTTAAGTAAAAATGGTCCGAGATAGGTCACTACGGGTTTAAAACGATTCGCTTTTTTGTTTTTACCCTTAGCTGCGGCACCGTCACCTCCAATAGCGTAGACTTGATCTATACTTCCAGAATAGGCGCCAATGACATCATCAAAAATATCCCAAGTTTTTACACCCAATGCTTCGCGAGCATAAAAACTATTCCATGCATTTGGTGTTTCAAACCGGGTTAAATCCAAAAGGCCTTCTTCAACTACAGCAATGGTATAGGTCATTGATTTATTATTTTTTTCTGAAACTTTTATATCATAGCTTGTTTCTGGTCTAATGACATCTGGCATACTAATCTGAGGTTCTAAGCGTGTCTCTGGATTTTCTACCATCATTGGTATAACTCCGTATAATCTTATAGGTAAATCATTGGAGATAATGGCATGTGGTTGTAATAATGAGATATTGACAAATACATTTGGCGCCATTTCTGAAGTAACAGGAACCTTAACTATTGTTTCTCCTGGTTTGGTTTCTACCCATTGATGTTGTAACACTTCAGTACCATTTTCTATACTCACTAAAGCTCTTCCTTCATGGCCAGAGGGGAAGGTAAGCATCGCTGTATCACCGACGTTATAAGTTTCTTTATCTGTTGAGAAGACCAACATTTTTGCAGCGTCCTTGTCTCCTGTTGATGTGTTAGACCACCAATTTCTGTAGAAATAGGCTGTTCTTCCTGTGGCATGCCCACTTGCAGGATCATAAACTCTAATTAAGTAGCGACCTCTTTCAGTTTCTGGAATATTAATTTTAAAACTTCCTTTTCCGTTGGCATCTGTTTTAATTTCAAATTGTTGTACTGGTCTGTGATAACTACTAGAAACGTAACTCGACAAATTATCATAAGAGGCGTTCCACCACCAGCGCCACTCAATACGATAGACTTTAACTTCTAATTTATCACTTTTGATGGGTTGACCATCTGCAGTGACAGTTGTTACATCAAAGGTGTGGTTTTCATCTGTATGGAAGGATCCGTAGTTATTCCCTTTTGGGGAACGTAATCCTACAAAACTTTCATAAGGAGCAAAAGGTATACTAAATGCATCTAGAGAATAATCACCACCATTCTCAAATGCTCTTACCAAAAATTGAGCATTCAACATTCCAGGTGCATTGTCTCCAACATTAAGATCTGAATCTATTTTGGCCTGACCTTCTGCATCTAAATTGCCCTCAAAAACATTAAACTCCTCAATATTAAAGGTTTTTGTAGGATCATTAAAGACGTAGTTATGATATCCTTTGAATCGTGTTGTGCTTGATGTAAATTTTGCCTTAACCTCAGCTTTAAGATTTTTAGCTGGTGCACCATGTAACCAAGCGACATTAAGATCTCCTTGAAGTGCCTTTTTTATTTTTAAGATGTCATCTTTAAAATCGATATTTATTTTAAGTCGGTTGGGTTTAACTGTTTCAATTTTTAAGGTTTTTGAAAACTGTGCTCCTCCAACAGAGATTTTAGCGTTGTAATTTCCTGTTTTAAAGTCTGCAGATGTTGGGACTTTAAAATCATAAAAGTTATTTGTGTTGTCAATAGATACATCACGGTAAACCAACTTACCAACAGGATCAGTAACCTCTAATTTTACAGGATGACGCTGAGGTAATTTATTAGCCTTATCGTTAAGAACAAAGGTTAGAAATAAACTATCGCCTGGTCGCCATATTCCACGTTCTCCATATAGGTAACCTTTAAGTCCACGTTGCAATCGGCTTCCAGAAACATCAAATTTACTAAGAGATAGTGCGTTACCATCAAACAGTTTTACATAGCTGACACTTTCACCCTTCGAAACGATAGCAAATGCTGCTCGTTTTTTGGCATCAATTTCTACAAAACCATCCGAATTGGTAATACCCTTAGCTAACTCTTGTTTTTGGTAATTGTAAAGCGCAACCTTAGCGCCAGATTCTGGATTTGTATTTAAAATGTTGGTAACAGCAAAAAAGTAAGTATTATCGTTGCCTTGTTTGGCAATAACTCCTAAGTTTGATCCTATAAGATTAATTGCTACTGTACGACTTCCGTAATTAAAATAAGAGTCTGTACAAGGATTGTTTCTATCACGATATCTATAATTGGTGTCACGGTAACTGTAGGTAAGATTATCCCAATACCGTTCTTCTCTTAAATTGGCTTCTTCTTCAGAAATATCTTCTGTGGCATAAAAGTCTTCCTCGTAGTAATCATCATAATATTCTTCGTAATAGTCATCTTCAATTTCGGTAGTATTGGAATCTGAAGAGCAGTCGTAAAGTGAATAATCTTTTTTAAAGCTAAGTTCTACTCTGTAGATGGCTCCTGGATCTGGCTTCAGATATTTGGATAGATCAATACTATAAGCTTTCCACTTCCCTGTGTTTTGATTCGCGTTTTGTATTAGAGTAATTGTCTCTTTAGCAATGCGGCGCCCAACATGTTTTATATGATACTCGTTGTTACTGTTAATGTTATTTTCTTGAAGAAACTGTAATACATTGTCTTCAAATATTTTGATAACTCTAACATCGACCTTGCTTAAATTAACGGCTTCAAAATTAAATTTTAAGTCTTTGGAATTTGGTAAAATAGAGCCATTACTAATTAAACGAACTTCTGGTTTTAATTCTTCGAAAGTGAGGGTTTGGGTAAATGATTTTTTTAGTTTGAAGCCATCAGTGTTTTTAATACCAGTAAAAACATCTACTCTGATATCTCCAACCAGTTTATTGTCTGGATATACTTTTAAAACGTTTCCATCAACGATATATCTTGGGTTTTTTGCATTTTGAATAGTAACCAATCCCGAAAAATTTTGTTGTTTTTTTAAGGGGTCTGAGAAATTAATTGAGAGGTATTGTTCAGGGTTTTGGTAGACATTAGTTTCAACAATGCTAAAGTTGTTTTTTCCAGGAATGGTAATGAAATTCTCTCCTTTATTTGCGGCTTTAATAGCATTACCATCCCAACGAATATCAATTTTACTGTCTTCAATATTGCGCTTAATACTATCAATACGGAACTCGAAATAACGTGATGGTTGCGTTACATCCAACCAAGCTATATTGAGTTCTCTTTTATCCTGTTTTGCAGTAATGAGTTGCTTAGCATCATTTAAGCTAATCACATCCGATAAACGTAATTGTCCTAATACATACTGCCATTCCTTGCTATAGGACTGCAAGTCATTGGTCATAATAGTAAAACTTGGAGTTATCGTTTTAAACTCAAAGGTGTAACTGCTAAATTCTTCTGGAATGTCTTTATAGATATTACCTAGTTTAACGGTAACGCCATATGTTGTTGCTGGTTCTAAGGCTTCATCTGGCGTAAATAATAGTGTATGTTTATTCAGTGTTTTTAATGCGCCTTGTATATAAGGCTGTGTTTTAATTAAACCAGCATCTAACTCTTGCTCTGCGTCCCAACCCTCAACCTCTTGCGCAAGATTAATCTTAATAGGTGATTGTACTGATACGACTCCTGAAGTTGTATAACTTATATAATCTCTGTATTTAAAGATATTATCTGTTATTACAGGCTTTTTTTTACATGAAATAGCGGTTACAATTAGAGCTAGGACGACAAGGTGCTTTTTGATCTGCATAATTGGTGATGGTATTAAATAAAACTTCAGTAAAAAAGAAGGGGAGGTGCTTTTCTGTTAAATAATTACGCCAGTTTTCAAATGTTTAGATTTTGGACTGCTGTTAAATTGTTCTTAAAGTTACAAAAAGGTGGCTTGAGGAGACTTTATACACTACAAAAGTTATTGTGACCTTTTGAAGTGAATATTCACAGTTGTCTATGCATTTTGGCGCTTGCTGTTAAGAAGCTATAACAGGTACTTTTATCTTTCAAGTTGTTCTGTAATTAAAGAATCTACAAGGCGAATTTGGCGTAATGTACTATTGAATTGATTCGAAATTTCCCTATCTATACCTAATAGAATATTAATGTCATTACGAAATTTTAGAGATTTAAATTTGTCATAATTAATAATTTCCCCGCTATTAAAATCTACATCAGCCTTTATGGTATTGAAGAAATCACTAAATCTAATATCTATTCCTTTGTTTGAAATTGTTTGAAGATCGTCTTGAAATCCTTTTAATATGGCCAGTTCTTTCGTAATATCAGAGGCATTACTTTCGTGAGAATTAATATAGTTTACTATATTGTTTTGATTAAAAGAGTAGGATGTACATCTCATAATTTCTGCAAGGTAATCTTGCAAACTATCTTTGTGTAATTTTAAATCACCATTTTTTAAAAATGTATTGAAACGGGTCATTAATTTCGGTAAATTTTCTCTGTATGTTGAGTCTCTTTTAACCTCTCCTAAATTAATGGTGTTCTCTTCTTGGAGTTTTTCTAAAAGAATAATTTCATTTTTCTCTTTTTTACGATTTTCATTCCAATTGTTAATACCAAGAGCAATTAAAATCCCAATCACTACTAACAGAATTTCACCAATAGCGTATTTAAAATATGTAACCATTTGATTTGAGTTGATTAGTGAGCGACGAATATGACGAAAGAATTTTATCATTAATTTTTTGCATCAAGTATTAGTGCTGGTAAATTCAAAGATTTATATAGTCTGTTATAGGATTTCATCTCATTATTTATAATGGCATTGTATTCGGTTTTATACACTTGCCAATCGTTTAATAAATCCTGAAATCGTTCTTTTGCACCGCTAGTAACCTTAGGGTTGGCTTGGTCTATATATCCCTTAAGATTAATGAGTTGCGCATTAAGTTTGTTATTAAAATTAATAACATCCTGAAAGGTTTTTTGCTTTTCTTGAATTAAATTTTCTTCCCAATTATTTATGCGCTTTATCAAAGCTTCACCCTTTTCAATCAAAACTACTGCAGTCTCACGGTCTTTAAGTAATTTTGTATAAACTTCAAGTTGTGTTTTAGCAGATCGCATTTGGTTAACCGATTGATGCATGTCTTTTAAGATATTTTCAACTTGAACCAACATACCTTGTTGTTCCATAAAATCTTGTGGATTAGATTCAATAGCGGGATTAGGAAGAATCCTAGCTTTAGTCTCTACACTTTTCCCTTCTAAAGTCAATCTTAATGTGTAATTTCCTGGTGCTACACTTGATCCTGACAGACCACCAAAAACAAAGACATTATCAATAGCTGGGATATCCGCTCTATTAAAATTCCAAGTAAATCGTTGATATCCTTTTTTCGAAGGTAAAACTTGAGGTGCATTGGGTCCACCTGGCCAGGATTTAAAGCCTTTTGGTTTTTTGTTGGTATAGGTTCTAATCACTGAACTACCATCTAAGACTTCAAGTTTTAAGTCAAGTGTATCAGCATCTTTATCTAGATAATAATCGAAAGTGACTCCAGACCTTGGATTTTGTCCCTGTCCAACAGCCTTAGATACACCTCCAAAAATACGATAGCTTGACTTTGGTTTAAATAATTCTAAAGTCTTTTGATTGGTGTTTAATTGTTGCAGGAATCCTAAATCATCCAAAATCCAAAAACCGCGACCAGAAGTGGCTGCGACTAAATCGTTATCTTGAATGATAAGATCATTAATGGCCACTATCGGCATGCCTAAATTAAGACGTTGCCAGTTTAATCCATCATTAATAGAAACATACATACCAGTTTCGGTACCAGCATACAATAAGCCTTTTCGTTGTTTGTCAGCCCTAATTACACGAGCAAATCCGTTTGGATCATCAAGACCATTTATAATTTTAGTCCAAGATTGTCCGTAATCTTTAGTTTTAAAAATGTAGGAGTTGAGATCCAGTGATTTGTAACGCATTAGGACCACATAAGCAGTTGCTGGATCATGTTCAGAAATATCAATGCTATTAATAATACCATCAGAGATATCACTTGGGGTGATATTTTGCCAACTCTCACCTCCATCTTTGGTAATGTGTAATAAACCATCATCTGTACCTGCGTAAAGCACACCTTCTTTATGCTGAGACTCGACCAATGCTGTAATGGTATTGTAGTTTTCTCCTCCTGCAGCTTCATTAGTAAAAGGAGCACCGCCAGGTCCATGCTTGTCAGTCTCATTTTTTGTAAGATCTGGACTAATTTCTGTCCAAGTCATACCACCGTCAGTTGTCTTAAAGACTACATTCCCTGCATGATAAATAACGGATCTATTATGAGGAGACGAGATAATTGGTGCATTCCAATTATAGCGATATTTTGAATCTTTTGGCGCAATACTAAGACCCAATTCGGGATATTCTTTAATGGATTTTTGTTCTCTGGATGATTTTGTCCATTTACTTATATTTCCTTGGTAGGTGCCACCATAAACTGTTTCTGGATTATCTGGGTCAAAGGCTAAAAAAGCACTTTCTCCACCTGCGACAGAATACCAATCTTTCCAATCTATACCACCATCATTTGTGCGGCTAGCAATGGCGATAGCAGAATTGTCTTGTTGACCACCATAAACATTGTAAGGCACTAAATTGTCGGTTATTACCCGATAAAATTGGGATGTTGCTTGGTTCTGTTGTGTACTCCAACTGTTGCCACCATTGAATGAGATATTGGCCCCTCCATCGTTAGAGTTTATGAGATTAGTATTGTCTTGAGGGTTAATCCATAGATGATGATTATCTCCATGTGGAACGGGAATGTTAGAAAAGCTTTTTCCTCCATCGATAGATTTCATAACAGGAGCATTTAGAACGTACACTGTATTTTCATTTTGAGGGTCTGCAAAGATTTCCATATAGTACCATGATCTGGCAATGTTAACTCGATTGTTATTGACTTGTTTCCAAGTTTTACCAGCGTTATCAGATCTATAAACGCCTCCTTTCTCACCTTCTGCCTCAATAACTGCAAATACACGTTCAGAATTTGCTCTAGAGACTGAAATACCCGATTTACCAAAGGCCATAGGTAACCCTTTCTCCATCTTATTCCAAGTCTCACCACCATCAACAGACTTGTAAAGTCCCGAATGTTCTCCACCTGATTCTATGAGCCAAGGGTAGCGACGATGTTGCCACATCGAAGCATACAGAATTCGAGGGTTATTCATGTCCATTGTTAAAGATGAGGCTCCAGTTGTAGAATTAACAAAGAGTACATTTTGCCATGTTTTTCCCCCATCAACGGTCTTGTAAACTCCCCTCTGATTTGTTGGTGCATATTGTGCTCCTTGAGCAGTGACATAGATAATGTCTGGATTAGTAGGATGAATAACTATATCTGAGATATGATATGTTTTTTCTAAACCAAGATGTGTCCAAGTTTTTCCAGCATCCATGGATTTGTAGACACCGTCTCCCATGGATGTCATTACTCCACGTGCAGCATGTTCGCCCATACCTACAACTACAATATTGGTATCACTTTCGGACACAGCTATGGATCCAACAGATCCAGTTTTGAAGAAACCATCAGATATATTTTCCCATGTAATTCCTGCGTCTGTCGTTTTATAAACTCCACCACCTGTAGAACCCATATAATAGGTTTGAGGTTGATTAATAACTCCTGTTGAGGTCACACTACGACCTCCTCTAAATGGTCCAATATTCCGCCATTTTTGACCGTGGAATAAAGAGTCGGAAAGAATAATTTCAGGATTACTATTTTTTTTCTTGCGCTTTTGAGCTGTTATACTTATTGGAATTAATAAGATGCAGAGTATTAGACTTTTTACTAGTTTCATATTAAAGGTATCGGTTGGTGTAAATAAATTTTTTTAGGGTTTATTGTTCATATATTCCAATTGATAATTCACCTTTATCGTTCATTGTAGCTCTATACATTCCTGCGGTATTAAAGTCGGCTACCATATTTCCATCTTTATCTACGGCAACAATGCCTCCATCACCTCCTAAAGCTTTTACCTTATTTAGAACCTGACGTGCAGCGTCTTTAAGACTTATGTTTTTGTACTCCATAAGGGCTGAAATATCATGAGCAACCTGAGCTCTTATAAAGTACTCTCCCCATCCTGTACTTGATACTGCACATGAGGCATTATTAGCGTATGTTCCGCTTCCAATTATCGGAGCATCACCAACTCTTCCATAGCGTTTGTTGGTCATACCTCCCGTAGAAGTTCCAGCAGCCAGATTGCCATTTTTATCCAATGCTGCGCAACCTACGGTTCCAAACTTTGCATTTTTAATATCCGCATCATAAAAATCTAAATAAGCAGATTCAGTATCTACTTTACCTGCTGCTTTAGCTTCTCTTTCCTTAACACGTTTAAGAGATTCTAATCTTTTGTCTGTGTGGAAGTAAGATGGATCTACTAAGGTTAATCCTTGTTTTTCTGCAAAGGTTTCTGCACCTTTTCCTGAAAGCATGACATGCTTAGACTTTTCCATAACAGCTCTAGCCAAATCAATTGGATTTTTCACAATTGTAGTTCCTGCTGAGGCTCCAGCATTGAGTGTTTTACCGTCCATTATAGAGGCATCTAATTCATTAGTTTCAGCATTTGTGAAAACGGCTCCTTTCCCGGCATTAAACAGTGGCGAATCTTCCATAACATTGATGGTTTTAGTTACCGCATCTAAACTACTTCCTCCATTTTTCAGAATTTCGTAACCCACACGAATGGCCTCCTCAAGTTTAGCCTTATAAGCAGCTTCTTTTTCTGGTGTCATGTTCTTTTTTAGGATGGTTCCAGCTCCTCCATGAATTATAATCGCGAATTCAGGCGTATCGGTTCTGTTTAATCTGTCTATTCTTACAGAAGTAGATTTATCTGCCCGTTTCATATTTTCGGGATTGTCATCTGGATTGGGAACTAATTCTCCACAGCTAAAAACAATTAAAATACATAGAATTAGAGGAAATATTTTTTTCATGATGGCTTAGAATTTTTGTGTGCTCTAAAGTTACATTTTTAGAGTGCTAGCTTCAAGTAAAACTGACAATTTATTAGTAATTTTGTGCCACAATTTAATAATTCATAAAAAATACACATATATGCAAGTAGTTGCTAAGGATTTCGGAATAAAAGAGGCTTTAGAACAATTAGGAGTTAAAGACATAAACCAGGGAACTTCAACTGGGTCAACGGACTTTTCAAATGGTGAGCTAATTGAATCTTTTTCTCCTGTAGATGGTCAGTTAATTGCCAAGGTAAAATCTTCAACAAAAGAAGATTATGAAAAAGCTATGTCCTCAGCGACTGAAGCTTTTAAAACTTGGCGTATTATGCCCGCCCCGCAACGAGGTGAAATTGTTCGGCAATTCGGTGAAAAGCTCAGAGAAAAGAAAGAAGCTTTAGGTAAGTTAGTGTCCTATGAAATGGGGAAATCATATCAAGAAGGATTAGGTGAGGTACAAGAAATGATAGATATCTGTGATTTTGCTGTTGGATTATCGCGACAGTTACACGGCCTAACCATGCACTCAGAGCGACCAGGACATAGAATGTATGAGCAATATCATCCGTTAGGAGTTGTAGGAATTATTTCGGCCTTTAACTTCCCAGTTGCGGTTTGGTCATGGAATACCGCATTAGCATGGATTTGTGGTGATACTTGCATATGGAAACCGTCTGAGAAAACACCTGTTTGTGGTGTGGCTTGCCAGAATATTATTGCTGAAGTTCTAAAAGAAAACAATTTACCTGAAGGTATTTCTTGTTTAATTAACGGGGATTACAAAGTTGGTGAAATGATGACTAAAGATACCCGTGTGCCTTTAGTTTCTGCTACAGGTTCTACAAGAATGGGTAAAATAGTAGCGCAAGACGTGGCAGCCCGCTTAGGGAAGTCTTTACTAGAATTGGGAGGAAATAACGCTATTATTGTAACTCCAGATGCTGATATTAAAATGACAATTATTGGCGCTGTTTTTGGTGCTGTAGGTACTTGCGGTCAACGCTGTACGTCAACTCGCCGCTTAATTATCCATGATTCAATATATGACAAGGTAAAGGATGCTGTGGTAGATGCCTATAAGCAATTACGAATAGGGAATCCTTTAGATGAAAACAACCATGTTGGTCCTTTAATTGATACAGATGCAGTAAAAATGTATGAGAATGCATTAATTCAAGTTGTAGAAGAAGGCGGAAACGTTGTTGTTGAAGGCGGAGTGCTTTCAGGTGAAGGCTATGAGTCAGGTTGTTATGTAAAACCATCTATTGCAGAAGCAGAGAATTCAATGAAAATTGTTCAGCACGAAACATTTGCACCAATATTATACTTATTGAAATATTCTGGTGATGTAAATAATGCTATAGATATGCAGAATGATGTAGCTCAAGGCTTGTCTTCAGCAATTATGACGAATAATCTTCGCGAAGCAGAACGTTTTTTATCTCATGCTGGTTCTGACTGTGGTATTGCCAATGTTAATATCGGAACCTCAGGTGCAGAGATTGGCGGTGCTTTTGGCGGCGAGAAAGAAACTGGAGGTGGGCGAGAGTCTGGGTCCGATGCTTGGAAAATCTACATGCGTCGTCAAACAAATACGATTAATTATACAACTGAATTACCACTAGCACAAGGAATTAAGTTTGACTTATAGATAGTAGTTAAATATTCAAATATATTGAAGTCACATTGTAAGATGTGACTTTTTTGATTTTAGAGTTTCAGATTAATTGTAAAAGTTGTTAAAAATTTAATATATTAATAGTCAATAACTTAAAAACACTAACTAATGAGTAAAAAAACATCTTACCTTTTAGGTATTTTACTTACTATCATTATTGGTACCTTAATGTATTGCTATTTATGTGATGGTTGTTATTGCTATCCGAGTAGTGAAACAGAAGCGGACATTACCAATACTGTTGAAGAACCTGAAGTTATTCCAGCAACCCGAAATGCATTTGCTATTTCTGATGCAGATGGAGACTTCAACATTAAAGTTAACGATAACTTTAATTTTAAAATATCGAACTTTTCAATTTTAGAACCTATTTCTAACGATGTGACTTCTGAAGTCACTAGATTGAAAGATTATCTTGTAACCAATCCTTTAAAACATATTGATATTACCGGATATTATCGTAGTGATGAAACCAATAATTCGGCCTATCCTAATTTAGGTTTGGCAAGGGCGAATGCGGTAAAAAAATATTTGACCGCTTATGGCATTCCTGCAAAACAGATTAATACATATGGTGAATTGGATGATGCTATGAATCCTGATGCTACTAATACTTTATTTGGACCATTAAAATTCGGTATTATTACTTTGGAAGAAGATCACAAGGATGAAGCATTAGAAGCGGCATGCGATGCTATTAGAAAGACCCCTGTAGTACTATACTTTAATACAGGTCAAGCTCAAATCAATTTGACAAGCGAACAACGTCAGAAGATAGCAGATATCTCACGTTGCGTAGATAAATTAGGAATTAAAGTAAAGGTTGTTGGTCATACCGATAGTACAGGTAATGCTGAAAATAACGTCATACTTGGACAACAACGCGCAGATTTTGCTAAAAGCTACTTAGTTAGAAATGGAATTCTATTTGAGAATATTGATGCTACATCAAAAGGGCAAGCTGAGCCTATTGCAGACAATGCAACAGATGGTGGAAAAGCAAAAAACAGACGAACTGTAATAACAATTAACTAACAAATTTAAAATATTATATAATTATGAACTGGTGTATATTAATCCCATTACTTGTAGGTCTAATAAGTGCATTATTAGGTTATTTACTAGGACGTCTTTTTAGAGGCGGTAATGATGATAGTGATAGAATCGCAAAATTAGAAGCAGACCTAGAGGCCTGTAAAAATTCTAGAACATCTTTAGAAGCAGATTTAAAGTCTGCAAATGCTGATTTAGCAGCGGCATTAGCTTCAGGTGCAAGTACAATACCATTTGACGCAATGGCAGCTAAAGCAGTTTTTGGAAAGAAAATAGAAGAAAATGATTTAACTATTGTTGAGGGTATTGGGCCTAAAATTCAAGAGTTATTTCACAAGCACGATATTATGACATGGAAAGCATTGTCTGAATGTTCTGTAAATAAATGTCAAAGTGTTTTAGATAGCGGAGGTGACCGTTTTAAAATTCATAGTCCCGGTTCATGGCCAGAACAAGCTAAAATGGCTTATGAAGGGCGTTGGTCTGATTTATTAAAATGGCAAGATGAACTCGATGGTGGAAAATAAGTAAAATTCAAAAACCGTTTCTAAATAAGAAACGGTTTTTTTTTAATCACAGAGATTAAACCATTCTTAATAGATTGAGTCTAATGAGCATGACCTATAAAGAAATACAGCATTTATATTGGAGGGCAGGCTATGGTCTAAAGCCAAGGGAATTGCAGTATCTATCTACGTTGAGTAAAGCAGTAATAGTTGATGATTTATTCAAAAAGTCTAAAACTATAGTTCCCTTAGAGAAAGATTTGTCATTTATAAAAGATTTTCCTCAAGATAAATTAAAAGTTAATAAAGAATTACGTCGCAAGTTTAACAGACGAAATTTTGAGGAGACTAAAATTTTAAACATAATCTGGTTAAAGCGATTAGAAACTACACCAAGGGTGCTTAGAGAACGTATGACTTTGTTTTGGGCCAACCACTTTGTTTGCAGAGATATGACTACGAGCCATATTCTGCAGTTTAATACAACGTTGAGGACACATGCATTAGGAAATTTCAAAGACTTTCTAAAGGCCATTTCCAAAGAGGCCTCAATGATTAAGTACCTTAATTTAAGACAGAATAGAAAAAGTAGTCCAAATGAAAATTTTGCGAGGGAACTCTTAGAGTTATTTACACTTGGCGAAGGGCATTATTCAGAGAAAGATATTAAGGAATGTGCAAGGGCTTTCACAGGTTATAATTATGAATTCGATGGCACATTTAGATTGGTTAAAAGACAGCATGACTTTGGACAAAAACAAGTCTTTGGACGACAAGGAGATTTTAATGGTGATGACATTATCGACATTATTTTGGAGAATCGGCAATGTGCAGTTCATATCTGCGAAAAAATATATAGCTATTTCGTAAACACTAATTTAAATGACGATCATATTGAGAAAATGGTTAAAGTTTTTTATAGTAATTACGATATTGAAAAACTGATGCGTTTTGTGTTTTCTTCGTCATGGTTTTACAATAGTGAGAACATTGGCACCAAAATTAAATCATCAATAGACTTAATTGTGGGAATACAGAGAATGGTGCCAGTTCACTTTACAAAAAAGCAAGAGCTTTTTAAATTGCAGACCTTGTTGGATCAGTTTTTATTAGATCCGCCAAATGTGGCTGGATGGAAAGGTGGTAAATCTTGGATTACAACAAATAGTCTTTTATTAAGAATCAAGTTGCCATCGATGATTTTGGAAAAGGAAAGTTATTCCTTTCAGGCAAGAGGTGAAGAAAGAAACTCGAGAATAGTTTCTGTTAAGAATAAATACCAAGAAAAATTAACAGTTGACGTGGATTGGAAAGCATATAGACGTAGTATTAAGAAAATTTCATTAGAGTTACTAAAAGAATCTTTGATTCTGAGCGATATTAATAAAGGTACTCAGTATTATGTGAATAAGATGGGTCTAAAGCCAAGTAGAAAGAATCTGGTAAAACTTATGTCATTGCCGGAGTATCAGTTGTGCTAAGAAACAGGAGATTAAATTATTACAATGAAGAGACGTCATTTCATAAAAAACACATCATTAGCCACTGGGATGGCCTTGGTCCCAAACTTTCTTAAGGCCTTTGACGACTTAATGCCTGAAATATTGAGCCATAGGAATTTAGTGGTTATTCATCTCGAAGGTGGTAATGACGGGCTAAATACAATAGTTCCTTTTAATAATGATATTTACTTTAATTCGCGTCCGAAGATTGCTATAAAAAAGCAAAACACCATTAGATTAAATGACGATTTAGGATTCCATAAAAGTTTAGCACCACTAAAACGTCTTTTCGATTCAGGTCATTTAAGTATTATAAACAATGTAGGCTATCCTAATCCAAGTCGATCACATTTTGTGTCTTCGGACATTTGGCAAACAGCAAGCAGTCATGAAAGCATTCAGACGTCTGGGTGGATTGGTCGTTACCTTGATAAATATGGAAAGATGCCATACGATGCCATACAGATAGATGATGATTTGTCCTTAGCGCTTCGTGGTGTTCATCGAAACGGTATTGCTACGCGAAATGCAAAACAACTATACCGTTCTTTACAAGAATCTAATTTTAATGAGATATTATCTTATTATGAGAAAGAGCATCATGCCGAACACAACTTAGGATACTTATATCAAACAATGATTGACTCTAAATCGTCGGCGAGGTATCTATATGAGACGGTACATGATTCAAAGTTGTCCGATAAATATCCAAAATCAGGTTTATCTGGTCAACTAAAAGTTATAGGTCAGTTTATTAATTCTGGTTTAGATACGCACATATATTATGCCAAGTTAAAGGGGTTTGACACTCATGCCTCTCAATTAGGTAAACAAGACAAGTTGTTAAAAGTCTATGCAGAAGCTATTGATGTATTCGTAAAAGACTTAAAGAAAACTAATCGATTTAAGGATACTTTAATTTTAACGTTTTCAGAATTTGGTAGACGCGTTAAGCAGAACTTTAGTAATGGAACAGATCATGGTGCAGCAAATAATGTTTTTGTTATTGGCGAAACTTTAAAAAAATCTGGCTTATACAATGATTTAGCCACACTCCAAGACTTAGATGCTAATGGTGATATAAAATATGAAGTAGATTTTAGGTCTATATATCAAACGATTCTCACAAACTGGCTACAAGTATCAGCTGAGGGTATTGTTAATTCGAGCCAGAAAAATTTAGGATTTATATAAAAAAACCTTGTTCAGAACTGGTTTTATTAGTCAAAACAAGGTTGTGTAATTGTTTAATAGCAAATCAAAGATGCGAGATATTCTTTTCGATTCTGGAATTTTTTGATGAATGGTAGTAAAAAATGTATAATCTGTACCTTTTTAAAATTTAGTCCGATGAGTTGCAAATAATTTGGCTAAAATCATCGTTTTAACTTAGTTGTATTTGACTTTTCTTAAGATTCTCATGGTTTCTTTATAGGATTTATATAACTCGGAATTATATTTTTTAATGTAAAGTTTAGAATATTCTAGTTTAGGTAAGGCTTCTTCAAAGCCGTTAAGGTAGCAGATCAGGTAACTGGCTGCTAAACTTTCTAGATCTTTAATTTCTCGATTTGCCAAAGTGATGCCTTTTTCTAGTTTTTCTAAAATGGCATTATTGGTATTATATATGTGATGTAGGACTTTTTTATCAAATTGCGGAGGTTCAAAAATTAAGTCAACATGTATAGAATAGCTGGCATTATTATCAAAGCTAATAATTTTTTCTTCGAGCTTATAATACCTGTAAGATTGTTGCAGACCTAAACGAACATATTCTATTATTCTAAAAGAATCGTCATTATAAAAAATAGCAACCTCATCTAATGCAGAGTAAAATAATCGTACTTGTTCGTTTATTAATTCAATATCTACTCTTGAGTAAAACACTTCGTCCTTAACATTCTTTTTCTGTCCAGACCAGCATAGGACAAAGTACTCTTTAAAAACTTTATATTTTGGATCAAAGTCCTGTCTTTTATTTAGGAAATCAAATACCCCGTCAAGTGTCAGTTGAATGTTGCTTTGAGCATGATTCTCTATTGCAGAGACAATTTTAGAGTTAACATCTTTAATTTTTATATCAAAGACTTTAGGCATGCTCATACTGCCGTCTCTAAAGAAAACGGATCCTCCGTAATATTTCCAAATATTTTTTCGTAATGCTGTAATTTCTTCGTTGGGTCTAATAGTAACCAGTCCAACCACCTTATCATCTGGTAAATGTGGGAAAGGAATATTTTCGTATTGAACAATGGGTGGATTGGTCAGATAAGCATTGATAAGATTTTGAATCTTGCTATCATCAAAAAAATCGACTCCTGTGATTTTATTATCTTCATCATCAACACCAATAACGATGTAAGAGTTATTTTTTGGATTACTGTTTGATAGTGCACAAATATGCTTTAAAAACTTGGCCTTACCTTCCTTATAACTAATATCGACTTTACGTTTCTTATCATAAAAACTATTCTCATCATTATGAGCCAGAAGATTTTTAATAAGTAAACGTTTATTAATCATACATTTTTTACTCTACCTTCAATACTATTGGGAATCGGTTTTATTGACTATGGTTGAATTGGCTTGTGCAGTGCAGAACATAAGTACATCTGCAATATTAACGTGAGCAGGTCGTGACACCGCAAAATAAATAACGTCAGCCACATCTTTTGCTTGCAATGCTTTATAGCCTTTATACACACTGTCTGCTTGCTCACCGCCTTTGAAACGTACTCGAGAAAATTCGGTTTCTACGAGACCAGGATTGATCGCTGTAACTTTTATTCCGAATGGATTGAGATCAATACGCATGCCTTCTGTAATTGCTAAAACGGCATGTTTGCTGGCGCAATACACATTTCCTTTAGGGTATACTTCTTTACCAGCAGAAGAGCCAATATTAATTATATGACCAAACTTTCGATTAGTCATTCCCGGAATTATAGCCTTACTAACATAAAGTAAACCTTTTACATTGATGTCCATCATGGCATCCCAATCGTCAAGACTTCCACTTTGTATAGGATCTAAACCATGAGCATTTCCCGCATTATTGATAAGAATATCAATATCCTGAAACTGCTTGGGTAATGAGCTAATCGCCTCTAAAGTTTTAGTCTTGTCTCGTACATCGAAATTAAGTGTACAAACATCCGTTTGTTTAGAAAGTGCACGTTCTATACTTTCAAGTCGTTCTTGTCTCCTACCACATAAAACTAGCCGGATGCCGTGTTTTGCAAATTCTTCTGCTGTAGCCTTACCAATGCCACTTGTTGCTCCTGTAATTAGTGCTATTTTAGCCATATTTTCAATTTTATGGGACCTTATGGCCTTGACTTGCTACTAAAATTAAAAACCAATCCTCCAATTCTAAATCTATTTCAGCAGCCTGAATAGCATTGCTTAGTCTTGTTTTATTGGTTGTACCAACAACAGGATGTATGTTAGATGGATGTTTCAAAATCCAAGCTAGTAATAGTTGATCTTCGGTAGCATTATACTTATCCATAAGCTCACCCAGTTGTTTATGAATGCGTCTGGTTTGTTCGGTATTTTCTCTAAAGACAGTACCTAGTGGTGACCAAGACATTGGTTTTATACCGCATGTTTGCATGTAATCTAAAGTGCCATCATGCATCGCGGAATGCTGGGTCAATGAAAATTCTATCTGATTGACATCAATGTCCATGCGTAAGCCGATCATTTCCATTTGAGCAGGTGTAAAATTAGAGACTCCAAAATCTCTAATTTTTCCTTGCTTTTTAAGTATGGTAATGGCTTCAGCAATTTCTTCGGCAATCATTAAAGGACTTGGTCTGTGAAGCAATAAAAGATCTAAATATTCAGTTTGTAAGTTCTTCAAGGATTCTTCAACAGACCAGATAATATAGTCTTTACTGTAATTGTAATGCTTTACTTTATTGTTGCGATTGTCGCACATATACTGAATACCACATTTGGATATCAACTGAATATCTTCGCGCTTTATTCCAGACTCAATAAAGGCCTTTCCAAAGTCGGCCTCGGTTGTGTAAGCTCCATAAATATCGGCATGGTCGAAGGTGGTTATTTTATGATCCAAGCAATGTTGCATCAATTCTGTCATATCGTGTTTTGAAAGTTGTTTGCCCCAACCTCCCCAGGTCATCGTACCTGCAATTAATCGAGAGTATCTCACTTTTTTCTGTTTCTACGGATTTTTATGCATTATGTGTATAAAAATACTCAAAACATTAGGATTGCGGTATCCCTGTTATGTAATTATTACACAAGCCCAAATCATGAAACAATTACAACCTTAAAAAATCAATTATTTTACTGCTATTATTTACTTTTTTTTGAGTTGTTTGAAAGACGAGGTTCATCCATCTATAAATGTTACCAATATTTGGTTAAACTTAAAAATACGCTTGGTCAATTAGATAATGTTTATATAGATATTGGTCATATTGTAATTAAAGTAAGAAATACTAACGAAGCCGACGGATGGCTTAGTTTAGTAGCAGAAAATTCAGATTTTATAGTGCCTGTAGTTTTTCTGACAGTAAGCCTTTATTACTTATTGATAACTTCGAAATTGAAACTAATTATTTGCATGAAATTAGATTGGTTTTGGGTGATGGCAACTTTATGAATATCAATAATGTTTTATATAGTTTAGACGGTTCTAATACTGGGAATACCAACCTATCAAATTTAATTGATACGCAGTTGAAACCTAAACGTCAAATGATGTAACAAGCGAAATCAATGTTGATGCCTCAATCAGATATAATGAAAGTGAAATATGATGGTATTAAATCCACAATTATACACCGAAATATGACAAATTGAATATGAATTGCGTTAATCCATAATTAATAAAGGAAGAAGGGCGAAACTTAGCTGTTTTACGCTTTATTTTTTAACCAATTGTTAACAGCAACTACGAAATTATTTTAACATTTTGCATCTTTATAAAAACAGAAAAAAAAGATCGTTCTAAAACCCTTAATAACATGGAAGATACGAGTACAATTGATATAAAATCAATTAATGAAAAGATAGAGAAAGAAAGTGCATTTGTAGACCTACTCACCTTAGAAATGAATAAGGTAATTGTTGGACAAAAACATATGGTAGAACGACTGTTAATAGGATTATTAGGACAAGGCCACATTTTGTTAGAGGGTGTTCCCGGTTTGGCCAAAACATTAGCCATCAACACCTTATCAAAAGCTATTGATGCGAGTTTCAGTAGAATTCAGTTTACTCCAGATTTACTGCCAGCTGATGTTGTTGGTACCTTAATTTACAACATTAAGGAGAACGATTTCTCAATCAAAAAAGGGCCAATATTTGCCAATTTTGTATTAGCCGATGAGATTAATAGAGCTCCTGCCAAAGTGCAGTCAGCTTTATTAGAAGCTATGCAGGAAAAGCAGGTTACAATTGGTGATGAGACTTTTGGATTAGACCGACCATTTTTAGTTATGGCAACTCAAAACCCTGTTGAGCAGGAAGGAACATATCCATTACCAGAGGCACAAGTCGACCGTTTTATGCTGAAAACGGTTATCGATTACCCAAAGTTAGAAGAAGAACAACTTATTGTGAGAGCTAACTTAAAAGGGGCTTTTGACAAAGTAAATCCTGTAGTGTCCATTAAACAAATCATTAATGCCCAAGAAGCAGTGCGTGAGGTATATATGGATGAAAAAATTGAGAAGTATATTTTAGATATTATATTCGCTACACGTTATCCTGAAAAATATAGACTTGGTGATTTAAAAGCATTAATATCGTTTGGAGCATCCCCTCGTGGTAGTATTAATTTGGCAACTGCAGCAAAATGTTACGCATTCATAAAGCGCAGAGGTTATGTTATTCCAGAAGATGTTCGCGCTGTGGTATATGATGTATTGCGTCACAGAATAGGAATAACTTACGAAGCAGAAGCTGAAAATGTAACTTCAGAAGATATCATTCATAAGATCGTCAACGAAATCGAAGTGCCATAAATTTGAGATTTGAGAAACTCGATCACGATTATAAGAATCGTCAATCACCAATCTTCTTTCGAAAGTTGAAATATGGATACTAAAGAACTTCTAAAAAAAGTACGAAAAATTGAGATTAAGACGCGTCGCTTGTCTGATCATATTTTTGGTGGAGAATACCACTCCACCTTCAAAGGTCGTGGTATGACTTTTTCTGAAGTGCGTCAATATCAATACGGAGATGATGTTAGAAATATAGATTGGAACGTTACTGCACGTTATAATGAACCTTTTGTAAAAGTTTTTGAGGAAGAGCGTGAACTAACCATGATGCTGATGGCAGATGTTTCCGGAAGTAAATTTTTTGGAACTCAGAATCAGTTTAAGGATGAAATTGTTACTGAAATTGCAGCAACGCTAGCATTCTCTGCCACTCAGAATAATGACAAAATCGGTCTCATTTTGTTTTCTGATGAAATCGAACTATACATTCCACCAAAGAAGGGACGTTCACATGTATTGCGAATTATTAGAGAATTATTAGAATTTCAACCAAAAAGTAAGAGTACAGATATTGCTCAAGCTTTAAAGTTTTTGTCTAACGTTATGAAGAAGAAAGCCATTGTTTTTGTGCTTTCGGATTTTATAGCAGATGATTATAAACAAACGTTAAAAATTTCTGCGGGGAAGCACGATATTACGGGTATTAGAATTTATGATAGGCATGAAGAAAGCATTCCAAATATTGGGATGGTGCAAATGCAAGATGAAGAAACAGGTGAATTAATGCTTGTGAATACGGCATCTAAAAAGGTAAGAAACAATTACAGCAAATTCTACAGTGAGAAAGTAAATTACTTTAAGGATACATTCACAAAATCAGGTGCTGGAACTGTAGACTGTAGGGTCGACGAAAGTTATGTAAAGAAACTATTAGGTTATTTTAAACGAAGAGGGTAACACATGTTAAAGAGCGCATCAGGAATAATGAAAGGGACAGACCAGGTGACTAAAACAATACTTTTGGCCATTGGCTTTATGTTATGTTTTCATGTGTCTAGTGCTCAAGTTTCGACTGAAGTAGATACTACCAAAATTAAAATTGGTGAACAGATTAGTTATAAAATTAAAGTAGAAGCAGATTCTTCAGCTTTAGTTGTTTTTCCCGAAGGTCAAACATTTTTGCCTTTAGAGGCGGTTGAAGCCTTAGAAATAGATACCACCAAGAAGGATACAAAGTACTTTTTATCACGAATTTATAAGCTTACGCAATTTGATTCAGGGGCTTATACCATTCCTCGACAAAAAATTTTAATAGGCGATAATTCGTTTTTTACAGATTCACTTAAGGTTGATGTTAGCACCATAGCCATAGATACAACAAAGCAAAAGCTTTATGATATAAAACCAATTATTGAGGTTGATAAAAGTTCTGGTAATTGGTGGTTGTGGTTATTAGGTGTTCTTTTAGCCGTAGCGTTGTTTGCCTTTTTGTTGTGGTGGTTTATATGGCGGCAGAAGCCATTGACAGAAGAAGAGGAAATGGCCTTACTCCCACCTTATGACCGTGCTAAATTAGCATTAAAGAAGTTAGATGAGAGCCAGTATTTAATTCGTGATGAAATCAAGGAGTACTATTCTGAGTTAACCCTTGTAATTAGAAAATATTTGGATGAGAAGGTGTATGAGCGTTCTCTTGAAAGTACAACGGACGAACTTATGTCTAGACTTCAACTCTTAAAAGCGGGTAATCAATTTGCCTTTTCAAAAGAGACCTTAACCAATCTTGAAACAATCCTTAAGCGTGCCGATTTGGTAAAGTTTGCTAAGTCAGCACCAGAAACTGCACTTATCGAAATGGATAGAGCAACGATTGAAAAGGAGATTGAACAAGTCAAAGCCGTTCTGCCAGAACCTTCTGAAGAAGAAAAACTTTTAGATCAACAATACAAAGAAGCGCAAGAGCGAAAGAAAAAAAGAAATAAAATTATCCTTACAGTAGCCATTTCCGTGTTCTTGATTATTGCCACGTTTGTAGGCTTTGGTTTAAAATATGGTTTTGAGTATGTCAAGGATACAATAATAGGGCATGAAAGCAAAGCATTACTTGAAGGAGAATGGGTAGAGAGCGCTTATGGATTTCCACCAGTATGGATAGAAACTCCAAGAGTTCTTAAACGTATTAATCCACCAATTCCAGACGAGGTTAAAGACCAGTTAGAAATGACCACCTTTGTGTATGGAACTATGTTAGACGTGTTTAGTATTGGAGTTAATACAACAACATTAAAGGTGCCAACACAGCAAACTCAGTCCGACGAAAATTCTGAGAATCCAAATTTTGACTTATTGCAAGTGTCTGAGGAGAGTCTTAAAGGATTCGAGCAACAAGGTGCAACAGATATCACGGTCAAGAGAGATCAGTTTATAACACCAAATGCAGCAGAAGGCTTAAAAACCTATGGGACACTAAACATCAAGATTCCTAATACGTCTACAGTTGTTAATGCAGAATATATGTTGCTTTCATTCAGTAATCAAAAAAATGTGTTGCAACAGATTATTTTAACATGGCCAGATAATGATGATTATGCAGATGAAATGGTTGAGCGCATCGTAGATTCCATTGAGTTAAATCCTGATGAACCTGAAGAAGACGAAGAATAATGTTTGAAAATATAGAGTTTTTTAATAAAGAATTATTTTGGTTTCTATTGCTTTTACCAATAGCGCTGCTTTGGTATGTCTTCCGGTATAACAGACAGACTGCAGAACTTAAAATGTCAAGTACCAAGGGTTTTAAAACGACGTCTTCGTTTTGGGCAAAGTTTAGACATCTTCTCGTTGCTTTACGCTTGATTGCTTTGGGATTATTAATTACTGCATTAGCAAGACCGAGAACTGTTGATGTTTCAACGAAGACCAAAACAACAAGAGGTATTGATATTGTAATGTCTATAGACGTATCTGCTAGTATGTTGGCTAAAGATCTTAAGCCAAACCGATTAGAGGCATTAAAGGAGGTGGCTTCAGATTTTATTGATGGAAGACCAAACGACAGAATAGGATTGGTCGAATATGCTGGTGAAGCCTATACAAAGACACCAATAACGAGCGACAAGTCCATTGTTCAACGTTCATTAAGAGACATAAAGTATAATACCATTATTGAAGGTGGTACAGCTATTGGTATGGGATTGGCGACTTCTGTCAATCGATTAAAGGACAGTCGGGCAAAATCAAAGGTTATTATTCTTCTTACAGACGGTGTTAATAATTCTGGATTCATTGATCCCAAAATAGCGAGTGAGTTGGCTGTAGAGTACGGTATTAAAGTCTATACCATTGGTTTAGGGACCAACGGAATGGCATTGTCTCCAGTGTCAATTAATCCAAATGGAACATTTAGGTATGGTAGACAGCAGGTCGAAATTGATGAGGAGCTTCTTGAAGAGATTGCCGAGGTAACGGGCGGGAAATATTTTAGAGCAACAAACAACAAAAAACTTGCTGAGATTTATAAGGAGATTAACAAACTCGAAAAAACAGAAATCGAAGAGAAGAAGTATTATAACTACGAAGAAAAATACAGACCATTGGTATTATTGGCAGGATTTCTTTTGTTAATAGAATTACTTCTCAGAAATACAATTTTTAGAAGCTTTGTTTAGATTAGACGAAAAAATATGGTTTTGGACGTTACTGGCTATTCCAGTAATTATACTCTTGTTTGTATTCTTACAATTTTGGAGACGTTCTGCGCAAAAAAAATTTGCGGACAGCAACTTGTTAAAAAGGTTGAGTCCAAACCAATCGGTATTTAAAGGGGTGTTAAAAACGCTCGTGCTTTGTGCAGCATTCGCATGTTTGTCCTTAGCTCTAGTGAATCCTAAAATTGGAACAAAACTAGAAACCGTACGCAGTCAGGGTGTAGATATTGTTTTTGCGGTAGATGTTTCAAAAAGTATGTTAGCTGAGGATATTGCGCCAAATCGATTGGAAAAATCCAAACAATTAGTAAGAGAGATCATAAATAGTTTGGCCAGTGATAGGGTGGGTATAATTGCCTATGCAGGCAAAGCCTTCCCACAATTGCCAATAACGACAGACTACGCTTCTGCAAAAATGTTTTTACAAAACATGAATACAGATATGTTATCCTCACAAGGAACAGCAATTCATGAAGCTATTCAGTTAGCTAAGACCTATTATGACGATGAAGAGCAAACCAATAGAATTTTAATCATTATTTCAGATGGTGAAGACCATGGTGGTGAAGCTGTAGATATTGCCGAGGAAGCAATGGAAGAAGGTATTAGAATTATAACGGTTGGCGTTGGAGATGCTAAGGGTGGTCCAATTCCAATAAAACGAAATGGAATTGTACTCAATTATAAAAAAGACAATAAAGGAGAAACGGTTATCACACGTTTAGATGAAACCACATTAAACGAAATTGCGAAAGAGACTAATGGAGTCTATGTCAATGGCAGTAACACCGGAGAAGTGGTTGATACCATAAAAGAAGTTTTAGACCAAATGGACAAAAAGGAGTTTGAATCCAAGCAAATTGCCGATTTTAAGGATCAATTTCAGTGGTTTTTAGGACTCGGAATATTACTCTTGTTCCTAGATATTTTATTTTTAGAGCGTAAAACAGCATGGTTAAAACGATTGAATTTATTTAATGAGAATTTTTAAAACTTCTTTAACTATAAGTAAAACAGTCGTTTCCTAAATTTAAAGTATGATAAGAATAGCAGCAGTTGTGATTTTATTTGTATTGATACCCATTGTAGCTTGGGGTCAAGAGCCTAAGTTACAAGGCTTCGATAATCTTATACATAAGACTAGGACTGCAGAAGGTGAATGTCCTGATAGTTCACTGTTTAGGCAAGGAGTCGCATTGAGTTATGGTCCTAATAAAACTATAGTTATAGCTAATTCAAAAGGTTTTACCAACAAAGATCAGACGCAATATGGCAATGGCAATCATGCAATAAGACCCGATAACGGAGTAAAAAGCAAGGGTGAATACTGGGAATTTGATATTTTTGGTGGATTTATAACTGGTGATGTAGTAGTTAGTGAAAAGGATATACATGGTCAATGTATCTCTGGTGACAATATATTTACCGACGATTGATAACATATTAATGATACTACCTATAAGTATGCAGTTGGAAGTTATAAAGATGGTCAATGGGAGGTAATCTATCTCGAGACTGAATTTAAAAAATTAGAAAATGAGTAAGATGAAATTTTACATATTGCTATTAGCTGGAATTTTAGGATTTTCTGGTTTTGCCCAAGAAGATGATAAAGCCCAACTTAAAGCCGAAAGAAAAGCAACAGATTTGGTATATGATGCCAATACCTTACTTGGTGAAGAAAATTATGTTGAGGCAGAAATGGAATACCGTAAAGCCATTTCAAAAGCTCCAAATAAAGCAGTAGGATCTTATAATTTAGCGCATTCTTATTATAAAAAAGGCAGTTTAAAAGAGGCCTTATATCGAAGTGAAGAAGCCGCTAAAAACGCAATTACAAAAGATGAAAAACACAGAGCCTATCATAACATAGGTAATATTCTCATGAAGAATGAATTGTGTAAAGAGGCCGTAGAAGCCTTTAAAAATGCCTTACGAAATAATCCTAATGATGACGAAACACGCTATAATTATGCCTTAGCAAAGGAATGCGCAGAGCAGCAAAAAGACGGTGGAGGAGAAGATAATAAAGAAGACGAAAATAAGGAGGAAGAAAAGGATAAGGAAAAGGACGAAAAAAAGGAGAACGACAAAAACGAGGATCAAGATAAAAAGGACGAAGGCGACAAGGATAAAAAAGATGGAGATAAAGAGGAAGATGAAAATGGCAAACCTAAGGATGATCAAAAAGATGGCAAAGGAGATAAAGATGAAAAGGATAAAAACCAAAAGCCAAAGCCTAAACCAGGTCAAATGTCTCCGCAACAGATAAAGAATATTCTGGAGGCGATGCAAAACCAAGAACAAAAGGTGCAACAAAAGATAAACGCTGAAAAACAGAAAGGTGCCAAAGTAAAAACGGAAAAAGACTGGTAAAGCCACATAACTCCTGTATGGTATTTAATAACCTATTTTAAAATGAACGCAATAAAACAGATATCACTTTTAGTTTTTTTAATGGGCACTGTTGTTACTACCGCACAGGTGGTATTTAATGCAGATGCTAGTAAAACAGAAATAGGCTTAAATGAAAAGGTACAAGTTTCCTTTACAATGAATAAAGATAATGGTGAATTTACGCCTCCAGACTTTACGAATTTTGAAATTGTCAGTGGCCCTTTAACTTCAACCAATACATCGTTTAAGGATGGTAGACCTAGTTATGAAAAATCCATTGCTTTTACTTTAAAGCCAAAGAAAAGAGGTACATTAATTATAGAAGGGGGCACCTTAGAAATTAGCGGTAACACTTACAGCTCTAATAGCGTTAGCATAGAGGTGGTACGAAAAAGAAAAAAGAACTACCTCATTGATAAAGATTCTTTAGCGAACAAAATATTTTTAAAATTGGAGTATCCAAAAGGGACATTATTTGTAAGAGATTCTATAGTCGTACAATATAAGTTATACGTTGCACAAGATATTTCTGTTAATAGTTGGAAATTACTCGAAGACAGTAAAATTAAAAACGCAGAGGTAATTGATATGTCTCCAAAGGAAATTAGTGTGGTACAGGAGGATGTAGATGGTGCCATATACAGATCCGTTATTTTAAAATCATTACGACTTAAACCAAGTAAACAAGGTAAGCTGATTATTTCACCATTAGAACTAGAGGTGTCAGTAGGTATACCGTCAGGTAGAAGGTCATTTAATGTTAAGAATATTCAAGACCCAAAGGTCATTGTTGTATCGTCAGAAAAGGTAAAAGTTGAGGTGAACTAAAATGAGATTGATTAAAAATATATCTATTTTGATGCTTTTGTTCACTCTAACAAGTGTTTCAGCTCAGGTAAAATTTGAAGCCAAAGTGAGCAAAAAGAAACTTGGAGTTAATGAACGCTTACGCATAGACTTTGAAATGAACAAGGATGGCGACAATTTTGTACCACCTAACTTTAAGGATTTTACTGTAGTTGGTGGTCCTAACACCTCGGTTAGTAATTCCTGGGTAAACGGTAAACGCACCTACTCTAAAACTTATAGCTATTTTTTAGCACCTAAAAAACGAGGAACATTTACCATAAAGCAAGCCACAATAGAAATAGAAGGTGAAATCTATAAAACCTTCCCCGTTACTATTAATGTTACTGCTGCAGTAAATAGGCCAAATGCACCACCTGAAGCCTCAGATATAGCCGCTGAGAATATACATTTAGTTGCCGAAGTATCTAAAACGAATCCTTATTTAAATGAAGGCTTCACGGTTGTATATAAATTATACGTGTCTCCTGAAACTGGTGTGAGTAATTGGAGGGAGAAAGACAACCCCAGATATAATGATTTTTGGAGTCAGAATATTGAAATAAAAGGCCTCAATATTCAAAAAGGACTATACAAAGGTGAGGAATACCGCTATGTTGTTTTAAGAAAAACAGTTCTATATCCGCAAAAAACAGGAAAACTTAAAATAGAACCACTAGTATTAGATATAACTGTTGAGGTCCCTACTGGTCGTACTGATATTTTTGGAAGGCAAATCATGACCAAAGTCCCAAAAATAGTAACTGCAGGAAGTCGAACTATAAATGTGAAAGCACTTCCAGAACAAGATAAACCAGCAGACTTTAAGGGTGCTGTTGGGGATTTTACTTTTAAACTCACAACGAGTAAAACACAATTAAATGCAACCGAGTCTTTACAGGCAAAAATTGAAGTTTCTGGAAAAGGAAATTTGAAATTGTTTGAATTACCAAAACTTAATACACCAAGTTCCCTGGAGGTTTACGAACCAGAACATAAAGAAAGTGTCAGAACCAATTTAACTGGTATGCAAGGTAGTATCTCTGACATCTATACCATAGTACCGCAATTTAGAGGAAAGTATCCAATACCGTCAGTATCGTTCTCCTATTTTGATCTGGCTACAGAGTCCTATAAACGTATTACAACAGACGAAGTGGTTATTGACGTTCTTGAAGGACCTACAGCCGTAACAGCAACCACAGAAAATAATACACCTAGCACAAAACAAGCGGTAAGACCAAATCCCAATTCCTTTGCATTTATTAAAACCAATTCAAATTGGATAAGTATTAAAAGTGAGCCATTTTTTAAGTCTTCAGGATTTTGGGCATTGTTATTATTGCCTTTTTTAGCTATTCCGTTAGCTATTGCGGTGAGAAATCAAAGAGACAAACGCATTGCAGATATTCAAGGAAATCGCATTAGGAAAGCAGACAGGCTGGCTAAAAAATATCTGAGTGAGGCTAAGAAAAATCTTGATCAAAAGGAGACATTTTATGAGTCTTTAGAGCGAGCACTTCATAATTATCTAAAGGCCAAGCTGAATATTGAAACGATTGATTTTAATAAAGAACGCATAGATGCTTTATTAAGTGAAAGCAAGGTTCAGCAACCAGTTATTTCGGATTTTATCTCCATTCTAGAAAATTGCGAGTTGGCAAGGTATACGCCAATCACTCAACTTACTATGGAAAATGATTACGAGAAAGCGGCAAAGACCATTTCATTAATTGATAAACAGATGCGATAGTATGAAACGAACATTAAAACTAATTTTCTGCTGTATTAGTCTTCTAGGATTATCTCAAAATGATATTGTTTTCGAAGAGGGCAATGTGCTTTATAATGATGGTAAATTCGCTGAGGCAATTGATAAGTATGAGTCTATTTTAGAAAGAGGGGAACACTCTGCTGAATTGTATTATAATCTTGGAAATGCAAATTACAAGCTCAATAATATTGCCCCGAGCATCTATTATTATGAAAAAGCTTTGCTCTTAAATCCAACAGATGAAGATATTAAAAATAATCTAAAGGGATATGCTGAAAACATGACTATAGATGCCATAGATGAGGTGCCTCAAGTAGGGTTTTCGAGGATTATTAATAATCTAGTCAATACCTATTCCGCAGATACTTGGTCCAAGCTGGCAATTGGTGGAGTTTTACTGTTTGTCATTTTATTTTTGGTGTATCACTTCTCTTACGCGAGTACTCGAAAACGTATAGCCTTTATTTTTAGTACACTTGGATTGCTATTGGCTTGTTTTTCAGTGGCTATGGCTTTTCAAAAACAGCACTTAGATGAAAAGGATAATCCAGCGATTGTATTTGCTCAAGAAGCTAGAGCAAGATCAGAGGCTAATAGATCCTCTGAAGAAGTTTTTAGATTACATGAGGGGACTAAGGTTCAAGTTTTGGAAAATTATGAGGATTGGTACAAAATTCAAATAACTGATAATTCTACAGGCTGGATACCTAACTCAGACGTAAAACTATTAAAGACCTTTTAGTTTATATTTAACAAAATCATATAATGTTAATGTTATCTTTGCTATTGTGTAACTTATGATTTTGAAAAGAAACTTAGCACTTTTTTTCATGATGTTTTTCATCTTTATAATTAGTGCACCAACCATTATTGTATCAATGGATAAGTCATTTGATACTGAAATCTTCTTTGATGTTAACGAAGAAGAAGAAAAAGGTGGTTTGAAGTTACTTTTTGAAATCACCTCTCAGGATATTGAGTCTTTTGATCTAGATGTTTTAAATGCTGATAGAGATGAATACAACTTTAAAAAGTATTCAAACCCCCATATTAACTTAATTTTCCCTCCACCGGATTCTACGCTTACTTAAATAAGATCCTAAATCTAGACCAACCATTGGTCAAATTAATAATTCAATGAAGAGTGATACACTCTTACCCTATATAAATTACATTATGATTAAATATTTAAAAAATGATTTACCGGCAAGTATTGTCGTATTCTTTGTAGCCTTACCACTCTGTTTAGGTATAGCTGTTGCCAGTGATGCACCACCTTTTGCTGGATTAATTGCAGGTATCATCGGTGGTATTGTTGTTGGATTGATTTCTGGCTCTCAGGTTGGTGTAAGTGGCCCTGCAGCAGGACTAGCAGCAATTGTTTTGGCTGCTATTGCTTCTCTTGGTTATGAAGCTTTTCTTGTAGCCGTAGTTCTTGGTGGAGTGATCCAAATTTTATTTGGAGTCTTAAAGCTTGGAATAATTGGATACTATTTTCCGTCCTCTGTTATAAAAGGAATGCTAACTGGAATTGGAATCATCATTATCTTAAAACAGATTCCGCATTTCTTCGGAATTGATAAAGATCCGGAAGGTAATTTTGTTTTGTTTGGTGGTGATAACAACGTATTTATGGATATTATTAGTATTCCACAAAATCTTGGATTAGGGTCTACGATTATCGCTGTTGTAGCTATGGGAATTTTAATTCTTTGGTCACAGGTGCTTACAAATAAACATAACATATTTAAGCTTGTTCAAGGGCCACTTGTCGCAGTTGTTGCAGGTGTTATCTTCTTTATTTTAGCCAAGGATTCATCATTAGATATTGCCCAAAGTCATTTAGTACAAGTTCCTGTACCAGACGGAATAGATAGTTTTCTTGGACAATTTACACTTCCAGATTTCAGTGTTATAGGTTCAACAGAAGTTTGGGTAACCGCTTTTACCATAGCTCTGGTAGCGAGTTTAGAAACGCTTTTATGTGTTGAGGCTACGGATAAATTAGATCCTCAAAAACGAGTTACTCCAACAAATCGTGAGCTTTTAGCGCAAGGCTCGGGTAATATACTTTCAGGTTTAATAGGTGGTATTCCAATTACACAGGTAATTGTTCGTAGTTCTGCTAATATTCAATCGGGTAACAGAACCAAAGCGAGTGCTATAATCCATGGTTTCTTTTTATTAATTTCTGTGATCATAATACCTAATGTGCTTAATATGATTCCATTATCGGTATTAGCAGCGGTATTATTCATTGTAGGATATAAACTCGCAAAACCAGCAACATTTAAAGCGATGTGGAAGTCTGGATGGAAACAGTTCTTGCCATTCATCGTAACAGTTTTAATTATTGTTTTCAAAGATTTACTTTGGGGAATTGGAATAGGTTTAGCCATTGGAATTATGGTTACCCTATGGCACAGTTATAAAAATTCTCATTTCTTGCACATTGAAGGCGAAGATGTTGATGATGGAAAAGTTAAGATGACTTTAGCCGAAGAAGTGACCTTTTTTAATAAGGCGGCGATTTTAAAAGAATTAGATAGTATTCCAGAAAATTCAAAATTAGAACTCGATGTTAGAAAAACGCGACTCTTGGATAATGATATTATTGAAATTTTAGAAGATTTTGCGTTCAAAGCAAAAGAACGAAATATTGATATCAAACTTTATTCAGAACGCGGAATTGTTGAGAATCCAGATAGTTTTATAGAATTTTTTAAATTAGAAAAATTGTAATAATTGAAACGAATTAAACATTAATAAATAAAAATCAGATGATAACAGAACAAGAAATTTTAGACGCACAGAAAGCTTGGGGAGAAGGCATAGTGAAAATTGGTAAAGTATTCCTAGATAATGGAGATTATATTGATACTGCTAGAAAGCATATCGAAGAATTTTATAATTACGCAGAAGGTGAAGTATTGTTTAAGCCTACTTTAGCCTCTGAGAAACAATTTCGAACTGATTTTGAAGGGGCATTGTCTTACTTCGTTGGTAGTAATGATAACTATCCAGAAGATCATGGATTTGCAATTAAACCTTGGTCTCATGTACGTTGGGAAAGCATAGGAACCAAAATTATTGGTAATATGGCAATAGCTATGGGTAATTATTACTTCACAATGGTAGATGGTGGTGATGTAGTAAAAGTAGAGTATTCATTCTCCTATACTAAGAATAATGATGGTGAACTTAAGATTATTCTCCATGGCTCCCATATGCCTTATAATCCTTTAGCATCATAATACAAGCTTTAATAAATTAAAAGCCGCTATAATTAGCGGCTTTTTTTTATACTTAATCATCATCTATCTCACTCTTTATAAGTGTAGGAAAGATCATAGGAGCTAAAGATTTTACAGGTTCATATAGTACACTTTCTTCCAAATCTTCTTTTTCCATAAAAGGTAGTGTGTTATTTAACGTGTTAAATACAATTAATAAAATACTAAGAATAAGTCCAATTTTTAATCCGCCAAAGACACCTCCAGCAAGTTTATTAATAATGCCTAGTGAAGCAAAATCTGCTAATTTGGTAAGTGCTTTACCCGCTATACTTATAGCTAATACAATAATAACGAATGTAACGGCAAAGGCTACAATATTGATGGTCTTTGTTGTCCAATCGACTTTAGATTCCAATAAGTCAGCAGCGAAGTAACTAAAGTGAATGGCTCCATATACTCCTAGGACTAAGGCAACAAGAGATGCGATTTCTACAAAAAGTCCTTTAAAAAGCCCTCTAATAAATCCAAATAGTAAAAGAGCAGCTAATACAATATCGATTATATTCATAGTTAGTAGCGGTTTAGACAAAAATAATTTAATTTCTGTCATTTAGAACTTATAACGTAAATCAAGACCGTTTAGTTTACTAACTTTGAAACTTGAATTAAGAATTACAATTCATAATGGCTAGAGACAAACAGTTAAAAGAACGATGGGGTTTGGTGGTAGAAAAATTGTCTAAGCAATTTGCAGATGGTGATACCTTAGATTTAGATTCTATTATTTATTTGATTGGAGTGCAGGAACTGGGTCAGATACACCGTGACTATAAAAAGGACCACAAGCTCGATTTAATGCATATCGCTATTTGTAAACTGCTAGAACCTTATGGGTTCTACGAGTTTGATTATGTCGATGAGGATGGTTGGCCGCATTACAAGGTTAAAGAACAGTTGCCATTTTTAAAAGCAGGTGAGCAAAGTGTCTTAATGAAGGAAGCTATAGTCAACTATTTTGTTGAAACTGAGTATATCGACTAAGATTTTTTAAATTTGCGGTCTGAAAAAATGATATCATGATAGATAAGCTAAAAGAACTTATTGAAGAAGCCGAAGCGTTTACAGCACAATCTAAGGATGAAGTTGAAGCATTCAGAATTAAATACCTTGGCTCTAAAGGGTTATTGAAGCAATACTTTGCCGAATTTAAAAACGTTGCTAACGAGCAAAAAAAGGAATTTGGGCAAACGATTAATCAGCTTAAGAAAACAGCAGAGGATAAGGTTAATGCCTTAAAGGAAGCACTTGAAAGTCAAGAAGAGGATAAAGGCATTTATGGTGATTTATCGCGTCCTGGCGAACCTATTACTATTGGTGCACGTCATCCAATTTCAATTGTAAAAAATCAGATTATTGATATCTTTTCTCGTATTGGTTTTAATGTAAGTGAAGGCCCAGAGATTGAAGACGACTGGCATAACTTTACAGCATTAAACTTACCAGAATATCATCCAGCAAGAGACATGCAGGATACCTTCTTTATTCAGACTAACCCAGATATCTTGTTACGCACGCATACGAGTTCTGTGCAAGTGCGTTATATGGAAAGTAATAAGCCACCAATTCGTACTATTTCACCAGGTCGCGTATATCGTAATGAAGCCATTTCAGCGCGTTCGCATTGCTTTTTTCACCAGGTAGAGGGCTTATACATTGATAAAGATGTGAGTTTCGCAGATTTAAAACAAACCCTTCAGTATTTCACTACCGAAATGTTTGGGAAGTCTAAGATTAGATTACGTCCATCGTACTTCCCATTTACAGAACCTAGCGCTGAGGTAGATGTGTATTGGGGCCTTGAGACCGAAACGGATTATAAAATTACTAAAGGCACTGGTTGGTTAGAAATTATGGGTTGCGGAATGGTAGATCCTAACGTTCTAGAAAACTGTGGTATAGATTCTAAGGAGTACTCAGGTTTTGCCTTTGGAATGGGAATTGACCGTATTGCCATGTTGCTCAACCAAATTAGTGATATTCGCTTATTAAGTGAGAACGATGTGCGATTCTTAGAGCAGTTTAAATCGGCATTGTAACATTTATTCGAGGTGTTTAGCACTTCACACAGCAAAAACAGATTTTCTAAATTCGGCAGGCGTTTTCTTATTTAAGAGTTTTAAACCAACACTTGCTTTTATGAGTTCAGTAAAGTACGTTTCTCTATCATCAAATAGCTCTTGATTAGCAAAGGTGTAATGAAGACCATATGAAATGGCTTTTTCTCGTGGTTTTTCCAGTTATTTTGAAAGTCATAGAACGGTTCATCTGCACTATCACTTGAAATTTTAATCGTTTTAATGCTTGTTGTTTTTTCATGGGATTGGCTGTAACTAAATGCAGTAAGATTTTGAGTGAGGACGAGGATTATTAGTCTTATGACGAATTGTATTTATGAGGCATTCGAAGAGTATAAAATCCCCTTTTTAATATCTTTACATTTAAATTATAATTAACATTACAAGGAGGCTATATTTGTCTGACACATTATGAAAAAAGATATTGAAATCCCTAAAGTTAAGGGCGTGCATATAGCTGTTGTTCAAGAAGAGCATTTAGAATATAAAACGCTCGATTGGAATGCCTATATCATTAATAACAGCGATACAGATTTAGATACAGTGCTTATTGTGTCTCAAGGCAAATCAGAAACAAAAATGACACCTCCAATGCGTCATACCATTGCAAAACTTCCGGCGCGAAGTTATGCGAAGATTGAGTATATGCAAGAACAGGTTTTAGCACTAAACAATACTTTTAAGGTTACCTTTTTTGAGGGTAATCAAATGTTTGATAAAACATATCTTTTTAGAAAAAATACCATTAATGCAAAGGCCTTGCAACCTTTACCCTTAATGCAATTAAAAGGAATTCTGGTAAAGTAAATTGCCATGGAAGATTTAAAAAACGAATTTCAAAAATTATCTGAGGACATAAGCCTAAAAAAACAGAAAATTAGTGTTGTAATTTATAAGAACACTAATGGCCATTGCTATCCTATATTTTTATAGGATTACGATTGGATCAATTGGGTAATTTACATTTATATTCCAATTAATTTAATATCCCTTATTTCCATTTTTGGATGGAATATATCCTTGAATGAGGGCATTACAACTACGCAGCAAAAATTAGATGATCTTATTGCCAATATGGATGAAGAGGAATAGTAATTAATCTAACTTCTCAGTCAACTTCTTAAATACCTTTTTCGGATTCTTATTTTCATAAAGAATGCTATACACCGCATTAATAATAGGCAATCGGGTTTTCTTTACATTCTTTTCATTTAATAAATAGGCATTTTTGGTGGCATAATAACCTTCTGCAATCATGTTCATTTCCATTTGGGCAGATTTTACAGTATATCCTTTGCCAATCATATTACCAAACATTCTATTTCTAGAAAATACAGAATAACCGGTTACTAATAAATCACCCAAATAGGCCGAATTATTAATGTTACGTTTCATTTTGTGCATCTTTTTAATAAAACGCTTCATTTCACGGATGGCATTGCTCATTAATACACTTTGAAAGTTATCACCATAACCCAAACCATGTGCAATTCCTGCAGCGATGGCATAAATGTTTTTAAGCATGACCGCATATTCAACACCAATGATATCATCACTGATTTTAGTTTTAATATAATTACTAGATAAATTATCAGCAATGCTCTGTGCTTTTTCTTGATCGGCGCAAGAAATGGTGAGGTAAGATAAACGTTCTAAGGCTACCTCCTCAGCGTGGCAAGGTCCAGCGATAACCGCAATATTTTCGAACGGAATTTTGTAAACATCATGAAAATGCTCACCTACCAACAAACCAGATTCTGGGATAATGCCTTTTACAGCCGAAACCACCACTTTTTCACTAATATCGCCTTTGAGTTTTTCCAACTCAGCATGCATAAAAGCCGATGGAATAACAAAAACAAGCACGTCTGCCCAGTCTGCTATTTCATTAATATCATTACTTAGTTTTAATTGCTCTAAATGGAATTCAACCGAACTTAAGTAACTCGGGTTATGCTGCTCTTTTATTATGTGTTCTTTAGTGTAAGCACTGCGCATGTACCAACCCACTTCATCAAGATTTTCACATAGCATTTTTACAATGGCAGTTGCCCAACTACCTCCGCCAAATACAGCATATTTTTTATGGTCACTCATACAATAGCATCTGTTTTGATATCCAAAAATACATAAAATAAAAATGCCTCAAACAGCTAGTGAAGACGTAGGTTTTTCAATTTGGCATGAGATTTGAAATTATAATTATAGCAACCTTAAAAACTGTTGAATTATGAAGACATTGAAATTACTATTCGGATTTGCATTAAGTGCCACGCTTTTAACGTCGTGTTACACAGAAGAAATTAATATTAACGATAATGGTCCAACCATTTCACTAAATCAGTTATTACAATCTTATGATTTGTGGTATGTTGATATTAATAGCACACAAGGTTTCGGTGAAACCCCATTTTTACAAATTGCATTTACCCTAACGTTCGATAATGGTCGTATGTATGCTAATAATAACTTGGTTGGCTTTGGTTCTCAAGGTGGAGGTTTTGGCGTACAAATAGGAACTTATGATGCTTATAATATGATTTTAGATGTCAATCATGTTATCGATGGATTTGATAGTTTTGATGTCTATCAAATCGATAATAATACCATAGAGTTGTATAATCCGTTTAATGATACCTCTTACTTTTTAGATGGCTATCAAAGAGCAAATTTTGATTACGACTTTATATTCTATGATAATATCCATTATTTCTTGCAGGAGTATGATGCTTGGGAAAAGGTATATACGAGTGAGTTTGGAGCTTTAAATGAGTTTGATAATGAAAATTACTTACAGTTTTTGTCTGGAGGCAATGACTCAACATTTAGAAGCTCTCAGGATGTTAATGTAAGTAACACAAACAATATATTCTGGGATTATACAGGGGTCTATGGAGTAGGCAATGTTACAGGAAATATGTACCTAAAAACTTTAACGTTAGATTATGATTTCTTCGACAATGAATTCTTTGAATTGAGCGTTATTAATGATGCAACCATAGAGTTGTTACACCCAAGTTCGGGTACTGTATATGAGTTTGAAGGACGAGGATATATTCCTTACTATAGAAATTCTGATACAGAAGGAAAGGTAACAAAACATGAAAATACGCCTAAGAAACGTAAGCAAAAATCACTTAAGGTAGATAATCCTAGAGAGAATACAAGAAACACTCAAGCTTAAACTTGAAGGTTTCTATTCTATACAAATTTGAGTGTTCCGTGTGACCTCAAAAGAAATTAGAACACACACACGAAACTAAATTTTGGTTGGTTATTTAGTTTCAAAGCGCTCGGTCAATGCTAGTTGACTGGGCGCTTTTCTATTATCTTAAAACTCAAAATACCACTCTTGAGATGCCTTATCATATTCTATCGAAATGTGTTGAATATAACTAACGGAAGTATTGGTTTTTATATGCTTTTTAATAGCCCATTTTTTAATTTTGGACAATAACTCAATAGCATCTTTTTCAAATTCATTTAAAGCAGTTTTATTTGTATTCTTAACCTCCCTAGTTAGACCATTAGTTTTATTCTTTATCTGCTTTAGATTATTAGGATGAATAATATCTATTAATTTTCCTTCCGAGTCAATCAAAAGTTTGAGCCATGCGAATGATTTTTTATAATCCTTTACATTTTCTGCTTTAATAATTGAATCTAAATTAATTGCAGGTTTAGTGTAACTAAAGTTAAGCTCATTAGAATAAATGTGGTTTTCCAATTTGAATTGGTTAGCTTTTTGTAATGTTGCCTTATTCCAATCTGAAAGAGGCTTTTTATCTAAAAGTCTTGAATTTGAGCATATACCACTAAAAGTCAAATTACCTGAATCATCTTTTTTGGCAAAGACTAACCATGTTTGATCTTTATGTACTGACCAATCACATGAAGTCCATGTTCCAGTATATACACTTTCTGATTTGAGTTTAAAACTTATTTTTTTTGGATTACTGACATTTTCTTTGAAATGTTCTAATATTTTGAACGTTACTTCATAAGTCAAAGAGTCTTTTGCATATTTTTTTGAACCGACAAATCCCTTAAACACATATTCGGACTCATAAAATTCTAGAGTAGTATTCGATGTAAAACAAGTACATGCATAGATTTTAAATGAAAATAAAATTATGGCATAGAAATTAATAGCTCGCATAAATTAACTATTACAAGTCCTTTAATACCACTTCCAAATCCTTATAGGCATAAGGCTTTGCCATAATAATCTTTGAGTCGCTTAATAAAAAGTACATTGGTGTTGCAGTGACACCATAAGTTTTTACAATAGGATTATCCCATTTCCCTAAACCAATATTATGTATAAAATCAGGATATTTTTTTATTTCTTCAGTCCATTTGCTTGGATCATTTTCTAAGCCAAATGCCACCACTTGAAGATTCTTTTTATCGGCAACCAATTCCTTAACTTTTGGTAATTCGTTTAAACAATGGCCACAACCACTGCTCCAAAATATGAGCAAGTAATATGGTGAGCCTTCCAAATCATATAAACTCGTTGTACGATCACTTGAAACAATTTCAAAGTTTGGTGCCTTTGTACCAATCGATGTGTTTTTGTAAGAAGTCAGCATTTCAGCCAACACCTTGTTATCAGATATGTTAGCTAATTCTAATAAATAAGTATCCGTGATGTAATTAGCGAGCTCATGGTTTTCTAATGTCACAAAGCGTTGCCATAATATTTCTAATAAATTAGTCTTTATTTCAAGGTTCTTATCGCTTATGGCTTTAGCAACTCCGTCCACTTGTTTTTTATAAGAAGAATCGCTTGGATTTGCTATCATATCAAACACATAACCTGTTACACGATCCACTAAAAACGATGAGCTCTGTAGCAAGTAATTACTAAAATCTACTTGAGATAAAAAGCTGTTATTTAAATTATTGGAATAGGTCTTAAGATCTTCGTATTCTTTTGGAATATAAGGTCTGTTGGCCGTTATAAATCCTGAAACAAGTTTACCATTTGCTGAGGTCTCGTAAGCCAATTGTGTGTCTTTTGCCACCTTAAAAATAGAATTAAAACCTGTTTTATCTGTGCCTCCCTTTGAGTAATAATTATTAATGGTTTGGTTAACCATCTCCATACTGTTGAGGTAAGAACTCCAAAGTTTATTTTCTTCAGATTCTGTAAACTCGACTCCTTTTTCATAACTAAAATTAAAGGCTACAGTCTCCTTACCATCATAGATAAAATCAAAGTTATTTTCTTCTGGTGGAATGGCATAAACAATCTTATAAATTCCAGGAGCTACTGTAGAATCTAATGGAATTTCAAAGTTGCCTTCATTGTCTAGTTGTCCACGATTTATATAGTTGGCACCTTCCGGAGTGGCTTGATACAAAAAGGCATATGAAAAATCTTCGGCCGGAGAAAAAGTACCCTTAACACTTTGTCCAAAAACCATTAGTGGTAGGAGTAATAAAAGGAGATTGAGTCGTTTCATCTTTAAGTTTTTAACGCAGTAGTCGCTTCAATAATCAAGCCATTATTTGTTTTTTGATCTAATACTTTCAATCACCACAGTAGAGAGTATTAAAGCTCCTCCAGCAAATGTATGTATAGTTGGTATTTCGTTCAAGAAAAAATAGGCAATAATAATCCCAAAAATAGGTTGACTGCTTCCAATGATACTTGCGGTACTTGCCTTGAAATATTTCAAACTATTTATAAATAAAGTGTGTCCAATAGCTGTAGTTAATAAGGCTAATAACAGCACATAAGGATATTGTGTTTTAATATTTTCAGTGTCCATCAGGAATAATGCTGGCACTAGAAGTATGGTTAGTATCACAACCTGATAAAACATAAGCATGGTACCATTGTATTTTACCACCTTATTTTTGAGAATTAAAATTCGCAGTGCATAACAGAGAGCGGATAATAATCCTAAAAGTATGCCTTGCAATTGACTACTTTGTAAATCAAAATCAGGTGCCAGGATATATATTCCAATGAGTACAATAATGCCAAGTACAATATGAATTGGATCAAATTTCACCTTAGTAAATAAAGGTTCTAACAAAGCAATAAGAACTGGAAATGTAAATAAGGATAACATGCCTAAGGCCACATTAGATAATTTAAGTGCATAGAAATAGGTGATCCAATGTGCTCCCATAAAAATAGAAGCCAATACAAAAGTCCAGCAATCTTTGTTGTTTTCTATTTTAAGATTGATGCCTTTGTAATAGCAAAAAAGCAGCAAGAAGACAGCAGCTAATGCAGAACGCCACCAAATTATAACAGGTGTTGGCATGTCTATATATCTCCCTAGAGCTCCAGAGGTGCTGATAAAAATGGTGGCCACCGTAAGCCACAATAAATGATTAAGATGACTCTTATTGCTCATTGACTTTAGAAAGTGCTTTGAGTGCCTGTTTCGTAGAGGTCATGTGTTCAAAAGTGATAAGAAGACGTAAGCCATTTCGCGTCTGCTTTTCTTTCATTTTACATTTATCAGAATTCCGTTGTACAAATTGCAATACCTTGGTAAAGGCAGGACTTTGGTAAAATTTGCTTTGCTGATCTTGAATAAAGTAACCAATGAGTTTCCCTTTCTTCATGATGATTTTTTCGATACCCATTTCTATGGCTATCCATTTTAATCTCACACTGTCAAAAAGATCAATAACCTGAGTTGGTAATTCTCCAAAGCGATCAACAATTTCAGACTCAAATTTATCGAGTTCTTCTTCGGTCTTTATACCATTTAATTTGGTATAAAGATTAAGACGTTCGGTAATGTTATTGACATAGTCATCAGGGAAAAGCAATTCAAAATCAGTGTCTATGGTAATATCTTTGACATACTGTTTTGGTTTACCATCGTCTTTGTACAAGTCGGCAAATTCTGCCTCTTTAAGTTCTTCAATAGCTTCATTTAAGATTTTCTGGTAAGTATCAAAACCAATGTCATTAATAAATCCACTTTGTTCTCCTCCTAATAAATCTCCAGCACCACGAATTTCTAAATCCTTCATGGCAATATTAAAACCACTTCCTAGCTCGGTAAATTGCTCTAAAGCTTGAATACGTTTTCTGGCATCTGTGGTCATAGCAGAATACTCTGGTGTAATAAAATAACAGAAGGCTTTTTTGTTGCTACGACCAACACGACCGCGCATTTGGTGTAAATCACTAAGTCCAAAATTATTGGCATTATTAATAAAAATGGTGTTGGCATTCGGCACATCCAAACCACTTTCAATAATGGTTGTACTCACTAAGACATCAAATTCACCATTCATGAAAGCGAGCATTAACTGTTCTAGTTTTTTACCATCGAGTTGCCCATGACCAATGGCAATTTTAGCATCTGGCACCAAACGTTGAATCATACCAGCCACTTCCTTAATATTTTCAATACGGTTATGAACAAAAAAGACTTGTCCACCACGTTCAATTTCATAGCTAACGGCATCTCTAATCGTAGTTTCACTAAAACGAATCACACGACTCTCTATTGGATATCGGTTTGGTGGAGGAGTATTAATGACGGATAAATCTCTTGCGGCCATTAAACTAAATTGCAATGTTCTGGGTATTGGAGTTGCAGTTAAGGTTAATACATCAACATTTTCCTTAATGGTTTTTAGTTTCTCTTTGACGGCCACACCAAATTTTTGTTCCTCATCAACAATGAGTAAGCCTAAATCTTTAAACTTTATATTTTTATTTGCTAATTGATGAGTTCCAATGATGATATCTACACTGCCTTTTTCTAAACCTTCTAGTGTTAGCCGCTTCTCTTTAGCCGTTCTAAAACGGTTGACATAATCAATAGTAACCGGAAAGTCCTTTAAGCGCTTTTGAAAGGTGCGATAGTGTTGATAGGCCAAGATGGTAGTTGGTACTAACACTGCAACTTGCTTCCCGTTGTCTACAGCTTTAAATGCCGCTCTAATGGCCACTTCTGTTTTACCAAATCCTACATCACCACAAACCAAACGATCCATTGGCCGCTCACTTTCCATATCAGCCTTAATATCGGCTGTGGATGCCATCTGATCTGGCGTGTCTTCATAAATAAAAGAGGCTTCAAGCTCGTGTTGCATGTAGCTGTCTGGTGCGTATTGAAAGCCCTTTTTTAATTTACGCTTGGCATATAGCTTTATAAGGTTAAACGCTATTTCTTTGACACGAGATTTTGTCTTTTGCTTTAGCGTTTTCCAGGCTTTGCTTCCTAATTTGTAGATTTTTGGAGGCTTACCATCCTTACCATTAAACTTGGTAATCTTATGTAAAGCGTGAATGCTTAGATACAGCACATCGCGTTCTCCATAGACCAATTTTATGGCTTCTTGCTTTTTACCTTCGACATCAATTTTTTGCAGTCCTCCAAACTTACCGATTCCATGATCGATGTGAGTAACATAATCTCCAATTTCTAGATTGGTGAGTTCTTTAAGTGTTATGGCTTGCTTTTTAGCATAGCCATTCTTTAAATGGAATTTATGATAACGATCAAATATTTGATGGTCTGTGTAAACGGCAATGTTATGTTCTGTATCAATAAACCCTTGGTATAGAGAAAGTACAACGGTTTTATAGTTTACAGTAGCCTCATGGTCTTCAAAAATATCATGAAAACGTTTGGCTTGTTGCTCACTAACACAAGCAATATAGTTGCTAATACCATTGCTATGATTTTCATTAAGGTCCTGGATGAGCAAGTTGAATTGCTTATTAAAGGAAGGCTGTGGTTTGGTATTATAGTCAATGCTGTTTTGACTTAAAACTGCTGTTGATCCGAATTCTACTAGATTGTACTCTAAAAACTGACGCTTGAGTAATTCTGAATTACAAAACAACGCGTTTGGAGACTCGTGTTTCAACTCTGTAGAAAGATTTTTAAATGCCGCTTCTGCTTTGATGAAAAATTCATCAATCTTTGAAAATATGAGCGAAGCATTTTTACTAAAAACCACGGTTTTATTAGAGATATACTTTAAAAAACTCTCACGCTTTTCGGCTATGGTTTTATTGGCCACATTAGGAATAATACTCACCTTCTTTATACGCTCTGTAGATAATTGTGTTTCTACATCAAAGGTTCTAATACTATCTACGTCATCACCGAAAAATTCAATACGATAAGGCTCATCATGTGAGAATGAAAAGACATCAATAATTCCACCTCTCACAGAGAATTCGCCTGGTTCTGTAACAAAATCAACACGTTTAAACTTGTACTCAAATAAGACCTCATTCACAAAGTCGATACTTAGCTCGTTACCAACAGAGATTTTTAAAGTATTACGTTCCAGTTCGCGTTTAGTCACCACTTTTTCAAATAGTGCATCTGGATAAGTGACTATTACAGCTGGTTTTTTACGAGAGTTAATTCTATTTAAAACCTCTGCTCTAAGTAGAACATTCGCATTATTGGTTTCCTCTATTTGATAAGGTCTTCTATAGCTTCCAGGGTAGAATAAAACGTCCTTATCATTAATGAGTTGTTCTAAATCATTCAGGTAATAAGCCGCTTCTTCTTTATCATCAAATACAAGAAGAAATGGTTTTTCTGCTGTTTTAAATGCTTCGGCAACAACGATTGAAAATGACGACCCTACAAGACCTTTGAGATGGGTTTTAGTTTCGGTTTTGGCAATAGCAATCTGCAGATTTTGCAGTTGCAAAGTCTGTGAAAATGACTGAGAGATGGATGCTTTACTCAAGTTCCAATATTTTGAGGTGCAAATATATAATTTTGAATGTTTAATTGTTGAAATAAGTATTAATAGAATTATATTTGCAGCACTTAAAAAAACAATATTTATGTCAACTTCAGATTTTTTTGAAAGCGGATTTTTAAAACGTAATAGAGGTCATTTTGCATCGATAGTAAGAGTGGCTATGAGTGATGGGGTTATTAATGATGATGAGCAAGCATTCTTAGATCGTTTAGCAACAAAATTGGATATAGATGCAGCCGAATATAAAGCAATTCTTAAAGACTATACGAGCCATGCGATTAATCCTCCAACCTCTTACGATGCGCGTTTAGAACGTCTTTACGATTTAGCAAGAATGGTAAGAGCTGATGATATTGAAGGCCCAAATCAAGTGTCCCTTGTAGAAAAACTATGTGTAGGTCTTGGCTTTAATCATGAAAATGTAAAATACATTGCCGATAAAGCATTAAGTTTAGTCTATTATGGAGCTGATGAAGATGAGTTTATAGAAAAGATGAAAAAAATGAATCAATAATACGATTCGTATTAATAGAGAAAAGCGAACCTTATTGTTCGCTTTTTTTATGCTTTTAGCATAAAATCTTCTGCTTTTTCCACCATATTTTTGCTTCCACAAATAAAAGGCACGCGTTGATGTAGTTCAGTTGGTTCTATATCCATTATACGATTAAACCCATCACTGGCTTTACCATTGGCCTGTTCTGCAAGATATGCCATGGGATTACATTCGTATAACAATCGTAATTTTCCATTACTGGCTTTAGAACTTTTGGGGTACATATAGATGCCACCTTTTATCATATTTCTGTGAAAATCAGATACTAAAGAGCCAATATACCTTGAGGTGTACGGACGGTCGCCCTCTTCTTTCTGGCAATACTTAATGTAGTTTTTTATGCCTTGAGGAAAATGAATATAATTCCCTTCATTTACAGAATAGATTCTACCATCTTCTGGGAATTGCATGTTTGGATGCGATAAGTAGAAGGTGCCAATTGCAGGGTTTAAGGTAAAACCGTTAACTCCATCACCTGTGGTATACACCAACATGGTAGAAGTGCCATAAATTATGTAACCAGCAGCGACTTGTTGATTACCTTTTTGTAAAAAATCTTCGAGCTGTACTGGTGTTCCTACTGGGGTAACTCGTCTGTAAACTGAAAAGATTGTTCCAACAGAAACATTGACATCGATATTAGAAGAGCCATCTAGGGGATCAATTAAGACCACGTACTTGTTTTGATGATTTTCATCTTGACTGTTAATGGTAATAAAATCATCCTCTTCCTCACTCGCAATACCACAAACAATATTTCTATTGGTCATGGTTTGGATAAACTTATCATTAGCATAAACATCTAACTTCTGTTGATCCTCACCTTGGATATTGGTGTCACCTGCTGCACCAATAATATCCACAAGTCCAGCTTTATTTACTTCGTGATTAACAACTTTAGCTGCTAATCGAATCGAATTAATAAGTCTTGAAAGTTCGCCAGAAGTATATTTAAATGATGATTGGTTTTCAATGATAAACTCACCAAGAGTTTGATTGCGTTGCGACATGAAGTTTTATATTGTTTAGATGCGACAAATATCGCATTTTTTAACAAACTATAACGTTTTCGTAGTGTAAATAAATTGTTTTGTCAATTGAGTTTGGAGTATATTTGAGTTCTTTTTTTAAATCATATGTACCAGCCAAGATTAGCCACTATAAAAGATATGCCAAGAGTATTAGAACTCATCAATGAATTGGCTATTTTTGAAAAGGAGCCAGATGCTGTTGAGGTGACTTTAGAACTCTTAGAATCTGACGGTTTTGGTGAGCATCCAAAATTCACTTGTTTCGTGATCGAGGTTAATGGTAAAGTGGAAGGTATGGCATTAGTATACCCAAGATATTCTACTTGGAAGGGCACTGTTTTACATCTAGAAGATCTTATTGTTAGTGAGGTGTGTAGAGGATTAGGTCTAGGAACTAAACTATTGGATGCTGTTGTGCGTTATGGTAAAGGTCTAGGTGTGAAGCGCATTAGCTGGGAAGTACTTGATTGGAATGAACCTGCTATTAAGTTTTATGAAAGCAAAGGCGCCAGTGTTATGCGCGACTGGGATGTGGTTCAACTGGATGAAAATGGAATTAAAAATTATTTAAAAAACATATAATGCGCGTTTTTAAATTTGGAGGTGCATCGGTTAAGGATGCTAATGGAGTAAAGAATTTGGCTTCGGTTTTAAAAACCATAGGCCATGAAAACACATTGGTTGTAATCTCTGCAATGGGTAAAACAACAAATGCTATGGAACTTGTTATTAAGAATTATTTTGAACATAAAGACGAATTACAAAGTTCTATTCACGAAGTCATTAAGTATCATAATGAGATTCTTTTAGACTTGTTTGAGAACGAAGGTCATTTAGTTTTTGAAGCAGTTAAAACCCTGTTTGATGAGATGTCACTGTTCTTTAAAAGTAACAAGTCTCCTGATTACAATTACGTGTATGATCAGACCATTGGTTTTGGTGAGTTGATTTCTACCACTATTATCAGTCATTACTTAAATGAAATTGGATTAGAAAATCGTTGGTTGGATGTAAGAGAGTTTATTAAAACAGATAATTATTACAGACGCGCCAATGTCGATTGGGAACAAACTCAGGAAAATATTGTTTCTAAGGTAAACACTTCAGTTTTAAATATAACACAAGGATTTCTTGGTAGTGATGCTAATAATTTCACAACCACGTTAGGAAGAGAGGGTAGTGATTATACTGCTGCAATTTTTGCTTATTGCCTAAATGCCAATAGTGTTACCATTTGGAAAGATGTACCTGGCGTATTAAATGCAGATCCACGTTATTTTGAAAATGCTCAACTACTGCACCAAATATCTTATAGAGAAGCTATAGAACTTGCTTTTTATGGTGCTTCTGTTATTCACCCAAAAACACTTCAGCCACTGCAGCAAAAAGAGATACCACTGTTTGTAAAGTCATTTCTTAATCCAAAAGCAGATGGTACTTGCGTAAGTAAAGGAAAGGCTATAGAACCACATGTGCCATGTTTTATTGTTAAGAAGAATCAGATTTTAATTTCTTTATCATCACTTGATTTTTCTTATATCGTTGAAGAAAATATAAGTGAAATATTTAGTCTGCTGCATTTGTATAAAATGAAGGTAGATGTTATACAAAATTCAGCAATTAGTTTTTCTGTGTGTATTGATAACATATATGACAATCGTGATAAATTACTCCAGCATTTAAAGGCAAAGTTTAATGTAACATGCCACGATAATGTGAGTCTATATACCATTAGACATTATAATGATGTTGCTATCAAGGAACTAGAAAAAGATAAAACTGTTTTATTAAAGCAATTAACGCAAGGAACAGTTCAAATTGTAACTAAATAACATTTATTACATTTGTTTCATGGGTAAATCGTCTGATACTGGATTGGTCACAGCTAGGGAAGTTGCAAAAGTAATTCATGCAGATAAATATGGATTTCTTGGAACGTTTTGTGGTTGGGTCTTGATGAAGGTTTTAAAGATTTCAACCATTAATAAAATCTACAAGCGCAATAAGCATTTATCTGAACTTCATTTTTTAAATGCTCTATTGGATGATTTTCAAATCAAGTTCGAAATTCCAGAGGAAGACTTAAAGCGTTTACCTAAAGATGGAGCTTACATAACAATCTCAAATCATCCACTCGGCGGTATTGATGGGATTCTGCTTTTAAAGTTAATGTTAGAGCAACGCGAAGACTTTAAAATCATTGCAAACTTCTTGTTACACAGAATAGAATCATTGAAACCTTATATTATGCCAGTAAATCCTTTTGAAGACCGAAAGGATGTAAAAAGTAGTATAACAGGGTTTAAAAATGCTATTATGCATTTAAGAGATGGCCATCCGCTTGGAGTATTTCCGGCTGGAGAAGTATCAACTTATAGAGATGGAAAATTAGTGGTTGATAAGCCTTGGGAAGAAGCTGCAATGAAGCTTATCAAGAAGGCCGAGGTTCCTGTTGTGCCTATTTATTTCCATGCAAAAAATAGCCGATTGTTTTACAGGCTATCTAAGTTAAGCGACACTTTAAGAACGGCCAAATTACCATCTGAATTATTAACGCAGAAACGCAGAATTATTAAAGTAAGAATTGGTAAGCCAATTTCTGTAAAAGACCAAAAAGAGCATGAAACGCTTCCTGATTTTTCAGATTTCTTGAGACGAAAAACGTATATGTTGTCTAAAACTTTTGAGGACAAGCCAAAGATATTGGACAATATTCAATCGCAATTAAAAGTTCCAAAGCCACCAAAACGCATCGTTACACCAATCGACACGGAGGTGATGGTGAAAGAAGTTGAAAATCTAAGACAAAAGGACTGTCGTTTACTCATAAGTAAAAATTACGAGGTATTTTTGGCCTTAGCCAAGGACATGCCTAATATATTGAGGGAAGTTGGGCGCCTGAGAGAAATTACATTTAGAGAAGTAGGTGAAGGAACTAATGAAGCAATTGATTTAGATACCTTCGACACCTATTACCACCACATGTTTCTTTGGGATAATGAAAAACAAGTTGTTGCTGGTGCCTATAGAATGGGCTTAGGGTCCCAGATTTTTGAGCGTTTTGGTATCGACGGTTTTTATTTACAAGATCTATTTCGTTTTGAGACTGAGCTTTATAAAATGATGAGTGAGTCTATTGAAATGGGACGTGCCTTCATTATTAAAGAATACCAACAAAAACCAATGCCATTATTCCTTTTGTGGAAAGGCATTGTACACACCACTTTACGCCATCCTGAGCATAAATATTTGATTGGTGGTGTGAGTATAAGTAATCAATTTTCAAACTTTTCTAAGAGTTTAATGATTGAGTTTATGAAGTCTCATTATTACGATCCTTATGTAGCACAATACGTGCATCCGAAAAAAGAATTCAAGGTAAAACTTAAGGATGCCGATAAAGACTTTGTTTTTGATGCCACTGAGGCCGATTTAAATAAATTTGATAAAATTATTGATGAGGTAGAACCTGGGGCTTTACGCTTACCTGTGCTCCTTAAAAAGTACATTAAACAAAATGCCAAATTGGTCGCATTTAATGTAGATCCATTATTTAATAATGCAGTCGACGGTTTAATGTATATTAAAATTGCCGATCTTCCAGAAAGCACAGTTAGGCCAGTTATGGAAGAATTCCAGGCAGAATTAGAACGCAAATTCATGGATAACCATGATAAATAGGATTTGTATTCTAGCATTTCTTCTTCCTTTTTTCTGTTTGTCTCAAACGCTCACTGGAAAAATTATTGATAAGGAGACTCAACAGCCTTTAGAGACCGTTTCCGTGTATTTTGATAATACAACAGTAGGAACAACAACTAATAGCAATGGTGATTTTTCAATAGATTATACAGATGCTATTCGATCACCATTAGTCATTTCTTATCTAGGTTATGATCGTGTAATTATAACTGATTACAGAAGAAAAAAATATATCACTGTTGAGTTAGAACCTGTATCGGTTTTGCTTGATGCTGTACATGTTGATAACGACGATGGTTTAAGTCGTAGACAGAAATTAAATTTATTCAGAAGGGAATTTTTGGGAACCTCAAAATTTGGTAGATCCTGTAAAATATTAAATGAAGATGCTCTTATGCTTAAATACGACCAGCAAAGTAAAAGCTTATATGCAAGTGCATCTGTACCAATTGTCGTTGAAAATAATGACTTACAATATCAGATCTCTTATGACATCATAGATTTTGAGATTAACTTTAGCTATGTAAATATTAGAACTAGAGAATTTCTAACCAATACTGCAACCTATATAGGTACTTCCTTTTATAAAGACCTAAAGAAATCTCATCGCAAATTTGCTATTAAGAATCGTGAGAAGGCTTACAAAGGGTCTGTGCAACATTTTATGCGTTCACTTTTTGATAAACGCTTGGACCAAGAAGGCTATTGGGTGTTTAAGAAAGGATTTAGAATTAATGCCTATGAGGCATTTACAGTTCTAGACTTAAAAGATAATCAAGATTTTAAGAGTGTAAAACTAAATACAAAGGTGTCTATTCTATTTGACAATAATGCGCAGTCTGAAATGTTTATTGATGTTAAAGAATTTTATGTAGACCGTTATGGAAACTACACGCCGATAAAAGGAGTATTTTTTAGTGGATTCATGGGAAATCAAAGGGTTGGTGATGTTTTACCTTTGAATTATGGATTAGAATGAACTAAAAAACCCAGAAAACGAGTTCTGGGTTAATCATTTTAAAATGAGATGTTTTAAAGTCCTTTAAACCAATCTTGGAATTGATTACCAAGTAAGAATACTGGTTTTTTCTTACCACTTAAAGCACCAATTAAACTCATAATCCACATGACAACTGGTAAAATCCAGGCGATTAAATTAATAACTGGTATTAAACCACAGACAACACCAACTAAGACAATGCCTAGCATTTGTCTAATATAAAAAGAACCCAGTTCTGTTTTATTGCTACCATTCATAATTACGGCAATAATCCAACCAATGATAGTAATATGAGCAATAATTGCTACATTTTTTCCTTCACTTAAAACCTCTTTAGCGTCATCTGCGAATTCCGAGGCCTTTTCTTTGGCATCTCTAGCAAACTCTTTAGCTTCATCGGCTAATTCACCTGTTTTTTGACTTATTTTTTCACCAGCTCTTTTAGCGCTATCCTTAGCATCGCCGATCATATCGTCTAAGTCTTCTCCTAAACTTTTTTTATCGTCAGACATATTTTATTTGATTTTTAGTTAGAACATAAAGTTAATAAAAATGCAATTATGTCTTACCAAAAAATTTATTCAAAAATCCTTTGGTATTTTCCTTGGCTTTTGATAGTGATTCCTTTGCATCTTCAGCAAATGCATCTAATTTATTTTCTGCAGTATCAGCAAATTCACTTAATTTTTCACTAGCCTCATTAGCAAATTCTTTCGCTTTTATCTTAGCGTCCTCATACGTTTCTTTGGCAACCTCTTTTACCTCATCAAGTTTCTCACTGGCTTCACCAGAAAGCTCCCTGACGTTTTGCTTAGCATTGGCGTACATTTCTTTGGCGTCCTCATTAATAAATTCTGTGGTCTTTTCTTTTACATTATCAAACACTTCCTTGGCTTCGTTTGCCAATTCATTAGCTTTTATTTTGGCAGCTTCCATTGCTTCTGAAGCGTTGTTTTTAAGTGCTTCCGCTTTGTCTGTAATACTATCTGCTTGCTCTTTAGATTGCTCTAAAGTTTGGTTTAGATCCTCTTCAGAGTTTTTGTTTTCTTCCATCATAGTGTTGCATTAAAGTTCTATTTATATGTAGAAGAAACTTAAAATAAGTTACAGTGTTATTTAAAGGATTGACCTACATACTGGCAAAGTTCAGTTTTGTTGCTGTCATTCTCTCATATCCAAACAAACTGTCTGTAATTTCTTTATGAGATAAGCCTTCTGAAATCTTTGCCAAACTTCATACTCACAATTACTTATGTCTAACCCTTTTTTTATTGATATAAATACCAACAAAGAAAAATACGATAGCTATGCTATTATGGTAACCATCAACTCACCTTTTAAATCACCAGAAATAACAGTGTATTTATAAAATTGAACTAACAGAAGTAATGCAAGGATGCACAATCCAAAAACTAAAATAGTTTTCTTCATGACTTAAAATTAGCAAAATTTCGCCTTGATTTTATCCACAATAGTTTGGGCTAATTTTTCTTTACTCTCAACAGTCCAACCGGCTACATGCGGAGTCAACAAAACATTATTTGCATTGGTAAGGTATTCGAAGGCTTCAGGTAAGGCAGAATTAAAAAGCGATTCAAATGATGCTTTTTCATATTCTAATACATCGAGGCCAGCACCTAAAATCTTACCAGACTTTAAGGCACTCACTAAGTCCTCAGTCACAACGCTTTTACCTCGTGCCGTATTGATAAGCCAAAATGATTTTCTAAAGTTATTTATGAATTCTGAGTTTACCATGTTTATGGTTAAATCTGTTTGTGGTGTGTGTAAGCTTAAAACATCTGACTTGTCTTGGAGTACTTCCAAAGATACTTGCTTACAGTTTTCATTTCCGACATGAGCTTTAATATCATAACACAATACTTCAACCTCAAATCCTCGTAGTTTTTTTGCAAAGGCCTTTCCCATATTTCCATAACCGATGAGACCAACAGTTTTACCGTCCAGTTCTAAGCCGCGATTGGCATCGCGTAGCCATTTTCCTTGGCGTACCTCATTGTCTGCTTTGTTGAGTTTGTTGAATAGTGATAGTAGCATACCTAAGCTATGCTCGCCAACAGCATTGCGGTTACCTTCTGGAGCTGAAATTAAATATACTCCTTTTTTTTCAGCATAATCACAATCAATATTCTCTAATCCTGCACCAACACGACCAATAAATTTTAGCTGTTTTGCAGCGTCCAAAAATTGTGGATCAATAGCAAATCGACTTCTTATAATGATTCCATCATAATCTGAAATCTTGGTTTCAATCTCTTGTTTGGAAGCTGTATAATCTTGGTGATTAGTAAAGCCTAAATCATTGAGTTGATTTAATAAGAGCTTATGATTACTATCTATGTGAAGTATTTTCATATCCAAGGATATTCGGATTGCGTACGTTCATGTTTAACATCTCCGGTGTGTGCGGTATCCAGTTTTTCGAACAGTAAAAGATGCACTTCTTCATCATTTTTAGTGCATGGATTGTGTTCTACACCTTTTGGCACCACAATTAACTCACCTTCTTTAACGATTTCTGTACGGTCTCTAAACTGCATGTATAAGGTGCCTTTTATCACTTGAAAAAGTTCGTCTTCATCTTCATGACTATGCCACACAAATTCGCCTTTTATTTTTGCAAGTATCACTTGCATATCATCTACTGTGGCAATACGATGTGGATGCCATTGTTTGGAGAATAAGGAGTGCTTATCCTTAATATTGATTGCTTTCATGCACTAAAGTTACAAAAGCAATTAATTAAATCCCGAGAATTAGTTTAGCGATGAGTAAATAAATGACTATACCAAAAATATCATTACTTGTAGTAATAAATGGACCAGTGGCAATGGCAGGATCAATACCGCGTTTGTCTAAAAAAAGCGGGATAAACGTACCTACGAGACCAGCTACAATAATTACGGCAATGAGTGATACAGAGATGGCCAATGATAATTCAAATTTTTCGGTCCAAAGCCACAAAAACAAGAATAAGAATATTGCTAGTATCACACCATTAAGTGTGGCTAAAAGCATTTCTTTAATAAGTCTATTATTAATACTGCCCTTAACATCGTCATTAGCTAAACCTTGCACAATAATAGCACTAGATTGCACACCGACATTTCCTGCCATAGCAGCAATTAATGGCGCAAATAAGAAAAGTACTTTAAATTCTTCAGGCAGACCATTTTCAAAATTCTCCATGATAATGTAAGCTCCAACACCACCAAGGAGACCTAAGAATAACCAAGGTAAGCGCGCCCTTGTGAGTTCAATTATACTATCGTCAGAATCTACATCTTGAGTAATACCTGCAGCTAATTGATAATCTTTATCGGCCTCTTCTTTCAATACATCAACAATGTCATCAATGGTGATTCTACCAAGGAGGGTTTGGTCTTCATCAACTACAGGGATGGCTTCCAAATCGTATTTTGCCATGACTTTAGCCACATCTTCCGCATCATCTTTAACATTGACATAGTCAACATTTTCTTTCGCGATATCTGCTATTTTTTGATCACTTTTGGAAATGATTAAATCTTTAAGTGATAAACGACCTATGAGTTTTTCTTGCTTGTCAACGACATAAATAGAATGTACTCGCGTAACATCTTTGGCTTGCCCTCTTATACGTCTTAAGCATCCAGCAACAGTCCATGTAGCATAAACCTTAACCAATTCTTTTGCCATCAAACCACCAGCTGTATCTTCGTCATAAGTCAGTAGCTCTTTAATTTCGGCTTTATGCTCTTCATCTTCAATTTGGGAGATAACCGCCTCTTGACGCTCTTCTGGTAATTCTGCAATGATATCTGCAGCATCATCCGTATCTAATTCCTCAACCTCTTCAGCAATTTCTTTAACCGATAAGTTCTGAAGTACCTTTTCACGATTATCTTCATCGAGCTCCATTAAGATGTCCGATGTGGTCTCAGAATCTAATAGCTTAATAACGTAAATGGCATCGTCTAGGTCTAGTTCATCAAGAATATCGGCAATATCCGCGTAATGATACTCATTTAAAAGGTCTTTAAGTTCGTTGTCGTTTTGGTCTTCGACAAGGACTTCAACCTTTTCAATTAGCTCATCGGTTAACTGAAATTGTATATTATCTTGAAGTTCTTCCACGCGACGGTTGTTTGATGTATAGCAACCAAAGGTGTTAACAAAATTTATTTTTTGTCTTGTTCCATTAAGCTTGTTAATTCAATAAATTGAGTTACAGCTAATTGCTCTGGTCGCTGCCCAAAGATAGTATTTGCTTTTAAATTATTAGATAGATTAAAAGTTTTTAAACTATTACGGAGCGTTTTTCGTCGCTGCTGAAACGCTGTTTTAACCACCTTAAAGAATAACACTTCATCACATGCTAAGCTATAGTTGGGTTTTCTTTTAAGTAGTAATACACCCGAATCTACTTTTGGTGGTGGATTAAATACCGATGGCGGTACTGTAAATAGATAGTTTGCATCGTAAAAGGCTTGAGTTAGTACAGATAGAATACCATACACTTTAGAACCTTCTTTAGAACAAATACGTTGCGCAACTTCCTTTTGAAACATCCCAGAAAATTCAGGAATTTGATCTCTCATTTCTAAAGTTTTAAAAACGATTTGGGACGATATGTTATACGGGAAATTACCAATTATAGCAAAAGGCTTTGTTTTAAAAATCTCAATGAGATCATATTTTAAAAAATCCTTTTCATAAATTCTACTAGCTAAATTATGGTAATTGTTTTTGAGGTATTCAACCGATTCTGTATCAATTTCAATAACATGCGTGGTGATTTCTTTTTTTAGTAAGTATTTAGTCAACACTCCCATGCCTGGGCCAATTTCTAAGACATCTTTATAGCCGTCAAGAGACAGGGTGTCTGCAATTTTTTGAGCAATATTTTCGTCTCTCAGGAAGTGTTGTCCTAAGTGTTTTTTGGCTCTAACTTGGTTCTGATTTGACACGCTTTAATTAGATTTTTTTATTGCAACACTAATTAATAGTACGCTTAAGCCAAGACCACAGAGAAACCCTCCAATGGTTTCTTGCGGTTCTATGCCATAATAGAAATACGCTAATATAATACCACTTAGAAGTAATAATAAGCCTATGCTTCTAATCTTAATGCGATGTTTATAAATACGGTTTTTATGCTCCATGCTTATTCCTAATTAAAATTAACAGCATACCCATCAATGACTTCCAATTCTGTTCTAAAAGCCAGCATTTTATCGGCAAAGCGTTTTAATCCATCACCTCTTAGACGTTCGGCATCTTCTGCATAATACGCGTCTAAAGCTTCTCTGGAGTGTGCTTTGTATTGTATTGAGTAGGTAGTACCACCCATCTCTTCCTTAACTAAAACTTTAGTAAGCTTGGCATCAACAAATTTTCCTGTGGCTAAGACTTGTGGGATGTGATTTTTAATCCATGTAAGCCATTCATCATGAACAGAATCGTCTATATTGACCGTAACGTTATAAATGATCATTGTAAATTAATTTCAATGATGCAAAAATACATATTAGCTACTAGTTAATACTATCACCCCTTAACATTCGGAACTTTTTACGTGCCTCTATAAAATAAATACTGTCTTCAAACTCAAAAATGATTTTTTCATAGAGATGTTTAGCCTCTTCAGGTTTTGCTAAATGGGTGTTGTACAATTCTGCCAAATGATAGTGCGCATCGTCTGCAAGAATATCCTCCTTCCAATCCGAAATAATTTTTAGGTAATTAGCTTCTGCCTTGTTGTATAATTTTTTTCTTTCAAACAGTTTCGCTTGCTGAAACAAGGCTTGATCGGTAATGCTTTCTCCTTTGTGTTCGTCTAATATTTTATCTAGTAAGGTAATAGCACTATCAGTTTTATTTTGAAAAGCAAGCAAATCCGCTTTAGCATAATACGTAAGTGCTGTTTGTAAGCTATCCTCAAATTTGTTGTCTGAAATCAACAATTTTAAATCCAGTGCATCATTGGCAATGAGCTGTGAGGTCGATGATTTTAAAATTTTAAGCTGTGATTCTGCCCAGTCAAAATCTCCTTTGTAATAGCTGGTCTTTGCTACTTTAAAACGTGCCTCTTGTGAAATAGTACTATTTTTTAGACTTAATTGAATTTGAGAATAAAAAATTAAAGCTTCATTAAAACGTTCTTGAAGCACTAATATATCGGCTAGTAATAATTTTACTTTAGCTTCTTGGAACTCAGAAATGTTAAGCCTCATGCTTTGTCTTAAGAATGCAGTAGCACTGTCAGTATCCTTTTTATGGAAAGCCAAGAACTCACCATAAGACAATTGTAATGGTAAGGTGAGCTCTGATTTACCATAACTTTCAAACAAGTTCAGATAGGCGTTATTAATTCTGTTTAGTTCTTTTTCAGAATCCGAGTTTTTGGTGTCAATTTCAAGAATATATTGATGTGATGTTAATGCCGTACTTGCATCTTGAGTGGTTTCTAAGATGTAATTAAAAATGGATTTAGACGTTTTATCATCGTTATCATTTAGAGCCGTTATGGCAAGCTCAATGATACGGTCTAAACTTTCAGGATTTCTTTTGTAAAGTGCTTTTTCTTGAATGAAAGATTTGTTATAGGCTTTTTCTTGAACATACAGCCAACTTAACAAATCATACCAATATGCACTTGGTTCTTGCTGAATTTTAATTAATAATAAGCGCCTAAGATAGGTGTTGTTTTCGTTTGATTTATTTTCAGAAATAAAATCACTAACGGCACGCTTTATATTGTTGAGATAATTAGGTCTAAACGCCACATACTCGATATAATTTTCAAACATTTTTTCAATGTCTCCTTGATCTCCATAAATTCTTGCCAATTGAATATTATAATTTTTATCTGGAGTTAGAATTTTACCTTTATCATAAACACGAATGGCTTGATCTAGTAACGAATGGTCTTCAAACTTTTTGGCTATGCTATAAATGTAATTTGGCTGAGCATCCACATAGGCAATAGCTTCTTCATATAACAGCTCAGCCTGATTAATACTATCCTTTAATTGGTAGTTATAACCTAATTCAACCAGTAAGGTTGGATTTCGCCGTTGGGTTAAACGTTGAGTAAGAAGACGTTCAGCGTCATCAAATTGTTCAAGTTGTTGATGGGTTTCTACAAGTTTATAAATGTATTTATAACTATAAGGTTTTTCGCGATTTAGATTCTCGTAAATAACGAGTGCTTTTTTAAATTCTCCTTTTTTATAGTAGCTGTCGGCGAGGACTTCACTATTCTGAGCATACCCAGAATAGAATCCAATTAAAACCGAAGCTATGAGGAGAATTTTTTTCATACAAGCATTTTTGTAAAGATAACAAATGACAATTCTAGATAGTGTAAATGTTTTTATAAAAAAATGCCTAAACAAGGCGTTTAGGCATTTAGACCAGCAAAATAAATGTGCTATTAACCATTATTTGTCAAAAAAATATGATTCAATTACTTTGTCGTGGTTTCCTTACGTTTTTACGATTACTAGATCAAAACTAAAATAAAACCTTGCTTACCATAACAACCAATGTAATGAGTACTACAATGCGTTTTAAATTTTTCATAATTTAGTTAGTTCTATTTTGGGACGTTAAATTGCTTAAAAATAGAAAAAATAAACGAAGAAATACAATTAAAATCGATAAAAAACACGATTTTTTAACAAATAGGTCAGAATATACGAATGATACCTGACTTAAGAAATCATATCAAAACCTGTATATGGTACTAAAATTTCAGGTATTTTAATACCATTTTCGGTTTGACAATTCTCTAATATTCCAGCGAGAACACGCGGTAGCGCTAATGAACTACCATTTAAAGTGTGACAAAGTTCATTTTTACCGTCACTATTTTTAAATCGTAATTTTAAACGATTGGCTTGGAATGTTTCAAAATTAGAAACCGAAGAAATTTCTAGCCAACGATCTTGTGCTGTTGAGAATACTTCAAAATCATAAGTTAAAGCCGAGGCAAATGTAACGTCACCACCACAGAGTTTTAATATTCTGTAAGGCAATTTTAACTCATTAAGAATACCTTTGACGTGCGTAATCATGCTTTCAAAAGCCTCATAAGAATTATCTGGATGTTCAACTCTAATTATTTCAACTTTATCAAATTGATGTAATCGATTAAGGCCTCTAACATGGGCTCCATAACTTCCCGCTTCTCTTCTAAAACAAGGGGTATAACCAGTAACACCTATTGGAAGATCACTTTCATTTAGAAGTGTATTTCTGAACAAATTAGTACCAGGAACTTCTGCTGTTGGTATGAGATATAAGTTATCTGCAGTGACATGATACATCTGTCCTTCTTTATCTGGTAATTGGCCAGTTCCAATCCCAGAGGCTTCATTTACTAAATGTGGTAATTGATATTCTGTATATCCTGCAGCCGTATTTTTATCTAAAAAATAGGCAATCAAGGCACGCTGTAATTTTGCACCTTTACCTTTATATACTGGAAAGCCTGCACCTGTAATTTTATTACCTAATTCAAAATCAATAATATCGTATTTCTTAGCTAATTCCCAATGTGGTAAAGCGCTGTTATGAAGTTTTGGGATTTCACCTTCTCGATAGATTTCTTGGTTATCCTCATCTGAATTTCCTTCAGGCACAGATTCATGAGGAACATTAGGAATTTTATATAAAAGTTCTGTCAACGCATCTGCCTTTTCATGTAGCGCTTGTTCCAAGTTCTTAACACCTTCTTTAAGCTGCGTAGTTTTTTCTTTAAGTAAATTGGCTTTTTGCGCTTCTCCAGATTTATAAAAGTTACCTATGGCTTTGGATAAGGTATTGGATTCTGCTTTTAAAGAGTCTAGTTCTGTTTGAAGTGCTCTGCGTTCTTCATCTAGGGTAATGGCGTCATTAACCATTTGCTCAGCGTTAATGTTCCGCTTAGCAAGACCTTTAATTACGTCTTCTTTGTATTCTCTAATAAAAGCAACTTGTAACATATCTCTGTTTTTGAATTAACGCCTACAAACGTTAAAAAAGAAGCCACAAAAGTAAAAAGAATTTGAGCAGATAAAAACTATTTTGAAGGCAATATCCAATCGTGATGTTTAAAATGATGCCATTCTTCATGGGCAAGGTCAACTTTAGGATCAATAAGTTGTTTTGAGCGCTTACCATTTACGCTTACGTAGGCACGAACAAAAACTTGAATAGCCTTTCCTTTTTCTTCGAAATCTTGCTTCAGATGCTGAGCAAATTGCCAAATTACATCTGGTTTTGTACTGGCTCCACGTTGTTGTTTCTTGGTTAAATAATCGTCAAGTTTTATAGGAATGAGTTCATTGGTGGCTTGGTCAATTACACGATAGCTTACACGACCACTTTTGGCACGTAGCATCATGCGCCAAGACAAACGATGACCTTCTTCTGTCCATAGGACGTTATCTTTAATAAAATGATGACGTAAGGGCAAGGCAATGTGAATTAAAAAATATATTGAAAATAACCCTACGAAGAGGTTTTTGTAAGTCGGAATAATAATTTCATCCTGAGTGTAATATGTTTTTTGCTTTAGAAATAAATCTCTAATGGTTTTAGGCTCAAAAAAGAATAGGCTAAATGCTAAAGATAAATAAGGAAAAATACCAATTTGAAAGACTATAGAATTAAATAAATGAAAGAAAATAGAGGCAAAAAAGGCAATCTTTCGAGTTGGCTTAAATAG